>Ga0335073_10001303_pt1 | contig 33353 bp, 21 predicted proteins | sample Lox_Sample_22_FD_207093 | JGI IMG/M metagenome (GOLD analysis project Ga0335073, IMG submission 207093) | Soil microbial communities from Loxahatchee National Wildlife Refuge, Florida, United States - Lox_Sample_2.2 | ecosystem: Environmental > Terrestrial > Soil > Wetlands | place: USA... | reverse complement strand
CATCCACCTCGTGATCGCGACGCAGCGGCCGTCGACCGACGTGATCAGCGGGGTCATCAAGAGCAACCTCCCCGTGCGCATCGCCTTCCGGCTCGCCTCGCGCCACGATTCGGCGACCATCATCAACGGGCCCGGCGCGGAGCGGCTGCTCGGCGAGGGCGACATGCTGCACATCCCGCCCGGCGGCTCGGACGCGCTGCGCCTGCACGGCGCGCTGGTGCGTGAGACCGAGATCGAGCGCGTGGTGGAGTTCTGGAAGGGCCAGGCCACGCCGGTGTACGACGAGGAGATCCTGAAGCCGCGCGGCGAGGAGCGCGAGGGCGGGGGCGCCGACAGCGTGCCGGACGAGCTGTACGACCAGGCGATCGCGGTGGTGAGCCAGCTCGAGCGGGTGTCGATCTCGCTGCTGCAGCGCAAGATGGGCGTGGGCTACAACCGCGCCGCGGATCTGATCGAGCGCATGGAGCGCGACCGCGTCATCGGCCCGGCCAACGGCGTGAAGCCGAGGGAGGTCCTCATCAAGGGCCTCGGCCAGATGACCGCGTAGCCGATACGGCCGACGCCGCACCCGGTCGCGCGGTCACCGCCCGGAGCGTCGAAGCGTCTCCTCGAGGACCGGGAGCGCCAGCCGATCCTTGGGGTGGGTGGAGGCCCGCTTGAGCTGCACGATGGCCGTCAGCGACAGGACGGTCACGCGGCGCCCCTCGACCTGGACGTGGAGGGAGTCGGCTTGCAGCGCCTCGTAGTCCCTTCCACCCTCGATGGTTCCGAGCAGTCGAGTGGGCCCAGATCGGTCACGAGCAGTGAATGGCCGGGTCCCCCGAGCGCGCCTCGGGAGAGCGGCACCGGCGTGCTTTGCCGGCCGCGGTACCGCGCATGCAACGTGCCCAGAAGCGCGAAGAGGCGGTCGACGTTCTCCGGATCTCGTCGCGGGACGATGTCGACGTCGAGCGTGGCGAGCGGCGCGCCCTGGGCGACGGCAGCCAGGCCGCCTACCAGGACGAACTCAATCCCTGCGGCGGTCAGGGCCGACAGGAGGCTGGTCAGCGACGGTGGGTTCGGCGCGCTCGGCGATGGCACGGCGCAGGGGCTCCAGAGACGCGAGAATTCGATCGTTCAAACGCAGCCGCTCCTCGGGCAGGAGAAGGAGCATCTCCTCGATCAACGTCGTGTCGACGCCCGGGGATGGGGCCTTCATCCTGCCAGACTACCTCGGCGGACCGACGCGGCCAACGTCGATTGGCGTGCAAGCTGGCCCCCGGCGGGCGCCGTGTGTCCGTCTGGGGATGGCTCGCGTTGGGCCAGCGGCGCCTCAATGTGGCGCAGCGTGGCGAACGCAGCCGGCCGGATTCCAGGAGGTTGGCGCTGGCGCGCCCCTTGCTCCCTCCGTGGTCAGGAGGTACGGCCATGGAACGGAACGATCGGGTGACGGTGCGCTTCTGGGGCGTGCGCGGCAGCGTGGCCACGGGCGGGCTGGAGTTCGCCGGCGTCGGCGGCAACACGAGCTGCGTCGAGGTGCGGGCCGGGGACGAGGTCCTCGTGCTGGACGGCGGGACCGGCCTGCGCGCGCTGGGCGAGGCCCTCGGCCCCGAAGCGCGGGTGCACCTCCTGCTCAGCCACCTGCACTGGGATCACATCCAGGGCTTCCCCTTCTTCGGGCCGGCGTACTCGCCGCGCGCGGAGCTCTCCGTGTACGGGCCCGCCGGCGGCGACGCCGCGCTCCGGGAGGCGCTGGCGCGCCAGATGGAGCCGCCCGGCTTCCCGGTGCCGCTCGGGGCGCTGAAGGCGCGGCTGCGCTTCCGTGCGCTGCAGCCCGGCGACGTGCTCTCCGTCGGGCCCGCCGAGGTGGAGGTGCTGGCGCTGCGGCACCCCCAGCCTTGCCTCGGCTATCGCATCAGCGCGAACGGCCGCCGCGTCGTCTACGCCACCGACACCGAGCGGCTGCCCGAGGGCGCGATCGATCCGGACATGCTGAAGGCGGCGCGCGGTGCCGACCTGCTCATTCACGACTCGCAGTACACCGACGACGAGTACGCGGGGCGGCGCGGGCCGCCGCGCGCGGGCTGGGGCCACTCCACCATCGGCGACGCCTGCCGGCTCGCGGCGGCCGCCGAGGTGAAGCGGCTCGCGCTCTTCCACCACGACCCGAGTCACGACGATCGGGAGCTTTCCCGCCTGGGGGAGGAGGCCAAGGCGCTGTTCGCGAACGTCGCGATCGCTCGCGAAGGGCTCACGGTGACCCTTTGAGCCGGGAGGCCGCTATGATGGACCTCGTGAGCAAGGCCGCCCCGAAGCGAACCCCGCGCGCGGGCACCACCCCGGGCCAGCTCCTGCCGGGGCTCGCGGATCTGATGACGCAGGGGGCCGATCTCGATCGGCTCCTGCGCGAGCTCGTCGATCGCGTCGCCGCCGCGGTGTCGGCCGATCGCGGGACCCTGTACCTCCTCGACGCGGCGCGGGAGGAGCTGGTCTCACGGGCGGCGCACCTGCCGGAGCTGCGCGAGATCCGCCTGGGGCTGGCGCAGGGCGTGGCCGGCCACGTGGCGCGCACCGGCGAGGTCGTGAACGTGCCGCTGAGCCGCGGGGATCGGCGCTTCTTCCCCGAGGTCGATCGCCAGACCGGCTACCGCACCGAGAGCCTGCTGGCGTGTCCCGTGCGAGACCGGCGCGGGCAGGTGGTGGGCGTGCTCGAGGTGCTCAACAAGCGCGGCGGGACCTTCGACGCCGGGGACGAGCGGGCGTTGAAGAAACTCGCGGCCGAGGCGGCCGAAGCCCTGGAGGCCACCAGCCTGTCCGGCGAGCTGCGCCGCTTCGAGAGCGGCGCGGAGAGCCCGCCGCCGGTGGCCTTCCGCTTCAACTGCCTGGTCGGAGAATCGGCGCCGATGCAGCGCGTCTACCGGCTCACCCAGAAGGCGGCGGCCACCGACGCCACCGTGTTGCTGCGCGGCGAGAGCGGCACGGGCAAGGAGCTGGTGGCGCGCGCGATCCACGTGAACTCGAAGCGGCGCGACGGCCCGTTCCTCAAGGTGGACTGCGCCGCGTTGCCGGCGGGGCTCCTCGAGAACGAGCTGTTCGGCCACGAGCGCGGCGCTTTCACGGGCGCCGACCGCCGCGCTGCCGGCAAGTTCGAGAGCGCCGCGGGCGGCACGGTCTTCGTCGACGAGATCGGCGAGCTGCCGCTCGAGGCCCAGGGCAAGCTGCTGGGCGTCCTGCAGGATCGACAGCTCCAGCGGCTCGGCGGCGCCGAGGCCGTGCCGGTGGACGCGCGGGTGGTCGCGGCCACGCACCGCGATCTCGAGGCGATGGTGGCGGCGGGCACGTTCCGGGCCGACCTGTACTACCGGATCCGCGTCGTGGAGATCGCGGTGCCGCCGCTGCGCGAGCGCGGGCCCGCCGATCTCGCGCGCCTGGTGCGCTACTTCGTCGACGTCTTCGCGCGGCGCCACGGCAAGGAGATCCACGGCATCAGCGAGGCCGCCCTCGCGCGGCTGACGGCCCACCCGTGGCCCGGCAACGTGCGCGAGCTGGAGAACTGCCTCGAGGCCGCGGTGGCCCTCGCCGAGAGCGATCGGCTCGAGGAGAGCGCGTTGCCACTGCCCGGCTCCACGGTCGCCGCGCCCATCGCCGGAGGTGTGAGGCCTCTCGCGGAAGTCGAGCGTGAGGCCATCGCCCAAGCCCTGCGGACCTTGCAGGGGAACCGCACGCTGGCGGCGCGCGCGCTGGGCATTGGCCGCAGCACGCTTCAGCGCAAGATCCGCGAGTACGGGCTCTGATCAGCGGCGCTTGCGGAGGAGCTGCGACAGGTTGCCGCGGTGGCGCCAGTAGATCAGCAGGTTGATCGCCACGCAGAGCGCCAGCACGGGCGCGGGGTAGCGCAGCAGCGCCGCGGCGATCAACAGGGCGGTGGAGCCGGCGAGCGAGCCAAGGGCCGACACGCGCGTGAGGGCCAGCACGACGCCGTAGGTCGCCAGCCCCACGGGCGCCGCCCAAGGGGAGAGGACGGCAAAGACGCCGAGCGCGGTGGCGACGCCCTTGCCCCCCTTGCCGCGCAAGAAGACCGGGAAGAGGTGTCCTAGAAACGCCGCGAGCCCGGCGATGCAACCGGGGACGGTGCCGAGGTAATGCACGGCGACGAGCGTCGGTAGCGCCCCCTTGAGCGCGTCGAGCACCAGCGTCAGGACCCCGGCGCCCTTGCCGGCGGCGCGCGCCACGTTCGTGGCGCCGATGTTGTGCGAGCCGACGGTGCGGACGTCCACGCCCGAGAACAGCCGCGCCACCAGGATGCCGAAAGGGATGGATCCGACCAGGTAGGGCACGACGATGAGCGCGACGGCGAGGCGCAAGACGCCGGAGACGCCCAGCGCCGGAATGTCCTGGAAGTTCGCCCAGAGGGGCGCCAGCTGGCCGCGCATCTCTCAGGCGCGCAGGGCGGTCGCGATGCGCTTCGCGGCTTCGCCGACGGCCGACGTCGGGAAGTCCAGGTGGGTCACGAAGCGGAGACGCTTGCCGTCGGCGTCCCCGGCGAGGACGCCGTGCTCGCGCAGCGCGGCGACGGCACGCGCCGCGTTCCAGCCCTCGCGCACGACCTCCGCGAAGATCAGGTTCGTCTCCACGGAGTCCAGCGCCACACGCAGCCCCGGAACCGCGGCGATCTCCTGTGCCAGCCGGCGGGCGTTCTCGTGGTCCTCCGCGAGCCGCTCGCGGTGGTGTTCGAGCGCGTAGAGACCCGCCGCGGCGAGAACGCCGGCCTGGCGCATCCCGCCGCCGAGGCGCTTGCGCAGGCGACGTGCCGTGGCGACGAGCTCGCGGCTGCCCGCGACGAGCGAGCCTGCCGGTGCGCCCAGCCCCTTTGAGAGGCAGACGCTGACGGTGTCGGCGTGGGCGGCGTACGCGGCGGGCGCCACGCCCGTCTTGACGCAGGCGTTCCACAGGCGCGCGCCATCGAGGTGCAGCTTCAGCGAGCGGCGCCGCGCCACCTCGGCGATGGCCTGCACCTGTGCCAGCGGGTACACCGTGCCGCCGCCCCGGTTGTGAGTGTTCTCCACCTCGACGAGACGGGAGCGCGGGTGGTGGTCGTTCGGCGGGCGGATGGCTTCCTCCACCAGCGCCGCGTCGAGCAGGCCGCGCTTGCCTGCCAGCGCCCGGATCTGCGCGCCCCACAGCGCCGCGAGCCCGCCCCCCTCGTAGTTGGCCGCGTGGCAGCCCTGGTCGCAGATGATCTCGTCGCCGGGGCCGACCTGCGCGCCGATGGCGGTCTGGTTGGCCATGGTGCCGGTGGGGACGAAGAGCGCGGCTTCCTTGCCGAGGATCTCGGCGACGCGGTCCTGCAGCCGGTTGACCGTGGGGTCCTCGCCGAACACGTCGTCGCCCACCTCCGCCTCGGCCATGGCCTTGCGCATGGCCGGGCCGGGCTTGGTGACGGTGTCGGAGCGGAGATCGAGCAGGTCCATGGAGGGGTTCCTCGCGAGGGAAGCGGACTCTAGCACCGGGAGGCGTCGCGCTGGTACAGTCTCGGTCATGCCAGGGCCCGAGGACGGGAGCCCCATCCGGACTCCGCCGCCGCCGCGCGAGAGTCCATTGCCCGCGCAGGCGCCCGCCGGGAAGCCGCTGAAGCGGCACGTGCGGTCGTTCTGGCGCAACGTGGTCCGACTGAACCAGGGGCGGAGCAGCATCAACCGCGCCTCCGGCGGCGCCCTCTGGTTCCAGACCGGCGTGAAGCTCGTGGCCTACGCAGGCCTCTGCCTCATCGTCTTCATCCTCATCCACAAGGTGAAGGAGATCGAGGCGCAGCTCGACCCGATCAGCCACGGCCTTTCGCAGCTCCAGGGACAGCTCCAGGCCGCGGAGAGCGACATGGGGCGTGACACGCAGGCCTCGCAGCACGAGCTGGTGAACCTCCAGGAGCGCGCCCGCGATCTCAAGGACCAGCTCGACCAGGCGTCCGAGCAGCACCAGAAAGTGGGTGCGAAGAGCCTCGCCGAGGCCGACGAGGAGGCGCGCGATCTCGCCGACACGCTCACCCGCGACGCGACCGCCGCCAAGGCGATGGACGCACAGCGCGACGCGGCAGCCCAGGCGCTCGCCGATTTCGCGAAGGCGTTGCAGGCGGCAAAGGGACAGCTTTCGTCCGAGGCCGCGGGCCTCGCGGACGGCGGCGCCGTCGCTACTTCGGCGCTCGCCGCCCTGCGCGCCGCCACGCAGGCGCAGCAGGACGCCCTCGCGAAGCAGCAGGACGCGCTGGCCAAGCAGCAGCTCACGGCCAAGCTCGCGAAGGCGGCGGATGGTGCGGACGCGCTGCTCGACCAGGAGAAAGCGCTCGGGCAGAGGCTCCAGAGCGCCGGCCAGCGGCTCGCCAAGCTCGAAGCGGCGCTACCGGATCCGGCCTCGCTGCGCCCGCCGCACCGCGAGGGGAAGGGCGCCGAGTCCCCGAAGCTCGCCGCCGGGCGGCGCGCCGCCCAGTAGCCTCAGATCTTCTCGACGCCCCCCGCTTCGACCCAGCCCTCGAGGCCGTTGGCCAGGCGGATGCGCTGGTAGCCGGCGTCGCGCTCCTCCAGCAGGACCTTGAGACCCTCATGGACCTCGAAGCTCGCGGGGAGCTTGGGATCGGGGCCGGCGCGCACCGGCGTCACCTTGGCGAGGACCACCCCGAAGGGGATGCCATCGGCTCGCTCGCAGGCCCAGGACAGACCTCCGAGCCCGAGACCGAAGACGGCGCAGGCGAGACCGAGCGGGCGAAACCAGCTGCGCCGGCGCCGCAGCACGAGGAGGAGAAATCCCAGGATCCAGAGGGCCGCGAAGGTCCACGAGAGCTCGGCTGCCGGGAGGCCACGCAGCAGCCGTTGCAGGGGGCTCTCGCCCAGGTCCTGGCCGACGACCTTGTCCACGCGCTTGTCCCGGACCCTGTCGAGGTTGTCGCGGGCGTCGCCGTCCCAGGGCGAGAGCACCAGGGCGCGCTCGAGGTGCAGCACGGCCTGGCCGATGTCGCCGGCCTGAGCCGCGGCGGTGCCCATGTCGTACTCCAGATCCGCGCTCTCGTTTCCGGCGGCGAGGGCGGCGCCGTAAGCCTTCTCGGCCGCGGGAAAGTTCCGGGCGAGGTAGGCCTGCTCGGCCTGCCTCAGATCGGCCGGGGAGGCGAGCAGCGAGAGCGCGAGGAGAAGCCCGGGCATCTAGGCAGCCCTCCGGGTGGGCTTCCAGTCCGATCGCTCCAGCGCGTCGACCGCGAATTCGACGCGGGAGAGCAGGTCCTTGCCGCCTCCGGTTCCCGCGGCTCTGGGCGCGTAGCGCTGGGCCTCACACGCTTCCAGGGCCGTCACCGCGGCTGTGGCCGCCTCGTCGGCCGCGCCCAGACTGCGCAGCCGTTCCGCGAGCTCCGTGTGCGAAAGGCCGGCGACCTTTTCCCCAGCCCGGTCCTCGAGGTAGCCCAGGAGTGCGCCGGTCAGCTCGGCCAGCGCCCGGTCCGGCGTCGGTCCCTCGAGTAGCGCCTTCGCCGCCTTGAGCCGACGGCGCGCCACGCGGTAGGCGTGCCGCATCCGCAGCTCGGGGGCAGCGTCGCGGCGGCGGCGGCGAAGCTCCTCACCGCTGAACAGGAGCGCGAGCAGGAGCGGCGGCGTGGCCAAGACGATCCAGAGCGGGCGTCCCTCGAGGGGCGGGAGCCGCCGCACGGAAAGGGCGGGCGCGCTGCGAAGTGGCCGGAAGCTCGCTTCGAGCACGTTCTGCGCCCCCCCCGCGCCGCCGGCGCCCGCCGCCGTACCGGCCGAAACGAGCAAGTGGAGGGGCGGGGTTTCCTGCGTCTGGTAGGCCTTCGCGGCCGGATCGAACCACGAGAACGACATGGGCGGCAGCTCGAAGTCGCCCGTGCGCTGGCCGATGAGGACGATCTCGACCTTGCGCGTACCGCCGAAGCGGTCGCCGCTGGGCGTGCTCTTGTCGTTGGACGTGGGGTCGTAGGCACGCAGGCCCGGGATGGCCGGAAGCTTCGGCAGCTCGAGGGCGTGGAGGTTCCCGGCGCCCTGGGCGATCAGCGTCAGCGTAGCAGGCTCGCCCACCGGCACCGTTGCGGGCCGCAATGCCGCCGACAGGCTCCACTGCCCGACGTTGCTGGTCGAGAACCCGGGGGGCGCCCCCGCCGGCAGCGGCAGGACGTGCACCACGATGGAGCCCGTGCTGCGGTGGACCTTGTGGCCGCGGAAAAAGAGGCCGCCCGCGCCGATGTCCACCTCGGCCGGCCCGATGGCGAGGTCGCCTGCGTGATCGGGAAAGAGCGCCTTCTTCTTGAGCAGGAAAACCTGGTACGCCACGCCGCCCACGGTCTGCATCGTCGGGACCGGATGGGTGGGCGTCTCGATGTCCTCGCCCCAGAAGCCGTCGAAGCCGGGGAGCTTGAGGCCGTCGAACTCGTTCACGTCGACGCGCGTGTAGAGGCGGATCGAGTACGTGACCTGCTGACCGAGGTACGCCGTGTGGCGGTCGACGCCCGCGGCGAGGAACACGTCCTGGCCGTTCGGTGGGCGGCCACCGCCGAAGAGATCCTGAAATGGGTCCTGCCCGTCGTCGGGGAAGGGATTCGGGAAACCGAAGGCGCCGAAGGGGTTCTGCCCAAAGGGGCTCTGCTGCGCCTGGGGCGCTTGCGGCGGCCCATGGCCGGCGGGGAGGATCTTCACGTGGACGGGACCGCTCCGGTACGTCTTGCCGTTCACGACGGCGAGCGTGGGCGGCAAGTCGTACTCGCCGGGATCCTTCGGCTGGAGGCTCACGCGGAAGATGGTGCTGCGCGAGACGTCGATGCCCGCGGAGCTCATCGAGAAGCTCGACTGGGTCGACTCCGTTCGCCCCAGCTCCTGGAAGTGGGCCGAGCGCGGGAACTGCAGCCGTTCGATTTCGCCGTTGCCGTGGATGGTGACGGTGACCGTCAGCGTGAGCGTCTGGTCGGTGCCGGCGACGTCCTGGTCGAGCTGCGCGGTGACGTCGACCCCGTCCGCGAGGGCGCGAGGCGCCGCTGCCAGCAGCAGGCTTCCGACGAGTAGCGCGCGCCTCACCAGTCCTTCTCCACGTTCTGGGCATGCTGGTGCTTGATGCGGAACTTCCAGAGCTGGAAGTTCTTCTCACGCTGCCGCAGAGCGTCGAGCAGTTGCTGCGCCTGCTGCTCGTTCAGCGGCTGGGCCTGGGCTTGCTGCTGGTTGTGCTCATCGCCGGCGCCGCCGTCACGCTGCGCGAGCGGTTGCGCCTGGGCGCCGCCGTCCTGGTCCTGAGGCTGCGGCTGCTGCGCGCCGCCGTCTTCCTGGCCGCCGTCCTCGCCGCCTTGCTGTTTGCCCTGGCCCTTGCTGCCGCCGTCGCCCGCGCCGCCATCTCCTCCCCCCGCGTCGCCCTTGCCGCCGTCCGGTGAACTGGGCTGCTTGCCCCCGTCGCCCTGCTCCCCGCCGTCGCGACCCCCGTCCGGCGAGCCCGCGTCCTGCGGCGGAGGAGGTTGCAGGAGGAGCTCGAGGTTGTGGCGGGCGTCGTCGAACGTCGGGTCGAGGAGCAGCGCGCGCTGGTAGGCCTGCGCGGCTTCGTCCTTCTTGCCCAGGTCCCACAGCGCGTTGCCGAGATTAAACCAGTCCTGCGTCTTGAGAGAATCCTCGTGGGCGCCGAGGGCGGTGAGGTAGGCGGCCCGGGCCTCGTCGCGGCGTCCCAGCTTGTAGAGCGCGTTGCCCCGGTCGTACGCGAGCCGCGGGTCGTCCGGCAGGCGCAGCTGCGCGTCCTCGTAGCCGCGCAGGGCCTTGTCGTACTCGCCCTTCGCGTAAGCCTTGTTCGCCGCCTCGACGTTCGGATCGGGCCGGTCGAACAGGCCGCCCAGACTGGCGGCAATGAGCAGGGCCGAGATCCGCTTCAAAGGGCATCCCCCTGCTCTCGGCGCCGTTCCCGCAGCGAAGCACCGAGCAGGATCAGGAACAGCCCCGGCATGGCGAAATCCCGGTAGCGCTCGGCGTACTGGACGGTGAGGTGGCTCTCGAACTCCGCCTTGTCGAGGCGCTCGAGCTCTTCGTACACGGCGGGCACGCCCACGTCGCCGGCCGTGCTGTGGTAGTAGCGCCCACCGGTCTTGGTGGCGATTTCGCGCAGGACCTCTTCGTTCAGCCGCGTCATCACGGTCTGCCCGAGCTTGTCGCGCTTGTAGCCGCTGAAGCGGCCCTTGTCGTCGAAGGTCGGAATGGGCTCGCCGGTGGTGCTGCCGATGCCCACGGGGTAGACGCGGATGTTCTCCTGGGTCAGCTGGTCGATCGCCTCCTCGATGCCGGCCTCGTGGTCCTCGCCATCGGTCAGGAGGACCACCGCCCGTCCGCGGGCCACGCCGCCGCCGCCGTCCAGGACCTCCTTCGCTTGCAGCAGCGCCGCCGACAGCGACGTGCCTTGCTGCGGCACCGAGTTCACGTCGATGGCGCGCAGGAACAGCTTGGCCGCGGCGTAGTCGGTGGTGAGCGGGCACTGCACGAAGGCGTCGGCGGCAAAGACCACGATGGCGACGCGGTCGCCCTTGAGCCGGTCGAGGAGATCCGCGAGCTCCAGCTTCGCGCGCTCCAGGCGCGAAGGGCGGATGTCCTCGGCCATCATGCTGCGCGAGGCGTCGAGGGCGACCACCACGTCGATGCCGGTGCGCTTGGTGAGCTCGGTGGAGGTGCCGCACTGGGGCTGCGCCAGCGCGACGGCGACGAGCAACAGGCCGAAGGTCAAGGCCGTCCCGCGCACGCCCACGCGCGCGCCGCTGCGGCCGACCAGGGCCCGGCCGCCGGCGCTAGGATCGAGGAGCCGGGCAGCGAGACGAGCGCGGCGAATGGCGCGCAACCCCCACAGGAGGCCGATGGCGGCCGCGACGGCGCCGAGCCAGAGCAGCTCGGGATGCAGCAGGCGCACCGGTACGCCCAGCCAGTCCATCTGGATGGCGCGGCTCGTCATGGAAAGGGCCTCAGCACCGTGGCCTGCAGCAGCATGCCCAAGGCGGCGAAGAAGAAGCCCGGCCAGAGCCAACTCCCGAACAGCTCTTTGTACTGCGCGTAGCGCGCGCCCTCGATGATCTTGCTCTTCTGCAGCCGGTCGAGGACGTCGCGGAAGCTGTTCTGCAGGGACGCCTTGTCGGTGGCCACGTACATCTTGCCGCCGGTCGTCTTGGCGATCTCCTTGAGCAGGTCGGGGTTCACGTCGATGTCGACCATCTGGTAGGCGGGCTCGTTGAAGAGGTTCTTGCCCACGGGGTAGGGGACCTTGCCGCCCTTGCCGACGAGGATGGTGTAGACCTTGATGCCGAACTGTTTCGCGATATCCGCGGCCTGCTCCGGCGCGATGTTGCCCGCGTTGTTGCCGCCATCGGTGATGAGGAGGATCACCTTGCTCTTCGCGTCCGACTCGCGCAGGCGGTTGACGGCGGTCGCGAGCGCATTGCCAATCGCGGTGCCGTCCTCGATCACGCCGCAGCGGACGTCCTTGAGGATCTGTCGCAGCACGCCGTAGTCGAGCGTGAGCGGGCACTGCGTGTAGGCCTCGCCCGCGAACACCACGAGCCCCACGCGGTCGTTGGTGCGGCTCTTGATGAAATCGTCGATGACGTCCTTCGCGACGCTGATGCGATCCTTTGGCTGGAAATCGGCGGCCAGCATCGAGGTCGAGATGTCGAAGGCGATGACGATGTCGATACCTTCGACGGAGACGTCCTCCGCCGCGGACGTCCGGATGCGCGGCTGGGCCAGCGCCACCGAGGTCAGCGCCACCCCCAGCGCATAGAGGACCGGCGGCAACCAGGTGAGCTTCGCCCAGACCCCGCGCTGCACACCCAGCAGGGGCAGCGCCGCCGGGTGGCGCAGCACCGCGCCGTGGCGGCGCCGCATGAGCTGGAGCCACAAGACCAGCGGAGCCGCCGCGAGCAGGACGAGCGCCCAGGGGTGCGCGAGGTGGACGGTCTCGTTCACGCCGCCGCTCCGGCCTGCGCGCCCGGCGCGGCCGTGGGGCGCACCCGGGTGCGAATCACGGTCTGGCGCACGAGCGACAGCGCCTGCTTGCAGTCGTCGGCCGACGGCTGCGCCTTGGCGAACTTCGCGAGGTCGCCTTGCATGCAGATCCAGGAGATGTCCGCGAGCTGGAGGCCCTCGGTCGACCGGCGGCCCAGCGCGTCCAGCAGCTCCGTCGACGTCATGTCGAGGGCCGAAAACGAATAGCGGACCTCGAGGTAGCTGCGCAGGACCAGCGACAGGCGCAGGTGGAACTCCTTGAAGCGCCCCTTCGCCGGCAGACCCTCTTCCTCGAGGCGCCCGAGCTGCGCGAGTGCGGCCTCATCGGCGGGAATGGGCGGTGCGGCAGGCGCCGCCCGTTCGCGACGTGGCCGGCGGCGCCACCAGAGGAAGCCCCAGACGGCCAGCGCGAGGGCCGCGAGGACGCCCAGCGCGAGCCAAAGCGGGCGGTAGTCCTTCACCGTCACTGGTACGGGATTGTGGATGTCCCGCTTCTGATGATCCTTGCCGAGGTCCGGCGCGATGCCCTTCACCGTCGGACCCGGCAGGGAGAATGCATGAGAGACGCCCTTCGCGTCGCGGGCCACCAGGTCGAGCGCGGGCACGGCGTTCTGATCGAGCTTGAAGAGCGCGAGCTTCAAGGTGAGGCGCGTGACCTCGATGGGGTCCTGCGCGATCTCGGTCGCCTGGCTCTGGCCCAGGAGCGCGAATGGCGCCAGCTTCTGGCGCGGATCGAGGCTCCAGCTCTCTCCGCGCGCGTGCTTCACCTCGACGATGACGTCGAAGGGCTCGCCGAGGCGAACGTCGGTCTTCGACGCTTTGGCGGAGGCCGCATCGGGGCCGGACCAGTCGGGCGCGGTGGGAGGCGCGGTGGCGATCGGAATTCCGGTCGGGGTCGGAGGGCCCGGAGCCTTCTGAGTCACCTGCGAGGCGGGGGCCGCGCGCGGGACGTGACGCGGGCCGCGGTGGAGCGCCCCGAGGGCCACCAGGAGCAGTGAAGCCGTCATGCCCCGAGCCTCCGCGCGCGCGCCCGGAAGAAGCCCACGAGTGGCTTCACGTAATCGCCTTCGTCGGAGAGCTCCACGTGGTCGAGCCCCAGCCGGCCGAAGAGTCGGTCGCGCTCCAGGCGCAAGTTCCGAAACGCAGCGGCGTACGCGGCGCGCACGGCGGAGCTGCCCGTGTCGACGTACGCGATCTCGCCGCTCTCGGGATCCTCCACGAGCACGAGCCCCGCTCTCGGGAGCGCGTTCTCCATGGGATCCGAGATGGCGATCGGCACCACGTCGTGCCGCCGCGCGGAGAGCAGCAGGGGCGTGCCGTAGCCGTTCCCGCCGGGAGCTTGCAGGAAGTCGCTCACCACGAAGGCGATGGCGCGGCGGTGGAGGGCCCGCCGCAGAAAGGTGAGCGCGGCGCCGATGTCGGTGCGGCGGCTCCGCGGCCGGTGCGCGAGGATCTGGCTCACCAGACGCAGGACGTGCTTGCGGCCGCGCTTGGGCGGCACGAACACCTCCACCTGGTCGGTGAAGAGCACGAGCCCCACGCGGTCGTTGTTCGAGACCGCGCTGAAGGCGAGGAGCGCCGCGAGCTCCGCGGCCACCTCGGCCTTGCTCTTCTTGCGCGTGCCGAAACCCACCGACGCCGAGGCGTCCACGAGTAGCATCACGGTGAGCTCGCGCTCCTCGGTGAAGACCTTCACGTACACGTCGTTCATGCGGGCCGAGACGTTCCAGTCGATGGCCCGCACGTCGTCGCCCGGCTGGTAGAGGCGCACCTCGTCGAAGGCCATGCCGCGGCCCTTGAAGACCGAGTGGTACTGACCGGCGAGCCGGTCGTTGACGGCGCGGCGGGTGGTGATCTCGAGCCGGCGAACCGTGCGGATGAGCTCGGCGGGGAGCATGGCGTCGAAGCGGCCCGGGCGGGCGAGCGGTCAGGGGACCTCGACGCGCTCGAAGATGCGCTGCACCACGCGGTCGGACGTCAGCTCCTCCGCCTCGGCTTCGTAGGTGAGGGTCACGCGGTGGCGCAGCACGTCGAGACCCACCGCCTTGATGTCCTCCGGGGTGACGAAGCCGCGGTGGCGCAGGAACGCGTGGGCGCGCGCCGTCGCGACCAGGGCGAGCGAGGCGCGGGGGGAGGCGCCCATCTGGATGCTCGGCCGCAGCTCCTTGAGCCCCGCCTCTTCGGGCTGCCGGCTCGCGAACACCAGGCGCACCACGTACTCCTTGATCTTGTCGTCGACGTACACCTGGGAGACCGCCTGGCGCGCCTTCATCACGTCGGCGGTGCCGACCACCCGGTTCGCTTTCGGGGGCGTCGTGACGCTCATGCGCTCGATGATGGTGCGCTCCTCGTCGCGGCTCGGGTAGCCCACCTTCACGTGCATCATGAAGCGATCGATCTGCGCCTCGGGCAGGGGATAGGTGCCCTCCTGCTCGATGGGGTTCTGGGTCGCGAGCACGAGGAAGGGCGCAGGAAGGGGAAAGGTCTGCTCGCCGATGGTGACCTGCCGTTCCTGCATCGACTCGAGGAGCGCCGACTGCACCTTCGCCGGCGCGCGGTTGATCTCGTCGGCGAGGACCAGGTTCGCGAAGACAGGCCCCTTGCGCACGCTGAAGCTGGCGGTGGCCTGGCTGTAGATCTGCGTGCCCACGAGGTCGGCGGGCAGGAGGTCGGGCGTGAACTGGATGCGCTGGAAGCGCGCGTCGATGGCGCTCGCGAGCGTCTGCACGGCCAGCGTCTTGGCGAGGCCCGGGACACCCTCGAGCAGGACGTGCCCGTCGGCGAGCAGCCCGATCAGGACGCGTTCCATCATGGCCTTCTGGCCGACGATGACCTTCGAGGTCTCGGCGAGGAGCGAGTCGACGAACGCGCTCTCGCGGGCGACCATCTCGTTCAGGGCACGGATGTCGGAATCCATGCGGCATTCCTCCGGAAAGAGGGCGGTTGAGGGGCCGCGATACTAGCCCCACGGCCCGCGGTTCAACAAGGGAGTCGAGCGGGTATTCCCTTCGCCGAACGGAGCGGTGGTCGTTGACCGCTGGCGCGAGTCATGGGACGGTCCCGACACAACCCGCGAACCGGAGGCTTCGCATGCCCACCTGGCAGGAGATCCAGCAGTACGCCCGCTCGAAGTACAAGCTCGACGACGACGACGCTGACTTCTTCAGCCTGGTCTGGGCCTACGACGACAACCGGAGCCAGAAGGTCATCGTGCGCCGGTTCCACGCATTCGACCAGGACTGGCTCTCCATCCGTAGCGCGGTGTGCGACGAGACCAAGCTCGACCCCAAGGTCGCGCTCCAGCGGAACGGCGATTTCGCGGTGGGCGCGCTGGCGCTCGTCCCCCAGGGCGAGGGGAAGCCGCTGCTCTACATCATGAGCCACACCGTCCCGCTCAAGGACATGGACCTCGACGAGTTCGAGTTGCCGCTGCACGTCATCGCGAACACCGCTGACAACCTAGAGCAGACCTACGCCGGGCAGGACCACTTCTGACGCCGGTCCCTGGCGCTAACCGAAGATCCGGCGGGCCAGGTCGTCCGCGCTGGCGGCCACCTGGTGCACCAGCGCCGCGAGGTCCTGGTCGCGCACCCGTGCGAGTGGCAGGAAGCCCTGCGTCACGATGCGCGGCACGTCGGTCTCGCCCTTGACGAGGGCCACCCGCGCATAGCCCGGCGCGCTCTGAGCGCCGAACAGGAGCTGCGGTTCGACCACGCCGCTCCACTCGCCCACGTCTGCCTCGACGGCCAGCAGCGGCTCCCCCTCGCTGAATGGCTCTGCGGAGTCCACGATGAAGACCTCGCAGACGCGCGTGCGGTCGTCCTCGAGAGGCACTTCGATGTCGAGCCACTTTGGCTGCTCGCGCCAGCGCGCGTCGAGCTTCTCCGCGACGGCGCGGACGCGGTCGGCCAGGTTGCCGACCCGGCCCTGCAGCGCGGCGTCGGCGAGCGGCGAGTACCGCTCGGGTGTCTCGCCGGGGATGGGAGCGTCCCCCACGATGTAGCGGGCGATGAGGTCGCCGAGGCCGGTGGTGCACTCCGGGTCCGGATCCAGAAACTGCACGACGCGATCGATGGTGACCGGGCGCCCCCATCCAACGACCAACGGGTGGCCGCCGAGGGCCTGGCGCCAGGTGCGGACGCGCGAGCCCACGTAACAGCTACCGAAGATCACCAGGCGCAGATCCTTGGAGACCCGGTTGGGATCGAGGTCGCGCGGGGCGAGCTCCCCGCCGTCGCAGGTCAGCACTGAGCCGTCCGGTGCGCCGTGGGCGCTCCAGTAGATCCCCGCGGGCGTGAGCCCCGCTGCGCCTTCGCCCTGTCCCGAGACGGCGCCGAGGAAGTCCTCGCGGGTGCCTTGCGGATCGACGACGACGGTGTAACCGTTCTTGCGCAGCACCTCGATGTCGTCGCCGATGTGCTCCATCTCGGCGGCGAGGAAGCGCTGGTCGTTGTCGCTCGCGGTGCGCAGCCCGAAGAGGAAGAAGAAGGCCTTGCCGTCCCCGATCCCGTTGCCGAGCGGCGCGTGGACCTTGCGCACCGTCGGGTCGTCGCCCCGCCCTCCGGCCGACCAGTGCTTCATCGCTTTCGGCTGGGCCCAGCCCGGTACGGACGGCTTGTCCTCCGGGCGCTTCGCGTCGGCGCTGCCGTCGAGCTTGGCATCGGCCTTGGGCTCGTCGGGCCCGGGGGGCGGCGGTGCCGCCGCCTGGAGCTTCGCCTTGCGCTCCCGAGCGTCGGTGACGAGCGCCTTGCGCCGCTCGTTGTACGTCAGCATGGTGACGCGGCCGGCGTCGACCTCGGCGTCGAGAGCGGTCAGCTTCTCGCGCACCTCGCGATCGATGGCCTGCTCGGGCGTCTCGGCGGCGGCAGGTGCCGCCTCCTTCGGGCTCTCCGTGGAACGTTCGCTCTCGCTCATGGCCGGCAGCATAGCCGAGCCTGCCGACCGCACGGAAGCACCGCCGGCTCTCACACCAGGCTCGCTTGCCGCGCGCTTTCGCGTGGGATAAGCCACCCGCACCCATGGCGACGCCCCCGAAGGAGACGGCCGCGCACGAGCCGGCCCGCAGCGAGCAGGAGATTTACGAGGCGAGGCTGCGCAAGGCCGACGCCTTGCGTGCGCGCGGCATCAACCCGTGGGGCAACGGCTACCGGCCGGGCTCCGACATCGGGCCGGTGGTCGCTGCGCACCAGGCGAAGAGCACCGCCGAGCTGGAGGCCGAGAAGCCGCGCGCCTCCGTCGCTGGCCGCATCGTCGCGGAGCGCTCCTTCGGGAAGGCGGCCTTCCTGCGCCTGTGCGACCGCACCGGGGAGATCCAGGCGTACGTGAAGAAGGACGTCCTCGGCGACGCCTTCGAGGTCTACCAGCTCTGCGACGTGGGCGACTTCGTGGCGGTCGAGGGGCCGGTCTTCCGCACCAAGACCGGCGAGCTCTCCGTGCAGGCCGAGCGCTTCACCTTCCTCGCGAAGTCGCTCCGGCCGCTGCCCGAGAAGTGGCACGGCCTTTCGGACGTCGAGATCCGCTACCGGCAGCGCTACCTGGACCTCGTGGCGAACGCCGCGGTGCGGGACACGTTCGTGAAGCGCAGCAAGCTCGTGCGGGCCATCCGGGCCTTCCTCGACGCGCGGGGCTTCCTCGAGGTCGAGACGCCGATGTTGCAGCCGCTGGTCACCGGCGCGGCGGCGCGGCCCTTCCGGACCCATCACAACACCCTCGACCTCGACCTGAACCTCCGCATCGCGCCCGAGCTGTATCTGAAACGTTGCGTGGTGGGCGGCTTCGAGCGGGTCTACGAGATCAACCGGAACTTCCGCAACGAGGGCATCAGCACCCAGCACAACCCCGAGTTCACCATGCTCGAGTTCTACTGGGCGTACGCGACGTACGAAGATCTCATGGCCCTCACCGAGGAGCTCTTCCGCGCGGTGGCCACCGAGGTCACGGGGAGCCCCACGGTCACCTGCCAGGGGGTCGCCCTCGACTTCGGCAAGCCCTTTCGCCGGCTGCCCATGGCCGACGCCGTGCGCGAAGCCGTCCCGGGCACCGACGTCGCGACGCTGGAGGGAGAGGCCCTGGCCCAGCTGTTCGAAGAGCACGTGGAGCCCACGCTGATCCAGCCGACCTTCGTGACCCAGTTCCCCACCGCCATCTCGCCGCTCGCGCGCAAGAACGACCGCGACCCACGCTTCACCGACCGGTTCGAGCTGTACGTCGGAGGGCGCGAGATCGCCAACGCCTTCAGCGAGCTGAACGACCCGATCGATCAGGCACAGCGCTTCCAGGCGCAGGTGGAGAAGCGGCGGCAGGGTGACGAAGAGACCATGGACTACGATCAGGACTACATCCGCGCGCTCGAGCTCGGCATGCCGCCGGCCGCCGGGGAGGGCATTGGCATCGACCGCCTGGCGATGCTGCTCACCGATTCGCCGAGCATCCGCGACGTGATCCTCTTCCCGCTGTTGCGGCCCCCGGAGAAGAAGTGAGCGTGGCCGCCACGGGCGCGGAGAGCCTCCGGCCCGAGCCTCTGCCCGCGCCACGACGCCGGGGCGCCCGCTTCTTCTCGCCGGGCGGAGCGTCCCTTTGCGTCGGCGGCGTGCTCCTCGCCGCGCTGGCCGCAGGCAGCCTCGGCGCCACGCTGTTCGATCAGGGCGCTTCGGTGTCCGGCACGTCGGTGCCAGCTCTGCTCGCGGGCGGCGCCATCCTGCTGGTGGCGGGGTTCTTCGCCGGCTGGGCCGCGCGGAAGCTCTGCGTGCTCGAGGTGGGGATCGCGAGCACGCTCGCCTTCGCGCTCTCGCAGCTCCCCTGGATCTTCGTCGTTTGGCTGCAAAAGCCCTGGGCGCTGTCGATCGAGCCGCAGACCTACGAGACCTGGGCGGTGGTCGCCACGATCCTGGTGGGCCTCTTCCTGTTCCTCGGGACCTCCCTCGGGTTCATGCTCGCCGGCAGCGGCAAGCTCGACCTGGGCTTCCGCTACGAGATGTTCGTCGCCCTGACGTTCCTGCGCCTGCGGGGCAAGGGGCGCGGCGGGCGGCGCTTCTCGCCATCGGCCGTCGTCACCGTCATCGCCATCCTCGCGGTGGTCATCGGCGCGATGTCGCTCACCGTGGTGCTCTCGGTCATGAGCGGCTTCGAGCTCGATCTCAAGCGCAAGATCCTCGGCACCAACGCGCACGCCATCGTGCAGAAGTACGGCAACGACTTCACCGACTACCCCGACGTGCGCCAGAAGGTCCTCTCGGTGAAGGGCGTCACGGGTGCCACGCCCTTTACGCTGAACGAGGTGATGATCAGCTCCGAGAGCAACCTGTCGGGCGTGGTCCTGAAAGGCATCGACGCCAAGACGTCAGGCACCGTCACCGACGTCGGCAAGGACGTGGAAGACGGCAAACTCGACTGGCTCGACGACCCCGCGAAGATCCCGATCGATCAGGACGAGGGCGATCTCGGCAAGATGACCGACCGCCTCAACAAGCTGCTCGACGAGGAGGATCAGCTCGCCGGTCGCAAGGGGGCGGACAAGCACGCGCCGCTGCCGCCGCCCCCCAAACCCGCCCCGAAGCCCGCCGCGCCGCCGGGACCGCCGCTGCCCGGGATCGTGATCGGCCGCGAGCTGGCGCACTCGCTCAGGGTCTTCGTGGGCGACACGGTGCACGTGGTGAGTCCGCTCTCGAACGAGCTCGGCCCCACCGGCCCCATCCCGAAGAGCCGCCCCTTCCGCGTCGCCGGCATCTTCTACACGGGGATGTACGAATACGACGCCAAGTTTGCCTACATCGCGCTTCCCGAGGCGCAGAAATACTTCGACATGGCCGGGGCGGTGACCGGGCTCGAGATCAAGGTCGCCGACATCGACGCCGTGCGCCGCATCACCCGCGACATCCTCTTCAAGCTCGACGGCTACCCCTTCCACACGAAGGACTGGTCGGAGATGAACCACAACCTCTTCGCCGCGCTCGCGATGGAGAAGCTGGTGATGGCGTTCATCCTGGGCTTCGCGTCGCTGCCCGTGGGATTCCTCATCCTCGCGATCCTCATGTTCCTCGCGTTCGAGAAGAGCAAGGAGATCGCCGTGCTCAAGTCCATGGGCGCGCGCGACCAGAGCGTGATGAAGGTCTTCGTGCTCGAGGGGCTGATCATCGGCGGCGTCGGCGCAGTGCTCGGGCTGGTCGTCGGCCTGCTCGTGTGCGCCTTCATCGCGCACGGCGGCATCAAGCTCGACCCGTCGGTGTATTACATCGACGCTCTGCCGGTGAAGATCGAGCGGTGGCAGATCTCGCTCGTGGCGCTCAGCGCGATCGTCCTGTCCTACCTCGCGACCATCTATCCTGCGCTCGCCGCGAGCCGCCTCGCTCCCGTGGAGGGGTTGCGCAATGAGTGACCCGCTGATTCGCATCCGCGGCCTGCAGAAGTCTTACACGCTCAACGGCAAGCGCATCGAGGTGCTGCGCGGCGTGGATCTCGACATTGCGCAGGGCGAGATGGTGGCGCTGGTGGGAGCCTCGGGCGTGGGGAAGAGCACCTTCCTGCACGTGCTCGGGACCCTGGATCTGCCCAGCGCGGGCGAGGTGCGCATCGCGGGCGAGGACGTGTTCGCGCGCAGCGAGGCGGCGCTCGCCGACTTCCGCAACCGCACGATCGGCTTCGTCTTCCAGAGCCACTACCTGCTCCCAGAGTTCAGCGCGCTCACCAACGCGGCCATGCCCGCCCTCATCCAGCGTCTGCCCGAAGCCGACGCGCAGGCGCGCGCCAAGCGCATGCTCGAGGCGGTGGGCCTGGGGGAGCGGCTCGACCACAAGCCTGGCGAGCTCTCTGGCGGCGAGCAGCAGCGCGTCGCGCTCGCCCGGGCGCTTGTCCTCGAGCCGCGGCTGCTCCTCGCCGACGAGCCCACGGGCAACCTCGACCCCCAGACCGGGGAGGGCATCCACGAGTTGCTGTTCGAGATGAACCGCAAGCTGGGCATCACCGCCGTGGTCGTCACGCACAACGAGACGCTCGCGAAGCGCATGCCGCGCTCGCTGCGGCTCGCCGGCGGACTCCTGGCCTAGGTTCCCGGCCTCGCCGGTCCTCTTCCGGCCGCAAAATTGGCCCTCCCCACGGCGGGTGGTACGCTCCCTCCGCTGACCATGAAGCGGGCCGACACTCCCCACGGCGGCGAGGGGCACCGCCCTGCCGATGCGTTGCCTCCCTCGGGCTTCGAGCTGCGGCTCGCGAACGGCCGCGCCTTCGTCGAGGCTGGTGCACGCCCGGTGGGCGAGGGCTTCTCGGTCCGTCGCTTCTCCATGGAGATCCCGGCCGTCCGCTTTCCCTTCGACGTCACCGGCGGAGCCGACCGTTTCCGCGACCAGCGTTGCGTCCTCTCCGATCTCGAGCTCCTCGTGGAGGCCACGGCTCTCAACCAGTGGATCGCCGCCGCGCTGGACCTCGCGCCGCTTGGCATCGAGTCGCTGCAGGCGGCGCTCCGGCCGGGTGGCGTCGAGCTCTATGGCGATCACGCGGCCGCGGGTCCCTTCACCGCGAAAGTGGGCATCGAAGCCGAGGGCACCGGCCTCTCTCTCCTGCTCTACGAGCTGCGTCTGTACCGTCCGGCGCCGCTCTGCTCGGCGCTCCTGCTGCACAGGCTCGCGGTCTCCGCGCGCGGCGAGGAGGATCCGCTCGCGCCGCTGCCCGGCGCCGTCACGGCGGGGCCGCTGGGATCGGCGACCGTTCGCTGCGACCCCTTGCCGGCCGTGCTGCGCCAGCTCCTCGTCGGTCGCGGCTACAAGCTGCCGGACGCACGCGCGCTGCGCCTCGCCTCCATCGATTTGGGCACGGGCCACGCGGCCCTCGCCTTTCGCCCGGGCGGCGCTCCCTCTCCGGCGGGCCTCGATCATTTGACCGCACTGGAGGGCGAGCGGACCTACGCGGAGGTCGAGCGGCTGGTGGCCGAGGGTGAGCTCTCCCGTGCCCGCAGCGAGCTGCTCTCCTTGTCGGCCACCGGTCCGCCGCACCCCTTCGCGGCGGAGCGGTTGCTGCAGCTACTCGCGGCCGACCCCGAGGCCCACGACCTCGCGCTGGACGTGTGCGCGCTCTGGAGCGGGCGCGATCCGCCCTTCCTGGCGGCGCTGTGGGTCGAGGCCACCGTTAGGGAAGCGCAGGGCGACCTGCGCCGAGCGGCCTCGCTCTTCTGCGATCTGGCCGATCGGACGCTCGCGGTCCGCGAGCTCTTCTCGGCGGCGGCGGCCGCGGGGGCCGCCGCCCGTCTGGCGATGGCGGCCAAGGACGATGCGCTGGCGCAGCGCGCGCTCGGGCTCCAGCAGGCGGCGCGCCCCGAGGATCTCGAGGTCCTCGCCGACGTCGCCGAGGTGGCCGAGCGGCGTGGCGACCTGCCGACAGCGCTGTCGGCGTTGCGGCGCGTCGCTGCCTTCGGAGGGGAGGGAGAGCAGGCTGCCCTCGCGCACGCGCGGCTGGGACGGCTGCTCCTGCGCGAAAGCCGCGATCTCCCGCGGGCACGGCTGCACCTCGACCGCGCGCTGCAGCTCCGCCCCAACGACCGCGAGAGCCTGCTCGCGCTCGCCGACGCATGCGAATCGGGCGGCGAGGAGCTGCGAGCGCTTCGCCTGCTCGATCGCGCGAGGGGCTTCGCGGAGCGCGACGGCAGCTGGACGGCCGCAGCGCGCCTCGCCTTGCGGGAGGCGCGGCTGTGGGAGGAGAAGATCCGCCACCCCGAGAACGCGCTGTTGCGCTACCGCGATGCGCTTCGCTCGGCCAGCTCCGCCGGCACCGACGAATCGCTTTTCCTGGAGGTTGCCGAGGGCATGGCGGGCCTCTGCGAGCGGCTGGGGCTCTGGACCGAGGCGCTGGAGGCTCACCTGGCCGTCGCCGAGCGAGCGCCTCCCGGCCGACGTCGCGCCGAGGGGCGTCTCGCCCTCTCCCGAATCCTGTCGGAGCGGCTCTCGGACCTGGCCGCCGCCGATCGGAGCGCGAGGCAGGCGCTCGACGAGGACCCTACCTTTGCTGCGGCCGCAGAGGAGCTCTGCCGCCTCCGTCGGGACGGCCCGCCGGGGCCCTACGCCGAGGCGCTCGCGCTCGCGGCCGGGCTGGCGGAATCGCCCGTGCTGCTCGCCGAGCTGGGTCGCGTGCAGCTCGAGCAGCTAGGAGACGTTGCGGCGGCCTCCGCGAGCTTCGAGGCGGCGCTCGCCCGCGACCCGACCCTCGCCGCGGCCGTCGAGGGAGGCGTTCGCGCCGCCGAGGCGCTGGGCGACACGGCCGCCCTCGCACGCGCGCTGGATCGCCTCGCGGTCTCGCTACCCCCGGGGGCCGAACGCAACCGCGCGCTGCGCCGCCTGGCCGACGCGCTGGAGGCCGTCGGCGATCTCGACGGAGCGGCCGACGCCCTCCTCGACGCCGTGGGCGAGGACGAGTCCCTCGAGCTCCTGGAGCGGCTTCTGTCCCTGCACCGCCGCCGCGGCGACGCGGCGGCGGCGGCCGACCTGGCCAGGCGCCTCGCGGAGGCCCTCTCCGCCAAGGGTGATTCCGCGGGTGCCCTCGCCGCGCTCGCCGCACAGATCGAACCGGCACTCTCCGCGTCGCCGGAGCTCGCGGAGCGGCTCCTGGGCATCGCCCGGCGCCTCGCGCCAGAGGAGCCGCGCGTCCTGCGCTGGGACGTGGCGCTGGCACGCCGGCGAGGCGACCCTGCGGGGACGCGTTCGGCGCTGCTCGAGCTGCTCGCGTCGGGTGCCGGCGAGGCGGTGGAGCGGGCGGCGGATTTCCGACAGCTCGCCGAGGCCTGTGCGGTACTGGGTCGGCTGGACGAGGCTGCGCAGGCGTTCGAGCAATCGCTCGAGCTCGCGTCCTCCGAGGTCGCCGCCGAGCGGCTGGTTGCGCTCTACGGCCAGCTCGAGCGGCCCCTCGCGCGGGCGGGCGCGCTCGAACGTCTCGCCGAGCTGCTCGTGGCGGAGGGCAGGCCCGCGGCGCCGCAATGGCTCGAGGCCGCCGAGGCCTTCCGGCAGGCGGAGCCCGAGCGGGCGGCGCGCGATCTGGGTCGGGCCGCCGCGGCGGGCGGCGACCTCGTGCCGGCGGCGCTGCGTGCGCTGGCGGATCTGGAGCGCGAGCTGGGGCACCCCGCGCAGGCGGCTGCGGCGCTGGAACGCTGGGCCGATGTGCAGCCGGACGGCCGCAGTCGGGCGCGCGCGCTCCGGGAGGCCGCGGAGGCGGGCGAGGACGCTTCGCAGGTCGAGCGGCTGGCACGCCTCGCGGCGGAAGCCGACCGGGAGGACGCCTGGAGCGCGCCGCTGATCGCCGCCTTCGAGCTCGAGAGCGGCACGGCGGACGAGGCGCTCGAGGCCGCCGAGCGGGCGCTCTGGCTGGTCGACCTCGACCCGACGGCTCGCGCTATCTGTGAGGCGGTCGCGGCGGCGGCGGCGCGGCGGGTGGGCGCCGGGGAGCGGGAGCTGTCCCACCTCGAGTCCCTCATCGTGCGCGAGCCCGAGGAGGTCGAGTGGCTACGGCGGCGCGCGGAGCTGCTCGCGGGACAGCCCGGGGAAACCGAGGCGCTCGAGCGGCTGGCGTCACGTCAGCGCGGGCCGGAGGCCGCCGAGACGCTGAGCCTCCTGGGAGAGCGGCAGCTCGCGGCCGGGGGGTTGGACGAGGCGGCCGAAGCCTTCTCGATGGCGCTCGTCCACGACCCCGAGTCCCGGCGCGCGCTCACGGGGGCGTTGCGGGCAGTCCCGCGCGAGCCCGTGGAGCGGCGTATCGACCTGCTGCGGCGCTACCTGGAGCGGGTGGCCCCGGACGCCTTGGAGCAGAGCGCCGAGCTCGCGGAGCTGCTCGAACCCTCGGACCCCGAGGGAGCGTTGCTTCGCTGGGAGCGGGTAGCCGGGGCCGACCCCGGCAATCTGTTGGCGGCAGAGCGGCGGGCGGCGTTGCTCTCGCGGCTCGACCGACCGGCGGAGGCGGGCGCCGCGCGTGTCGATCTGGCGGCGCGGCTGCGCGAAAGGGGCGAGGGGGCCGCGAACGAGCAGGAGCTGCGGGCGGCGCTCGCTTTCCTGCAGGCCGGGGAGTTCGTGGCGGCGGCCGCGGCCGCGGAGCGGGGGCTGGTCGGCGCGGAGCGGCGGCTGGCCGCGACCCTGTGGCGGGCGCTGGCACAGGCGCGGGCTTCGCTGGGCGACGGTGCGGGCGAGGCCGCAGCGCTGGGCGAAGCGGCGGCGCGCCTGCCGCTCGCGGAGGCGGCTCCACTTCAGCGCCGGCGCGCGGAGCTTCTGCTCGGGCTTGGCGATCGCGAGGGCGAGCGCGACGCGCTCCTCGCTGCGCTCGCGGCGACGCCCCGAGACGTCGAGCTCCTGCGCAAGCTGCAGGCGGCCTGCGTTGCGAGCGATGACGTCGAGGGCGCTTGCGACGCGCTCGACACGCTGGTCCAGGCGTCGCTGCCCGACCGGCCCGCCGCGGCCGCCGTGGCCCTCGAGCTGGGAACCTTGGCGGAGAGCCGCTTGGGGCGAGGCGGACGTGCCGAGGCGGCCTACCGCCGTGCTTCGGCGCTCGATCCGTCGAGGCCCGAGCCGCTCCAGCGGCTGGGCGAGCTGCGCCTGGCCGCCGGCGACGCCGAGGAGGGCTTCGAGCTGCTGGCGCGCGCCGTGGCGCTCGAGCCGGATCCCGCGCGGGCAGCGGACGCACGCGTGGCCCTGGGTCTGCGCGCGGCGCAGGAGATGCCCGACGGAGAGCTCGCGCTCGCGCAGGCCCGGGCGGCGCTCGATCTCGCGCCCGGCCACCTGGGTGCCCGGCGGCTGGCGGGCGACCTCCTGTACCTTGCGGGCGCAACGGCGGAAGCCTTGCCGATCCTCGAAGCGCTGGCTGCGGAGCCCTGGGACGACGAGCCGGAGCTGGCGGAACGCTATGGCCTGTTCCTCGCCGATGCGCGCGTGTCCGCCGGCGATGCCGCGGGGGCGCGCGAGGCCCTGGCCGCGCTCGTCGATCGGCGCCCCGGGTGCGAGGTGGCTCGCGAGCGCCTCGCCGATCTCTGCGCGGACCTGCCGGACGCCGAGGCGGCCGAGCGCTGGATCGAGCTCGCGGACGGCGCCGCGTCGGCGCGGCTGCGGTCCGCTCTGCTCGTGCGCGCGGGGCGGCGCCTGCTGGCGGCGGACCCGGGCCTGTCGGCGGCGCTCCTCCAGCGCGCGCTCGCGGAGGAAGACGCTCCGGCGCTCCGCGCGGAGCTGCGTGCGGCGCTCGAGGCGGCTGGGGACTTCGAGGCGCTATCGGATGCGTGGGTGGAAGAGGCCGAGCGCGCGCGCGAGGTCGGAGACGCCGAGGCGCGAGAGGGCGCGCTGCGCGCGCTCGCCGCGGAGCGGCGCCGGGCGGAGGATCCGGAAGGGCGCGCGCTCGTGCTCGACGAGCTGGCCGAGCTGATCGCCCCGTCGCGCCGCGCCGAGGCGGCAGAGCTGCTGACCGAAGCCGGTGGGCTGTGGGAGGGCGAACGAAACGCCGCCCAGGCGCTCGAGGACTGGCAAAGGGCGCTGGAGCTGGGTGCGGGCGCCGGGGTGAGGTCGCGCGCGATCTCGCTCTGCCGCGAGACCGGCCGCCAGGGCGACCTCGCGGCGCTGCTCGAGCAGAACCTGTCGGCGCTTCCCGATGAAGGCGGCGCCGAGGCGTTGCTCGAGCTCGCCGATCTCTATGCGGGGCCTCTGGCGGCACCCGAGCGGGTCGAGCCGGCGCTGCGCGAGGCGCTGCGGCTGGCCCCCGACCTCGCGGGTGCAGAGGAACGCCTCTCGAGCTTGCTGCGCCGCGAGGGGCGCCGCGCGGAGCTCGGGCCGTTTCTGCTCGCCCGTGCGGAACGGGCCGAGAAGGCGGGGCGTGACGAGGAGGCCGGCCGCCTCTTCGCTGCCGCGGGGGACGAGCTACTGGCCGCGGGCGACGGTGCTGGCGCCGCGACTGCGCTGGCCGCCAGCGCCCGCCACCTGCCGACGCCCGAAAGGCTCCTCAAGGCGGCCGACCTCCGCTTCGAAGCAGGGGACGCCGCGGGCGCGGGCGAGCTCTACGGAAGACTGCTGGAGCAGGCGCCCGCCGAGGCTCCGCCCCGTGCCCTGGAGCGGCGCGCCGCGGCGCTTCGGTTGCGCGGCGACGCCGAGGAGCTGGCGCGCTTTCTGGAGCGTGGTGCGGATGCGGGGCCGGCGCCGGCGGCGTGGTGGGCCGAGGCGGCGTCGATCTGGGAGGCAATCGAGGACGCCGCGACGGGGCAAGCCCGCGAGGTCGCCGGGGCCGCGCGGCGGCGCTGTGAACGCCGCGCCTTCGAAACCGACCCCTCGGACCCGACGCTTTTCGCCGCGGTGGTGGGAAGCCTCGGCGGCGGCGATCCCGAGGAGTGGGCCCGGCTGTTGCTGTTGCGCGCCGCCGCGGTACCGGGCGAAGCGCCGAGCCTGCAGCGCACGCTTGGCGAAGTCTACTGGAGCTCCGGGCGCCTCGACGAAGCCGGTGCCGCCTACCAGGCGGCCCTCGAGGCCGAGCCCGAAGACGTCCTCGCGCTCACTGGCCTCGCCGAGGTTGCCTTTGCCAAGGGCGAGCCACTGGAGGATCTGGGGCGACGGCTGGCCGCCTCGCTGCGTGACGCGCCGGTACAGCGACCGGAGCACGCCGAGGCCGCCTTCCGGATGGGTTCGCTGCTCTCCCAGGCGGGGAGCTTCGAGCTCGCCACCGAACTGCTCGAACGCACCGTCGCGCTCGCGCCCTGGTCGCAGCACACGCAGGAAGCGCTCGGGCTGCTCGACGAGGCCGCCACCGCGCGTGGCGATCTGACCCGGCAGCGGGACGTGCGGCGGCGCCGCTGGCAGGCGGCACGCGGCGAGGCGCGGAAGGCCCTGCTGCCCGCGCTTCTCGAAGTGCTCTCGGATGCCGATCCGGCGGCGCCCGAGGCCCTCGCGGAGGCCTTCGCTGCGGCCCCCTCCGCCGACGTGGGCGAGCGTTTGGTCGGCGCCCTCCGGCACGTCGGGGAGTGGGCGGCGCTGGCGGCCCTGCTCGAGCGGCTGGCCGATCTGGACGGCGACGACGCGCCGACCGCCGAGCGCCGGCAGGGGCTGCTGCTGGAGGCCGCCGATTTGCGCGGACGGCGACTCGCGGATCTCGAAGGCGCCACGCCGCTCCGCGAGCGCGCCCTCGATCTGGGCCGTGGGACGCCGACGCTGCTGCGCCGCTGGCTCGGGGCCAGCGAGGGCGCGCCGCCCGAGCTGATCGACCGCGCGCTCGAGGCGCTCGCGGGCTGCGTCGAGCCGGAGGAAGCGGGCAAGGTGCGACTCGAGCGGGCGCACCTCGCCGAGCAGCGTCTCGGGCCGGAGGCGCGGCGCCGCGCCTGGGACGCGGTGCTCGCCGGGGGGCCGCTCGCGCCGGGCCGGGAGGAGGCGCTGGAGCGCCGTCTGGAGCTCGAGCGCGGGGGAGGGTTGCCGGGGCCGGCGATCCAGACGCTCCTGGAGCTGGCGGAGCTGGCCGCCGATCCGGCCGGGGCGGCGGGCCGGTTGCAGCAGGCCGCGCGAATCGCCGAGGAGGAGCTGGCGGACCCGGGCCGCGCCATCGAGTTGCTGGAACGGGCGGCCGAGGAGGCCGGCGACGCGCGGAGCTACACGCTCCTGGCCGAGGCCTGCGATCGCGCGGGCCGCACCGAACAGGCCGCCGCCGCGATGACCCTCGAGGTGGCGCGCCGCGAGCCGGGAGAGCGATTGCGCGAGCGCCAGCGCAAGCTCGGCCTCCTTCTCGTGCAGGACCTCGACCGCCCCGCGGAAGCCCTGGCCCACCTGCGCGCCGCTTGGGATGGCGGCGGGACCGACAGGAAGCTCGTCGAGGCGCTGGTGCGCTGCGCCGCCGCAGCCGGTGATGGCGAGCTGGAGCTGGCGGCGCTGGGCGCGCTGCCTGCGGACGCGCCTGACGCGCCGGAGGTCGCCCGCCGGCAGGCCGCACTGCTCGAGAAGCTCGGGCGGCCCGCGGAAGCGGCGGACGCGTGGCGCCGTGCGTTTCTGCTACGACCGGAGGACGGCGCTGCGTTCGACGCGCTGGTGCGGCAGCTCGAGACGCGCAAACGCTGGGCCGAGCTCGCGGAGATTCTGCAGCGGCGGGCCGAGGCGCTCGTGTCGCTCGGGGAGGAGTCGCGCGACGCCCGCGCCGAGTTGCTCTTTCGCCGCGGGGCGTTGCTGGCCGGCGAGATCGGCGACGCCGCAGCGGCCGAGGCGGCCTACCGCGAGGTGCTGGCGCAGCTCCCGGGCCACCGCGCCGCCCTGACCGCGCTGACCGCGCTGTGCCAGGCGCGGGGAGCGACGGCCGAGGCGGCCGCGCTGCTCGAGACCGACCTCTCGGGCGGGGGCGCGCCGGCCACCGTCGCGGCGCTCGGTCTGCGCCTCGGCCGGCTTCGGCAGGAGATGGGCGACGGCCCCGCCGCGGAGCGCGCGCTCAAGGCGGCCCTCGAGGCGGCGCGCACAGCGGATCTCAAGCCGCTCGTCGGGGAGGTCCAAGGCGTGCTCGCGGGGACCCTCCTCGCGCTCGACCGCTCCGAGGAGGCGCTGGTGTGCGCCAAGGCTGCACTCGCCGCCGCGCCACCGGAAGAGCAGCCGCGGTTGCGAGGGCTGTGCGCCGAGGCGGCGGCGCGGCTGGGCTTCGCCGACCAGGCTCGCGAGCACTGGCGCGAGCTCCTGATCCTGCGGCCGGGCGACCCGGCAGGCCTTGCGGGCCTCGAGGCGCTGGCGCGGACGGAGGGGCCCGGGCTTCTCGCCGAGGTCCTGGCCGAGCGGGCCAAGGCCGAGCCGGAGCCTCTGCGGCGAGCGAAGATCTGGGTCGAGCTTGCCGACCTCTGTGCCGGCAAGCTCGGCGATCCGAAGGGAGCCGAGGCGGCCTTGCGCGCGGCGATCGAGGCGGCGCCCGACGAGGCGGAGGCGCTGGAGCGCCTGCGCAAGCTGCTGGAGGGAGAAGAGCGGTTCGAGGAGGTCGTCGAGTTGCTGCGGCAACGCGCCCGCAAGGCCGGCTCCGACGACGTCCGGGCGGGAGCGTTCCGAGATCAGGGCGAGATCCTCAGGACGCGGCTGCGCAACCCGCGCCGGGCCGTCGAGGCGTACACGCGTGCGCTGGAGTTGCGGCCCGCCGATGCCGTGGCCTCCGAAGGGCTCGGGGAGTGCCTCCTCGCACTGGGCCAGGGCGAGCGGGCCGCCGAGCACTACCGGCGCGCTCTGACCGGCGGCAGCCACCTTGGCGAATTCTTCCTGCACTTTCGCCTCGGCGAGATCGCGCAGCGCGCGGGCCGCGCCGAACAGGCCTTGCAGCACTTCCAGGCGAGCATCGCCGCGAACCCGGCCTTCGTGCCCTCGCGCGAGGCTGCGGCGCAGATTGCCGACGCCCTCGGGCGCGTCGACGTGGCCGTCTCGATCCTGCGCGGTCTGCTATCGGCCCTCGACCCGGCCGAGTTCGGCGAACAGGTCGCCTCCGTGCTCCTGCGCATCGGCGAGCTCGAGAAGCGGTCGCTCCGTTTCGAGGCCGCCATCGAGGCCTTCGAGCGGTCGGCCAAGCTCAATCCCAAGGACCCGCGTCCTCTGCAGGATCTCGCCGTCTTGTACCAGCATCGGGCGCGCTGGGCCGACGCGGCGCGCGTGCTGCTCGAGCTGGCCGACTTGCGGGAGGGTGCGGCGGCCGCGGCGGCGCTGGTCGAGGCCGCGATCCTGCACCTCGACAAGCTCGCCGACATGGCCAAGGCGGCCGAGCTGCTCGAACGGGCGGTCGGTTTCGAGCCCCCCGAGCCCCGCGCGCTCCAGCGCCTGGCCGAGATATGCGCGGCGCTCGGTCGGCAGGAACGGCTCGTGGAGGTCGCCGACCGTCTCCACGCAACGGAGGGCGCCACTTGGCCGGCCTGGCTCGACGAGCTGTGGGTGCCCATCGCGCTCGCCTACGAAAAGGCGGGCCGCTTGCGCGAGGCACACGAGGCCATCGTGCGTGCCCGGCGCTCCGCGCCGACGGCCGAGGCGCTGCTGGAGCGGCAGCGCGCGCTCGCGGAGAAGTCGGGCGACGTTGGCGAGCAGATCGACCTGGAGGAGCAACTCATCGAGCTGGCCACCGCGGAGCGGCCCCTCGAGGCGGCCACCCGTCTGCGGGCCCTGGCCCGCCGCTCGGTCGAGCAGCTCGGGAGCCCGGATCGCGCCGAGCGGCTGCTGGAACGGGCGGACGAACTGGCGCCCGGGCGCCCGGAAGACCGCCGGCTGCTGGCCGACCTGCGGCGCCGGCGGCCAGAATCCGCGGGGAAGGCGATGGCCGCCTACTTGGATCTGGCGCGCCAGTCGTGGCCGCCGACCGCCGATCTACTCCGCGCGCTGGGCGCGACCGCCGCGGCCGTGGGGGAGCCGGACGTCGCCCGCAGCGCGCTGGGCCTCGCGGGCGCGATGGCAGGCGAGGTGCCTCCGCCTCCGCCGCCCCTCCGCCCGCTCCCCGAGCGGGTCTGGCAGGAGCCGCCGCTCTCACCCGAGTCGCCCTTCGCCGCGTTGCTCGCGCGGCTGGCCGCCTACCTGGAGCCGCTCTTCCCCGGTGACCTGCGGCGCTTTGGCCTTGCGCCCGCCGATCGGCTGGGAGCCGACCGCGCTCCCCAGATTCAGCTCTGGATCGAGGAGGCCCGCGCCGCGGTGCGCGCGCGCGAAGTGCAGGTGTTTCTCGTGCCGGGGCTCGACTCGCTGGCCCTCGAGAACACGCGTCCGGCCGCCATCATCGTGGGCGGCGGCCCGCTCGCCTCTCTCGGCCCCGGGCCGATGCGTTTCCTCATCGCACAGCGGCTCGCGCTCCTGGAGCTCGGCTTCACGCTTCCCTCGAAGTTCTCGCCGCGCGATGCCGCGACGCTTGCCCTGCTGCTGGCCTGTTTTCTGGACAGCCCCGGCCACGCACCACAGGGCGAGGCCGTGAGGCTCCAGCCATTCCTCGCCGCGCTGGAGCGTGCCTGTCCCGCCGAGGTGAGGAGCCGCCTCGCGCCGCTGGGCCGGGAGCTCGCCCGCGGCCTGCCGACCTTCGACTCGCGGCGCGCGATGGCGGACGCGACCCTGCGGGCCGCCAAGCTCGCGCTCTGGGCCACGGGCGATCTCCAGGGGGCGCTGGCCGCGCTGCCTTTTGCCGAGCCGGCCGAGGGCCGTCGCAGCCTGGCGCCGTGGGAGACACCCCTCGGCCAAGCGCTCGCGCGCTGGGCCTTCTCGATGGAGTACCTCTCGTTGCGTGGATCTGGGACCGGGCCTTGAGGCGCACCGCCGCGCTGGTCGTGGGGATGATGCTGGCGGCTTGCACCAACTCGCCGGCCCCGCCGAGCCTGCCGGGGACCTTGCTCGGCGCCTTCCAGTTCACGGCCACGCTCGTTCCCGAGAACGGCAGCGGCCTGCAGACCACCTGCCAGTTCGACCCCGACGCCGGGTTCACGGCGCCTCCCTCGACCCTCACGTTCTATGCGTACGTGAGCGAGGCCCCCGGCGCGGGCGGAATCTACTGGGAGATACTGGGCGGGCCGTACGAGGACGGAGGGTTGACGAAGGGGACACTCACCGTGAACGTCACGAGCTGCGCGCCGATCACGGGCTGTGGCTGCGTGGCGTCCGTGACCGAGCAGATCGTCCTGGCCCAGGTTCTCGACGGAGGCGCGCTCGCACCGCAGCTCGCGGCGCCCATTCTGCAGCTCACAGGCTGGATCGACGACACCTTGTCGAGCGAGGCCAGCGCTTGCCTCGATGCGGGCCTGGGCCAGTTGGCCTGCCTGGCCGATGCGGGGCCCGGCTGTGGCCTGGGAGCCGACGGCACCTGCGACATCGTCTACACGGTCGTGGGTGTCCCCGGTCTGCCAGGAAGCTGATTCGCTGACCGCCGCTGCGGGCGGGCTGGTATCCTCCCCGCAGTGCCTCCGGCAACCTTCCACGCACGCGCGGTCGTCCTGCTCTCGGGCGGCATGGACTCCGCCACCTGCCTCGCCATCGCGCGCAGCGTGGGCTGCGAGTGCCACGCGCTCACCATCGCCTACGGGCAGCGCCATGCGGTGGAGGTTGCGCAGGCGCGCCGCGTCGCCGAAGCGCTGGGCGTACGCGACCACCGCGTCCTCGAGCTGGACCTGCGGGCCTTCGGGGGATCGGCGCTCACTGCGGACATCGCCGTCCCCAAGGATCGCCCAGCGGGCGCGGCCGGCATTCCCGTGACCTACGTCCCCGCCCGCAACACCATCTTCCTGGCGCTCGCGCTGGGCCTCGCCGAGACCGTCGATGCGTCCGAGATCTACATCGGCGTCACCGCGGTCGACTACAGCGGCTATCCGGACTGCCGGCCGGAGTTCGTCGCAGCCTTCGAGGCACTCGCCGCGGTGGCCACGCGCAGTGCGGTCGAGCGCCGGCCCCGCGGGGGCCGCCCCGCCCCGCTCCACAACCCGACCAACGCCCG
>Ga0335073_10001302_pt1 | contig 33356 bp, 22 predicted proteins | sample Lox_Sample_22_FD_207093 | JGI IMG/M metagenome (GOLD analysis project Ga0335073, IMG submission 207093) | Soil microbial communities from Loxahatchee National Wildlife Refuge, Florida, United States - Lox_Sample_2.2 | ecosystem: Environmental > Terrestrial > Soil > Wetlands | place: USA... | reverse complement strand
GGTTGTATTTCTTGATGTACATCTCGCCGATGATGCCATAGCGCTCGAACCATTTGTTTCCGGTGCCGGTTCCCGCAACGGGCGTGGTTGTGCTCGAATTCACCACTGCGCCGGTCACGCTGTCCACACCGACTTCGGTGGTCGAGGTCGAAGTGTACTGGTAATACGTCGGCGCTTGGCCAATGTAGGCAAAGCCGCCAATCCTCTGCACGCCTAAATTCCCAACCTGAAAGGCGCGACTGGCCGTGAAGAACATGTCGTAAGAACTGGAGTAGGGCACGTCTGGGTTTCCATCACTCGAGGTGAGGATGGAAGCGGAAACGCGTGTTCGGTCGTCGGCGGAGTGGCCCAGCCATTCGAAGCCGACCTGGTTGTCACCGATGCCGAACGTGTAATTCTCAGGGACACCCGGCGACGAGAAGGGCTGGAAGTGGTAATTCCAATATTGGCCGCCCACGGAACTGAGTGTGAGAATACGTTTTTCCGACAGCAGATTGTCGAGTTCGAACTTACCCATCTTGAAGTTCAGCCAAGTGCTGCCCGCAACGTTGTCGAGTCTTGCCCATACGGACTCGAAGTGGAAGCTGCCGAACTCGTCGGAGGAAGGCAGCACGTAAAAGGAAATGTTCTTTGCCAGTGTGCCGCCGGTGTGAAAGTCCAAGCCGGTCCAGTTGAATCCGTCCGTAGTGACCTTGGCCTGACCATTGCCTTGGTCGACTGCGACCTGACTGGTGCTCTCTCGCGACCAGAAAGGAGTGATGCGGAAGGTAACTGGCCAATAGGCCGCTTGCTGGAAGATAGGGGCATCTCGGTCGTTTCCGAGTTGGTACCCATTGTCCTTGAACTGCTGCCCGAAGTAACTGAGCTTCGGCCAGCCTTCATGGCAAGAAGAACACGGGAGCCCGTACTTCCGCGCAAAAGCCGGAATCGCACTGGCGGGACTACAGTTGATCAGAAAAATCGCCAAGAAAATAACGCCGAACAGCCAAAACCTAACCGGACGGACGAACGGACTCCGCGAACCCTCTGAGCGCAAAGATTCCATACCCGCCTCCTCCAAACGTGGGCGACTACGTTGAGCAGACAACTAGGGTCTCGTTCTATTCAGTTTTTTTTGAGGGAGTGTGTAACCTGTGTACACCAAGAAGAGAAAGCCCTTCGCCGCTCACCCCTAAGCACGCGAACGACCGACCCCACTCACCGAAGGTTCCGCCGACTCTCCGTCAAAAGAGCTCGGTCAAAACATCCAGCCCCTGAACCGGGGCGGATGCTACTCCGGTTTTTATGCCGAATGCAAGAGTTTTCTTGCAACGATTAAAAAAATTATTCAGGATTTCCAACGAGTACGTTCTGGTACGGGGTCAGGGTTATCCGACTTTCCGGAAAAACAGGGCGAATTTGACAGAAAACGCGGTTCGCGCTAACAAGGGTACGCACGAACACAGGACTATGATTCAGCGCAAAGCCGCAAAATCGTTATTGTGCCGCGCACAGAAAGTGGCGAATCGCTTGATGCTGCTCGGCGCCGCATCTCTTCTCGCGATGCCGTCGTTGTCGCCGACGGAACTGACGACGCCGGGCATCGTACGTGAATTTCTGGCACCCATCGACGACGTGCGGCAAGCGGTAATCTCGGTGCAAAGCGACCACATCGTTCATGGCACGTTGGTTTTCGACAAAGAGCCGACTTTAACGGGCGCGGAGGCGGTTAAGTCGACACCGCTGTTCGATCCTTGGACCGGACCCGGCGAGGTCTACTACAAGATTCGCGAGAAGGCCATTGCTCCGCGCCATTTCCTGGACACCGCGGACATGGGCACGATCGCGGTACGCTATGTGGTGATTCCGGTGAATCCTGAACGTACGCGCGTGAAGATCGATGCCGTTTACCTCGAAGGTGCGCACAATCGAGTGCATGCCTCGGACGGCAACGTCGAGAAATTCGAAATGAACGAAGTGAAGGACGCGCTGGATTCACTGCAGGAAGCCGCCATGGAAGCGGCGGATGCGCGGCGCCGCGCACTGAGCGCAGAACTGGTGCGGCAGAGCTATGCGCGCCAGCGTGAAGAAGAAGCCGCGCGGGTTAACAACGCGCAGACGAGCGAGAAAGACCTGGAACAACAAATCGATGCGCTGCGACGCGAACTGGAGCGCCACGTGAAAGCACCAGGGGCGGATCTCAAGGGCGCTCCGTTCCAGTCCGCGGCGAATTTAAAAACTTTACCCGCCCATTCGGAAGTGGTGGTGCTGATCGTGACTCCTCACTGGTTGGGCGTGGAAACCGCGGAGGGCCAGCGCGGGTGGCTTCCGGTGGAACAGCTGGAGCCGTTACCGTGAAGTGCATACATGGGCACACACGCCGCTGGATCACCGCAATTGCAGTACTGATTGTTTGTGCGGCTGCGGTTCAAGGACAAACGACTCCCTACGCGCGCAGCTTTGCGAAAGCAAAGCCGGAAGTGGAGCAAGCCTTAAAAGAGCTGCAGGGTTACGCTGGGCAAAAGCTCCCCGTTCTGGACGGTTTTGTGGGGCCCGTCAGCAAGCCGCTGGAGCGCTACGAACGCGGCTTCTATCAATTCACGATTGAAGTTCTTCCCGGGGACAATGGCGCCACGATGGTACGTCTTTCCGCCAAAATCACCGCGTGGTATGCGGATCGTGACGTCAGCAAATCCGGCTACGACGTATTGCCTTCGAATGGACGCCTGGAATTGGACTTTCTCGATCGGCTCGAAGAAAAACTGACCGGCAAGCCTGTGGCTTCGGCAGCGGGCGCATCCGCAGAGACGCCGAAACCGAAGCTCGATTTGTCGGGAGTGCCCGGTGCAGGAGCGCTGATTCCCCAACCGCAAACATCGGCGGTGGCGAAAACTCCCGACGAAGTGGCGGCGCTGCGCAATCAGCGCGTTCTGGAAGAGCGGCGCGTGGCACAACTGACCACGCAGCTGCAAAATCTGCAAGAGATCCAGAAAAACCAGGCGCATCCGCAGAATCTGGTGGCCGTAGAAATATCCGGCACGCCGATCTATGCCAAGCCTGCGGCGGAGGCGCGGGTATTGTTCCAGGCCGCCGCGAATGATGAATTTGAGTTCATTGACGATGCGAATGGCTGGATCCACATCGAAATCTCGGGAGACTCGCGGGGCTATGTGCGGCAAAGCGCGGTGCTACTGCCGGAATCGATCGCCGCAAGAATTGGCAAAGAAGAACACGGACCCGAAGAAAAGTATGCTGGTTTCCGCATCGAACATGATGAAATCGGCAACTTTCCCGCGGACTGGCCGGGGCTGAAGGGGAAAGTCGTAAAAATTTACACGGTACAGCCGGTGTCGCAGAACGCGAAAGAGACAGGACCTGCGGTGCGCCTGGAATATTCGCTCGCGCTGTTTCAAAAAGCGCTGAAAGAATCGGCGGGCGTGTCCAGCAAGATGGAAGGCGTGACGGTGATTTTCGACGCCATCGATGGTGGAATCGCGGCGGCTACGCTCGAGGATATTCAGAAAGTGGTTGCGGGGTCGCTCACGCACGATGCGTTCTGGAAGCAAAGCTATCTCGATCCGTTGGAGGCGTTCCGAGCCTCTGGTGCGCCGTAATTCGTCCCATCCCTCGTTACAGCGTTGCACGGGAATTTCACGCTAAAATAGCGTCGCTGCAACTCCACGCAAAAAGGATTCCCTATGCAACTCAACGCCGCGATTGTTGGGCTGGGCTTTGTGGGCCGCGCGCATTTGGAAGCATTGCGCCGTCTCGGAATTTCGGTGCAGGGCGCACTTGGCAGCACCCCGGAGCGTTCGAAGGCGGTGGCCGATACGTTGCACTTGCCACGCGCGTACAGTTCGCTGGATGAATTAGCGGCCGATTCCTCGGTGCAGGTAGTGCATTTGTGCACGCCCAATTATCTGCACTTTCAAGAATCCAGCCAGCTATTGCGCGCGGGCAAACACGTGTTGTGCGAGAAACCGTTAGCGTTAGATTCGCGAGAATCCGCGGCGCTGGTTTCGCTGCTGAAAGAAACCGGATTGGTCGGCGCGATTGCCTACAATTTGCGGTATTACCCGCTTTGTCAGGAAGCGCGCGTTCTGATTCGTGAAGGTGTTATCGGGCGCGTCAAGTTGATCCACGGCAGCTTCCTGCAAGACTGGTTACTTTTCCCCACGGATTGGAACTGGCGACTTGAAGCGAAACTGGGCGGAGAACTTCGTGCGGTTTCGGATATCGGGACGCACTGGCTGGACCTGGTGACCTGGCTGGCAAACAGCAAAGTCTCCGAGTTGTGTGCCGACCTGGCTACGGTTCTGCCGACCCGCCATCGGCCCAAAGGCCGCGTGGAATCCTTCCAGAAGGCGAGTTCGGGGGAAACCGAAGAAGTGATGATCACCACCGATGATTACGCGTCCGTGTTGCTGCATTTCGAAAACGAAGCGCGGGGCGTGATGACGGTTTCGCAAGTGAGTCCGGGGCGCAAAGCGCGGTTGTGGTTCGAAATTGACGGCGCGGAAGGTTCACTGGCGTTCGATTCTGAATCGCCGAATCATCTATGGATCGGCCGGCGCGAACGCGCCAGCGAACTGCTTCCGAAAGATCCGGCACTGCAATCGCCCCATTCGCGGGGCTACGCCGCATATCCGGGCGGACATCCCGAAGGCTATCCCGATACGTTCGTTCAGCTCTTCAAGGACGTGTACGCGTATATCGCCGCGGGTGATTTCCGTGCGGAACGCACATTTCCGACCTTTGAGACAGGACACGAAGAACTGATGCTGTGTGAGGCGATCTCGCAGAGCGCGCAGGAAAAATCGTGGGTAAGCGTGGGCGCTTGAGTCGTTTGGAGGACAGAAGCTTTGCGTTGTCGTCGTGAACACGGTTTTTGCGCGTCGGATTTCGAACGGTCCCGGGCTTTCGATTTGAATTGTGCTCGCGGTGTACGTTGAGATCCTTCGGCCAAACAGCGGCCTCAGGATGACAACGCGGTTTTTTGGGTGGTGGGGCCACAGGCTAAAAGCCTGTGCTACTTTGCCGAGTTTAGGATGATGACAAGCTTCGAGTGGATTCCCGGACGACCAACTCCGCGGGAATTTTGCGGCGCAACACCGGGATTTGCTTTTTCTGATCCACGGCCTGGATGGCATCGAGCACCATGCCGACACTCATCGAACCCATCGCTTCCATGGGCTGGCGAACCGTGGTGAGTGAAGGCACCGACAGGCTGGCCTGCGCCACATCGTCGAAACCCACGACGCTACAATCTTCCGGTACGCGCAGACCTTTGAGTTTGAGCGCGCGCAAGGCGCCGAGCGCGGTCATATCGTCGAACGCCAGCAGCGCGGTAAACGATTTTCCGCTGCGCAGTAATTCCGTGGTGAGTTGTGCGGCGGCCTCAAAGCTGGAATTGGGATCCTGCGATTCCGGTAACTCTGCAATGCGCTTCGCATCCAGACGCAAGCCGGCCGATTGCGCAAAATTACGGATTCCCTTCCAACGCTGGCCGCTGCTCGCCAGTGTTTTCGGCCCGCGCAAAAAGGCGATTTCGCGGTGTCCGAGCCGGCAAAGGTGTTCCAGCGCCAAAGCAGCTCCACTTTCGTTGTCCACGGAAACGGTGCTGATGTTTTCGATTTCGAAGGCGCGTCCGGCGATTACGGTGGGCACCTGTTTCTCTGTCAGGTCTGCCAGCAGCTTGATATCGGTGACCAGCCAGTTGGCCACAACGATGAGGCCTTCCACGCGACGATCGAGCAGCATTTCTAGATAGCGTTCGAAGCGATGCGGTTCGTTATGCGCATCCGCCAACAACGACAGATAATTCGCCTGATATAAGCCGTTTTCCAGGCCGCGCAAAATGGGCGTGCAAAACGGGTCGGTGATATCGAAGACCATCACTCCGACGATGTTCGAGCGCTGGCTTCGCAATGAGCGCGCCAGCGGATTCGGGCGGTAGCCCAGGCGGCGAGCAGCCGTGTGGATTCTTCCTTTTGTTTCTTCCGGAATATAGCGGGCCAGGGGCGCGTTATTCAAAACAATGGAGACCGTCGACGCCGAATACCCGCTCTCGCGTGCCACATCTCGTATGGTAGAGGCACCAGTTCTGCGCATGAGCGCTCCTCAATTGGGCGCGGGATATTCGTAGCGCAAATTCCCCGGCATGCGATCCGAACGTTGCCGCGTGTTGTAATCCAACTGATAATTCAGATGGTCCGGGTCCATCGGGTATTCCTGGCCCGCGGGATAGGGATAAGCAATCAAGCCATGCCGTGGCAAAGGCTCCACGGTGAAGGCATTCGCAGCGTAGAAGTCGAGGTCCTTTTCGAATCCATCAGCGTAGAAGAAGTAATCACGGACCCACCCTGCGGGAAGCGGCGGCACACTCACTGGATTGAATTCCAGTTTCACGCCTTCGCCGGAACTGAAGACCGTAAACTTGTCGTCTGAGCGTTCGAGCAGATTTTTCACGTCGCCGTAGCGCGTGTAATTCCCTGCCGCGCGGGCATACGGGCCTGTGGCGCTGCGATGCGTGTAGGAGTAAACCGTATCGCTGGCGGGATGCAGGCGAATTTCCTTGGGATAGCCGAGGAATGCTAGCTGCGCGGTGGCCAGCGGCACTTCGCTTACGCGGACGTTGTTCTGCGGCGGAGTCTGATCGATGCGGATGCGGTCCCAGTAAATCTTCAAGTTCGATACGATGCGAATGCGCCGCGTGCTCGGGGGAATTTTTCCGGTCAGGTCCGTCACCATCAGGCGCTCCAGTCCGGCCGGGAAGCCCATATCGTCGACCACACGCACCCACTGGCCTTGCGCGCTCTGCGCTTCGACGTAAGGCGCGATCACTTTGATACCCGCCTGGTCTGCGGCGTACATCGAAGTGGCGGTGAAGTAATCGGTATACCCATCGAGCAGCAAGCGCAGCGCTTTGCTGGAATCCCAGTTGCCAAGGTCGAGTTCGATCCAGTGCAACTTGGCAAAGCCGGCAAACGGCAGGCCTGCGAAATCGGTCACGTATTTCCGGTCACGTTTCGCGAGCAAAGGCAACACGTCGCGCCCCTGGTCGTCCCACGCGCCCGCGGGAATGTGCGCATTTTCTGTAGCGATTACGCGAAATTCCGGGAATGGCGGATTGCTGACGAATCGCTCGTTCGGATTCACTTCGAGGTTCGATGGATGATCCACGGCCACCAGGCGCACCTGGTCGAGATACACGGTTTCTTCCATGGGCTCCATGAAACGGAAGCTGAGCAAGCCACCTTTTGCGCTGGCCGCTTTTGCCGGCACTTTCAAGTATTCATCGGAATCCGGAACATCGCGCACGCCGGGGGCGATCCAGTGGCCAACCACGCCAGGCCCGATCATATCCGCGATGAATTCGTATTCTTTGCCGTTCCACGAAAATAGAATTGGGCACGAACTTCCGCGACGGTCCAGTTCACCAATGGTTTGTGTTTTGTTGGCGGCCAAATCGATTTCGTCCTGGGGCACGCCGGTTGGCCAAAGCAAGCGCACGGCATCGGTAACTTTTTCCGAGCCCAGGCCGACCAGCAGCGTTCCGGAATTGCGTCCGAGATAGCCCGAGGTGCCACCCGCTTCGAATTTTTGATACAGTGCGCCTGCGAAAATTTCGATCTTGGTGCCGATGCCACTCTTGTTGTCGTTGAGCGCTTTCAGATCCACTTGCATCCAGTGATTCTTGTTGCCGCCGACGTTTTCCAGCAGCACCGGCGCCCCGGACGACTGGGTGACCACGACATCCGGACTGCCATCGCCCTTGAAGTCTGCGACGGCAAGAGCGCGTGGCTCATTCAGCTTGACTTTATCGAGTTGCAAATCCTTCGTGACATCCGACCAGCCTGCGTAACCCAAATTCCTCAATACGCGGATTTCCGCGCCATTCGTGCCTTCGCCAACGGCAAGGAGGTCCAGCCAGCCATCATTGTCGTAATCGATGGAAGTCAGGCCCCACCCTTGCTTCCAGGCGAAATCCGGCAGAGGAACACGCTGCAATTGTTTTCCTTCGACGTTGCGCCACAAAGTGATGCCAGGCGCACCGGCATGCGTAAATGCGAGATCCATCCAGCCATCCTTGTTGAAATCCAAGACGGCCACACCGACTGCAGGGGGCAATTTTTCTTTGGCAAAATCAATGCCGGGGAAGGCGGTGAACTTTCCTTCGCGTGGGTTCAGATAAATCGCGGCGCCCGGAGCACCGCCCGCGACGACGAAATCGATGGCACGATCATTGTTGAAGTCGGTGATGGCCACGTCGGCGCCGGTAGCTTGTACGCCTAATGCGGTTTCGGCGGAAACATCGGTGAAAGTGGAATTGCCATTGTTACGCCATAATTTATTGGTGCGGGAATTGGTTGGTTGCGTGGGCGCCATGGTTACGTACAAATCCAAGTCGCCATCGTGGTCGTAATCGACGAAAGTGAGGGTGACGCAACCCTTTTCCCGTGCAATGCCGACCTTATCGGTGACATCTGCGAATTTTCCGTTGCCTTGATTGCGGAACAGGCGTATGCCATCGGTTTCGCAGACCGCCAGGTCGGTCGCGCCATCATTATCGAAATCGCCGACGGCGCAACCTGCTCCGCCGCCCAAGCCAGAAAGCCCAGACTTCGCGGTCGCATCTTCGAATTTTCCGGCGCCCAAATTGCGTAGCAGGCGGCTCTTGCCGGCGGCAGCGCCAACGAAAAACAGGTCGGGCTTGCCGTCACCGTCGTAATCCAACAGGCATACTCCCGCGTTCGGGCCAGCCAGTTCTGCAAATGGCTTGGCCGAATAACTTACGGGAATTGCCATCGGCGCGGACGTGCTTGCGCCATGGACAAATTCGGCGAGAGAGAATTTTCCCTGGTCGCCATATCCCGCGCCGAATGGAGTGCCCAAATGCTGGGCGGTAATTTTCTGGAAATTTTTCATCCCATCGCGGGCTGCATCGGTATCGCCTTTTCGTTGATATGCGCGAGAGAGTCCGAATTGCGCCGAAGCGTGATAGGGAGCAATGGCCAGCGCTTTCTTAAAGGCCGCGATCGCTTCGTCATATTTCTGTAGCTGCGAGTACAAAAATCCTTCGAAATAAAAAGCGTCCGGCTCATCGGGAGCGATTTTCTCGACATGCTGAAACGCGCCGATGGCCTTTTCCGGTTGGCCACCGTCTTTGTAAGCCAAGCCGAGGTTGTACCAGGCAAAGGGATCCTCGGGCAGTTTGTTGGCGGCTTCTTCGAGTGCGGCGCGAGCCTGCTCCAGCTTTTGTTGCGCCAGCAAGGAAATTCCCAGATTCATGCGCGCCTGCGCAAAATTGGGATCGGCGGCGAGCGCCTGCTCAAAATTCTTTTGCGCCTCGGCGGATTTGCCCTGATTCATGTGCGCGACACCCAGCGTGTTCAGCCGCAATGCTTCCGATGCGAATTTTTGTGGAGTGGAGGGCGATTGCGTGGCGCGGGATCGCAGCGCGAATACAAGAACAGCGACGAGCATCAGCAAAAATAAACCGCTGATTACAGAAGACCACGGACGGGGGCTTTTTCTCATGGATACCATCAAGGGAAGCTCTTTCTGGACGCGCAACACACGAAAACACAAGAATCGTCTTAACGATTTTCGGCGCTGCCTGCCTCATCGTCAACCGTTATTGTATTGGGATTAAGGAGTGTAGCCTGACATGAATCATCGCGTGATGCGATCGTCGGAGGATCTCCCTGAGATGGAGTTTTGGACTTTAGCGCACGAAGGCCAGGTCAACTTTGTTGTATACCGGCGCCGCCAATAATTCCTGCGCGTGTTTCCTGGCATGTGCCAACTGCTCTGCGGTCAATTGCTTTTCGAGCTGCGGCAAATACTGGTCGCCACGCCGGTCTCCCGCCAATTGCGCAGCCAAAATCCAGGCATACGCCGCCTCGGGATCCACACGGCCGGCGCGCCCGCTCGCAAAAAGGTATCCGAGTTTGATGCGCGCGGCGGTGTTGCCTTGTTGCGCAGCTTTCTGGAACCACTGCAACGCGATCGCGTCGTTTTGCGGCACACCTTCCCCACGCAAATACAGATCGGCAAGATTGTTTTGTCCGAGTGCGTCGCCTTGTTCCGCCGCGAGCCTATACCATTTGGCGGCCTCGGCCTGGTTCTTTGCCGTTCCCAAGCCGCTGTCGTACAGATAGCCCAGATCGACCATGGCGCTGGCGTCTCCCATGCCAGCGGCAAATTGCAAATGCCGCATCGCTTCCTGATCGTCTTGGCGAACGGCCAAACCGTTCATATAGAGAATCGCCAGATTCGTATGTGCGCGTGGATTGTTTTGTTGCGCAGCGGCATTTAACCAGTAGAGCGCCGTTCCGTAATTTTTCTGGACACCCCAACCGTTCAGATACAGCACAGCCAGATTCACCTGAGCAGATGAATCTCCCTGGCGGGCGGCCTTTTCAAAGCACTTACGCGCGTCGCGAATGGTGCGGCCTGGCGCGAGCACCAAGGCGGATTCCGCGCCCATTTGATTTTCCGTGAAGGCTTGGCCACTTAGAGCCAATTCCTCAACCGCCCGCGAGTCGCACACCGGCGCTTGGACCTTTGCTTCCGGTGCGGGCGAGCACGCCACAGGCATCACGGAATTCGGGTTCACGAACTGTTGTGCGAGCGCTGTTGGGACAAGGGGCAGGCAGGATGCCCCGGTGAGCAGCGAAGAGAGAATGATTCCGGTTGCAGCGATGCGGTGGTCTTTCATAACGCCCCATGCGTGAAGTCTCTGTGGCCTCGATGGCCCGGCAGGAGATTCAAAATGCGGTGAAGGGACTTGCTACCTCAATGCCTGGAAAGTCATTTGTGTGTCATCGTGCAAACCAATGAAGACGAAGGGATTGCTGCAAGATTATGGTTGCGTAGAAACTGCCGTTGGGATGGAGGAGGTTAACCCCTTGCACTTCTAGGTATACTTGCTTTAAGGTAGGGACGTGTAGAAGGGCTAGGGATGACCATCAAATGCCGAAAAAATCCGGGTTTGGCGGAAATTCATTAAACAAAAACAGCCCGGAGTGCGTCTTTCGAAAGGACAGCATTCCTTGCCTCGATGAATTGAAATGACCGACGGCGGCAAAGCGCGACTTGGATTCGGTCCCTATGTTGTGGACCTGACCACGGGCGAACTGAGCAAGGCTGGGGTTCGCGTAAAGATTTCCGGCCAACCACTGCGGATTTTGCAGGCGTTGGTGGAGCGTCCCGGCCAATTGGTCACACGGGAAGAACTGTGTAAATGCATTTGGCCGGAAGAAACCTATGTAGACTTCGGCCACGGTCTGAACGCGGCGGTGAACAAGTTGCGGGATGCGCTTTGCGATTCCGCGGACAATCCGCGGTACGTCGAAACATTGCCGCGGCGCGGCTACCGTTTTATCGCTGCGGTTCAACCCGTTGAAGAGAGCACCCGCGGCTCCGGAGAACTTGTGCGGCCGGCGCAAGTCCCGCGGGCGAACATGGTCTGGAACGTCGCCGGGAAAGAAGAAGAGTGGGAATCCACGATTACGGTGAGGCGAGATACGCTTGTGCAGCTTTCCGTCTTCGCTGCGTCGCTAATCGTACTGGTCTTTGTGCTCGCCGGGCTTTCATGGCATTGGAGCGCATCGCAAGCCTCGCTGCGGGAAACCGAGCTGCGTGAAAAGGAAAACACCGAGAAACAGTTCAGCGTGGCAGAAGAAAAAGAGTCCTTGCGCAAACAGGATATGCCGGTGCCCGAAGCGCTATTTGTTGATGAGAAAGACACAGCGGTTATGGGACACGCAGGGGAACCGACGGAGGAAACTCGGAGTGCACATCCAGGGCACGCAACGCCCAAGTCTTTTGTGGCGTCTTCGCGGAGAAAGAATCCGCGAACTGACCCGCTGGATGATTCCGCGTTGCTGCAACTGGCCCGTTACGGTGGGAACATGCGATTTTTCCGCGAGCGCCCGCTTGCGGACCAACCGGCTATCCTGCATCTCGATTTGACAAATGGCAGCGACGCCAGCCCGGTTGCAGCGGTCGTTGCCGGGAGGCGTGCGATTGCTGGGCCGCAGCCGTCGCCGGATGGATCGAAACTCGTGTTCATGGCGGGCAGTATAGACATGATGGATATCTGGGCGTGCAACGCGGATGGCAGCGCGCTGAAACAACTCACGTATACGGGAAGAACCGGAACGCCGCGCTGGTCGCCCGACGGCCGGTGGATCGCGTTCGATTCGGACGGCCGAACCCGACGGTCCGGGATTTACGTAGTTTCCGTAGATGGCGGGTCCATCCGAGCTGTGGTGGAAGATGAGTACAACAACTCGGTGCCGAGTTGGTCGCGCGACGGAAAATACATTTATTTTGCGTCGAATCGCGGCTATAGCTGGGAGCGGGACCAAGTTTGGAGAGTACCTGCCACGGGCGGTCCGCGCACGCAGGTTACGCAGCAGGGCGGCTTTGCGGCGTTCGAATCAATCGATGGAACAACGCTTTATTACGCCAAATCTCGCGACGCCAATCCGGAAATTTGGGAAGTGCCGGTGAACGGCGGCGCCGAATCGCGCATTTCGCTCTTGCATCCGAGCACGTGGGCCAGTTGGGCGGTAACCGGCAAAGGGATTTTGCTTCTGAGCAAATATAGAGGGGAATCTTCCGAGCTGCAGTATTTCGATTTCGCCACACGCAACATTCACTCGCTAGCTGCGCTGGAGAACGCGTCTTTTTGGCTGGCTTCCTCGCCGAACGGAACGTCGATTTGGTATTCCGAGCTTACCGACAATCAGGCGCGCCAAGTGTTCAAAGCGGGGTTGGATTGATTCGAACGTCTACATTGCGCGAAATGGACGCTCTCCCTCTACAATAATTCGATGACTTTACCCGTTTACGGTTCCATCGCGGAAGTTTCGGAGAGCTATCAGAAAAAACAAATCTCGCCGGTGGAGTTTGTAACCGCGCATCTGGAACGCATCGAGCGGTTGCAACCAAAGCTGAATGCGTTCGTTCATCTGGACGCGGAGTCGGCGTTGGCGCGCGCGCGCGCCGCAGAATCGGCGATGTCGCAAGGAGAAGCGCCGAAGCCGCTGGCGGGCATCCCCGTGACCGTAAAATCCTGCATCGACGTAGCCGGGTGGCCGTGCCCCGCTGGTTCGCTTCTTCGCAAAGATTACGTGCCGATCAGCGACGCGCCGTTGGTGGCGCGCCTGGAATCGGCGGGAGCGATCCTGCTTGGCAACACCAACACTCCCGAATTCCTGATGGCCTACGAAACCGATAATTTGGTGAGCGGAAAAACTTCCAGCCCTTGGCATGTCGACTATTCCGCGGGTGGCTCCAGCGGTGGTGAAGCGGCAGCCATCGCCTCGGGCTGTTCCATGGGCGGAGTCGGCAGCGACGGCGGCGGCTCGATTCGCACTCCGGCACATTTTTCGGGCGTCTGCGGACTGAAGCCCACGCCTGGACGCGTTCCTGCTACTGGCCATTTCCCTTCGGGCGCCGGCGCGTTCGGTTGGATTGGGGTGGTTGGGCCGCTGGCCAGAAGCGTCGCGGATTTGCGGCTGCTGTTCGAAATCATGGCCGGCCCGGACGCGGGTGACGCGCTTTCCGCTCCCGTGCCAGTACAACGAATCTCCAGAGACAAACTGAGCGGTCTGCGTATCGGCATTCTGGAAAATCCGGAACTCGGTCGTGCCACGCCGGAAACTCTTTCCACGGTTCGGCGTGCCGCGCAGCGTCTTTGCGATCTCGATTACCGTGTCGAGCCGCTCAATTTGTCGCACTTGGATCGTGCTCTGGAATTGTGGTGGTATTTCTTCGGCCCAGTGGTTGCGGATTCAATCTGTCAAAGTACGAGAGGACAGGAAGATCTGTTCAGTCCGATGCTTAAAGGCTATTTGGCCGTTTGCGACGCGGAACCAAAGATTACCTTGGAGTCGTTCCTGCATAACTGTGCCGAACGCGACACGCTGCGCGCCGACCTGCTGCGTCAACTGGGCGATGTCCCCATTTTGCTTTCGCCGGTTTCTACGGCGCCAGCGTTCCGACATGGAGAAGGCAATTATCGCGCGGGAGATCCGCACAATTATCGGGACACCATGCGCTTTTGCCAGTGGCTGAATCTTGCCGGTTTTCCCGGGCTTTCGCTTCCCTTCGGCCGCTCGCCTGAAGGCCTGCCCATCAATGTGCAGTTGATCGGCCGGCCGTATGAAGAAGAGTTGCTGCTGGCGGTGGCCGAAACCCTGGAACAAGCCCGCGGCCCGTGGGAGCATCCAGAACTCTAGCGCGTTCCGGCGCGCTATTATGGCCCGGCTTTCAATTCAGGACTGGGCACAATCTTCTCGTCCAAAGCTTCGTGGTCCTTGTTTTCGCTGGCGGCCATGATGCTTTTCGCTTTGGCAAAATCAGCTTCGGCTTCGGTATGGCGACCCAGTTTCTGCAAAATCTGTCCGCGCAAAAAGAGCACGTTCTGGTCGGAAGGCGCCAGCTTCACGGCAGCATCCGCAGCTTTCAACGCCTCTGCATTGTTGCCCTTGCGCTGATAGACTTTCGCCAGCACAAACCATGCGTTTGCCGAACGCGGATTCAGTTTCAAGGCTTCGCGAGCAGCTTGTTCTGCGTCGTCATCCCGGCGGGCACGATTGTAGAGCAAGGCCAATTGCTCGTAGTTGTCCGCCAGGTCTGGTTCCAGCGCAATGTCTCTGCGGAATTCCGCCTCGGCCTTCTCGTCGTCGTTCAGATGCATGTAGGCTACACCGAGATTGAAATGCACAAAGGGCAAATCCGGCCTGGCCGCGAGCGCTTTCTGCAACTCGGCAATCGCGGCGTCATATTCCTGATGCTGCAGGTGCGCTTTGCCGAGGATCAGGTGGAGTTCCGGCGAATCTCCGCCCACCTGAAGCATTTGCTTCATGGCCTTTTCGTCGAGGGCTTTCTGACCAGCGCTGTTGGCCGCGATGCCCAGCACGTACAAATACATCACGTCGCCAGACATCTGGCTCCATAGCGGCTCAAGGGTGCTTGCAGCGGACGAGTATTGTTCGGTGAACAACTGGCAAAGGCCCAACAAATAGCGCGCTTGCACGGAACCGGGATCATCGCGCACCACGCTCTGCAGCGGCGCGATCGCCTCCGCATAATTCTGCCGACGGAATTCCACCAGACCAATGTTCAGACGGACGCCGACCATCTTCGGCGACAAATTTTCCGCCTTGCGCAGATTGCTCAGTGCGTCTTCCCAATTTTTGCGGCGCATGGCCACCACGCCAAGATTGGCGTAAGCCGCGGCCGATTGGGGATCGAGCGACAAGACATGCCGAAACGCCGCTTCGGCGGAATTCAAGTCGCCGGCATTCAGAGCTTCCTGGCCCGTGTGAAACCACGCTTCTGGCCCGCCTGCCTGTCCCTGTTGTCGCGCCGCACTGGCACTTTCCGCGGCACAACTTGGCGGCGCGATGCACCCCAGGAGGACCACAATCAACGCTAGTTTGGCCAAGCTTTCGAGCCCATGGTTATGGCCTGTCATTTATACCGAACACCGCCTCTTCGCAACACTTTGCCTTGTATCTTCAACCGCTTACAAGTAGCACTTCGGTTCGCGCAACGTGATGAAGAAAAGTTTATTGCCTCTCGGCCTTGCCGTCTTCACTTTAATCCTTGACAGAAACGTGTCTTTGCAATATTAACTCGATTTAACAAGGGATTTTCCGGCTAAGGAATTTCGTGGGTGCGCGTCGAGGACCGGAGATGTCCTAGCGAGTGGTTTTTCTCTTCTAATTCCGCCGGATGGGTGTGTCCGGCCTGCAGGCACTCGTAGGTACATCTCTGTTCGAAAACAGTAATTCAACGGAGGTTTACCGTGAGGCTATCTGCCGCCCTGTCTCCTCGCTCACTGTCTCGGGTCCTGTTCGGTCTAAGCATTACCGTTCTTTGGTTGCTCTTTCCACTTTTTGCTTCGGCGCAGGACACCGGCTATATCAGCGGAACGGTGATGGACAAATCCGGCGCAGCGGTAATCGGCGCCGAAGTGATCCTGACCAACATCGGAGCCGCTTTAAGTCGCAAAACGGTAACCAACGACGTGGGGGCGTTCGTCATCCCCGGTCTACCGGGCGATACCTACAATCTGACCGTCACTGCGAAAGGCTTCCAGAAATTCGTGGCTTCGCGGGTTGTGCTTAGCGTCGGAGAGAAGGCGCGCGTCGACGTTACCCTCAACGTCGGTTCGGTCACTGAAGAAGTGGTGGTAACCGGAGAGAGTGTCGCGCAAGTGGAAACCACTTCCTCCGAATTAGGAACTACCATTTCCGGCAAGCAAGTCGATCAACTGGAACTCAATGGCCGCAACTTCTCGCAACTGGTAAATCTTGCGCCAGGCGTGGTCAACCAAACGGGACAAGATGAAGGTGTGGTCGGCGTAAATGGCAGCATCGCTTACGCCATCAACGGCGGCCGCGTCGAGTACAACAACTGGGAACTCGACGGCGGCGACAATATGGACAACGGCTCCAACGGCACGTTGAACGTCTATCCCAACCTCGAAGCCATCGCTGAATTCAAGGTGCTCACTTCCAACTATGGTGCGCAATACGGCAAGAACGGCTCGGGGACGGTGGAGGTAGAAACGAAATCGGGCGGCAGTTCCTTCCACGGCAGTTTGTTTTATTACGGCCGCAACCAGTTGTTCAACGCGAAAGATTGGGCCCAAGGCTACGCCGACGAACCAAAAGCGCCTTACCACAAGCATGATTGGGGCTATACGATTGGCGGGCCGGTGTATATCCCGCACGTCTACAACGAAAACAAGAACAAAACGTTCTTCTTCTGGTCGCAGGAATGGCGCCGCGAAAAAGTGCCATATTCCTATAACCAAAACGTGCCTTCGAACGCCGAACGCTCCGGTAATTTCAGCGACCTTTGCCCGGCATACTCGCCCACGACTCCGGTGAACGCGACTGTGTATCCGGATTGTCCAACGCAAGTGGGTTCCGGCGGCATGGCTTTTCCTGGCAACACCGTTCCGATCAATTCCAATGCGACGCCCCTGCTGGGACTGATTCCTACGACCAACGGAACGTACAACGGCTACCCGGCATTTTTTGAGACTGTCTCCGAACCCACGGATTGGCAGGAAGAACTGATCCGCATCGATCACAACATCACGGACAATTACCGGGTGACCTTCCGGTACATCCACGACAGCTGGAGCACTATCAATCCCACGCCGCTGTGGGGCAACGGTGCCAGCTATCCCAATGTGCAGACGAATTTCGTGGGACCCGGCACCAGCTTTGTGGCACGTTTGAATGCCAACATCACACCCACGTTGCTTAACGAATTTGTGGCCAGCTACACGGCCGATCACATTTTTCTGACAGCACTTCCAGCTTCCGGCGTGGACATCAGCGTTCCCCAGGGATTCAGCATGGGCTCTTTGTTCAACAACAATTTCGGCGGTCTCCTGCCTTCTTTCAGTACGGGCAGCAACATTGCGTACGGTGGCGGGTTTTCCTCGGACACCGGCTACTTCCCATGGAAGAACGCCAATCCCACCTACACGTACCGCGATAACATGACGAAAATCTGGGGCAATCACACCTTACAGTTTGGCGCCTACTTCGTTGCCGCACAAAAGAACCAGCAAAATTCCGTGTACGTTCAGGGCATTCTCACCTTCAGCAACAGTTCTCCAATCAGCACGGGTAACAGTTTTGCGGACTTGCTGATGGGCAATGTGGCCAACTATTCACAGGTGCAAAACTCCCTTTATTACTATGACCGTTACAAAATTGCCGAACCCTACTTCCAGGACGACTGGCGCATCACCAAAAAGCTCACTCTCAACCTCGGCTTGCGCTGGAGCTTCTTCGGGCGCTACCAGGAAAAATACGACCAGGAGTTCGGGTTCTCTCCCGCGGCCTGGAAACCCAACCTGGCTCCTACCATCGATCCCAATACCGGAGCGCTGGAAACCAACAGCAGCGGCCAGCTTATTGGTTATCAGTACAACGGCTTCATCCAGTGCGGTACGCCTTACAGCAACTATCCCGGCGTTTCCGGCGGGGTGCTGGGCTGCACCAAGAACAAACTCGTGAATCCGGGGCCGCGCGTCGGCTTCGCCTATGACCCGTTTGGAGACGGCAAGACCGCGATTCGCGGAGGCTACGGCATCTTCTTCGAACATATGAATGGCAATGAAGCCAACGCCGAAGTGCTGCAACAAGGGGCCGCTCCTAACTCCCAGAACTCGTCGCAGCCGAACGTCGTGGGCTATCCAAATATTGGAGCTGGTGGCGGCTTGTACTTCCCCGTCAGCCCTATCTCCATCCCCGGACAAATTGCGTGGCCTTATGTGCAGCAGTGGAACTTAGGCGTGCAACGCGAACTTCCCGCGCACGTCGTTCTTTCCGTGGCTTACGTGGGAAGCAAAGGCACGCACCTTACGCAGGAACGAGACATCAACCAACTCCACGCGGTTCCGGCTGCAGACAATCCTTTCGTCGCTACCGGGGCACCGATCGATCCGACGGGTGCGGATTGCAACAATATCGTGACCAACTCCGCCGGCGTTCCGATCGCGGCAACTCTTGGAAATGGCACTGCGGTTCCCACAGCGGCGCTGAACAATCTTTTCGTCGCATGCGGAAACAATTCCAACCTCCTACGTCCTTACTATGGCTATGGCACCATCCAAAGCGTGGAGACCAGCGCCAATTCCATTTACAACGCGCTGCAAATTGCCGCGACTCGTTCCGTGGGACAGCTTACTTTCAGCGCCGCGTACACCTACAGCCACTCGATCGATGACTCGTCGGACCGCTACGACACCGCGTTCGTGGACTCCTACAATGTGGAAGGCTCGCGCGCCAGTTCCAGCTTCGATATGCGGCAGAACTTTGTAGTCAGCTACGTTTGGGCGATGCCCTTCTTCAAGGAGCCGGGCCTGACGCACACATTGTTAGGCGCATGGTCGATGTCTGGTATCACCACGATACAAACCGGCACGCCGGTTAACGTGACCAACGGCACCACCTATGGCGATTCGGCCGGACTTGGCAATGGGGTGGGCACCGGCTCCCGGCCTGACATCGTGGGCAATCCCAATACGGTGAGCGCGGCGCAGAAGTCTGCTTCAGCCGCAGGCGGCGTCTTCGGTCCGCTTTACTACAATCCAGCCGCCTACGCTTTACCGGTGGGTCTGACCTACGGCGACGTAGGCCGCAACACTCTGTATCTTCCCGGCCGCGTCAACTTCGACTTCGGCCTCTTCAAGAGCTTCCCGTTCAAAGAAAGATATGCCTTCGAGTTTCGCTGGGAAACTTTCAATCTCTTCAACCATACGCAATACAACGGAATCGACAGCACCATGGACTGCGCTGGAGCAAGTTTCAATGCCGGCGATCCGACCTGTCTTGCTTCTTCCGGTTTCTTGCATCTGAACAGCGCGCACGCTGCTCGCCGTATGCAGTTCGGCTTGCGCTTCCAGTTCTAAGTTTCCGCCCAGAGGTGCGTGGGGCACCTGGCCCAGCCGGTGCCCCGCACAACTCTCGCAACTTCGAGCAAGAGCATCGCTCTGTTTTCCCGGCAGCGTTCCATGTACAATCGCACCATGAATCGTCGCACATTTATTGAATCATCCATTGCAACTGGTGTTCTTGCCTCGCTCCCTTCCGCTGCTTTCGCCGCCGCTCACTCAATCGAACGCGTCGGCGTTCAGCTGTACACCGTCCGCGACCTGATGAAGACCGATTTCGCGGGCACCATCGGCAAAGTTGCCGGGGTCGGCTACAAAGAAGTCGAGTTCGCCGGCTACTTTAATCATTCACCGAAGGACGTTCGCGCCATTCTGGACAAGGATGGTCTGACCGCGCCTTCTTGCCACGTAAGCTACGAGGTCGTCCAGAGCCACTGGCCGGAAACTATCGAAGCCGCGGGCGTCGTGGGTCACACGTTCATTGTGTGTCCGTGGATCGACGAGAAGGTGCGCAACTCGGCGGCCGGATGGAAGAATGTCATCGACACCTTCAACAAAGCCGGCGCGGCCAGCAAGAAGGCCGGCATTCAGTTCGCATACCACAATCATTGGTGGGAGTTCGGACCTGACGCCGCGCTCGGCGGCAAATTGCCCTACGATTACCTGCTGACGGCTACCGACCCGGACCTGGTCAAAATGGAAATGGACCTTGGCTGGATCAGCGTTGCAGGCAAGGATCCCGTATCGTATTTCACCAAGTATCCGGGGCGCTTCCCACTTGTCCACGTGAAGGATTTCAAAACGCTGCCGCATTTGGCTCCTGACCAGATTGCGACCTTCAATCCGGATGAGCTTGAGAAAACGTCCATGACCGCTCCGGGCTCTGGCATCATCGATTGGAAGCGCATCTTTTCCCACTCCGACCAGGCGGGCATCCAGCATTACTTCCTGGAAGACGACATGCCCAAAGACGACTGGGCGATCCTGAAATCCGGTTACCAGTACCTTTCCACTTTGCGCTTCTAACGTATCTTTTGTTTGGGGTCTGGCCCCGAGTGCCGAGGCACGGCCGGCTGGACCCCACAATCTTTTCCCCGAAAATTCCGCGCCGCTTCACTTTCGGCTTTGCCCGCAAAGAGTCCTCTTCTATAATCCACCCTCAATTGCGGAGCCCGACGCTTGCCCGAACCCGCCAGCACAGCAGAACGTTACTCTCTCGCTCTGATTACCGACAGCACAGAGCCATTCCTGGAAATCCGCAAACATTTGGGCGGCGAGTTCCGCATTCTTCTTGCGACGACCGAGCAGGAAATCAAGACCGTACTGGAACTCTCTGAACTGCACGCTATTTTTTTCAATCTGGACTGCATCGGCGACGGTCCTATCGACGGCCTGGAGGTGCTGGCGGAAATTCGCAGAATTCGCGACGACGTAGCCCTAGTAGCGGTAACCAAAACAACCAGCCGCTCTGTTCCCTTGAAAGCGAGCCAGGCGGGCGCCGACGAATTCTTCCTTTTTCCGTTTAACTGCGATGAGTTGAAGATCATTCTGCTGCGCGCCATCGAAAAACGCGCGTTGGAACTTGAAGGCCGGCGCGCGATTCAGCAGGTGGAAAGCGGCACGGCATTCTTCGGCTTGATCGGTTCCAGCCCGGCCATGGAAAGGGTGCAGCAGGCGATTGAAGCGGTGGCACGGACCGGAGCCAGCGTGGTGCTGCGCGGGGAAAGCGGCGTCGGGAAAGAACTGATCGCGAATGCCATCGTGCAGTGCAGCGAGCGCGCAGACAAACCCTTTGTGGCGCTGAATTGTTCGGCGCTGCCGGAATCGTTGATGGAGTCCGAACTGTTCGGCTACGAAAAGGGCGCGTTCACCGGCGCGGACGGGGCCAAGCCGGGCTTGTTCGAAGTGGCACACAACGGAACGGTCTTTCTCGACGAAATCACCACGCTACATCCCAGCCTGCAAAGCAAGCTGCTGCGCGTGTTGCAGGAGCGGTCCGTGCAGCGCCTAGGTGGGCGCTCCGCGAAGAAGATCGATTTTCGGCTGATTTCAGCCACCAACGACAACCTGGAAGATTGGGTGCGCAAGGGTCGCTTCCGCGAAGATCTGTACTTCCGTATCAACGTGGTGCCTATTTTTGTGCCACCGCTGCGCGAACGGGATGGTGACATTGCCATTCTGGCCGATCACTTCCTGCGCATCTATTGCGCTTCGTCCAAGAAGCCGCTGAAGTCGCTGCACTCGGATGTCTTGTCGATTTTCGAGGACTATAGCTGGCCGGGGAACGTGCGCGAATTGGAGAACATCATCCAGCGGCTGGTAGTCATGGTTAATTCGCCTGAGATCACGCCCGAGCACCTTCCGCAACACATGCTGCAACACAGCGCCGCCAGCCAGGAAGCCATCCTCATCCCTGAGGCCGGGGTCGATTTCGACGCGGAAATGGAAAAGATCGAAGTGGCGTACCTGAATGCGGCTCTACGGCGCAGCAACGGCAAGAAGAGCGCGGCTGCGGCGTTGCTGCACGTCGACGGGCAGAGGATGAAGTATCTATGCCGGAAATACCGCATTGACTAGCGTGCCGGCAGCCGAAAAAGGTTAAAAATTAACCCATGGAAGGTGAATTTTTAGCCAAGGTGAAAAATTCAACCGGCCAGGTACGGCAGTACAGCAGTACCCTCGTACTAAGTGCCGCGTTTTCAGTAAGCCCGTGAGCCGCACTCGCTTCGGTGGGTTTGGCATCAGGCCTGCTTTATAGTCAGGCGTCGGCGGAAATCAAAAATTCCAAGAAGAGTTTGAGGAGGGACAATGTCCATCGAAAAGAAGAGCCTGATCAGCACCCTGAAGACCACCAAGAAGGCCAATGTCGCCAGTTCCGTTTCCAGCGAGGGCGTTTCGAAATCGCTGTCGGTCAATCCTAAGGCCGCAGGCAAGTTCCCGAAGGCTGTCGGGAAATTCCCCAAGGCTGCAGGCAAGTTTCCGAAGGCCGCCGGCAAGTTCCCGAAGGCCGCGTCCAAACTCCCAAAGATCAAGTCGGTGTTCTAGGGGTTTAGTCTTTTACTTAACCTAAACAGGGCCACTTTGGTGGCCCTGTTTTTTAATTTGTGTTCGCACAACGGCAGGACTTCACCAGAGCTTGCGTCCCCCAAAGTTATGAATACTTTCCCACATCAAGCCCAGCAAGCTGCGCCTATTTGAGTAGACTCGGGCATATCCCACCATTCCAGGTTTTAGAATCCCGTCGGAATTCTGAACGATCAACTCAACGAGATAGAAGTGGGGTGCATTCATACCTTGGAAAGCGGCTGCGGCAATCAGCTTGGGGTCCATCTCCGTCGGTCTCGACGAGATAGAAATTACCTGTGCCTTCCATCGCGTCACGGTGCCTTGTAATTGGAGAAGTGCGTGGGCGTGAAGATGGACTTTGTAAAGGTCATACTCAGAAATATAGATCCGTGCGCGCATGGACGAGAGGTCTCCGACCTCCAGAAGCTCCGTACCCGCCGGCAGATATGAACCGAGTAGATCGGTTACCTTGGGAGTGAGAATAGTTCCAGAAATTGGGCTCACGAGTGAGAGTGCCCGAAAAGCCTCAGCCTGCTGATGATATTGAGCAGCATACAGTTGCTGCTCCTGCAGGGCCTCTCCAAAGTGCGAATACTTGAGTGCGGCGTCGTTCACGCCTTGCGCTGCTTGCGATAATCTGGCGCGTGCCTGCTCAAGCTCAGAAAGCGCCGGCAGGCTGCGGACCCGCGCAACAGTCTGACCGGAATGAACGAACTGTCCTTCACGTACATCCAGTTCCGTGAGTCGGCCCGGGACGTGAGCGCGAACAATCGCCATTTCGCTCGGCTCAAGAATGAATTTGCCGGACACCGACTCTCGCCGAAGGGGGAGCGCCACCAGAAGCAGGACTGCCAAGGCCAACGCTCCGGTACGAGAGAGATTAAACCAAGCGAAAATTCGGTCTTTTTTGTCTAGATAAAGAAATTTCATAAAGTTCACCAAGGCACGAATCCTGGAACGGAAAATAAGAAGAGCAACGGCAATTTCGGGTACAAAACCCCAGTCCGGACTGAAATTGCGGACGATGTTTCCCGCAAACCGCGCAATTACGAAGAGAACCAAATAGCTGTAAACCCCCGATAAGGCCGAATAAACAAAGAAGCTAAAACGACGGCTGCGCGGCACATAGGGCACCTCCACCGGCAAGCCCCAGATGTTTTTCTTGACCCAAGCCGAAACAAACGCCGTGGAGTTTTCCTTCAAATCCTCGATGGCCAGAATCTCGCTCAAGATGAAGTAACCATCGAGCTTCATAAGGGGATTCCAGTTGAGCACCAGCGACATGATGCCGGTGAGCAGCATGATGTAGTAGGCTCCGTCGTGAATAAGCGTATCGGGTGGTGTGCCCCACCAGATCGGGGTGGCAATGGAGTACAACATCAATTCCGACCAGACGCCGGCTACGTAAATAACAAGCCGCTGCGCACGCGTGCCCAGCACCGCTCCTTCGGTGGTATCTGTATAAAACGCTGGGGCCAAGTAAACCAAGGCAAATCCCATCGCTGGCACGCGTCCACCACAATGTTTGCACGCGTGGGCATGGGCAGACTCGTGGACGGCCACGACGATCATGCTAACTGCATACAGCAGCAAAACATCTCCCCAGGTTTTGTGCGAGAAATTATAGAACTCGACGGTGTCCCGCCCGATCTCCGCCCAATGTGTGATGGTAATCGCCGCCGCGATAGCGAAAGCGATCAGTGTCAGGATGGTAAACCATGTCGTGTAAATGAATTTCGTGTGGGAGTAAAGCCAGGTGAGGAATCTGTCGGGATTGAAGGCTGGAAAGGTAATCTCGGAGAGGTCGGCCCATTTGCTCTGAGATTTGACCTTCTTTCGCCGTTCATCCAGGCTTTGACTCATCAATGCAATGTTTTTCTCTTGCGGAGTCTTGTACCAAAAACCGTTCGCTTCCATACCGTCGGCAAGTTCGCGAACTTGCTCCACGTCGTAGTGGGTGCTGGTGTCGCTTGAAAATTGCTCGGCGATCTGCTCATACGAGCGTTTGCCATCGAAAAGTTTGCAGAGTTGCCAGACGTTCGGTGGCAAGACATACATGGCTTTGTCGTGGGGGAGATATACCCGGACCATGGGTTTACCGTCTTGAAGGTGTTCTCGCGATGTGGCGCCTGGGTCGAGCCTAGGTGGGCGCTCTGACAGAACACGCGCCGGTATATCGGGCAGAGCATTGTTCAGGACGCGGGTGAGGTTCATGCAACTTCCATCATGGATGATCGATGCGGACGTTGGCGGTCATGCCCGGGCGCAAGGAGCCGCGATCGCCCTTGAGTTCCACCAGCACTTCGAAGGTTCCGCTGGAGGGATCGACAACAGGGCTGATTTCCTTCACGCGCGCGGTATGCTGCTCACCTGGCGCGTCCAGAGTGGTTACTTCGAAGACCTGCCCAGTGCTGACATGCCCAAAATATTTTTCCGGCAAGGTAAACCGCATCAGCAACGGCGCTTCCTCGGTTACCCAGAAGAGCCGCTCGCCCTTGTTCACTTCCTGGCCTTCCCGCACATAGCGGCGCGCGATAACTCCATTGAACGGTGCGACGATTTTCGTTTTCGCCAATTCCAATTCCAGCGAGCGCTCTTCCTCGTGGGAGGTATTCAGTGTTTCCTCGACGCGCTTGATGTCCCACTGGTCGGACTCGGCCTTATACTTCGCGTGCTGCAACTGCTCTTGGGAAATCAATCCCAGGTCCCACAAGTGTTGCGCGCGCACGTAATCCGATTCGAGCACCGCGGCTTCAGCCTTCCAGTTGTTTAAGTCATTGGCGATGCTGCGCGATTTTGCGCGAGCGGCCTCCAGATTCGCCGCGACCTGCCGGTCGTCCATTTGCGCCAGCACCGTGCCCGCTTTTACGCGCGCTGGGGCGTCCACCAGAATCGTCTGCAGCACGCCATCCCGCTGCGCCGTAACGTCGACTTGATGTTCCACGATAATCGGTCCCGATACGACCAGCGTGGACTCGGCTTCCACTGGGGGCGCTGGTTTGGCGGGGTTGGGGGTTGGCGTTGGCGCAGGCGCGGCATTCGTCACCCCTGTGACCACCGGTTTGCTGTCGCCACAACCGACACACACCAGCGTCGCACCCAACGCTATCGCTGCCATTGCACTTCGCATACTTCCCCTCCACGTCTTTACCACCCCAGCCAGTACCAAGCCTTCGCATACATCCATAAAAAGATGCGGCGGAACATGACATATCCTGCCGGGTACCAGCCAACCCGCACTTTTCCGCGGCCTTCCATTCCAGAGCGGATGGCGCCTTCGAGATTCGGCACATCCACGCGCGCGAAGAACACCGGAGTTTCGTGCTGCACCTCGGCCTTGGGACTTACGATAGCCACATTTCCGTGGAAGGTTCGGGTTGGATAGCTGTTGAGCTTCACGACCGCCTTCTGGCCCAGCTTCAGTAACCCGGCATCCACATCGTCAATGGCTACGTCCACCACCGCCTGCGATGTATCGACGACCTCCGCGAATGAATCGCCTTGCTGCAGTTTGCGTCCCGCGAAATTCTCGACATGCGGCGTAGCGACGATGCCATCGATTGGCGACCGCAGCTGTGCCCGGTCGAGCATCTGCCGTGCACGATCGACTTCCGCCTTCCAAAAATCGGCCTGAACGCGATGGATTCCAGCTTCCGTACCATCGTTGGCGGCGAGCGCGCGGTTCATCTGCAGCATCGACGTTTCGTATTTCGCTTGCGCTTCCGCGAGAGCCGAACGCAGGTTCCACGCTTCCATTTCGGCCAGCGCTTGTCCCTTCTGGACGGCTTGGCCTTCGTGAACAAATACTTTGCTCACGACTCCGTCAAATTCAGGCTGAATCAAAGCGCGACGTCCGGGAGCAACCACCGCGTCTCCATCCACACGGAGTGGCAAGGGGCAGGCGACCAGAAACAGCACCGCGGCGACGCCGAGACCCACGTAGGTCCGGCGCTTGCGCTTTTCCAAGGCCATGAACTTCCGTTTGCGCACCAGCACCGGCTCGAGCACCGAGATGAACGCCACTTCCTTGTACATCTGCGCGTTGCGCAGTGCGACGGTGGCCTGTCCTGCCAATACTTCCAAGATTTCAATGTGCGCCGGCCCCAGGAAATCCGGATCGCTGCTTTCCATTGCCAACAGGCCCACACGGCCGGTGTCGTCGTTAAGCGGGCGTGCGTAGAAGCCACGCATTCCCGATTCCGCAAAATATTTGCGAAATTTCGCGCGCGTCTCCTCGCGGTCGCTGTCGATTTCCTCGCCATGCTGGCGCACATGGACCACTTCTTCGGAAAGCGCCGCCCACTGCAAAATCTCGTTCAACGGCGCGATCTCTGGCGCGTCCGCATTTACCTGGGTCAGGCCGGTCACCGCGCTCAATCTGAACCGGCCGTTCCGCTCCAGCACAATGGCCGCGCGTTCATAAGGAATGACAGCTTGCGGGGCGTTGACAATGGTCTGGAGCATGCGCTCGAGGTTGAGGGTCGAAGTGATTTCGTGGCTGACGGTGTTGAGCGTCTCCAAAATTTCCACTTTGCGTTCCGCCATCAACAAGCTCGCGTTGTGCAAGGCCGTGGAGGCGGTCTCGTTCAAACTGCTCAGGGTGAAAAGATCGTCTTCGTCAAAGGGCGTGCCGTCGTGTTTGTTGACCGCCTCCACCACGCCGACCAGTGCTCCTTTATCAAAAATCGGTGCAGCAATCAGCGATGCCACCGGCGATTCCGGCGCGTCCTGATTCCGTTGCACCATGCGCTCGTCTTCCGGATCTTCAATGCACACGCTTTCGCCATTGTCGGAAATTGTCCCGGCGATGCCTTCGTTGGCCTTCAGCACTTGACCTTTAAAGCTGGTGGGGTCTTCGCCGGCCTGGTGGGTCAGTTCCACGGTTTCATCGGGCTGCAGCAACCAGATATTGACGGCTTGACAATCGAGAATTTCCGAGAATTTCGACCCGATCAAAGGCAACAGTTCTTCCATTTCCAGCGTGGAGGAAAATACTTTTTCCAGGTCGTACAGCTGCGTCAACCGTGTGATGGAATTGAGTGTGCCGTGGCGCTCGCTCTCATAGGCGTTCGCAGTCGACAAGGCAGCCGCGGCCACCTCCGCCGCCGGGAGCAAGGTCTTTACGTCTTCCTCGGTGTTCGGTTCTTCGAACGAGAGAATCTCGATCGCGCCGATGAGGTTGTCTTGATGAATGAGGGGGATACAGGCCAGCGAGAGCGCCGTTTTGCGTGTGTCGATGTGTGCATAGTCTTCGCGCTTTAGATCCGGCGCGACCCGGAGCGACGGGTAAGCGTCCAGCAGTAATGTGCCCAACAATCCGGAATCGGCAGTGATGATTTGCTCGTGGATTGCCGCTTCGCCGACGATGGCGCGAGGTTGCCAATAATTATTCTCACCGTCCGAGGCCAGCGAATACACATTGACGGCGCAGTCCGAAAGCAGCCCGGCGACAAAGTTCGCCAAGGCCCGTGCGCGCGGGGTGACTTCCTGCTCCGCGAGCAACTGGCTGCATAACGGGAAAATATCGAGTACGGATTCCTGCTCTGAACTGGCCAAAGGGCTTGCTTTCTGTCCGTCCGGATTGCGGACCCGACCTTTACTCTGGACGGTGTTTCTTGCTTTTTGCGTTAAGATTAATTAACTTGTGCGGCGAACTGTAACAAAGGGCTTCCGGAGTGTCAACGAGTGGAACCTTTTTTGCCGACGGGCTTTCATCTAGGGGGTGGGTGCCTTGGATATTGAGACCAAGACTGTTGATGGCGTGAAACTGCTCAAGCTTAAAGGGCGCCTCTCGATGGGTCCGGCACTCGATCGGTTCAACGCCGCCATGAACGAACTGCTCAGCCAAGGCCAGAATCGCATCGTGCTGGATCTGGAAGACGTGCCCACCATCGATTCCAGCGGCATCGGAATGCTGGTGCGGCACCTCACCGTGGCTAAACAGAACGGCGGAGCCATCCGGCTTCTTAAGCCTTCGAAATTCACCGTGCAGACATTGAAAATGGTAGGACTGCTGAACCTGTTCACCACGTTTGACGAATCGAAAGACGCGGTCGCCTCGTTCCAGTAATTGTGCGGAGCTCACGCGACGCTAAAATCTTGGGTGGCCTCGCTCACCGTCGGGAACACTCGCATCAGCCGATCCACGTGGGTCATCATCAGCGTATCGTGCACCAGCCCGACCGGCCCGGCAATGCGCACTTCTCCACCGGCGTTGCGCACGCGGCCTTCGCACATGACGATGATGCCTACACCGGTGCTGTCGATGCAGTCCAGGTGGCTGAGGTCAAAGACGATTTTCTTGGTACCCTGTTTGAGCAAATCCGCGACCGTCCATTCCACTTGACGGCTGTCGTTGCCCATCATCAGCTTGCCGCTGAACTCCAGGAGGCAAACGTCCGAAGCGGGCTGACTCTTCTGTAGTTGCAGGATCATGACAACCTCACCACTCCGGTAGTTGCAATGTCCGTTTTAGGTAAAACCTGGTTTGAAGCAGAGCGCAAATCGTAAAGGGCGATTTGGCTTTGCCGCAGGTCGCATGATAGTAGGTCTACGCGCCCCGCCCGTCAATTAAAAAGCAAGTCACTTTACTTCACAAAGCGGCATCTCAGCTTCGGGAACCAGGTGACTCCGTAAAGGGAAACACAGTGGATCGCTTAGAGTCGGGGGAACCGCCGATACATCCGCCCGGCCCCTGAAGGAATCCAACTGGGCTGGACGACGCAGTGAGCCAGCGGGCGTTTTGTGGGGGCGTTCAAGTACAATCCAATCTACTGGGGGGAGTTTTGAAACTGAGCCGAACTGCGTTCCTATTCGTTTTTGCGCTGGCTTTCCTGCGGCCGTCTTATCTGCCGGCGCAGCAACCATTGATGCTCGATGAACTGCCGGCGGCTTCGCAAGATCTTTTGACCTGCACTTCGTTGACTCCTCAAGCCCCCCAGAATCCTTCTCCATCTGCTACGTCACAGGATCCCAAGGCCGCCCCTGCCACGAACGGCTCTACGATCGATTCATCCAAGCCACAAACGGAGTCGGATCAAACCGGAGTGCAGACCAAGCGCATTCTGGGGATCATGCCGAACTTTCGGTCGGTCAGCGCCGATACGTATTTACCTCCGCAGAGCTTCCAGGAGAAACTCTGGCTGGCCACCCAGGACAGTTTTGACTATTCCGCATTCATCTATAACGGGATCGTGGCGTCCATCTCCTACGGTGAAAATTCCGAGCCATCGTTCGGCCGAGGTATCGGGGGTTACGGGATCTACTACGCGCACACCGTCGCCGACAACACCATCGAAAATTACCTGGTCGAGGCCTTCGTGCCGGCGTTGACCAAACAAGACCCTCGTTATTACACGCTCGGCCGCGGGGGCTTCTTCAAACGATCGGGCTATGCGTTGAGCCGCGTGTTCATCACCAGAACGGATGCGGGCAACAACACCTTCAACATTTCGGAAATCGCCGGTGCGGGCGCAGCCGCGGGAATCAGCAATCTTTACTATCCGCCGGGGAATACCTGGGTGAAAACCTATCAACGTTGGGGCAGCCAGCTGCTGCAAGACTTCATTTCCTTCGAATTCAAAGAATTCTGGCCCGACATCAACCATTACGTTTTCCACAATAAATACTGAATCGCATCGTGTCGGTCTACACGGATAGCGCAACCAGGAATTTTACATAACGCATTTACGATTGCGCATCAAAAGTAGCAGAATCGTAGCGTCGCTGCGCGTTGACCTTGCTGTTTTTGCGCCGACGGAGTTACTTTACGCGCCGGGAGGTGCTTGTATGGGATCCGCCCTGGACATCCACCGCCTGCATTTTGCATTCACGGTGACTTTCCATTACCTGTTTCCTCAGCTCACGATGGGCCTCGCGCTGTTGATCGTCGTTCTGAAGACCATGTCCCTGCGCACGGACGACGAACACTACAATCGAGCCGCTCGCTTCTGGGCCAAGATTTTCGCCATCAATTTTGCCATCGGTGTGGTAACCGGAATTCCCATGGAATTTCAGTTCGGAACCAACTGGGCGGAATTTTCGAGGGCGGCCGGCGGCGTGATTGGCCAACCGCTGGCCATGGAAGGCATCTTCTCATTCTTCCTGGAGTCCACGTTCCTCGGACTGTTTCTCTTTGGCGAAAAACGACTGGGCCGCATGGGACACTGGGTCGCAGCGGTTCTGGTGTTTATCGGCTCGTGGCTTTCGGGATACCTCATCGTTGCCACCGATGCCTGGATGCAACATCCCGTCGGGTACAGCATTCTTCCCAACGGGGAAATCGCGCTGGCGAGTTTCTGGGCATTGATCCTGAATCCCTGGGCACTTGCGCAATACGCTCACAACATGCTCGGAGCAGTACAAACAGGATGCTTTGTCATGGCCGCGATAGGCGCCTTCTACGTGCTGTCGAAACGAGAATTGTTCTATGGCAAAACCTTCGTGCGCATCGGCGTGACTGTTGGCGTGATTGCCGCGGTTCTGCAACTGTTTCCCACCGGAGATATCCAGGGGAAAATGGTGGCCGATCATCAACCCATCACGCTGGCCGCGATGGAAGGCTTGTTCGTCTCGCAGGAAGGCGCGCCTCTGGCGGTGCTGGGCCAACCAAATGTGCAACACCGCAAACTGGATAATCCGTTGGAAGTTCCGTCCATGCTGAGCTTTCTGACTTATCGCGAATGGAAGGCGCACGTGCGCGGACTGGACTCGTTTCCGGAGTCGGATTGGCCGGACACCATCGAACTTCTTTATTACAGCTATCACATCATGGTCGGACTCGGTACCATCTTCATCGCCGTGATGGGGCTGGCCGCGATTCTTCTCTGGAGAGGGAAATTGTACGAGTCGCGCTGGATGCTCTGGCTGCTGATGCTGTGCGCTCCGCTACCTTATATCGCCAACACCGCGGGATGGTTGACCGCCGAACTTGGCCGCCAGCCTTGGCTGATTTACGGAGTCATGCGCACAGCACACGGTTATTCGACGCGCGTCGCCGCCGGCAATGTGTGGTTCACGCTGCTGGGCTTCATGGGCATGTACACGCTGTTGGCCATTCTCTGGCTCTTTTTGGTCTACCGCGAAATCGAGCAGGGCCCCGAATCCGAAATCGCGCCTGGCGCAGAATCGCCCGCGCTGGCGCAGGCGGACTAAGGAGCGATGATGGAAACACTCTGGTTCTGGCTGGTCGCGGTGATGGTGGCCATGTACGTTCTGCTGGACGGATTCGACTTGGGAGCGGGCGCCATTCATTTTCTGGTGGCGCGTACCACGGAAGAACGCCGCCAGGTGATTGCTACCATCGGCCCGGTGTGGGATGGCAATGAGGTGTGGCTGCTCGCGGCTGGAGGCACCCTGTATTTCGCATTTCCGCTTCTGTATGCCAGTGGCTTCAGCGGATTTTACCTTCCTCTTATGATGGTTCTATGGCTGTTGATTCTGCGCGGCACTAGTGTGGAGTTCCGTAGCCACATTCACAGCCCCATTTGGATTCCCTTCTGGGACTTCGTGTTTTCGGCATCCAGCTTGTTGCTGGCCATCTTCCTGGGAGCGGCTCTTGGCAACGTAGTTCGTGGTGTCCCACTTGACGAAACCGGTTATTTCTTCGAACCGCTGTGGACCAATTTCCAGCTTGGCGACCATACCGGGATTTTGGATTGGTACACCATCTTTGTTGGAGTTACCGCATTGCTGGCGTTAATGATGCATGGTGCTCTGTGGGTGCAACTCAAAACGACTGGACCCGTTCATGAACGCTCAGGCCGGCTTGCTGCATGGGTCTGGTGGGGCGTGCTGATCGCTACCGGCATTCTGACGATGATCACGTTCACGGTGCAGCCACAAGTCATTGCCAACTTCAAAACCTGGCCGATCGGGTTGATTTTTCCAGCCATCGCGATTGCGGGATTGGCGGGAATCATCTTCGAATTGCGCCGCGGTAACGAGCGCAATGCCTTCCTTGCTTCCTGTGGCTACCTCTTGGGCATGCTCACCAGTGTTGTGTTTGGCGTGTACCCGATGGTTCTCCCCGCGCGCAATCCCGCCTATTCGTTGACGGTTGCCAACGCGAAAGCCGCCGATTACGGACTGAAAATCGGGTTAGTGTGGTGGATTATCGGCATGCTGCTCGTTGCCGGTTACTTCACGTATGTGTACCGCACTTTCGCGGGAAAGGTCTCTGTCGGGGAAACGGATACACGCACGCACGGGTATTAGACTTGCGCCCGGGCTGCCGACCTATGGAAAGAACGCTTGACGGGTGTCCAGACAGACCGTAGGTTGGTTGGATGGTTTGCCAGGTGAGAAGTGAGCTTCGCTGGCCGTTCCGATTTCTCGCGGCGTTTCTGGTTTTGTGTCTGGCGCTAGTGCCGCTTTGCGCCGCACGTTGCGCGGTACCGTTTTGTGGGCTGGTTTCCTCCGCAGCGCATGCCGGCAGCTGCCACGATGGCGGTGCTCGTAGCAATACGTCAACGGCATTTTCAGCAGCTTCAACTAAAGCGTGCGTCAGTGCCGAGCTTGTCTTCATCACTCCGCGCTCCGAAAATTTTTTGCCTCTAAAAGGCCTTGCTACTCTCTCGTCCATTCTGCCGATACATCTGAATCTATTGTCGCCGAGCTTGCTGGTTTCGAGCTTCTTCGGTCCACCTGCGGGCGCACTCATTCTCCCGAATTTCAGTCCGTCTTCGCTTACTCCTCTGCGCGTCTGATTCGGCAGCACAGGTTTCAACCTGTGCGCCCAGCCGCAATCCGCCGTATCTCCGCATTTTTTCGCGAGCCTCCCGCTGACGCGATGGTAGGCGTAAACCGCATTCACGCAAAGTTCAACAAATTTCCGTTTTTCTGGAGGCCGCATGAGCACGTCACGTAG
>Ga0335073_10001300_pt1 | contig 33376 bp, 28 predicted proteins | sample Lox_Sample_22_FD_207093 | JGI IMG/M metagenome (GOLD analysis project Ga0335073, IMG submission 207093) | Soil microbial communities from Loxahatchee National Wildlife Refuge, Florida, United States - Lox_Sample_2.2 | ecosystem: Environmental > Terrestrial > Soil > Wetlands | place: USA... | reverse complement strand
GTGTCGGCGAGCAATTCCTTGGGTAGGCCGAGCAGGAAGCACCGGCAGCGGGCCAATTCAACGCGTGCACGCTCGTCGGCGGTGAATGTCGTACGGCCCTGGCGAAGCGCCTTTTGCGCAAGCAAGAAAATCGAAATCAGGCCGGCCGGCATCTGATCGACTTGCGGAATCGGGATGCCGTATGTCTTGACGTCCCAGCGGTCGCCGCGCCGCATGATGTTGAATCGCACCATCGCGTGCATCAGGCGCACCTTCGCCGCGGCTTTGAGGCCGGCGCCGCGAGCGGCAAGCGCGCCCGGCATGACCGTGGTGGTGAAGAAGATCGCGGTCTCGTTTACCCGGTGCGCCGCCGACGCATTCGACAGCGCGCCGGTCAGCGCCATCGGCAAAGCGGCATATTTGTTCATGAAGGTGGCAATGAAGCCGCCCCGTATGATGTAGGGAGCGCGATGCGCGTAAGCGTTGCGTTCGATCCGGGCGCCCTGTTCGATCAGTTTCGCGTCCAGCCATTCCGGAAACCGTTCCATCGCTTTGACGAACCGAACCAGCTCCGGGGGAGCGGCGGGCACATTTTCCACGCCGTGTTCGCAGGCGTCGTCCAGCATCGCGACCAGCCGCCGAAAGCCGTATTGCGGGATCAACGCGGCGTAGGAGTCGGCGACCAAGTCGCCGATCATCGTGTAGGCCCTGATCAGAGCCACCCGCTGTTTATCGGCCAGCAGCTCCGGTCGCCGCTGCGAAAACTGCGGAGCAAGCTCGGTCTCGCCGTCCGGCTCCGCGGTGAACCGCTCCGGCGTGATTGAAAAGTCGACGTCGCCATAGATGGCGGGAATTTGCGCGGCTTGGGCGGCGATTTTCTCGGCGAGTTCGGGGATTGGGAAGCTGGGCATCGCGATGTTCATGGCTGGACTGGCTCCTGGGCCGTCGGCAACCCGACCGGTGGGCCGGCGATCCGAGGCGTTGCGAAAGGCGATAAAATACCTATCATTTGATAGGGTATTGAATATCTATCAGACGATAGTATTTCATGCAAGTGTGGATTCGAGTTTCCGGCCGGCAGCCGTTGATTGAGACGGCGATGCGGCGCGGCGACACGGAAGCAGGATTGAGACTTTCGCCATCTGCAGGACCCTGCGGTGGCTATCGCGATGGGGCACAAGACCGTGTCGGAGCGCATGCCGGTTGCACCTAAAACGCCAAAACCCGGCACGGTCGCTGCCGGCGGCTACCGCAAGGGCGAAGAGACGCGGCAGCGGATTCTCAACGCTGCGCTGCGGGCGTTCGGCGAGGCCGCGTTCAAGGCCGTGACAACGCGTCAAATTGCAGACACTGCCGATGTCAGCCTGCCGACCCTGCAATATTATTTTGGCGACAAGGAAGGTCTCTATCGCGCTTGCGCCGAAGCCATTGTCGAACGGTATCGCCGCCGCACGACGGTCGCCGCCGCGCGCGCGGCTGAAGCCCTGAAAGGGGATTGTCCAGCCGAAACGGCTCGGGCCCGCCTGAAGTCGCTCATCGCAGCTCTCGCCGGATTTCTTGTCGGCTCCAAGGAGGCCGAGGGCTGGGCGCAATTCGTGGCCAGGGAATTGCGCGAGCCCGGCCCGGCGTTTGAGATCCTGTATGACAGTCTTTGGCGGCCGGGCGTTGAAGTCACGGCACGATTGATCGCCCGCATCCGAGGCGGTGTCGAGAGCGATCCGCGGGCCCGCATTCAGGCATTGCTGCTGATCTCCAGCCTGTTGGCATTCCAATCAGGGCGCAGCATCGCGTTGCGCACCCTGCATTGGTCGACAATCGGTCGTGAAGAGCTGGCGATGGTTGTCGCTAGCCTGGACGCACAGATCGACGCGATCGGCCGCGATCAATCTTGATCGCAGGCGCACCCCCGAGCGCATCAGAGCCTGCGGAAAATCAAAAAACATGGCGATCGCTGCGCGCGCGCGGCCTTGGCGTGGTAACGCGTGCCGGCGAAATCGGGCCAAGCCTTGTGCCAATCGTCGGCGCATTGCGCAGTCCATTCGAAATCGGCCGAGCGCAAGAAACGCTGCAGCGTCCAAGCGGCATAATCGGCGATGTCGGTCACGAAACGCAGCTCGCCGCCGTGCCGCAGCAGACCGGCAATCTGCGTGATGGTCGCATCCTGCACAAAGCGGCGTTTCCAATGCCGCCGTTTCGGCCAGGGATCGGGATGGATGAGGTCGATGCGCGCCAACGATGCGGCGGGCAGCCAGGCAAGCAGATTTGCAGCATCATCGAAATGCATGCGGATATTTTGCAGATTGGCATCCTCCACCGCGGCCAGCGCTTTCGCCATCCCGTTGACGAAGGGCTCGACGCCGATGAAGCCGGTCCGCGGCCGCGCCGCGGCCTGCGCAACCATATTCTCGCCGCCGCCGAACCCGATTTCCAGTTGCACGTCCGTCACCGGCCCCGGAAATAGCGCGCGCAGTTCGGTCGGAGCGGGATTTGACAGATCAAGCGCAAGACGCGGCAGCAGCGTATGAAAAAGTTCCGCCTGCCGCTTGCGCAGCTTGTGACCCTTGCGCCGACCGAAGAAGGCGCGGGCGTGATGCAATTCGGAATCCATAGCGGTCGTGGCCGCCTTCAGTCCGGCGGCCTTTATGCGATCTCCAACGCGACCTTCAACGTGACCTTCAATGCGCCGCCGCGGGCGGAGGATTTTGCCTCTCCCGCTCGCGCTTTTTGGCCTCATGGCGCCCGATCACGCAACCCGCTGCAGCGCCAAGCAAGCCGTGGTGGCCGGCATAATGCCCGGCGATACCGCCGATCACCGCTCCTTTCAGACAACCCTTCGCGTCGGCCGAAACGGCGGCCATCGTCACCGCCGCCGCCAATGCCGCGCCAGCAAAGATCGTCTTCATATCGGCATATCAGCGCACAATCCCGTCTGCCCGATAGACCGCTGCCTCTTATCAGCCAACGTCAAATGCTCGGCTTTCGTTGTACGGAACGAAAGCCGGCAATTTCCGGATCGCCACAATTTGTGACGACGCGTCAGTTAGCGCAAGCTGCGCTTGAGCGCGTCAGCGAGGTCGGTGCGCTCCCAGGAGAAGCCGCCGTCCTTATCCGGCACGCGGCCAAAATGCCCATACGCCGAGGTGCGGCGATAGATCGGCCGGTTGAGCTTGAGCGCACGGCGGATCGCGGTCGGTCGCAGCGGAAACAATTCCGGAAGCAACTTCTGGAGCTTGGCTTCCTCGACTTTGCCGGTGCCGTGAGTGTCGACATAGACCGACATCGGATCGGCCACACCGATGGCATAGGCGATCTGGATGGTGCAGCTCGCGGCGAGGCCGGCCGCCACTACGTTCTTGGCAAGATAGCGCGCCGCATAAGCGGCCGAACGATCGACCTTGGTTGGATCCTTGCCGGAAAAGGCGCCGCCGCCGTGCGGTGCGTAGCCGCCGTACGTGTCGACAATAATCTTACGCCCGGTCAGGCCACAATCGCCGTCCGGGCCGCCGACCACGAAATTGCCGGTCGGATTGACCAGGAAATCGCCGGCCCTCGTCGGCATCCAACCCTTCGGCAGCGCCGATTCGACCGCATCGGCGATCATCTCCTTGACCATGCCGGGCGTGTATTTTTTGCCGTTGCGGGTCTGCGCGTTGTGCTGCGTCGACACCACGACCTTGGTGCAACCGACCGGTTTGCCGTCGACATATTTGACGGTCACCTGGCTCTTGGCGTCGGGCTGCAGATCGAACAGTGCGCCCGAGCGACGCTTGTCCGACAACACTTTGAGGATCTTGTGCGCGAAATAGATCGGCGCCGGCATGAACGAACCTTTTTCGTAGACCTCGCTCTCGGTGCAGGCGAAGCCGAACATCATGCCTTGGTCGCCGGCGCCTTCTTCTTCGCCGCTCTTTTTCTTCTTGGCGTCGACACCCATGGCGATGTCGGGCGATTGTCCGTGCAGAAGCACCTCGACGTCGGCGCCGTAATAGGAAAACCCGTCCTGATCGTAGCCAATATCCTTAACCACGCGGCGCGCCGTTTCGGTGATCATCTCGCGATCGATCACCGCTTTGTCGCCGTGCCTGTGGAAAAGCGGCGGTTGACCGCGGCCCTCGCCGGCGATGACGATTTTGTTGGTCGTGCAGAGCGTCTCGCAGCCGAGCCGCGTATTGACCTTGCTGTCGTCGGCGATGCCGAGCTTGATGTCGTTTTCGATGAAGGCATCGAGTATGGCGTCGGAGATTTGATCGCAAACCTTGTCCGGATGTCCTTCCGAGACCGACTCGCTGGTGAACAGATAGTTTGCACGTGACACTGCGAAACACTCCCTCAGTCTAAAGCCGGCCACGCTGTTCGGGCCTTGTCGAAGAGCGACGGCGAGCGCCCGCCCTTTCCGGCAAGGTTGTTGCAGCGCCGCTCCGCGCGGTCAAGATGTGGGCGGAATGTGGGCGAAGACGGGGCTGACGTAAACGAAAAAGGAGACTTGCTCAGTTCTTGTCGTTGAACGCGATTTGCTCGACCAGATCGACAATGCGCCGCCGCAGTCTGGAATCACTGATGCGCATGAAAGCCTTGGTGAGCGCCAAGCCGTCCGACGTGGCGAGAAAATCGGAAACGTACGCAGGCGAGGGCGCCTCACTCATGCCTTCGACGCGGGCCGTCGTCGCCACGGCCGGTGCGCCTTCAAAAAAGAATGATACCGGTACCTGCAGAATGAGTGAGATCTGCTGCAAACGGCTGGCGCCGATGCGATTGGTGCCTTTTTCGTATTTCTGTACTTGTTGGAATGTCAGGCCGAGGCTGTTTCCGAGCTTCTCCTGGCTCATCCCAAGCATCATACGGCGCATGCGCACGCGACTGCCGACGTGTTTGTCGATGGGATTTGGTGCCTTCTTGGCCATCATAATAATACCCGTTCCCCTGTGACCAGCCTATTTACCGCAATCGCTCGGGATATCAAATCAGGCGCGGGTTGTTTTCTCCGCGATTTCGCCGCGATCGGGTTGATGCGATTATGCAATTTGAGCGCAATGCCGGCGAAGGTTTTCGTGCGGTTCTGCAATACAATTGGCCGATCATATCAGATGCTATCTCGGCTTGGTATTCCGCGCGGTTTGGTTGAGTGATGCCCAAATTATACATCTGCTAGTAGAACTCGTATCCCTTACACGGGTAGCGGTGCAACCGGATTCAGGTTTGTCAGAAACAGCTTTCTCAATGCGAAAGTGCTAGATTTTGCCGGCGCCGGGCCGTATCCGACGCCGGATAACCACGAGTAACGCGAGCGCAACGCCTGCGGCCGCAGGGATATCGCCGACGCGGGTGTAGATCGGAGCGCTGACCGGGCGCGGCAACGGGGCATCGATCACGCCTTCGCTGCCGAGTGGCAGCGAATTGATAATGCGTCCGAGCGGATCGACGACGGCGGAAATGCCGGTATTGGCGGCGCGCACCAGCGGCAGTCCCTCCTCGATTGCGCGGATCCGCGCTTGTTGGAAATGCTGATAGGGGCCGCTCGAGATGCCAAACCAACCATCATTGGTGACATTGATGATCCAGCCAGGACGCCGGCCCGTGGGCGTCACGTCGCCGGAAAAGATGATCTCGTAGCAAATCAGCGGCAGCGCCGGCGGCGCGCCGGGCACGGCAAGCAGCCGGCGCCGGTCTCCGGCAAGGAAACCGCCGCGCTGCTTGGTGAGGTCTTGCAGCCCGAGACTTTCGAGGAAGTGCTGGAACGGCAAATATTCGCCGAACGGCACAAGATGCACCTTGTCGTAGACGGAGACGATCGAACCGGTGTGGTCGATCACGTAGATCGAATTGTAGACCGCGGGGTTGGTTATGTTGACCGGTTCGGCTACGCGCGCGGCGCCGGTGATCAGCACGGTGCCGCCTTGCAGCAGCCGCGCGATTTGCGCCAGCGCCTCGGGTTCGCGCGCCAAGAAAAATGGAAAGGCCGATTCTGGCCAGATCAGATGCGTGACGTTGCGCAGACCAACAGACTGCGGACCCAGCGAGCGGTCGGACAGCGCGATGTAGCGATCCATGACTTGCTGCCTGGCCGCATAATTGAAGCGCACGTCCTGCTGCAGGTTCGGTTGCATGATGCGCAGCCGCACGCCCTCGACCAGCCGGATCGGTGTAGCGGCAAGGCGAAATACGCCGAAACCGGCAAAGCCGGCGACAACCGCAGCACCGAGGAGCATCGGCAACCACGGCCAGCGCGTTTCGCTGCGGTCGTCGGTGAGCGTCGCGGGGCTCGCGAACACCGCGACGGCGACGAAGGTCAGGCCCCATATGCCGATCAGGCAAGCGGCTTGCGCAAGAGCCAGCGGCGCGGTTAGCGCATAGCCGAAAGCATTCCACGGAAAACCGGTCAGCACGTGGCCGCGCAACCATTCGGCCACGGTCAGCGCCACGGCCAAAGTCAGGATGCGCACCGCGCCGCGCGTCCACAACAGGCGGGCGAACGCGACGCCCGCCGCAGTGAAGATCGCCAATCCCGCCGGTAGCCCGATCACCGCAATCGGCAGCAGCCAGCCGAAGGTCGGCGCATCGACAAGAAAGGCATAACCGACCCAATAGAGGCCGGCGAGGAAATAGCCGAAGCCGAACCACCAGCCCGTGGCCGCAGCCCCCACCACGCCTCGCCAACGTCCGCCGGCACCGTCGATCAGCCAGACCAGCGTCGGAAAAGTGACAAACAACACCGGCCAGAAGTTGATCGGCGCCATCGCCAGCGCCGATAAAGTTCCGGCGGCAAAAGCGATGAACCGCCGGCGCCATCCATAGGATAAGACGATCGCGTGGATCGGAGCCGTCGGCTTCACGGCGGCGGCGTAACGTTCGGGTTTGGCCGAGCCGCCTCCTCGCGCGGCGATGCCGGCCGCGTCGCGGCCGGCCGCACCAGCGTCGGCAACTCGCGCGCCGCGCCGGGACGGCGGTCCTTGCTGCGATAAATCTTGACCCGTTTCACCCGGCGCGGATCGGCATCGAGCACTTCGGCCTCGAACGCGCCAGGCCCCGGCACCAATTCGCCGCGTACCGGGACGTGACCGGCGCGCATCACCAGATAGCCGCCGAGCGTATCGACGTCCTGCGCCGCCTCACCGACGTCGAATTCCTCGCCGATCACGGCACGTACGTCGTCGAGGCTGGCGCGGCCGATGGCCAGGAACGAGCCGTCGCTCTGCCGCGTCACCGCGGCGGTTTCGGCTTCGTCATGCTCGTCGGCAATATCGCCGACAATCAGCTCGACCAGATCCTCGATCGAGACCAGTCCGTCGCTGCCGCCGTATTCATCGATGATGAGGGCAAGATGAATGCGCGTCGCCTGCATCTTGGCAAGAAGATCGAGCGCCGGCATCGACGGCGGCGCGTAGAGCATTTCGCGCACGATCTTGGTTGCCGTCAGCGGCATCGAAAGATCGATCTTGGCGAGATCGAGATCGGCGGCCTGCCGTTCCGGTGCCGTGATCGCGGCGGGATCGAGTGCGGCGCGCGCAGCCATGAATGCGAGCAGGTCGCGGATGTGGACCATGCCGGCCGGATCGTCGAGCGTATCGTTGTAGACTACGAGCCTGGAATGGCCGGCGCCGGCAAACACCATAACGAGTTCACCGATACTAATGTCCTGTTGCACGGCGACGATATCGGCGCGCGGCACCATGACGCCCTCGATCCGGCATTCGCGCAGATCGAGAATATTCTTGAGCATGGTGGCCTCGGCCGGCGAAAAGCCCGATTCGGGCTGCTCGGCGGTGAGGACCTGTTCAAGATCGGCGCGCGTTGCGGCAGCTTTCCAGCCGAACAGAATGCGCATGACGCGGCCAAACCAGCCCTCATGCAATTCGCCGACCTCCGGCAATACCGCCGGAAGTCCGCGATGCTCGGTCTCGCTCTGCTCATTGCGTGGCGGAGATTGAGCCATGGCTTCGGGCGTCACGGTGTCGGCCGCCTCAAGTGAGCGTCAGGGCTTGCCCCGAGCGCGGTAAGGATCGGGAATGGCCAGACGCCGCAAAATGTCGCGCTCGAGCCGTTCCATCGTCTCGGCATCCCGATCGCCCTCATGGTCGTAGCCCAAAAGGTGCAGGAAACCGTGGACGGCAAGGTGGGCAACATGATGGGCGAGCGGCTTGCGTTGGGCGCGCGCCTCGCGCGCAATGGTTTCGTAGGCGAGCACGATGTCGCCGATAAGGCACGCCTCGCCGCCGGCGCGGCAGGTCGGGAACGACAAGACATTGGTCGGGGCATCAACCCCCCGCCAGGCGCGGTTGAGCGCACGGATCGCCGAATCATCGGTCAGCACGATAGCAAGCTCCGCGCGCGCTGTTGACAGTGCGGCCGCGGCCTGCGCGAGCGCCCGCTTGGCGACCGCTCCGGCATCGTCGATCTCGTCCCACAGATCGGACTTGACGAGCACATCGATGGTGAGCGCTCGCGCTGTCCGAGCCGCTTGCGTCGTCGTCATGGCCGCTCGCGCGTTGCCGCCGCGGCGTTGTCGTACGCCTCGACGATGCGCGCGACGAGTTCATGACGGATCACGTCGGCCGCACTGAAGGCGACGTGACCGATGCCATCGATCCCGGCAAGCAGCCGCACCGCCTCGGCGAGACCCGATGTCTGACCCGGCGGCAGATCGACCTGACTTGGGTCGCCGGTCACGACCATGCGGCTGTTCTCGCCGAGTCGTGTCAGCAACATCTTCATCTGCATCGCAGTGGTGTTTTGCGCCTCGTCGAGAATGACGGCGGCGTTCGACAAGGTGCGGCCCCGCATGAAGGCGAGCGGCGCGATCTCGATTTCGGTGGTCTGCAGCGCCCGCTCGACGATCCGCGCGTCCATCAGGTCGTAGAGCGCGTCGTAGATCGGCCGCAGATAGGGATCGACCTTCTCGCGCATGTCACCGGGAAGAAAGCCCAGCCGTTCGCCGGCTTCCACGGCGGGGCGCGAGAGGATGATGCGATCGACCTCTTTGCGTTCGAACAATTGCACGGCATGCGCCACCGCGAGCCAGGTCTTGCCCGTGCCGGCCGGGCCGGTCGAGAACACGAGCGCGTGGCGCTTGAGCGCGCGCACGTAGGCGTCCTGTGCCGGCGTGCGGGCGCGCACGCGACGCTTGCGCAGATTGATTTCCTCAAAGTGCTCGCGCGCCGAAGCGGGGTCGAAGTCGAACAGCGAGCCTTGCGATATGACGAGCCGGATGAGGCCCTCGACGTCGCCCTGCACCAAATCGTCGCCGCGCTTGAGCCGCTCGTAGAGGCTTGCGAGCACGCGCCGCGCCTGCTCGATGCCCTCGCGCGAGCCTTCCAGCGTCACCTGATTGCCGCGCGAGGTGGCGACGACGCCAAGCCTCCGTTCGATCAAAGCGAGGTTCTCCCCGTATTGACCGAACAGCGCGGAGGCCAGGCGATTATCGTCGAAAGTGAGAACTATGTGGGCGGCATTGTCGGGCGCCACAAGCGATCCGGCGTCCGTTGCAAGGGGACCGAGAGGACCAGGTGTTCGCATTCAGGCTCCTGCGCCGGCGTGCGCCGGCACGTGTGAAGGCTCTTGTGAAGGCTCTTGCGCCAGCGTGCCGAACAAACTGTTGCTGGCGACGTCGGTGATGGTGACGGCGGCGATCTCGCCGATCAGCGAGGCCGGTGCCTCGATCTGCACCGCCTGAAGGTACGGCGAGCGCCCGACGATCTGGCCGCGATGCCGGCCCGGCCGTTCGAACAATACGGGCAAGGTGCGGCCGACGCAGCGACGATTGAACGTCGCCTGGTTGCGGTCGATCGCCTGTTGCAAGCGATGGAGACGGTCGGATTTTGCCGTTTCCGGTACTTGACCTGCCAGGTCGGCGCCGGGCGTGCCGGGCCGCGGCGAGTATTTGAATGAAAAAGCGCCGGCGTAACCGACTTCATCGACTAGGCCCAATGTCGCGGTGAAATCGGCTTCCGTCTCGCCCGGAAAGCCGACGATGAAATCGGAGGTGAGTGCCATATCGGGCCGCGCTTGGCGCAGGCGACCGACGACGCCGACATAGTCGGCGCGGGTGTGCCGGCGATTCATGGCGGCGAGGATACGGTCGGAACCGGACTGCACCGGCAGATGCAGCTGCGGCATCAGCATCGGCAAATCGCGGTGCGCCGCAATCAAGTCGTCGTCCATGTCGAGCGGATGGCTCGTCGTATAGCGCAGCCGTTTGATGCCGCTAAGCCGCGCCAGACGGTGGAGCAGCCGCGCCAACGACCACGGCGACCCGTCCGGTCCCGCGCCATGATAGGCATTGACGTTCTGCCCGATGAGGCTGATTTCGCGCACGCCCGCCTGCGCCAGTTGTCCGACTTCGGCGACGATCGTGTCGACCGGCCGCGAGCTTTCCGCGCCGCGCGTATAGGGGACGACGCAGAACGAGCAGAACTTGTCGCAGCCCTCCTGCACCGTGACGAAAGCCGTGATGCCGCGCGCGCGCGTGGCCGCATGGCTCGGCGCCGCGAGATGATCGAACTTGGCGTCGAGCGGAAACTCGGTATCGACGACCGGACCGTCGCGCGTGGCACGGCCGATGAGGCCGGGCAGGCGGTGGTAGTTCTGCGATCCGACCACGAGGTCGACCGCCGGCGCCCGGCGGACGATCTCGTCGCCCTCGGCCTGGGCAACGCAGCCGGCAACGGCGATGAAGAGATTGCGGCCTTCCGCGGCTGCCGCCGCCTTCAGGCTGCGCATGCGGCCGAGTTCGGAATAGACCTTCTCTGCCGCCTTCTCGCGGATATGGCAGGTGTTGAGGATGATGAAGTCCGCGTCTTCGGCGGTTGCGGTCTCGACATAGCCTTCCGGCGCGAGCGTATCCACCATACGCCGCGAGTCGTAGACGTTCATCTGGCAGCCGAAGGATTTCACATACAGCTTGCGCGAAGCAGTCATTCCGTTCGAATCTGACCTTTCTCACGTTGTCGATTGATCATACCGCCTTTACGCCCGAGCGTCAGCCGAGGTCGCGCCGCAACACCAAGGCCGCGGCGCCGCCGTCATAATAGCCTTGCCGCCGGCCCACTTCGGCGAATCCGGTCTGCCGGTAGAGCCGGCAGGCGGGCGCATTGGTCTCGCCCACCTCGAGAAATACGGTGCGCACGCCAAGCCCGGCGAGGCGGCGCAAATGCAAATCGAGCAGGGCGCGCGCAAACCCGCGGCCGCGCCGGTCGGGCGCGACGGCGACCGACAGGATTTCCGCTTCGCCGGCGGTTACGCGTGAGATGATGAAGCCGACCAGTTTCCGGCCGATCGCGGCGCGGTGGCAGACCACGGCGCGGTCGGCAATCAGGTGACGAAACTCGTCCTCGCTCCAGCCGCGCCGGAACGAAGCCGCATGCACCGCGGCGATGGCGGGGACGTCGCACTCGCGCGCCTCCGCGATCAACGGCGCCGACCGAGCCAACAGGCGCGTGACGAAATTCATCATCGGCGAGGGAGTTGTGCGGCATGTTGCGGCTGCGCGTCGGGCGCACGCAGATATTGTGGCTTCGGCGGCGACTGGTCTTGCGGCACCACGGCGCCCATGCGCGCCACCCAGGCGATATCGGGTGCCGGGCGCCCATCGACGATAACAGGCAGAGCGCCGGTTTCGGACAAAGCGTCGGCAACAGTCTGTGCTGCCGAGCCGACGATGCAGGCAGGCGCCGCGGCGGCCGCCTGCACTGCTTCGCGTAACGTCACGAGCCGCGGTGCCGTGAACGTGCGGCCGCCCGGACTGAAGACTTGCAGGTAAACGTGCGCGTGCCGCGCGTCGATCGCCGCGACCACCATAAAACGGTCGTCGACGGCCATATGAGGTGCGGCGTAGGCCGAAAGCGTCGTCAGACCGACAATCGGCTTGTTGGCGGCGAGCGCAATGCCGCGTGCGGCGGCGATGCCGACGCGCAAGCCGGTGAAGCTGCCGGGTCCGGTGGTCACCGCAATCCGGTCGATGTCGGAATAGGCCACGTCCGCTTGGTCCATCACGCGCTGCAACAGCGGCAGCAGTACTTCGGCGTGACCGCGCGTCATCGGCAGGCTCTCGCCGGCGATAACGCCGCCATGCGCGGTGTCGAACACGGCCGCCGAGCAAGCCGCCAGCGCGGTATCGATCGCGAGCACGCGCATGGACAAGTCCCGCGGTCCAGCCAGCCGGCGCGAGTGCCGCGTTACATCGGCCGGACTTCAGTCACATCGGGAATGAAGTGACGCAACAGGTTCTGGATGCCGTGCCGCAGCGTCGCGGTCGACGACGGACAGCCCGAGCAGGCGCCTTTCATGTTGAGATAAACGACGCCGTCCTTGAAGCCGCGGAACGTGATGTCGCCGCCGTCATTGGCGACCGCCGGCCGCACCCGGGTCTCGATCAGCTCTTTGATGGTCGCCACCGTCTCGGCGTCGGCCGCCTCGAAAAACTCATCGGTCTCGCCGGCTTCGCCGCCGCCGGCCGCGAGCAACGGCGCGCCGGACATGAAATGCTCCATGATGGCGCCGAGGATCATCGGCTTGAGCTGCTGCCACTCGCCGCCCTCTTTGGTGACAGCGATGAAATCGGACCCGAAGAAGACCCCGCTGACGCCGCCGATGGCGAACAACCGTTCGGCAAGCGGCGACTGTGCCGCCTCGTCCCTGTCGCGCAGATCAAGCGTTCCGTTGTCGAGCACGGCCCGGCCGGGCAGGAATTTTAAGGTTGCCGGGTTCGGCGTGGCTTCGGTTTGGATGAACATTGTTGCCTCCGGCATCGTGACCAGTCGCAGCCTACTCCGAATACGTGGCGAATTCTATTGGAAGTTCAAGTGGTCCGGCCATTCCGGGCGCTCGGGCTAAAGCCCGGCACATGTGTCACGACAGCGCCTCGATTTCTTCGTCGCTGAGGTGGGCCGGCACGATCGCGACCGGGATCGGATAATCGCCGGCAGTCCGGCCGATGGTTGCGACCAGCGGACCCGGCCCCTCCGACCCCGAGCCGGCGGCAAGAACGAGGATGAAAATGTCTTCGTCCTCGTCGACGAGCCTGAGGATCTCCTCCGCCTTGTCGCCTTCACGCACCGCGCGTTCGGGCACGATGCCGGCAATGTGCCTGGCGCGCGCCGCATATTTGTCGAGCTCCGCCTCCGCCTGCTCGCGCGCCTCGGCGCGCATGATGTCGGCGACGCCGAGCCATTGCTGGCTCTGATCGTGGGTTTCGAGCACCCACAACATGACGACATTGCCGCCGATGCGCGCCGCCCGCCGGCTGGCGAAATAAACGGCGCGGTCGCACTCCTCGGTATCGTCGAGGACAACGAGAAGCTTCGGCTTATGGCCGGCTTCATAGCTGCGGCGCCTGCGTGGCATGGGGCTTCTCCGGCACGAGCGACACAACGCCACAAGCGCGTCATGCTGCCACGGCGATGCGGCGCCGGACAAGCCGATCCGTGATCCGGTTTGGTCGAATCAGCGGCCGTGATCGTTCGCTCGTTCACCGCGACCGCGGGGTTCCCGGCGTTTGACTGCCGCATCGATACTTGCCGGCCTGGATTCTCCCGCGCGTGGCCATGAGTTGAATCCGCATCAATCCGAGCGATCAAGCTCTACGCGTGCACGAAGCCGACAATATCCTTGACCGCCTTCATGGTCGCGCCGGCGATTTTTTGCGCGCGCGCAGAGCCGTCGGCGAGGACCGCATCGATGGCGGCCGGATCGTTCTGCAGCCGCTTCATGTCTGCGGCGATGGGGCCAAGCTTTGTCACTGCCAGCTCGGTCAGCGCCGATTTGAAGGTCGAGAATTGTGCATTGCCGTAGTTGCGCAGCACGGCGGCGCGGGTCGTTCCGGCAAGCGCCGCAAAAATGCCGACGAGATTGTCCGCTTCCGGCCGCGTCTGCAAACCTTTCTCCTCGCTGGGCAAAGGTTCCGGATCGGTCTTGGCCTTGCGAATTTTCTGCGCGATTAGGTCGGCATCGTCGGTGAGATTGATGCGCGACTGGTCGGAGGCGTCCGACTTCGACATTTTTTTGGTGCCGTCGCGCAGCGACATGACGCGGGTGGCTTCGCCGGTGATCAGCGGTTCCGGCTGCGGGAAAAAGTCGTCGCCATAGCCATGCGCGCGGATCGACTCGCGAAAATCGTTATTGAACTTTTGCGCGACGTCGCGCGACAGCTCGAGGTGCTGCTTCTGGTCCTCGCCGACCGGTACATGGGTGGCGCGATAAACCAGAATGTCGGCCGCCATCAGCGTCGGGTAGGCGTAAAGACCGACCGAAGCATTCTCGCGGTCCTTGCCGGCCTTCTCCTTGAACTGGGTCATGCGGTTGAGCCAGCCCAGCCGCGCAACGCAATTGAACACCCAGGCCAGCTCAGCGTGCTCGGCCACCTGGCTCTGATTGAACACGATGTGCTTTTTGGGATCGATGCCGCAGGCGATGAAGGCGGCGGTCACTTCGCGGGTGGCCTTGGGCAGTTCGGTGGGCTCCTGCCACACCGTGATCGCATGCAGATCGACGACGCAATAGATGCAATCGTAGCGGTCTTGCAGCTCGACGAAACGCTTGATGGCGCCGAGATAATTGCCGAGATGCAGATTGCCGGTCGGCTGCACGCCGGAAAAAACCAGTTCCTTAAACGCCATGCCCGGTCTCCGCAAAAATCGAGCGCCACATGCCATCACGGCGCTTGCGGCGTCCAGTGCCACCACGCCGTTTGCGGCGTCCAGTGCCACCACGCCGCTCGCGGCGTCCAGTGCCACGTCCTCGCCTTGCCCTGCAAGGGCCGGCCGCTATAGTGCGGCTCCCCGCCGCCGCCTTTTTTAAAAAAAGAGTCTTCCAATGCCAGCCACGCGTTACGACGTCCTCGGCATCGGTAATGCGATTGTCGATGTCATTGCCCGCACCGAAGAAGACTTTTTGCTCAAGCAGGGCATGCACAAAGGCACGATGGCGCTGATCGACGAGCCGCGCGCGCAAGCGATCTACGAGGCCATGGGTCCGGCGCTCGAAATGTCCGGCGGCTCGGCCGCCAATACCATCGTCGGCCTCGCTTCGCTCGGCGCGCGCTCCGCCTTTATCGGCAAGATCAAGGACGATGTGCTCGGCCGCGCCTTCGCCCACGACATCCGCGCCGCGGGCGTTGCGTTTGCTACGCCGCCGGCCGCCGACGGCCCGTCGACCGCACGCTGTTACGTGCTGGTGACGCCGGACGGCGAGCGCACCATGAACACGTTTCTCGGCGCCGCGCAGGACCTGCATCCGGCCGATATCGACGCCGATATGGTCGCCGCGAGCGCCGTGCTCTATCTCGAAGGCTATTTGTGGGACCCGAAGAACGCCAAGGATGCGTTCCTCAAAGCGGCGGCGATCGCGCACGAAGCCGAACGCACGGTGGCGCTGACCCTGTCGGATGCGTTTTGCGTCGATCGCTGGCGAGCGGAGTTTTTGCACTTGATGCGCTCGCGCACGGTCGATCTGATCTTCGCCAACGAGGCCGAGCTGCACAGCCTGTACGAAACGTCGGATTTCGACGTCGCGGTGAACGCGCTGCGTCGGGATGTCGAGGCCGCGGTGGTGACGCGCAGCGAAAAAGGCTGCCTGGTGATCAGTCGCGACGGCACCCAGGCGGTGCCGGCTTTCCCGGTCGAGCGCGTGATCGATACCACCGGCGCCGGCGATCTGTTCGCGGCCGGCTTTCTCTGCGGCCTCGCCCGCGACGCCGACGACCGCATCTGCGGCCGGCTCGGCGCGCTCGCCGCCGCCGAAGTGATCGGGCACCTCGGCGCCCGCCCGGAGACTTCGCTCAAAGACCTCGCGCGGCAGAATGGTTTGCTGGATTGAAACAGCGGTGCGCTAACCGTTTGCTAACCGAACAAAGCTACCCACGGATCGTCCCAATCCGGAGATCCGTACATGGCCGACGAGCCGAAGCCGAGCGAGGGCGCACCCGGCGCCCCCGCCGAACCGCGATTGCCGATGGTCGAATCGCCCAAGCTCGACGGCGCCGAAGCGATCGCCGCGCACGCCGGCGAAGCGGCCGGCGAGCAGGCCGGCGAGGCGGCCGGTAACGCTGCCGCTGCCGAATCGCTGTCGCGGTCGCTGCGTTTTGCCCTGCTGGCGGCTTCGGTTGCCTCCGCTGCGGCGCTCGGCTCGTTTGTCGGGTCGCTGTCCGCCGCCGGTGTCACCCGCCTGTGGGCCGGCGCCGAGCCGGGCGCAAACCTGGCGGCGGCAAACATGCTGCCGTCGACGCCGCTACCGGCGGCCAAAACCGAACTCGCCGCGCTCGCGGCGCTGAAAGCCGACATCGACGGCGCGACGCGGGCCGCCAATTCCCAGTTCGCCAAGCTCGCCGATCGCATTGACCGCGCCGAGCACGTCCAGAGTGAGCCGGCGGCGAAGATCGCGCATATCGCCGAAGCGGTCGATCGGCTGGAAAAGAAAGTGGCGGCAACGGTGGGGCCGCAGACGACCGGCTCCATCGGCAGGAGCGCGCCGGCCGCGGCGGCGGGTCCGGCAGCAGCCACCGAAGCGAAATTCTCAGACAAGCTGTTGCCGGACTGGGTCGTGCAGGACGTGCGCGGCGGCCACGCGCTGGTTGAGAACCGCTACGGCGGCGTCTTTGATGTCGCCCAGGGCGGCGTCCTGCCCGGCCTCGGCCGGGTCGAGACCATCAAGCGCCAGGACGGCCAATGGGTCGTTGTCACCGCGCGCGGGCTGATCGCCGAGCATAACTGACCGACCGCCGGCACGGCCAATGGATTGCGCTCGCCGCGCCGCCTGATCGCCGGGCATGACTGCGTTTACGGCGCGCCGGTAGTGCTGTGGCTCGTTCCGTGCCAGTCTGTCCGTCTGCTGGGCCGCGACAAGGACTTGGCCAAATTGCGGCGCTCTCGCATCGGTACGTTTGCGGGCATCGCGCCTATCGTTATGGCGGCGGTCGCTTGCTGCAGTTTTTCTGCTGCTGCATTTGCGCAAGACACGCCGCCGTCGGCGCCGGACTTGCGGCAAAATTGTCCCGGTCTTATTGCCGGCGATCGACCGCCGGTCACACCGGCTGCGTTGCGAGAAACGGCGCTTAATGCCGATCAGGCGCGGATCACCTTCATCGGCCACGCCACATTCTTGATCGAAAGTCCGCAGCGGGTGCGGATCGCAACTGACTACAACGACTATGTGAGGCCGCCGGTCGTTCCCGACGTCGCCACGATGAATCATGCGCACGACACGCATTACACCGATCATCCCGATCCGGCGATCAAATACGTGCTGCGCGGCTGGGGGCCGAGCCCGGAAAAGCCCGCTGTCTGGGATCTGCAATACCGCGACGTGCGCGTGCGCAACGTGCCAACCAATATCCGCAACGCAAGCGGCGGCACCGAGCGCTACGGCAATTCCATCTTCATCTTCGAAATCGCGAACATGTGCATCGGGCATCTCGGCCATCTGCACCACACGTTGACGCAGCAGCAGCTCGACGACATCGGTCGTCTCGACGTGGTGATGGCGCCGGTCGACGGCACTTACACGCTCGATCTCGACGGCATGATGGAGGTGCTCACCGCGCTCAAAGCCCCGCTCATCATCCCGATGCATTTTTTCAGCGGCTACACGCTCGACCGCTTCCTCGACCGGGCACGCAAGCTGTGGCCGGTCGAACGCGCGGACATCCCCTCGATCATCGTCTCGAAAACGACTTTGCCGAAGAGCCCGAAAGTCCTGGTGCTGCCGGGGTTCTGAAAACACCTGCCGCCGCTGCAAGCGGCAACAGAGATCACACGTCGACGCTGGCGGTGAGCGCGTTCTCCTGGATGAATTCGCGCCGCGGCTCGACGATGTCGCCCATCAGCTTGGCGAACATGTCGTCGGCCTCATCGACCTCCTTGACGTTCACCTGCATCAGCGAACGCGCATTGCTGTCGAGCGTGGTCTCCCAAAGCTGCGAGGGGTTCATCTCGCCGAGACCTTTGTAGCGCTGCATGGTCACGCCTTTGCGGCCGGCGGCCATGACCGCATCGAACAGGCCGATCGGTCCGTGGATCGCGGTTTCCTGGTCCTTGCGGCGCAAAACGCCGGGGCGCGGATAGGTCTGCTGCAACGACGCGGCGTGCTCGTCGAGCTTGCGGGCGTCCGCCGAGCCAAGCAGCGCCTGGTCGAGCGTGGCGACTTCCTTGACGCCGCGCACGGTGCGCTCAAACCGGAACCCGTCGTGGAATTCGCCGTGCCAGCCGCGCTCGGTTTCGTCCGCCAAGGCGTCGAGCCGGCGGGCAATGTATTGCGCGGCCGCGTTGGCGTTTTGCAGATCGTTGACGATCGCCGGGTTGAGCACGCCGGCGATGGCGGCCTGCTCGACCACCTGCCGATTGTAGCGGCTGTGCAGTCCGGCGAGCACGTTGCGGATGGCGCGCGCCTCCTCGACCAGCTCGCGCAAATCCTGATGGGCGCGCGTCTCGCCGGAATAGAGGGTCAACACCGCATCTTCGAGGCCGCCGGTGATAAGATAATCTTCGTGCGCGCGCTCGTCCTTGAGGTATTGCTCGGATTTTCCGCGCGTCACCTTGTAGAGCGGTGGTTGCGCAATATAGAGGTGGCCGCGGTCGATGATCTCCTTCATCTGCCGGTAGAAGAAGGTCAGCAGCAGCGTGCGGATGTGCGCGCCGTCGACATCGGCGTCGGTCATGATGATGATCTTGTGATAGCGCAGCTTGTCGGCGTTGAACTCGTCGCTGACGCCGGTACCGAGCGCGGTGATCAGCGTGCCGATCTCCTGGCTCGACAGCATCTTGTCCATGCGGGCGCGCTCGACGTTGAGGATCTTGCCGCGCAACGGCAGGACGGCCTGAAATTCCCGGTTGCGGCCCTGCTTGGCGCTGCCGCCGGCGGAATCGCCCTCGACGATGAACAGCTCGGATTTGGCCGGATCGCGCTCCTGGCAGTCGGCGAGCTTGCCGGGCAGCGACGAGATATCGAGTGCGCCCTTGCGCCGGGTGAGCTCGCGCGCCTTGCGCGCCGCCTCGCGCGCGGCGGCGGCCTCGACCACCTTGCCGACGATCACCTTGGCTTCGCCCGGATGCTCCTCGAACCAGGCCTTGAGCATGTCGTTGATCACGCCCTCGACCACTGGGCGAACTTCCGAGGAAACGAGCTTGTCCTTGGTCTGCGAGGAGAACTTCGGGTCGGGCACCTTGACCGAAAGCACGGCGGTCAGGCCTTCGCGGCAATCGTCGCCGGTCAGCGCGACCTTTTCCTTGCGCGCCGCGCCGCCGGATTCGGCATAGGAGGTGACCTGGCGGGTCAAGGCGCCGCGAAAGCCGGCAAGATGGGTGCCGCCGTCGCGTTGCGGAATATTGTTGGTGAAGCACAGCACCGTCTCGTGGTAGCCGTCGTTCCACCACAACGCGCATTCGATGCCGATGCCGTCGCGCTCGGCTTTCATGACGATGGGCTGCGGCACCAGCGGCGTCTTGTTGCGATCGAGATATTTGACGAACGCCTCGACGCCGCCCTGATAGCGCATCTCCTCGCGCTTCTCGACCGCGTGGCGCTTGTCGGCGAGGATGATTGTGACGCCGGAATTGAGGAAGGCGAGCTCGCGCAGCCGGTGCTCCAGCGTGGCGAAGTCGAATTCCGTCATGGTGAAGGTTTTTTTCGACGGCAGAAACGTCACTTCGGTGCCGCGCTGGTCCGCGGGGCCGACCACGGCGAGCGGGGCAACCGCTTCTCCGTCCCGGAATTCCATGACATGCTGCCGGCCGTCGCGCCAGATCGTAAGCTTGAGCGAGCTCGACAGCGCATTGACCACCGACACGCCGACGCCGTGCAGACCGCCGGAGACTTTGTAGGAATTCTGGTCGAATTTCCCGCCGGCGTGCAGTTGCGTCATGATCACTTCGGCCGCCGATACGCCTTCGCCCTTGTGGATGTCGGTCGGGATGCCGCGGCCGTCGTCGCGTACCGTGCAGGAGCCGTCGGGATTGAGCGTGACGGTGACTTCCTTGGCGAAACCGGCGAGCGCTTCGTCGATCGAATTGTCGACGACCTCGTAGACCATGTGATGGAGCCCGGAGCCGTCGTCGGTGTCGCCGATATACATGCCGGGCCGCTTGCGCACGGCATCAAGTCCCTTGAGCACCTTGATCGATTCCGCGCCATAATCGGAAGCATCAAGGGGCCCTGGCTTACGGACGGCTTCGGCCATGGAAAAGCTCGCGAATCGCTTATCGAAAAGCGGATGAATCAGTCCTTGTCTTGTACACCAAAAATGTGTCGCGTACAGGGCAATTCGACTGCCAATAACATATTGTCAAATCGCCATTTTTCAAGGATTCGGCAGAGCCAAATCGGACCCCGTGAAAGGGCCTCGGCAGGCGCAAGTTTCCGCGCTTTTCGCAACTTGACGGCGGCCGAGATTTCCGGGCGGCGGAATGGCGGCGCGCCCTACATCTTGCGTCTCGGTTCCAAGCGGCCGGAACGGACCTCGATCATGGCGGCGCGATCCTCGATCTCGGCGAACAATGCGGGATCGGCGCCGGACATCCAGACCTGGGCGCCGAGCTGGGCGAGTTCGGCGTACAGCGCGACGCGGCGGGTCGGATCGAGGTGGGCGAGCACTTCATCGAGCAGCAGCACCGGCGCAGACGCCGTCATCTCGGCGATCAAGATCGCTTGCGCAAGCACAAGACCGATGAGCAGCGCCTTTTGTTCGCCGGTCGAAGCTTCGGCGGCGGTGATGCCCTTTTGCGCGTAGACCGCCAACAGGTCGGTCAGATGCGGGCCGTCGAGCGTGCGCCCGGCGGCGGCATCACGGGCCCGGTTCTCCCGCAAAACTGTGCGGTAGCGTTCCTCGATTTCGATCGCGGGATGGCTCGGCAGGAGCTTCTCCATCCAGCCGTCGAGCGCGATCTCGACCGGCGGAAAATCCGCGCCGCGCCGGGCCGCGAGCACGTGCTCGAGGCGTCGTGCCGCTTCCGCGCGCAGTCCGGCTACGGCGACGGCGAGTTCCGCGGTCTCGTGTTCGACGGCATCGAGCCAATGTGGGTCGGGGCGCGGCTCCGCCAACAGCCGATTGCGCGAGCGCAACGCCCGCTCCAATGCATTGACCCGGCTGCTGTGCTCGGCGTCGACGGCCAGCGCCACGCGATCGAAGAAGCGCCGGCGCTCCGATGGCGCGCCGACGAACAATGAATCCATCGCCGGCACCAGCCAGACCACGCGCAGGTGATCGGCGAAAGCGGCCGCCGAGACGACCGGCTCACGATCGATGCGGGACTTGCGCACAACCGCGGCGCCGTCTTGCGGCGAAGGCTCGATGCCGGTGCCGAGCGTGGCCAGTCCGAGCGCGCCTTCGATCTCGGCGGCGACCGCCCAGGAGCCGTCGCCCTCTTGGAACGCCACTTCCTCCAGTGTCGCGCGGCGCAAGCCGCGGCCGGGGGCGAGAAACGAGATCGCTTCGAGCAAATTGGTCTTGCCGGCGCCGTTCGGCCCGCAAAGCGCGACAAGCCGCGCATCCGTTTCGAGCGTCGCCGCCCGGTAATTGCGGAAATTCGTGAGCGTCAGACGATGAACGGGCATCAGCAATCAGCGCTCAGTCACCAGACGTCAGGGATCATAATCCCGGCGACCGAGATAAACCCGCCGGCCGGGATTCCAAGCGTCCCGATGGCCGACCTTTGATGACTGGCCTCTGATCCTACTCCTGATCTACCGACCGCCGTCACACGCGCATCGGCATCAGCACGTAGAGCGCCCCGCGCGCCTCCTTGTCCTGGATCAGCGTCGGCGAACCGGGATCGGCAAGCTTGAGCACGGCCGTCTCGCTTTCGATCTGCGTCGCGATATCAAGCAAATAGCGCGAGTTGAAGCCGATATCGATCGGGTCGGCCTCGTACTCGACCTCGAGTTCTTCGGTCGCGCTGCCCGAATCGGGATTGGTGACGGACAACAACAGCCGCCCGGCGGTGAGCGACAGTTTGACGGCGCGGCCGCGCTCGCTCGACACCGTCGAAACGCGGTCGACCGCGGCCTCGAATTCCTTTTTGTCGACGATCAATTCCTTGTCGTTGTTGAGCGGAATGACGCGCGCATAATCGGGGAACGTGCCGTCGATCAGCTTCGACGTCAGGATCACCGCTCCGACGGTAAAACGAATTTTCCCCGGCGACAGCTCGATCACGACTTCGGCTTCGCCGTCCTCGATGAGGCGCTGCACTTCGCCGACCGTCTTGCGCGGCACGATGACGCCAGGCATGCCAGCGGCGCCGGCCGGCAAATCGAGCTCCATTTGCGCGAGGCGATGGCCGTCGGTTGCGACCGCGCGGAGCGTCTGCGCCGGCGCCGCGCCGGCGATGTGCAGATAAATGCCGTTGAGGTAATACCGCGTCTCTTCGGTCGAGATGGCAAACTGCGTCTTGTCGATCAGCCGCTTCAGATCAGCCGCCTTGAGGGTGAATTTGTGCGTCATTTCGCCGGGGGCGAGATCGGGGAAATCGCTTTCCGGCAGGGTCTGCAACGTGAACCGCGAGCGCCCGGCCCGGATCGACAGCGCGGCGCGGTCGCCCGACGACTCCAGAACGATCTGCGCGCCCTCGGGCAGTTTGCGCACGATGTCGTAAAACATGTGAGCGGGAACCGTGGTCGATCCGCCGGGGCCTGCCTCGGCGGCGATCGTGTCGGTCACTTCGAGATCGAGGTCGGTAGCCTTGAGACTGAGTCTCGCGCGGTCGGCGTGCAGCAGCACATTGGCGAGGATCGGAATGGTATTGCGCCGCTCCACCGCGCGATGCACATGGCCGAGCGACCTCAGCAATTCGGAACGCTCTACGGTAACCTTCATCGCACAGCCCGTTGACGAGGCGAGGGGGAGCAAAAGTGGCGCGGCGCGGCGCTTTCGGCAAGAGCATGCTGCGACGCAAGCCGTGTTTTCCCTGGGTTTCAACAAGTCGTTTCGACACGCCGTGGCCGCTGCCGCGCCCCGCGCAACCTCGGCTCTGCGCGGTCTCGGTCGCGGCGCCGCAGGCCGCGGGACTGAAACTAATCCTGAAGTAGGCGCTTGAGCGCCTCAATCTCCTCGGCGAAGGCACTGTCGTTGCCGGCCAGCGCCTCGATTTTGCGCACCGCATGGAGCACGGTGGTGTGATCGCGGCCGCCAAAACGGCGCCCGATCTCGGGCAGTGAACGCAGCGTCAGGATCTTGGCGAGATACATCGCCACCTGGCGCGGACGCACGACGTTGGCGGTGCGCCGCGACGACAACAGGTCGGCGCGGCTGACGTTGTATTGGCGCGCGACCACACGCTGGATGTCCTCGATTCTGACCCTTTTCGGCTCGGCCGGCCGGATCAGGTCGCGCATTTCACGTTCGGCCATCTCGAGCGTCACCGGCTGGCCGCTGAGCTTGTTATGGGCCAACAGGCGATTGACGGCGCCTTCGAGGTCGCGGCCGTTGTGGGTCACCGACTTGGCAATGAACACCAGCACCGGTGCCGGGACTTCGAAGCCGGGATGATGGCTGCAAGCTGCGGCGATGCGGCTTTTGAGGATTTCGAGCCGCAACTCTTCGCCCAGCGAGCCGATCTCCACCACGAGGCCACCGGCAAGGCGGGAGCGGACGCGGTCATCGAGACTTTCGAGGTCGGCCGGCGGTCGGTCGCTGGCGATCACCACCTGGCGGCCGGCGTCGATCAGCGCGTTGAGGGTGTGACAGAACTCGGCCTGGGTCGATCGGCCCTGCAGGAATTGCAGGTCGTCGATGATCAGCACGTCGATGGCGCGGACCGCCTCCTTGAAGGCGAGCGTGGTCTGCGACCGCAACGCCGAGACGAAGCCGTACATGAACCGTTCGGCCGTCAGATAGAGCACTTTGCGGTCGCCGCTATTGCCGGCCCAGGTGATCGCCTGCAGCAGGTGCGTCTTGCCCAGGCCGACGCCGGCATGGACGTAAAGCGGATTGAACATCAGCGTGTCGCCGCGCCGGCTGGTCGCCACTTGGCGCGCCGCGGCATGGGCGAGCGTATTGGAGCGACCGACGACGAAGGTCTCGAACGCAAGACGCGGATCGAGCGGCGAGCCGCCAAGGGCCTCGTGCACCGACATCGAAGGCTCGCTTGAGCGCATGTCGCCGCGGTTTTGCGCGACGCTGCGCATATCGCGCTGCGCGATCGGCACCTCCGGCATCTTCGGCTTCGGCGCGAGCGGACGGATCGCGGCCGAGCGGACGCTTAATTCCAGGCGGGTAATGGCGGGCTCTTCCACCTGCCAATTGCTCAGCACCTTCTCGCTGTAATGTGATTGAATCCAATTGCGCAAAAAGCGCGTCGGTACCGACAGTCGTACCGCGCCGTTGTCAACGGCCTCGAGCTCCATGCGCGCGAACCAGCTGGTAAAGACGTCGTCGCCGAGCTCAATGCGCAGCCGGTTCTTGACCCGCTGCCAGCGCTCCTGATCCGTGCTCGTCATCTTGGCCTGCTTTTTTTGCCGGAAAAGGACTTACAGCCAGCAACTCATAGGCGAGACACAACTCACCATGCCCCACATCGGGCAAACGCATCACGGGCATCGAGTGATGAGGTTGGCGGCGCGTGCGAGGACGTGAAATGCAGGCGCTGCCGGGACGAAAACTGATCAGGCGCTGGACGTGATGGTCGATCGACGATCGCGACAGGGCGCCGATGACGGGACGAACGCCCGAAGCCGAGCGACTCCGGGCGACGAAATCCCAGCTCGACGTATCGATTTGCCGATTATCGCTTTCATGCCCCCACCTCCACCGCTCCCAATTCGATGGTGACCGCGAATGTCCCGCGATTTTCATCGCGAGACGGCTAGCTTGCTACGCGTGCATTTTCACCGTTGCTATCGTTCGTTCGGCCTGCTCACAGACTCTCAAACAGGCTCTTTCCACTCAGAACTCGACTGCGAACGTCGCAATGCTTCCACGGACGCGACTCTCCCGCACCCATACTTCGATGAGTCTGGTCAGGACCAATTTTTGAAGACCCCTTCGGAAGCCGAAGGATTTAAACGCTAGCACGCCGTTTCCGGCCCGCAACCGCCAAGACGCCTCACCAAGATCGGACTTTCAGAAACCGGTGCGCGCGCATGTGCTGAAACTGCGCGCGCAACACTTTGACTCAATGGGCTGATTCATTATTCCACGACAAACGCGCCGCGCCGCAAAGCGGCGAAATTGTGCCGCGGAGCAAATAAGCTCGCGCGCGTTGGATTTGCCGCCGACTCCAAGCCCATCGGCTGCTATGAGCCATAAGCCTTTCATTACGCATCAATTCTTTTGCCCGAGATTCATGGGTAGCCCCGCAGCCGTTCATACGGAGCAAATAAAAACTTCACATTAGCTGCCGTGTGACGCGATATCAGACGCACAAATGTAGATTTTGCGATCTGACGTGACAATTCTGCAACAGATTGTTGGCGGTTCGCTACAAGGTTGTGGAGCCGCGCGCAGGAATTGCTGCAACGGCCGATCCGCTTGCGATTGGGATGTGGCGCGCGGCCGACAAGGCGTGGCTAAGGCGCAGCTAAAGCGTTGTGCGCCAACGCAATGCGGCGTGCAGCGGTGTTACGATTTGCCGAGTTTGGCAATGCGATGGGCGAGCCGCGAGACTTTGCGACGAGCCGCATTGCGATGCACGACGTTTTTTTGCGCCGCGCGAATGATGACCGGCTCAGCTTCGGCCATGGCGGTCAGCGCGCCGGAGCGGTCGCCGGCGGCGATCGCTTCTTCGACTTTACGGACCGCACTGCGCAACCGCGAGCGACGGGCCCGGTTGATCACGGTGCGGCGCGCACTTTGCCGTGCGGCCTTTTTGGCGGATTTTGTATTGGCCATGAGCTGCGATGCGTCTTGTGAAGCGGCGCTTATAGGGGTGCGGCACGAACTCGTCAACGCCGCCGCGGGGCGCCCGTTGGCGGTCATATAGACCAAAGGGGGCGGCCGCCAGGGCCGCTCTTGCCGGCGCTATCTTGTCATTCGTTGCGGTATGCATCACCATCTTGGAGCGGGCATCTCACCCGGGTAAGCTTGCGACGGCGAAGCCGGGTCGATGAGGCGGCGCTTTGTGTTGCGTCAGGGGCTGGCAGTGGCGTTGAGTTCTGTCAGGGGAGCGGCCGTTCGCCGTCCGCGGACGGATTGGCCGGATACGGCAAAGCCTGGGCGTTCGGTTTCACGCGCCCGGAACCGCTCGTTGTCGGCAACGAGTCTCAACGGCTGTCCCGAACTCGACTGCGTCCGCCATCTGCTGCCCGGTCGGGTTCTCGCCGCGGCCGAGCAACGCGCGAAAGCGATCGGTCTTGGCGCCGACCGGGTGCTGGTTTGCGCGGACGCGATCACCGAGGAAGCTTACCTCCGCGCTCTCGCCGCCGCTCTTGGCACGTCTTACGAGCCGCTCGATCGTATCTTGCGCGCGAACTGTCCGCTCGACGACGATCAATTAATCCAGGCGGCCGCCGCCGGACTGTTGCCGTTGCGCGAGGGCAACGAAATCATCTGGGTCGTCGCGCCGCGTTGCCTCACAGCTCGCCGGCTCGCCGACCCGCGCCAATCCCCTCCGGCATGGCTGCGTTCGTTCCGCCTTACCTCGTCCGAGCAGCTGGCGCGTTTTGTGGCGCAGCACAGCCAAAAAGCGCTGGGTCGGCGCGCCGCCCACGGACTGCACCGTTCGCGGCCGCTGTTTTCCAATGCGCCGCTGCCGCATCGCGTGGGACGCGTAACCACGATGGTGCTTTTGCTTCTCGCCGTCACCGCGCTTGCCGCCGATCCCGCGCAATTGCTCGAAATATTGGCGACGACTTTATGTACGGTCTTTCTGGCGGCGGCGGTCTTGCGGCTGTTCAGCGTCGCTTTTGCAGACCATGCGGCGCAAGCGCGCCGGCCGACCGGCCGGCGTGACGATGAATTGCCGATCTACACCATCATCTGCGCGCTGTACCGGGAGGCAAACGTCGTCGCCAACCTTGCCGCCGCCATTCGTGCGCTCGATTATCCGGTCGAAAAACTCGATGTGAAGTTTGTCCTGGAGGCCGACGACCACGAAACAAGACGCGCACTCGCCGGACTCGACCCCGGGCTGCCTTTCGAAATCATCACGGCGCCGGCGATCGGGCCGCGAACCAAGCCAAAGGCGCTCAACGCCGCGCTGGCCTTTGCGCGCGGATCGTTCACCGTCATCTACGATGCCGAAGACGTGCCGGAGCCCGATCAACTGCGGCGTGCCCTGGAAGTGTTCGCGGCAGCCGACGGGCGGTTGGCGTGCGTGCAGGCGTCACTGACCATCGACAACACGGCCGACAGTTGGCTCGCCGGCCTGTTCACGGCCGCCTATGCCGGCCAATTCGATGCTTTGCTGCCGGGACTGGCGGCGCTGCATCTGCCGTTCCCGCTCGGCGGCTCATCGAACCATTTTCGCACCGCGACGCTGCGCCGAGTCGGCGGTTGGGATGCCTACAATGTGACCGAAGACGCCGATCTCGGCATTCGTCTGTGTCGACTCGGCTATCGTTCGGCGGCCATGGCCTCGGCGACTTATGAGGAAGCGCCGGCGCGATTCGGGCCTTGGCTCAAGCAACGCACGCGCTGGTACAAGGGCTGGGTGCAAACCTGGCTCGTGCATATGCGCGGGCCGGGACGGCTGTTGCGCGAGCTTACTCCGTTCGGCGCGGTGGCGTTTCAGCTGTTTCTTGCCTGCAATGTTTTAGCGGCCCTGGTCCATCCCCTGTTCATGCTGCTGCTTTGCTGGTCGCTGGTCGCCGCGCCGCCGCTGCAGGCCATCGGCGCCATGCACGCCGGCGCGTTCTTTATCGCGACGCTGCTCGGCGGCTACATCTCCACCGTCGTCGTCGACGTGATCGGGCTGAGGCGGCGCGGACTGCTGGCGCACGCTTGGGTGCTCGTTCTGACCCCGTTCTATTGGTTCCTGCTCTCGCTTGCCGCTTGGCGTGCTTTGTTCCAGCTCGTTTACGACCCGCAGCGTTGGGAGAAGACCGAGCATGGATTGGCGAAAAGTTCGCGTCTGTCCCGATTGCCGATCCGCAGCGGTCGAGTGCTGCGTCCTTCGCCCATCGCGCCCATCAGCATCATGAATACGGCCGGCGTCCGCATCTGAACCTTGTCGGCGACGATCAGCGGACTTTCGCCGGTGTCCGGCGGTCGCAATGCCGGCGTCGTCACAGATAACGGCGCAATTGCTCGGCCGCCGCTTGCGGCGTCAGCTTTAAGTTAAATGGCGCGACGAAGTGACCGTCCTTATCCATGAGATAGACGATGGCGGTATGGTCCATGTCGTAGTCGCCGTCCTTGAGCGGAATTTTCTTGGCGTAGACGCGGTAGGCCTTCATTGCCGCCTTGATTTCCGCCGCATTGCCGGTCAGCCCGCGCAGATGCGGGTCGAAGTTCGACAGATAATCCTTGAGCACGGCCGCCGTATCGCGGTCCGGATCGACGGTGATGAACAACGCGCCGGTGCGGTCGGCATCCTTGCCGAGTTGCTTCATCACCTGCGAGATTTCGAACAGTGTCGTCGGACAGATATCCGGACAATGCGTGTAGCCGAAAAAGACCAGGAACGGCCGGCCCTTCAGGTCTTGATCGCTGACCGGCTTGCCGTTCTGGTCCTCGAGATGAAACGGCCCGCCGACGGCGGCGATCGCCGGACCGAACGGCGATGCCGAGCGGCCGGTGACGTAGACGATGGCGCCGAACACCAAGACCAGTCCGCAGAGGAACGCGGCAAGGACCGGCAGCCTGCGCGAGGGGCTTTTTCGGGCGCTCAACACCAACCTCCGTCAGCCGAAGCGGGGCGGCAAAACCGGCGCGAATGGTCGCGAACAACATCGCCACGCCGTGCCTGCGAGCGCAACTATAACCCCTGCGCACGCCGCAACGAGCGGCCGTGACATCAATCGTGGTGCGACAGTCTCGCGCATCGGCTGTTCCCGGGGCATGGCGTAGATAGGCCGCAACACCGCAGCCGACAACGGCGCTATGAACCGCTCCGCGGCCCGTATTTAGCGGAACGTATTATACCGGCGCGTATTTAGCGGCACGGCACGTATTTAGCGGCACGGCACGTATTTAGCGGCACGGCACGTATTTAGCGGCACGTATTATAGAGTGCCGCCAGCGCGCGACCGCGCAGCGCGATGATGTGCGGCGTCAAGCCGCCGTGCCGCTCGATCCAGCGGCGGATTTGCGGCGGATAGATCTGCATCACCAGCCGCGTGCCGCGGCGCGTCGGCACCAGCGAGCGGCGGGCGTCGTCGTAATAGGATGCCGCATGGAACCCCAGAACCGCCCGCCGCGTCACGCACACTTGGTCGCGCGGCAGGAAGGCGGTGAATAAGGTGCAAGCCGAAAGGCAAGGTCCGTCGATGATGAGCCGTTCGCCCGAGGCGCGCATGTCGCGGAACTTGCTGAGATAAGCCGTTATTTCCCCGCCGGGATCATTGGTGATGCGCACATCGGCCAAAGACGCAGTCGTAACGATGGCCGACGCCAGCGCGCCGGCCACGACAGCCTGCCATTTCATGCTTTGATCCTTTCCCCGTTCCGCCGGCCACCATCTTTTGCCATTGTGGCGAGAGTTCGGAAAGTCATTTTGTTTCGTCTGGCCGGAACGGGGCTTTTTCGGCAGCCGGAACTCGGCAACGCCGACCGCGCTGCGCGTCGCCCAACGAATGCAGCGCCGGCGGGCGTATTGATGCTATGCTGATGCGGCGGTGGGGAACTTTATATTAGCGAACGATCGGTCACAGTCATGGATACGTCAGTCATGGATACGTCAGTTGCCGGGAAAACCAACGTCGCCGATTTCTCGACGGCTTATTATTTGCTCGAAGGCTTGAGCGAGATCGGGATCGATTACTTGTTCTGCAATTTCGGCACCGATCACGCGCCGATCATCGAGGAGATGGCGCACCGTCGCAAGCGCGGCGAGGCGATGCCGAAAATCGTGCGCTGCCCGCACGAGAACACCGCCGCGCATATGGCGGCCGGCTACGCGCTGGTTACCGGGCGCGGCCAAGGCGTGCTCGTGCACGTCGATGTCGGCACCGCCAACGCCGCCAACGCCATGCATAACATGTACCGCAGCCGCCTGCCGGTGCTGTTGATGGCCGGCAAGGCGCCTTACACCATGCACGGCGAATTGGTCGGCACGCGCGACACCCACGTCCATTTCGTGCAGGAGCCGTTCGATCAGGGCAGCCTGGTGCGGCCGTACACCAAGTGGGAATGGACGCTGCCGTCCGGCGTGGTGGTCAAGGAAGCACTGCGCCGCGCCAGTTCCATCATGCAGAGCGAGCCGCGGGGCCCGGTCTATCTCATGATGCAGCGTGAGACATTGACGGAGCATTGGGGCGTCGATGAGATTCACCGCTATCCCGGCGACCGCTTCGGAGCGATCGCCGGCGGTGGCGCCGATCCGCAGCTCATCGCCGCTCTCGCCGAGCGGCTCATCGCCGCCGAAAACCCAATCCTGATTACCGGCTACGCCGGCAACGATCCGCTCGGCGCAGAAAAGATCGTTGCGCTCGCGGAATTCGCCGGCATCCCGGTGTTCGAAGCAAACTCGAAGAATAATATCTCGTATGAAAGTGCCTGTTTTGCCGGTTTTGTGCCTGACGACACCGTGCCCGAAGCCGACTTCGGCATGCTGGTGGACGTCGAGGTGCCCTGGTTTCCCGCCGAGGTTCAGCCGAATGAGCGCGCGTTCTGGGCGCATATCGACGTCGACGTGCTCAAGCTCGGCTCGCCGATGTGGACGTTTCCCGGAAACCTGCGCGTCCAGGGCAACGCCGGCCGCATCCTCGATCAATTGCTGACCGAGTTGCAAGCCAAGGCCACGCCGCGGTTCAAATCCGCGGCGGCGGCGCGACTTGAGCGCCTCAAGACGGCGCGCGAAGGACGCCTTGCGCACGCCGCCAAGGTCGCCGCGGATCGAGGGCAAGTCGGCGCCATCAACCCGCATTATTTCATGGCCGAACTCGGCAAAGTGCTCGACGACGAGGACATGATTTTCAACGAAGCGGTCACCAATACGCCCGCCGTGCTGATGCAGATTCCGCGCCGGCTGCCCAATACGGCGTTCAACACCAACGGCGCCGGGCTTGGCTGGTCGGCCGGCATGGCGCTCGGCGCCAAGCTCGCCGCGCCGGCGCGGATGATGGTGCAGATCGCCGGCGACGGCGGCTTCTATTTCAACAACCCGTCCTCGATCTTTGCGGTGTCCCAGCAATACCGGGTGCCGATTTTGTCCATCGTGCTGGACAATTCGGGCTGGTCGGCGGTCAAGCAATCGACGCTGCGCGTGTTCCCCGAGGGCGAGGCGAACAGTATCAATGAATTCGAGTCGGAACTGGCGCCCAAGGTCGCGTTCGGCAAAGTCGCCGAGGCGTTCGGCGCTTACGCCGAGCAAATCGGCGATCCCGCCGACGTGCCGGCTGCGATCGCGCGTTGCGCCAGGGAGGTGCGCGGCGGCCGTTCCGCATTGCTGCATGCCCGCGTCACGCGATTGTAGCGGGCCGACATCTGCGCTCGTCTCCGCGAAAGCGGGCAATCGGGCGTGTTGCCGTGCCAGTGTTTGGTTGCGCCGGTGCCGGGTTCCCGCTTGCGCGGGGACGCGCGGTCCTCCGCCTTAAGCGCGGTAATCGGCGGCGACAGTGGCGTCGCGCGGTGCGCTGCCGCCGCGCAACGCATTGAACGCCGGCGTCAGCACGACCGCGATGACGAGGTTGAGAACGACGGTGTAGAGCGCGGTGTAGCCCGGGAAGGTGTGGCCAGCGAAGTGCAGCGGATAATTGGGCGTCAGCTTCGCTGCCACGAACATCCAGCTGCCCGCCACCATCCCGATGAGCCAGCCGATCAGCAGCGCCCAATCGTTGAACCAGCGGGTATAGACGCCGAGCATCACCGCGGGCAGGGTCTGAATGATCCAAATGCCGCCGAGCAGCTGCAGATAGATGGCGTAATGCGACGGCAAAAAGACGATGAAGACCAGCGCGCCGAGCTTGACGATCAACGACACCCACTTGGCCATCTGCGCTTCTTGCCGGTCGGTCGGATTTTTGTTGATGAACTCGCGGTGGATGTTGCGGGTGTAGAGGTTGGCCGCGGCAATCGACATGATGGCCGCCGGCACCAGCGCGCCGATGCCGATGGCGGCAAAGGCGATGCCGACGAACCACGACGGGAAACTGTGCAGGTATAGCGCCGGCACCGCGAAGTTGTTGCCGAACTGCTTGAAGCCGGTCGCGTATTGGGGCAGACCGCTCAGTCCGGCGGCAAGGGCGAAGAAGCCCACCAACGCCAGCAGACCGAGCATGAAGGAATAGCCCGGCAGCAGCGCCGCGTTGCGGCGGACGGCACGGCCGCTCGACGCGCTCAATATGCCGGTGACCGAATGCGGGTAGAGAAACAGCGCCAGTGCCGATCCGAGCGCCAGCGTGGCGTAGACGCCGTATGAGCCGGTGCTATGGGCTCCGGGCGCCGCCAACAGCAGTTTTGCCGGCGGCACGGCGGCGAACAGCTTGCCGAAACCGCCCAACCGGATCGGAACGACGATCGCGGCGGCGAACGCGGTGACATAGATCAGAACGTCCTTGACGATGGCGATCGAGGCAGGCGCGCGCAAGCCGCTCGAATAGGTGAAAGCGGCGAGAATGATGAAAGCGACGATCAGCGGCAGATCGCCGCTGTAGCCGGTCGCCGAAACGCCCATGGCGCCGATCACCACCTGCAGGCCGACCAGCTGCAAAGCGATGTAGGGCATGGTGGCGATGATGCCGGTGATCGCCACCGCCAGCGCCAGCCAACGATTGCCGAAGCGGCCGCGCACGAAATCGGATGCGGTGATGTAGTGGTGCTTGTGGCAGACGTACCAAAGGCGCGGGAAGACCAAAAACAGAATCGGATAGATCAGGATGGTGTAGGGAACGGCGAAAAAGCCGATGGCGCCGGCGCCGAAGGCGAGCGCCGGCACGGCGACGAAGGTATAGGCGGTATAAAGATCGCCGCCGATCAGGAACCAGGTGATGACGGTGCCGAAGCGCCGGCCGCCGAGGCCCCATTCATGCAGCAGATCGAGGTCGCCCTTGCGCCAACGGGCGGCGGCGAAGCCGAGCCAGGTGATGAAGGCGAACAACAGCACGAAGATGATCAGCGCGGTCCAGTTCACATCCGCCACGGCAGCCCTCCCCAACCGCTGGTTCTCATTGTTTCGCCGCGCCGCCGGCGGGCGCTGCGCTATTCGTTGGTGGCAAAGTAGACGATGGCCGTGAGAACGGCGCCGAGGATCACCCAGAGCAGCTGATACCAATAGAAGAACGGCAGGCCGATGAAAGTCGGCGCGACTTTATTGTAGAGCGGCGGCCACATGACCGCGACCAGCTGAACCAGGAAGAGAAGATACCACCAGCTCCACCCGCTCCG
>Ga0335073_10001299_pt1 | contig 33384 bp, 32 predicted proteins | sample Lox_Sample_22_FD_207093 | JGI IMG/M metagenome (GOLD analysis project Ga0335073, IMG submission 207093) | Soil microbial communities from Loxahatchee National Wildlife Refuge, Florida, United States - Lox_Sample_2.2 | ecosystem: Environmental > Terrestrial > Soil > Wetlands | place: USA... | reverse complement strand
CGAGCAGATGCAAAGCTTCCGTCCGCACTCCCGGGTTGGAGTCGTTCATCAGGCCTTCCAACACCACGTCGCGCACCCGGGGATCGCTCTTCACATAAGGACCCAGGGCATCGAGTGCCCTCAGGCGAACTCCAGGATTGGTATCGTAGCGCAAAGCGTAGATCAGGGTGCCGCGCACATTAGTGTCGTTGGGCTGCTGGGTCAGTAGATCGACCGAATCCATGCGGACGCCCGAGTTATAGTTGTTGCGCGCCGCAAACAGAAGCAGTTGCTGGATACGCTGATCATTGAGCGAGCCTTGCGCTTCCTGGGTGGAAACCGTGTTGTATTTGATGGTCACCTGGTTGGAACCAGGTTCCTGGGAAATCGACTGGATACCCATCACGGAGGATTCCGCGGGCCGGCTCGCGGTGCTCGAAGAGATGGAACTCACGCCTGCTCCGCCGCTGACGAGCTTGTACGTCGTCCCAATTCCTCCGGCGAATCCCACGATAAAGATGGCTGCAGCCAGCGCGGGAGCAAAACGGATCTGCCGAAGCCAGGCGCCTGGATCGAATACCATCCGTTGCCACAGGCCGCCTTGTTTGGTCGTCTCCAGAGCCTCCTGCAACCGCATACGAGACGCCGTCACCAGGTTCGGCGAAGGTTCTTCAACCGGCAGCTCCGAGAGCAGTGCATTGAACTTTCGCGCTGACTTCAGTTCGGCTGAGCAATCGCCGCAGCGCGCCACATGCTGTTCCAGTTCATAACGAGCGTCATCCGGCAGCTCGTTGTAAACGTACAAGAGAATATTTTCTTTGACCCATTCACATTTCATCATTCCACCCCCGCTACTCGCATGGGGACGGCCGCCCTCGGCCGTCCGGCCATCTCATCTCATATCCGCCAGCGCGCCCCGCAACTTCTGAGTCGCACGGAACAGCGTATTCTTGGCGGTTTCTTCGGTGGTATTCAGCACTTCCCCTACCGTGCGCAACTTCAGTCCGTGATAATGCCTCAACTCAAACACCATGCGCTCGCGCGGCGTCAGCTTCTCCAGCGCCCGGCCAATCCTTCCACCCAACTCCCGCCGCATGAGGTCGCGTTCGGGATTTGCCCCCGCGCGGGCGTCCGCTACCTGCTCCAGCACATCGTACTGCTCGCCGGTCGGATCGGTGGCCACTGGGGCCTCTTCCTTGCGCACTTGTTTCTTGCGCAGATGATCGAGGCAAAGATTGGTCACGATGCGGTAGATCCAGGTGTAGAAGGAACATTCGAAGCGAAAGTTACCCACGCTCTTGTACGCCTTCAAAAAAGCGTCCTGGTAGATATCCTGGGCTTCGTGTTCCGAACCGGTGAGATGCATGGCCAAGCGGAGTACCGCCTGATCGTAGTGCCGCACCAGCTCCTCGAACGCGGCGCGATTGCCACGCTGCGCCTCGCGGACCAACAACGTATCATCGATGCGGCCTAGACTTCGCTCGGCCATAAGACCCCGTGATGGGGGATCCTGGGTCCCGCTAGCCTCTTCTCTTCGGCCCTGTTCCCGGAAGGAACCTTCGCCAACCGCAAATGGTACAACCCACGCATCGGCCGGCATAATTTACTTTGTCCTCGACTGCACCGGGCGCCATTGCCGTTCTTCCCGGTTGCATAGCTATGGACGTGTCAGGATGGGAACCGTAAGCGGAATATTGCATTGGAGAGGCGGCGCTGCGACGGGGGACTTCCTGCAACGACCACGAAACAATGAGTTTAATAAATGTGCCTCGGCGCTGGAGCAAAACCACGGTAACCCGGCCCGGGCACTTACTCAGCGGCTTCCTTCTCAATAACGACTTTCAGATGCGCGGTGACATCCTTGTGCAGCTTGATGGGAACCGTGAACTCGCCCAAGGTCCGTAGCGCCTCGTGCAACTGAATCTTGCGGCGGTCGACGTTGAAACTCTTCTTTTCCAGAGCTTCGGCGATGTCCCCAGAGGTTACCGATCCAAAGAGCTGATCCTGTTCTCCCGCGCGACGCTGAAAGCTGACGGAAAGTCCGTCGAACTGTTTGGCCAGCTCTTCGGCTTGCGTTTTCTCCTTGGCAGAGCGGCGCACGGCGGCCGCCTTCATCTGCTCGATGACGGCTTTGTTGCCGGCGGAGGCTTCAATGGCCAGCTTGCGCGGCAAAAGAAAGTTACGGCCATATCCCTCGGCCACTTTGACGACATCGCCCCGCGAACCCAGCTTGGCTACATCTTCCTTCAGAATGACTTCCATAGATGGCTCCCTGATTTTTTGCCACGAATGAACACGGATTTTCACGGATAGAATCTGGGGAAAAGATCCGTGACAATCCGCAAAAAATCCGTGGCGATTTCTTACGAAGCGCGGCCGGCAAACGGCAGCAGGGCGATGTTGCGCGCCTGCTTGATTGCCGTAGACAAGCGCCGCTGATGCGGCGTGCACACGCCGGTCAGACGCCGCGGAACGATCTTGCCGCTTTCCGCTACAAACTGGGCCAGCAGCCGGATGTCCTTGTAATTGATCGCTTCGATCTTTTCGACACAGAACTTGCAGACCTTCTTGCGCCGGAAATATTTGCGCCCGCCGGGCCCGCCTTCTCCGCGCCCCCCACCCGGACCACCCGGACGGAAGCTGCGGCCACCGCGGTCCGGCCGCTCACCGCGGTCGGGCCGGTCACCGGCCGGCCGCTCGGGCCGGGAAGGAATTTCGGCGCTCGCTGTCGCCGTTGGTGCGTTTTCGTCAGCCATGATGCTCCTTTGAATCTGTCGTTCGTGGTTCGCCAGTCGGCCGCGCTCCTGGTCGCCAGCCAATGACCATCGACCGGCGGCTACCTACGGTTCTTACGCCGTTGCTGCAGGCGTTTCGCCCGCTGCTTCTCCTGCAACCGCCGCAGGCGCAGCCGAGGTCTTGCGCCGCGCGTCGCGAATGGCCTTGATCTTGTCCAGGCGTTTCTGTTCCTCGTCGATGCGCACAGTGAGGAACTTGATCACCGGCTCGGTTACGCGCAAACGGCGTTCCAGTTCGTGAATCAGCCCGCCGCTGCCTTCGACCGTCAGCAGCACGTAAATGCCGTCGCGGAACCGGCGGACCATATAGGCCAAATGCCGCTTGCCCATGCGTTCCACGCTCTTGACCTGCCCGCCGGTGGAGGTGACTGCCGTCTCCAGCGTTGAAATCAATTTGTCCTGATCCTCTTCCGCCATATCCGGCCGGACGATGAACATGAGTTCATAAGTACGATTCATTTTCTCTCCAAGGCCACCAAATCGGCGCGCATCCGCGCCCATCTGCGGCTAATCTTTTTCTTCTTCCGGCTTACGGTTGAAGCGGTTCATGGCCGCTGCCGGACCTTCTTTCAGAATCACCTCGACCGCCTCCGCAGCAATATCTAACATCTCATCGACAACTTGGTTCTGCGCCTTGCGGAACGGCGAGAGCAAATAACTCATCCCGTCTTCGATCCTGCGATCCGGCGCGACCCCCATACGGATGCGCAGGAAATCCTGCGTTCCCAGCGCACCAATCACCGACTCGATCCCGTTATGCCCCGCCGAGCTGCGGTTACGGTGAATTCGCACTGTGCCCAGCGGAAAATCCAGCTCATCCTGAATGACAATCAGGTCCGCTTCCGGCGTGGCCTCGTACTCCGCGATCAACTCCCGCACCGAGAGCCCGCTCAGATTCATGAAGGTCTCGGGCTTGGCCAGCAAAACTGTCTCGGACCCAATCACCGCCCTCGCCGTCAGCGCCCGGCATTGGCGATTTCTGACCTCGACCTTGTAACGCTCGGCAATCCGGTCGACGGCTAGAAAACCCAGATTGTGCGGCGTGAACTGGTACTCGATTCCCGGATTGCCCAGGCCAACGATCAGCTTCACGCGCTCTCAATCTCCCCCGACTCTGAGCTGTCGAGCTCCGCTCGACCGGACAGCCGAGGGCGGCTGTCCCCACGCAAGAATTACTTCTTTTCTTTCTTCTCGGCCTTCTCCGGCTTCTCCGGAGCAGCCGCTTCGGCGCCTTCTTCTTCCGTCTCCTGTTTGCCCTTCTTGATGACCTCGGGCTCGACCGGGGCGGCAGCCTCGGCAGCCACCGCTTCCGGAGTGGGCGCCACTTCTTCCTTGACTGTAATGACGTGGGCCACCGGCTGGTTCGGGTCGCTCAGGAATTTCAACTTGTCGCTGTGCGGCAGGTCGCCGATACGCATCACTTTGCCGAAGACCAGTTCGCTGACATCAGCCTCAATGAAAGCCGGAATGTCGATAGGCAAGCACTCGATTTCCACCTCGCGCGCCACCTGCTCGAGAATGCCTCCTTGTTGCTTCACTCCGGCGGGCTCGCCTTTCAGCACAATCGGCACATTGACGCGCAGCTTCTGATCCATGGCAATGCGCTTGAGGTCCACGTGCAGCAGGTGACCCTTGATGGGCTCGTATTGCCAGTCGACAATCATGGCTTTCGCCTGTTCACCGCCCTCCAGCGCCAGGTCGAAAATCGTGTTGTAGCCCGATTGGGAGTGCAGAATGCGGGAAATCTGCCGCGGGTCGAGGCTGACCGGCTGAGCCTGCTTGCCGGCGCCGTACAACACGCCGGGAATTTTTCCGCTGCGGCGCACTCGCCGGGCTTCGTTCTTGTTTCCGGCGGCGCGAGGTTGAGCTTCCAGTACGCTATTTTCTGTTGCCGTTGCCATAATCTTTGATTCCTATCTACATGAATAACTTGCTGACTGAAGCTTCTTCGTGGATCGCCTGAATGGCGCGTCCAATCAGTCCGGCGACCGACCGTACAACGATCTTGGGCTCTCTTTTCGCCTCATCAGTGAGCGGAATGGTATCCGTCACCACAACTTCCTTAATGCAACTCTGGGCAATGATCTCGACCGCCGAACCCGAAAATACAGGGTGCGAACAGCACGCATAAACCGCCGTGGCGCCATTCTCGATCAGAGCATTCGCGGTTTTGACCAGCGTGCCGGCGGTATCGATCAAGTCGTCGATCACCAGGCAGGTGCGGCCTTGCACGTCTCCGATCACATGCATAACCTCGGCTACATTCGCCTCCACCCGCCGCTTATCGACGATGGCCAGCGCGGAGTCCATTTTCTTGGCGAAAAACCGCGCCCGCTCCACCCCGCCCGCGTCCGGCGAGATCACCGTTAAATTCGGCAGGCCTAACTTCCTGAAATGATCCACCAAGACCGGCGAAGCAAAGAGTGGATCTACCGGGATATTAAAAAACCCCTGGATCTGCGGCGCATGCGGATCGATGATCAATGCCCGGTCCGCCCCCGCAGTAGTCAGTAAATCCGCCACTAATTTCGCTGAAATCGGGGCCCGCGGCTTATCTTTGCGGTCCTGCCGCGAATAGCCGTAATACGGAACCACCGCGGTGATGCGGCGCGCGGAAGCCCGCTTCAACGCATCGATCATCAGCAGCAGCTCCATCAAATTCTTATCAACCGGGCGGCAAGTCGGCTGCATGACAAAAACGTCGGCGCCGCGCACGTTCTCCTGAATCTGCACGTACGCCTCGCCGTCGGCAAAGCGCGTGACCAGCGCCTGATTGCGCGCCAATCCCAGGAAGGCGCAGACATCATCCGTCAAGCGTTCATTGGCCGTGCCACTGAAGATCTTGAACTTCTCATCGACACGGGTGCGTTGAGGCTTGCGCTCCGGCTTTTCGTCGGGGCTCATCTGAGCTTTCTTATCCGTCGCTGTCGCAAGAGTGGCCATAGATCAGCTCTTAAGCTATTAGCCTTTAGCTCTTGGCTTGCAGCCCTTGTCGGCTAAGAGCCAAGAGCCAACCGCCAAAAGCTGCTTTTCTGGCTGGGCCGCTAGGATTCGAACCTAGACAAAGTGCTCCAAAGGCACTTGACCTACCATTAGTCGACGGCCCAGTAACCCGGTTCCGGCTTCAAAAAAAGCTTGCTTGGAGAACAACAGTCTACTCGAAACTAGAAACCGGAAACTAGAAACTTTCTCCAGTACTGCCGCCGCGTCAGCGTGGTCGTGACCTGGGCTTCCACGCCCGTTTTGCGCAATCTTGCGACCGCTCTCTCCGCGGCCGCGCGGGTCGCGAATAAACCATATAAGGCCGAACCGGAGCCGGAGAGCGAGGCATAAAGAGCCCCAGCGCGCCGGAGCACACTCTTGACCTCGCGTAATTCGGGATGCTGTGGAAAGACGACCTGCTCGAAGTCGTTTTCGATCCCGGTACGGACAAGGTCGAGAAGCGGGGTCTCGGCCCGGCCCCTGCCACCTGCAGGGACACCGGAGCTCAGCCAGCTCGAAAGCATATGGCCGATCCTCAACATTCTATCGGACGCAGTAAAGCCCGTCAATTCAGCCGCCCGCGTAGGGGCAGGTGTCCCCACCTGCCCAGTCGAGCAAAGCTCGACAGGTTCGCGGGCGGGGGCGCCCGCGCCACACATGCGCGCATCCCAATCGGCAAAAGCCTGCGGGGTCGATACTCCAATCTCCGGAGTCGCCACCACACACGGCACCGTTGGCAAATCGGGCAGCGGATAAACCTCCTCGCCATGCCCAACTCCCAGGACCGTCCCGCCGACGAGGAACAGCGGCAAATCCGAGCCGACATCGGCGGCAATGCGCAACCTTTCCGGCCCGGGCAATTGTTTCTTCAGAGCTCGCTCCAGAGCCAGCAGCGTAGCTACCGCATTCCCCGAAGCTCCACCCAACCCACCCTGCACCGGCAAGCGCTTCTCAATCTCGATAATCACCCGCCCGCGCGCCTTGAGCGCAGCCATGGCACGTTCCACGATGCGATAGCAGGTATTCGATTGATCCTGAGGCACGCGCGGATCTTTGCAACGTATCTCGATGCCCGTCCCGCGCGCGATCTGCACCCGAATGACGTCGTGCAGGGCAATGGTCTGGTACACCGTGCGCAATTCGTGAAAGCCGTCCGGCCTGAGCGGGCCAATACTTAACCCGAGATTGATTTTGGCGAAGGAGCGGACGGTGACAGGCATGGGGAGATGATTGTAAAGTTTCGGTCGTAGATTTGCGATTGCGGATTTCTGATTGTGGGTTAACCTAGGCAGTCGGTGAAACCTTTCGACCCATCAAGACTCTTGCCCCTCTTGCGTTACCTGCTGTTCCTACTGATCCCTGCCTCGACAGGGATCTGGGCTTGGATGAGAACCCGGCAGGCGCAATCATGGCCTTCCACTCAAGGAACCATTAGCTGGGCGGAGGCACGACTTGTAGAGGACGGTCGAAGCCAACACTGGGTTGGCGAACTTGCGTATTCCTACGTTGTCAGCGGCGAGTACTACTCTGGGTTTCATCACCTCAGAGCGCGCAATGAACAACGGGCGGAGGAACTGGTTCGCGGATGGAAGGACCGAATGGTGGCGGTGCGTTACTCTCCGACGAAGCCCGGGGTTTCTGTTTTGCTCAAAGAAGATCAGCCCGGCACCCAACTCGGAAACTAATCGGCCGGTTCTGAGGTTTAAACGGAACCTTACCCCCTTCTCTTGTAGTAAATCGCGAATTCATACCCAGGGTTCGCCGGAAACAACTCCGCCACTTTCCTCAAGCGTTCCGCCATTGCCGCCGGCGCCAGCAGCGGATAATCACGCTCCCGCAGATCGTAATAATCCACGTCGATGAACAACGAAAGCAGATAGATGGAAATCGCGTCCGAGAAGGTCGCGGCGAAGTACTCGTTCTTATGCTTTTCCGCATCCGGATCATGCGACGCCGCCAACTTGCGCGACTCCCAGGCGTCGAGCGAAGTTTCGCCCTTTGTGCCCGCCTCCACCTGTTTCCAAACCAGATCGGCGAAGGCCTGCGATACCCCGATGCGCTCTACCGCCGCGTGTCCTACATTGATATAGAACTCGAAGGCCACGGAAAACTTGTCATCCATGAGCCGCGTGGAAATGAACACGCACTGCGAGTCGCCCAGATCAAGATTGCGATGGCAGACCGCGTTGTCGCTGAGGGCAACGTCGTAGCGGTCGGCGATCACGGTTTCGTCACCCTGGTTCACAGTGAGCGGAACGAAGTAGTAGGCCTTGCGCTGCAAGGCCGCGGCCAGCGCGTCCGGCACCGCGGAAACCATTCGGTCCAGGTCATTGGTGGCGACAGTCACCTCGCCAGCGATGGCATAACAGATTCCGTTAGGCGCTTGTGAAACCGGGGTTCGGCGAACGACCTCCGCCGGTGGCCGCGTAATCGCGGGCGCAGCTTGCGACATAGATATCTATTCTAGCGCACCCTCCAGTGGCCGCGTGGGGACAGCCGCCCTCGCCTGCACTGAGCGAAGTCGAAGGGGGCTGTCCTGCGGAGCGTAGCTCCGCAGGCAAAGCTACAATCAAAACATGCCCCCGACTCCAACCCCACCTCGCTGGTATCTGATACCTGCCCGGGTTTTGCTCGTCACTTTTCTCTTTACTCTGCTCTCGTTCGCGGTGAGCCTGCTGCTGGGAATCGTGGGGATCGTCATTCTGAGCCGTATGCGCCAGATCCATCCCAACATGACGCTAGCCTACCGCCACGTTGCTCTTCCTGTGGCTGCATCCGTCGCGGCCGTCGCCTTCATTGCCTCCGTGGTGATTGAAGTTCGCAACTACCGCCAGAACAAGGCTCTGGCTGGGATCGCCCGCGCCAGCCGCTAGGCTGAGGACGATACAATGAGAAGATGCGACCGCGCATTGCCATACCAATTCCGCACTCCGGCGACCAGGCTTACGCCGAGCGATCTCTGCCCCAGTATGAGCATGCAATCGAGCTCGCGGGCGGAGAGCCAGTGGCGATTCCGCTCGATCGCCCGCCCGCCGAAGTGATGAAGCTCATCGAACGCTGCGACGCCGTCTTGTTGCCCGGCAGCAAAGCCGACATCGACCCCGCCAAGTACGAAGCGCCTCGCAATCCGCATACGGCCGCGGCCGACGCTGGCCGCGATACCGTCGACGAGCTCCTCCTGCAAGACGCTTACAATATGCACAAGCCGGTACTCGGCATCTGCTATGGCCTGCAGGCGTTGAATGTGTATCGCACGGGAACTCTGGTGCAGCACATCGAGTCGGCGGTCAATCATGCGATTGGAAGGAAGGCCCCGGTAGCACATACAGTAGAGGTTGTTTCCACAAGCAAGCTCGCTGAGATTCTTCGCCAGTCACAGCAAATTCCCGTCAACTCCAGCCATCACCAGTCTGCCGATGTTATCGGCGACGGGCTCCGGGCAGTAGCGCGTTGTCCAGAAGATGGAATTATCGAAGCGGTCGAAGGAACGTCTCCCGATCATTTTGTGCTGGCAGTGCAATGGCACCCGGAGCGGTCGGTGGATGAAGATGAGTCATCGCGGGCCATTTTCCAGGCCCTGGTCGAAGCCGCGCGAACCAAGCACGCAGAACTATCGGGAGAATTCGAGTCAGTCTAAACGAAACACGTAGGGGCAGGTGTCCTCACCTGCCCAGCCGAGCGAAGCTCGGCAGCTAACGGACCGTCGACGGATTCTCGAAGGGTTTGTGCCAAAGCCACGGATAATCGTGCCAATCTCGCACGAGCCCTTTACGCGTAGGATTCTCCAACACATAAAGCATCTTCTCGTCGACTTTTTCTGAAGAACGCAGCACCCGATCGAAAGATTCTTCCTGCCACACCCGGCCGGTTTTCCCCAATTGGCGATTAATCAAGTGAGATGATGCGCCCTTGATGGCTTTGGTAATCCGCGCCAGCGAAATTGTTTCCAAGTTGTCAGCATCGATTCGCGGAGTAAAGATAGTGTGCACATGGTCCGGCATCACCACCACTGCATACAGATCGACGGTCAGACCATCGGCTCGCACACAAGCCTGTAAGACGATGTCGCGTGCCCAATTTGGCAGCGTCCAGCGCTGAAATGTACAAAACGTCAGGAAGTGCGCTTTGTTGTCACGTTGCAGATGAGGCAGGTTGCGGCGATAGAAAGACTTCAGCAAATCAACACACGTAGTGGCAGGTGTCCGCACCTGCCCAACTCAGGCATCTTCAATTCTACCGCCGGGCTTCTGCCCGGCTACCCAGACGAGGACGTCTGGGTCTACGTGAGTTGTGCCAATTTGGGACTTTCGATTACAAGGTTGGCTTCTTCTCGGAGATCAGCTTCTTGATGGTTTCCACAAACTCCGAGGCCGCCATGTCTTCCGTCTTTTCTTTACCGCGAGTACGGACGTTGACTCTGCCGCTCTCGGCCTCTTTGTCGCCGATCACCAATAAAAACGGCACTTTCTGCAGTGCGTGCTCGCGGATCTTGGCGTTCATCTTTTCGTTGCGGCCATCGACGTGTACCCGAACGCCGGCAGCTTTCAGCTGATCGCCAACTTTGTTCGCGTAATCGACATGCCGCTCGGCGATTGGGATCACCACCGTCTGCACCGGCGAGAGCCACACCGGAAACGCGCCCGCATAATGCTCGATCAGGACACCAAAAAATCGCTCGATCGATCCATACAATGCCCGATGCACCATGACCGGCTGCTTGCGGGTGCCGTCCTCGGCAACATACTCGAGCCCGAAGCGGGCAGGCAGGTTGAAGTCGAACTGGATGGTTGAGAGCTGCCACAAGCGCCCGATGGCATCCACCAGTTTGATGTCGATCTTCGGTCCGTAGAACGCGCCTTCACCGGGGATGGTCTTATATTCAATCTTGCGCCGCTTCAGCACATTCTCCAGCGAGGCCGTGGCATGCTTCCAATCCGCTTCATTGCCGACGAAGCTCTGCCCATCTTTCGGATTCCAGGTCGAAAGTTCGGTCTGGAACTGATCGAAACCGAAGTCTCTCAGCACGTCGAAAGCAAACACCAGACAAGCATCCATCTCGTCTTCGATCTGCTCCGGAGTGCAGAAGATGTGCGCGTCGTCCTGAGTGAATCCGCGTACTCGCAGCAAACCGTGCATCACGCCCGAACGCTCGTATCGATAAACCGTCCCCAACTCGCCCAGACGAACCGGCAAGTCGCGATAGGACTTCAGCGAATCCTTGTAAATCAGAATATGGCCCGGGCAGTTCATGGGCTTCAGACGATATTCGGCGTCGTCGAGCTCCATGGGAGTGAACATATTCTGCGCGTAATAGCCCTCGTGGCCGGAAGTCTGCCACAGCTGCCGGCGCATAACGTGCGGCGTGTACACCAGCGAGTAGCCGCGCTTGATGTACTCGTTGCGCATCCAGTCTTCCATCTCTTTGCGGATGATGCCGCCCTTGGGATGCCAGAAAATCAGCCCCGGCCCTGCGAGGTCCTGAATCGAAAACAAATCGAGTTGCTGTCCCAGCACGCGATGGTCGCGCTTCTTGGCTTCTTCCTGTTTGTGAATGAAATCGTCGAGGTCTTTTTTCGAGAAGAACGAAGTCCCGTAAATACGCTGCAGTTGCGGGTTCTTCTCATCCCCCAACCAGTAGGCACCGGCGATATTGAGCAGCTTGAACGCTTTGATCTTCCCGGTCGAGGGAATATGCGGGCCGCGGCAGAAGTCGGTGAACTTGCCGGTGCGGTAAATCGATATCTTTTCATCGGGCTTGGTGAATTGCTCGATGAAATGACACTTCATGAAGTCGCCTTCTTTCTTGAATTCCTGCAAGCCCTCCTCGCGCGGCAGAAATTCGCGGGCGTAAGGAATGTTCTGCTGCACCAGTTCCTGCATTTTCTTTTCGATCTTCTGCAAATCGTCGGGAGTAAACGGAGTCGGACGATAAAAATCGTAGAAGAACCCGCTTTCGGTGGACGGGCCGTGTCCGAGCTTGGTCTCCGGAAAAAGCTCAAGCACCGCCGCAGCCAGTAGATGAGCGGAGGAATGCCGGTAGACTTCAAGCGCTTCCGGATCGCGGTCAGTCAAGATGCGCAGGTCAGTGTCTTTTTCCAGCGGCCGGGTAAGGTCGATGAGGTCGCCGTTAGTTTTGGCCACCAGAGCCGCATCGGCCAAGCGCGGACTGATCGACTTGGCGACGTCAAGCGCGGTCGTGCCCTTGGGGACTTCTTTGGTGCTCCCGTCCGGGAGCTTGAGATGAATGCTCTCTGCCATAGGAATAGTTTTCAGTATAAAGCACGAACAAGCGGACACCCTCGCTCGCGCGCCCAGACGAGACGTCTGGGCCTGCGTGGTCCCTGGTTTGCGTAGGGGCAGATGTCCCCACCTGTCCCGGCAGAGCGCGGCCGCAGCAGTTGGTTGGCGCCTACCAGCCCTGCTTCAACCCATTATTCTGCTCATCCAGCCACTTCTGCAGCGGCACGAAATAATCCAGGATGGCGCTGGCGTCCATATCACGCTGGCCGGTGAGAACCTCCAGAGCGTCGGGCCAGGCCTTACTCTGACCCATCGCCAGCATTTTGTTCAATTTCGCGCCGGCTTCTTTTGAGTTGTAGAAGGTACAGCGATTCAGCGGGCCGGTGTATCCCGCCTCTTTGCACATGGCGCGGTAGAACTGGAATTCCAGAATGAAGGCCATGAAGTACCGCATGTAAGGAACGTTTCCGGCCACGTGATACTTGGCGCCGGGGTCGAAATCCGCCTCGCTACGCGCCACCGGCGGCACCACGCCTTGATATTTCAGCCGCAAATCCCACCAGGCTTGGTTGTAATTCGCCGGGGTGATTTCGCCGGAGAAAACCTTCCACCGCCACTGGTCGATCAATAACCCGAACGGCAAGAACGCTACTTTTTCGAGCGCCTGGCTCAGCAGCAAAGGAATGTCAGCGTCGGCTGGAGGAACTTTATCGAGCAAGCCGATTTGCTCGAGATATTCCGGCGTGACCGCAAGAGCGATGGTGTCGCCGATGGCCTCATGGAAGCCGTCATTGGCGCCATTCTTGAACAGGAAGGGCTGATCTTTATATGCACGCTGATAGAAGTTGTGTCCCAGTTCGTGATGAATGGTGACAAAATCCACATCGCGAATCTGGATGCACATCTTGATCCGCAAGTCGTCCAGGTTGTCGATGTCCCAGGCGCTGGCATGGCAGACCACATCGCGGTCCCGCGGTTTAGTGAACAAAGACCGCTCCCAGAAAGTCTGGGGAAGCGGAGCGAATCCCAAAGATGTATAGAAACGCTCTCCGTACCTCACCATGCCCTGGGCGTCCAGGTGCTTAGCCTGCAGGAGTTGGGTCAGGTCGTAGCCGCGGCTGTTTTCCGGCATACCGAGCAAAGGAAAGATGTTGCCCCACTGCTGCGCCCAGGGATTGCCCAGAAGATCGGCGCGCATCGGGCCGTCCGGCGAGACGATGTTGGGTCCGTAATGTTGCGAAAGCCGGGCGCGCACAAATGTGTACAGCGAAAGATAGAGAGGCCGGACTTGCTGCCAGAGCCGGTCCATCTCGGCGCTGTACTGCTCGGGCGTCATGTCGTAGCCGGAGCGCCACATGGCGCCGACGTCTTTGAATCCCATTTCACGCGCACCCTGGTTGGAAAGCTCGACGAAGCGGGCATAGCGCGAGCGCATGGGCGCGCCCACTTTGTGCCATCCTGCCCAGAGGTCCTGCAATTCCTTGGGATCGCGGCTGCTGCCCATGATCTTCTCGATGGCGGTGATGTCGAGGCAATCGTCCGGCTGGCGGCAATATTTGCCCTTGCCATAATCGGCATCGAGCGATACGGCAATTTGCGTCATCTCCTTACGCAGCGCGGGATCGTGCGGCGCGGGTGCGGTCAGCGACAACTTGAGCAGCGCGAATTTACGCTCCAGTTCTGCCGGCAGCTTCAGGCCATCGAAACGCTTCGCTTCCTGTACGAGCTCTTCGGTCAGGGCGGTGAGTTCCTCCTGCGCATCGGCCGAAATGGCTTGAGTATCATCGGTAATAAAGTTCTGCTGTACCCAGGTGGCGCGGCTGGTCTTCACGCTCAAGTCGTTGAGGCGAGCCTCTACTTGATCCATAAATTTCTGCGCGTCGGCCACCGTGGGAGCGGCTATGGCCTGGGCTTGGGTGAGCAACGCCTGCGCGAACAGAGGGAAGAACAGAGCAAGAAGGCAAAATTTCACAAATTCCTCCGGCCAAGATTATGAACGAAGCAGCAATATGAATCGAGCCGCTGGCGAGCGTTGCCCGCCCGGACAGCCGCGGGGGCGGCCGTCTCCACATCTTGTTATGGGGGCGAATCACACAGCTCTTGCATCGCCTGATGCACTCTCTCTGACAATACTTCCAGGTCGCGCATCTTGTAGCCGGCAGTCGAGATGGGCTGGCCGACGCGCATCTCCAGCGGCCGCGGTTTGATGTGGTAGGTGTTCATGGGAAGCAAATCGTAGGTGCCCACCAGCGCCACTGGAACAACATCCACTTGCGCCTTGATGGCCAGAAAAAATGCCCCTGGCAGAAACGGCTTGAGCTCGCCATCGGGAGTGCGGCCGCCTTCAGGGAAGATCACCAGCGGCATACCGCCCTGCAAACTTTTCACCGCGGAGCGAATGGCAGCGACCGACTGCGTTGGCTTTTGCTGATTAATGCACACCTGTCCCGACCGTTTCAGATGCCATCCCACGATGGGATAAGAGAGGAGTTCCTTCTTGAAGACGATGCGAAACTGAAAGGGCAGGTTCGCATACAAGACCGGAATGTCGAGGGCAGAAGCGTGGTTGACCGCGTAAACATAGGTCGTAGATGTGTCGACGGTTTCGAGGCCGCTCACTTTTACGGGAGAAGCAATCGTCCCCATGATGAGCTTCGACCAGAGGCGCGCAAACCCGTGCAGAATGCGAGTCTTTTCTCCGAACAGAGAAACGGGAATTGAAATAATCCCAAGGATGACGCTGTACGCCCAGATCAGCGTATCGAAGATAAAATACGAACGCAGGCGGCTCAGCCAGCCGTACTGGCGGGCCGGCACAGGGCTCCGGTCCTGTGCGGCTGGCTTCTCAACCGTGTCTTCGCTGGCCGCTGTGTTTACTTCCGGCATTGGGAGAACTAGACCTTTACTCCTAAGGCTTGCATGGCCTCTCCTACAATGTATATCGAACCGGTGATCACCACTACGCCCTGCCGCCCAGCCAAAGCCTTCGCGCGTTCGAGTGCCGACATTACATCGGTTGCATCGTCGATGTCAGCAACTACGCGGTGGGCGGCTTCGCGAATCTCGCCGGGTGTCGCCGAGCGCGGGTTGTCCGCGCGCGTGAGCACGATGCGCTCTGCCAGGGGAAAGAGAATCTCCGCCATTTCACCGATGGCCTTGTCGCGCATGGCCCCAAAGACGAATATCAGCCGCTGGCCGTCGTAGGCGGTCGACAACGTGGATCGCAGCGCCCAGGCTCCGGCAGGGTTGTGAGCCACATCGAAGACGTACTCGGGGTTTCGGACGGAGGCCGGGATGATCTGAAAACGTCCCGGCCAACGGGTTTCCCGGATGCCACATTCGATGGTCTGGGCTGAGATGGAAAAGCCTTGCTTGCCCAGTTCTTCCGCCGCGGCAATGGCCAGGGCCAGATTCCGTAATTGATGACGTCCCACTAGCGGCGTTTCCACGAGAAGCTGCGTGCCCATGACCTGCAGCGGATAGCGGGAGATTGCAGCGCTTTTCTTCGCGTGCCCGGAGTCCTCTGCGGTTAAAGGCTTTTCGTCTTTCGCAACGTAGCTGGAGCTCCCCGGAGAGACAGGCGGCACATATGGCACCGCACTGACAGCGCGTGCCTTCAGGTTGAGAATCGTATTCCCGATCACGTCATTAGCCTGCGGCTGTTGCGGTAAGGTAACCACGACGCCGCCCGGCCGGATAATTCCCGCCTTCTCAACGGCGATTTCCGCCACAGTCTCTCCCAGAAACTTCTGATGATCGAGCGAAATGTCGGTGATGACACTGAGCCGCGGTTCCACCACGTTGGTGGCATCCAGGCGGCCGCCCATGCCAACTTCTAGAACTGCGATCTCGACCTTGCTCTGTGCGAAATGCTCGAAAGCAATCGCCGTCAGCATCTCGAAGAAACTTGGATGCCAGGGCAACTCTCCTTCCTCAACCAAGCGCTGCGCAGTCCTCTCCACCACGTCGTGGAGAAGGGCGAAAACATCGTCGGCGATTGCAACGCCATTGATACGAATGCGCTCATTGATCCGCACCAGATGTGGCGAAGTATAGAGTCCGGTCTTCAAACCGGACGCTCGCAAAATCGATGCCAGGGTTGCGGCGGTCGAGCCTTTGCCGTTGGTTCCGGCGATGAGCACGCTGGGGAATCTGCGGTCTGGACGATCCATTGCTCCCAGCAAGACCCGCATGTGCGCCAGGTCAAACTTTTGCGATGGCGTCTGGGCGAGTTCGTGGCCCAGGGTGTACATGCGCGCAACCGCGGTTTCGTAGGACATTCGCAGAGCGGTTAGTCTTTAGCCGTCACCTATCAGCTTAACAGTTTAGGGTTTTGCGACCCCATTCGACAGAATTGGCGGTTGAGACGCAGGAAATCACAGTTGAAATGCGTGGGTTGATGGCCTGATAGCTGAAGGCTGAGCTGGCAGCCTAGGCCGCTGCCGGACTCATGAAATCCAGGGCCCGGGAAATATAAGTCTTCAAATCTCTGCGGTGCACCACGGCGTCCAACATGCCGTGCTCCAGAAGAAATTCGCTGCGTTGAAACCCTGGCGGCAGCTTTTGCCGAATGGTTTGCTCGATCACGCGCGGTCCGGCAAACCCGATCAGGGCTCCGGGTTCGGCGATGTTCAGATCGCCAAGCATGGCAAACGACGCCGTCACCCCTCCCGTGGTGGGATCGGTGAGAACCGAGATGAACGGCACGCGGGCTTCATCAAGCCGCGCCAGCGCGGCGGAGATTTTCGCCAGTTGCATCAGGCTGACTACACCTTCCATCATGCGGGCTCCGCCGGAGGCGGAAACAATCACCAGCGGGGTCTTGCTCGCGATGGACTGTTCAACGGCGCGGGTAATGGCTTCGCCCACCACCGCCCCCATGCTGCCGCCGATGAACGCGTATTCCATGGCGCTCACGATTACCGGGCGTCCGTTCATCTTGCCGCGGGCGTTGATGACCGCGTCTTTGAGCCCGGTCTCAGCCTGGGCCTGCTCCAAGCGGGAGCTGTAGGATTTCAGATCTACAAACTTCAACGGATCGGTGGAAGCCAGGTTGTCATCAAAGGTTTCATAGGCGCCGTCGTCCATCAATAGGGCCAAACGGCTGCGGGCATCGATACGAAAGTGCTTGTCGCACTTCGGGCAAACTTCCAAGTTGTCTTCCAGATCTTTTTTCCAGATGATCTGCCGGCAACTCTCGCACTTCACCCACAGACCCTCGGTGCGAACTTTCTTCTCACCCGAGGTGTCCAGTTCACCGGATTGTCGTTTGAACCAAGCCATCATTCAGTATTCGATTCCCCGTTGCGCCATTACGCCTTTCTCGTAGGCGTGTTTCACCTGGCGCATTTCGGTCACGGTGTCGGCCAGTTCGACAATTGTGGGGTGCGCGTTGCGGCCCGTCAAGATTACGTGAACCATTTCCGGCTTTTTCCTCAAGCTCTCCGCGACTTTCGCCGGGTCCAGCATACCGTAGCTGATGGCGTAATTGATCTCATCCAGAATCACCAGATCCCACGCACCGGAAACGATAGCAGCCTCGGCTTCTGCCCAAGCCTGCTCGACCATGCGCACATCCTCAGGATCGGGTTTCTCGGTTCCCACCTTTACGAAGCCGCGCCCCATCTGCTTCATCACAAACTTGTCGCCGAAGGCCTGCACCGCATCGAGCTCGCCATAATGCCAGGAGCCTTTCAGAAATTGCAGCATCAGCACCCGCATGCCCTGCCCGACGGCTCGCAGTCCGGTGCCCATAGCCGCCGTGGTTTTGCCTTTGCCCGGGCCAGTATTCACGATGATGAGACCACGGCGGACGTCGTGCATAAGGGCAATCTTTTGATTGTACCCTTCGGCGAGCTCCCGCCGCGAATCGGTTCGTCGACTCGCTTCACGACCTTTGGGTTGCCTCGGCGTGCTCAGCGATGAAAGGCTTTGGTCCTGCTCATCGGAAAACAGACTTCAACCGTGAAGATCGCGAAGAAAGGCTCCGGAGGGCGCCAGAATACGGGAACGTGAGGTCAAATTACTAGCTCTTTCCGTTGAGCATGGAGTGGACCATGCGGGCCAGCGTATCCAGACTGACCGGCTTCTGGAGGAAGGCGGCATCCGGACCCAGGAGCTCGGAACCCAGGCTGCGATCTGTATACCCCGAGATGAAGATCGTACGCACCCCTGGCCGTGCTTCCAAAATGGCCTTGGCGACACTGGGCCCGCTGCTTCCTGGCATGACGATGTCGGTGATGAGCAGATCGATGGGGCCGGGATGCGATTTGCAGAGCCGGAGGGCAGCCTCTCCATCTCCGGCATCCACCACTGCATATCCCTTGGAACGAAGGTATTCGGTGGTGACCTGGCGAAGAGCCGCTTCATCCTCCACCAGCAAAATGGTTCCAGATCCCGCGGGCACGTGCTCTTTCGCCGGTTTTATATCCCGCTCGGGGGCTTTTGCCTGGACGCGGGGAAGGAAGACTTTAAACGCAGCCCCACTGCCCACCTCACTGTGGAGCGAGATATACCCTCCGCTCTGCTTCACGATGCCGTACACCGTGGCTAGTCCCAGGCCCGTCCCCTTCCCCAGTTCCTTGGTGGTGAAGAAGGGATCGAAAACCTGGGCCTTAACCTCCGGGCTCATACCAACACCGGTATCACTCACCGCCAGCACGACGTAGCGCCCAGGGGGAATCTCTCCGCCATGGCCACGACCTGCTTCATCGAGGACTTCGTCAGCTGTTTTTACCGTGAGCCTGCCACCTCGGGGCATGGCATCGCGGGCATTGACCGCAAGATTCATGATGACCTGCTCGATCTGCCCGCGATCGGCACTCACCCGGCCGAGGTCGGGCTGGAGAGACAAAACGGTATCGATATCTTCGCCCAACAACCGGGGCAGCATCTTCCACAGCTCGGAGACCACCGCGTTCAGGTCCAGGATCGAGGGGTTCAGCATCTGGCGGCGCCCGAAGGCCAGCAATTGCCTGGTCAGCGATGCGCCTCGGCCGGTGGCGCTTCTGATCTGGCGGGCATAGCGTTCGATCTTCGCCGGATCATGCTTTGATTCTTCGAGCAGCTGCACATTCGCGCTGGCGATCATGAGAATGTTGTTGAAGTCGTGGGCGACACCGCCAGCAAGTCGGCCGATGGCTTCCATTCTCTGCGCCTGTTGCGATTGTTGTTCGCGCAAACGCTCTTCGGTCACATCGCGCAGGATGGTCAAAATGCAAGGCTGACCCTGCACCTGAACCGGATCTGCCGAGAGTAACAGCTCCCGTTCAGCACCCGATTTTGTCCGCGCCCGCACCGCGGATGCGATGACCCGTTCGCCCCGCCGGAGCTTCTCTACCATACGGACGCGGTCTTGCGCATCGACCCACAAGCCCAGTTCCAACGAGCTTTTTCCAATCAGTTCTGAGCGCTCATAACCCATCGTGGCAACGAAGGCATTGTTTACCTCAAGATACTTGCCGTCATCTAAAGCGGTGATGCTGATGCTTTCCGGATTGGCATGAAATGCGATGCGGAACTTTGATTCAGCCTCCAGCCGCTCCCGGTCGGCCTTGTGGGCGCTGAGGGAGCTGCGGACTTCGCGAAATTCGCTGAGGGCAAGACGCACCGCGAAACACAAGATCGAGACACCAAGCAATGAAAAACTCAACCGGCGCCAGCCCGGGCCCAGCTGCGCAGCCTGGAGCAGCACAATGAGAGGAGCCAGCGCAAAAATCGTATTGTTGAGCAGCAGGCTGGCCAGACTTTTTTCCCGGCGGGTTGCGGGATAGAAATTGGCGCTGGGTTTCCATCTTGCCGCCCACCAGGCGCCCACCAGGAAGGGAACGGTGGACAGTAGATCAAGCCAAGTGCCGGTAGGAACTTCGGTGATGAGAAGTTCATAGTCGGTGATGAAGGCCCCGAGCGTAAGCAAACCGAAATAACCGGCGAAGCCGAGATAGAGCGAACGCATTGGCTTGGTGTGCGCTCGTTTGGCCTGCAACAAAGCGAGGCTCAAAACCACCAGATCCTCTCCAATCTCCATTTCGGCCGCTCGCACCAGGGCGGCATGGCGGTTCTCGTGCAGGATGGGAAGGTAATACCAGCCCAGATAGATCAGCGCAAAAATAATCAGGAGTTGTACGAAATCGAAAAAGGAGGCCAGATCAAGGCCGTTTGAATCTTCCTTCTGATCGAGGAGCAGCGCCATAGCGAGGAACAGGGAGCGGCTCTCGACCAGGAAAGGGAAGACTGAGTCCGTTGGCGGCTCCACGTGCAGGAAGGATTCGTAGTAAACCCAACCCATATTCGCCACTGCCCAGACCAGGAAGCTGGAGCCGATAAGGACCCAGAACGGTCGGGCAAAGCCGGTGGCGCGGCGACTGGCTTGAAAACACACGACGGCAGCAACGCAGGCAGTGAATATCTGCAGAGAGTTCGCCAGAAAGGAACCGAGCGGGCTTGTTCCAATCAAGGCTTCCTGGACAAGATGAAGCGCAATGATGACCACCGACAAGGTCAAGAGCTTTCGGGGCATCCTCAGCGACTCCTTAAGGTTGGACCTGACTAGATCGGCAATTTCGTCTAAAAAACTGATTTTATACGAGGCAAACGGGATCAGATGGTAACTGGCGTAACATTCGCTCTGGCAAGAGACAGAGCGTTCATCGAGAGAAATTTGTTTCAGTGTCCCAGGTGATAAGGATGCCCTTTCAGGATGGTGAAGGCGCGGTAGAGTTGCTCCAGCAGCACGACTCGCGCCAGTTCGTGAGCCAAAGTCATTTTCCCTAGCGAAAGGATGAGGGTCGCAGCTCTCCGCGCTTGGTCGCTGAAGCCATTCGCGGCGCCGACGGCAAACAGCAGCGGCAAGGAATTGCGGTTCTGATAGCTCCCGATCCAACTGGCCAATTCTTCCGAAGACAATTGTTTTCCCCGGCTGTCCAGGAGCACTAAAGCATGTCGTATGGGACGGGCATCCTTCACGCAAAGTCTCAGTAACGCACTCTCATCTTTCAAGGAGATTGCTTCGGTTTCGTTGAAATGGGATAGGCGCTCCAGGTATTCGGCGGTGAGAGTCTGGATAGCGGGTTCTTTGGTCTTGCCAATCCAGGAGACTTTTAGCTTCACGGAGAAAGTCTAAACACGGAGACCGCTCAGAAAATAGAAGAAAATTCAAAGCACGCACTGATTGCTATTCTGCCGTCGAAGGACTCTTCTTTAGCACTCTGCGATGGCCGGTTCTGGCCCCAATCGGCTTCACCGTGGGCGCCAACTCTTCCGCGGTAGCGAAGATGGGTTCAATGTCGGTGGGAATCCCCTGCAGGCTGTCGAGCGTCTTGCGCAACTCCGGCCGGATTACACCCATACGGTCGAGCAGGCTCTTGGCGCCGGCGTAGTCGCCCTGCGCTTCAAGCGTAAGGAGATCATGATCGAGTTCAGCGACGGCGGACTTGATCTTCGACATATCGACGGCGTAGGTGCCGTCCGTGTTCCGGACGTAGGCTCCCTTGTCGGTTAGGAAGTTGAACTGCACCGCCATGCCCTTACCGTGGGCGTCGTTCAGGCCGAAACGCAGCGTCCGAAAAGCAGACGCAAGATAGGTGGTATAGAGCTGCCGCTCGGCGGCTTCATCGGACGGCAGCACCTTGTCCAGTCCCATGGCCTTGGCATGATCCATCATGTATTGCAGGGCGAACAGGCCGGTGACATCTGCCTTGGCCTCTTCGATCGCTCCAAACACATCCTTCAGTTCTTCGCGCGCGGTGGTGTCGCGGCCATCAACCTTGATTTGGTGCGGTCCCAACCCGTGCATCAGTTCATGGGCAACGATATGGGTAAAGAAAGGATTGAAGCTGACATCGACCATAGCCTGCTGGGTCAACATACGGCGCGCAATCGGCAACAAGACGCTGCGGAACTTCGCCTCCTGCACGTTCTTCAGCATCACCCGTTTGCTGCCCTTTTGTTGCACCACACGGTCATCGTTAGGCAGGTTGTAAGCGGCGGTCTGTACACCATGAGCACCGTCGCCGGTAGCCAGAATCTCATCCATCACCCGGATGGGGGCAGCCGCGCCCAGTTTAGGGGCGCGGTATTGCGGATCGATGGGCAAGTTGTCCTCGATCTCCTGCAAATGCTTGGCGAACGCGGACAACTTCATGCTTTCTTCGTCGTCGCGCAAGCCCACGTAAGCTTCGTAGGCAGCCTTGTAGCCGAAAAGCTCGTCGGTATAGGTCTCGTAGGGTCCGATAGTGACGTCGAGCGGTGCGTCCAGATCCATCCACGCCATGTCGCTCTGGTAGTAGTCGTTGGAGAGAAAGGCATCGGCACGCAGGTTCAGAAACTTCTTCAACGAGTCGTTATCGGTCAGCGCAGCCGCTTCGTGCAGGAGGGCGGAGGCGTTCGCAACATCCTGCGCATAGGCCTGACTATACGGGACCGCCATGAAGTCTCCTCCAGTGGACTGAGTGTTCCGGCGAATCACCGTGAAAAAGCTCTTGGCCTGCTCCTGTTCCTGGGGACCCAATTGCGCCAGCCAGCGCTCGAAAGCTTCTTTCGTCATGTTCTCAGGATAAAAATTCGCGCCCAGCGGTTTGCGCTGCGGCACTCCCGGAAGAAAAGCTTTGAACGCGTCTATATCGGACCAGGGCCCTTTGTTGAGCCAGAAGTAGTGCAGGCGAGCCTTGCCGAGGGGAGTCGTATCCTTTTGCAGGCGACCGTAGAGGGCCAAGTCGCCATCCCAAAGTTGCTGCATATAGACGTCGTTCAGGATGCGCGCGGCCGCGATTAACTTCACCAATGCCTGGCGGTCTCCGGAACTTAGCTTCGAAGTATCCACACGCAGAGGGGTGGGAGCGAACCGGGCGGTCATCTTCTCCAATTGTTCAGCGTTCGGGACGGCGGCGCTTTGAGCCGTGGCAGAAATCGTAAGGCCTCCCACGAGTACGGATAACAACAGGATAAAAAACTTCAGCGGCATCACTCCCCCTTGCGATTCCGGTTCCTGAACCTTCACTGCGACGAACCGCGACGGACGACTGGCTGCGAGCCTGCATCAGCAGTACAATCTAACTCAGCTTGTTGATCGCTCGTCCTGGCAGAGTCCAAGTTTGAAACCGAGAATAGATTCTATGCGAAAAGATCCCCGTTGGTTGCTGCTTTGTCTTATGTTTTCTCCTGTCGCCTTCGGCGCTGACACGATCGTGGAACAAATCGTAGCCCGGGTCAACAATCAGATCATAACCAGCACCGAGTTCCAGCGCAGCGAAGAAGAACTAAGAAAAGAAGCCCAGCAGCAAGATCCGGTGAACGCGGATAAAGTGATCGCTGAACGGGAGAAAGACGTCCTGCGCGACCTCATCGACCAGCAGTTATTGCTGGAGAAGGGGAAAGACCTCGGGATCACCGCCGACACCGAGCTGATCAAGAAGCTCGACCAGATGCGTAAAGACATGAATCTGGACAGCATGGAAGATCTGGAAAAGGCCGCTCAGGCGCAAGGCGTCTCTTTTGAAGAATTCAAGCAGAACATGCGGAACCAGATCATCACCCAGCAGGTGATTTCCAAGGAGGTCGGATCGCGCCTGGCCATTGACAAGCAGGAAGAACAGAGGTTTTACGACGAACACAAGAGTGAACTGGACCAGCCCGAGCAGGTGCGATTGAGCGAAATTCTGGTTTCCACGGAAAAGAAAGCCGCCGGAAGCCAGGACGAGAATCAGGTGCTGCAGGCAGCAAAGACCAAGGCTGAGGGCCTTCTCGACCAGATCCAGAAGGGGGCTAAGTTCGACGATGTCGCCAAGAAAGACTCCGCCGGACCTTCAGCTGCCCAGGGCGGTGATCTCGGTTATTTCAAGCGTGGAACGCTGGCTAAGGAACTTGAGGACAAGACTTTCGCGATGAAGGCCGGTGATGTTTCCGATGTGATTCAAACCAAGCAGGGGTACATTATCCTGAAGGTGACGGAGCATACCCAGCCGGGAGTTCCGCCGCTCAGTCAGATCGAACCGCGAATCCAGGATGCCCTATACATGCAGAAGCTGCAACCCGCGTTGCGCGAATATCTCACCAAGCTGCGCGAGGATGCATTTATCTATACCATGCCAGGCTACGTGGATACCGGCGCCAGCCCCAACCAAACTCAGCCCATCATGACCGCTGCCAAGGATGACAAGGCCAAGCCACTGAAAAAGAAGAAAAAGTTGGGCCTGTTTTAGTTTAATCTTGACCTGACGCCCCCGGCTGAGGTCGGCAAGGGCGCTCTGCAGACAGCGAATCGCCCCCGCCCAAGTTATGAAAGAGTTTTTCCTATCCGACTGTTGTCACCACGAAAACAAGGTGATTACCTCCAGCTTTGTGGTGACCTCCAAACAGGTCAAGCCCAAGAAGACGGGCGAGCCTTATTTGGCGCTAACTCTCGGAGACCGCACTGGCCAGATCGAAGCCAAGATGTGGGATAACGTCGAAGATGCCATCGACGCCTTCGAGCAGGATGACTTCCTCAAAGTCAAAGGTTTGCTCAACAAGTACAAGAATCGCTTCCAGATCACGATTCACAAACTGCGCAAACTGGGCGAGTCAGAGATTGATTTTTCCGATTACCTTCCCAAGACCACCAAGGATATCGGTGAGTTGTGGCAAACGCTGGCCGGCTTCGTGGCGACATTTCAGAATCCGCACCTCAAAGCGCTGGTTGAGTCGTTCATGAGCGATCATGAGATCGCCGAAGCGTACCGCAATGCGCCGGCCGCCAAAACCTTGCACCATGCCTATATTGGGGGCCTGCTGGACCACGTGGTCTCGCTGTGCCGGTCTTGCGATTTGGTCTCCCGGAATTACCCACAGATCAATCGTGATTTGCTGCTTACCGGCGCCTTCTTTCACGATATCGGAAAAATTCACGAGCTGACCTACAACCGGTCGTTCTCTTACAGTACCCGCGGCCAGCTGCTCGGGCACATGATCATCGAACTGGAAATGCTGCAGGCAAAACTCACGCAGCTGCCGGATTTCCCGGAAGAACTCAAGACCCTGGTGGAACACCTCATCATCAGTCATCACGGGGAATACGAATTCGGGTCTCCCAAACTTCCCATGTTTCCGGAAGCGCTTATGCTGCACTATCTCGACGATCTCGACTCTAAGATGGAAAGCATGCGCGCCCACTTTGAGCGGGACGCCGGGACGGAGAGCGCGTGGACCGGCTATAACGCATCATTGGGCCGGCCGTTACTCAACACTGCGAAATTTCTGGAGAAGAAAGCGGTAGCTCCGGCGGCCACGGGGGATTCCCCCTCAGAAGAACCCTCGAGTACTTTGCCGGGCCTGCACATGGAGCCATCTACCTCGCAGCCGGAACCCGCAACGCGAGTGCCGGACAAGTCGTAACGCGGTGGACAGCCTCTCCACCTATTTGCAAACAGAGACGTCCAAGATAAGATTTACTCACCTTCTGGCCCATCTCGAACTGTAACGCTTGATGGAGGAAATTATGAAATCGCGTCTCACCGCTCTCACCCTGGCGCTGTATATTTCCGTCGCCGTTCTGGGATGTACGAAGAAGACCGATCAGACGGCGGATCAAACCGCAGATCAAACTGCCGCAAACAATGCTGCGAATCCAACCTCCGCAGCTCCGGCTGCCGCTCCCGCATCCGCACCAAGAGCAGAGGAGCCGCGCAAGCCGCGGGTTGAGACTGTCACCATTCCTGCAGGTACCACGCTTACGGTACAGCTCAGCCAGGCTTTGGGTTCGAAAATCAGCCAGGCTGGCCAGACCTTTACTGCCACCCTGGCCAACCCGGTCGAGGTGGGCGGTTCGGCGATCATTCCCGCCGGGGCCAACGCCACCGGCACCGTTGTGGACGCCAAACCTCTTGGCCGCTTCAAAGGAGGCGCCAGTCTGGAGGTGCAACTGACTTCGATCACTATTAATGGCACTGACCGACCCATCCAGACGGCAGCCGTCACCCAAACTGAAAAGGGCAAAGGCAAGCGCACAGCGGTGTTGGCAGGTGGCGGAGCTGGTTTGGGCGCGCTGATTGGCGGCTTGGCTGGTGGAGGCAAAGGCGCTGCGATTGGAGCACTTGCCGGAGGCGGCGCGGGAGGCGCCGGCGCGGCATTTACCGGCAACAAGGATATCGTTCTCCCCGCCGAATCCGCGCTCAGCTTCACGCTCTCGCAACCGCTCCAAGTCAAGGAGAAGGAATAGTCCCGGCACGATGAACCTGGCAGATTTTTCCCTTCTCAGTTTTGATTGCTACGGAACGATGATCGATTGGGAGAGCGGTATTTTTTCCGCTCTCCGTCCCATCCTGAAAGCCCACCAAAAGAAGCTCAGCGACATTGCGCTGCTGGAGATGTATTCCGAGCTGGAATTCGCGGCCGAGCAGCAGGACTACCAAAACTATCGGGCCGTGCTGGAATCCGTGGTCCGCGGCTTTGGCAGCCGCCTCGGATTTACGCCTGCTGAAGCGGAAGTGCGCTCATTACCGGAGTCGGTCAAAACCTGGCAGCCGTTCCCCGACACCGTTGCCGCTCTAGAAAAACTGAAGGCGCGCTACAAACTTGCGGTGATCTCTAACATCGACGATGACCTTTTCGCTCTCACGACGCCGAAACTCAAAGTGCCCTTCGACTACGTCATCACCGCGCAGCAAGCGGGTTGTTACAAACCCTGTCACAAGATCTTTCGCATCGCCCAGGAGCGCAGCGGGATGCAGCTTGAGAAATGGCTGCACGTTGGCCAGAGTATCTATCATGACGTGATTCCAGCGAAGTCGTTGGGGATCAAAACCGTATGGGTGAATCGCCCTTCCCCGCGCGCCGGAGCAGGCGCAGCCAGAGCGGCCTCGGGCCAACCGGATCTCGAAGTACCGAGCCTGGCCGCCCTGTCTGAGAACTGAGAATTAAGAACCGGCAACCGCTTTTTTGTGATCCCGGGTTCCCCGATCCGCCGGTATAAACTAACCAGTCAGGAGATTCCATGGTCACGGCCACAACTCGCGCCAATCCTCTTGCCTATCTGGGCGATCAGCTGAATGAACTCAAAGCCAAGGGCACACATTTCCGCCTGCGCGTCCTAGAGGACGAGCAAGCCCCAATCTGCACCTTTGACGGCAAGAAGGTCATCAATCTGGCCTCAAACAATTACCTCGGCCTGACCACCCATCCCAAGCTGCGCGAGGCCGCCCTCGAAGCCACTCGCAAATACGGCGTGGGCTCGGGCGCGGTGCGTACTATCGCCGGCACCATGAGAATCCACATGGAGCTCGAAGAGAAGATTGCCCGCTTCAAGAACGTTGAAGCCTGCGTGGTTTTCCAGTCAGGATTTGCGGCGAATGCCGGCACCGTCTCTGCCGTTCTGGGCAAAGACGACTTCATCATCTCCGACCAGCTCAACCATGCTTCCATCATCGACGGGGCCCGTCTCTCCCGCGCCAAAATTCTCGTCTTCAACCACAAAGACATGGCGCACGCCGAAGAGCAATTGGCCAGCGTAAAAGACCAGCCCGGCAAGAAGCTGCTGATCACCGACGGCGTCTTTTCCATGGACGGCGATATCGGACCCTTGCCCGGTTTATGCGGTCTGGCGGAAAAATACGGTGCCATCATGATGGTCGATGACGCTCACGCTTCCGGTGTGCTGGGACGTAACGGTCGCGGGACTGTTGATCACTTCCGCGTTCACGGCCGCGTGGATATTCAGGTGGGAACGCTATCAAAAGCCATCGGCGCGCTCGGCGGCTACGTCTGCGGCACCCGCGACCTGATCGATTTCCTCTATCACCGCGCCCGGCCGTTCTTGTTTTCGACCTCCCATCCACCTTCGGTCGCAGCCACTTGTATTGCGGCTTTCGAGGTTCTCGAAAACGAGCCCGAGCGCATCGATCAACTCTGGGAAAACACGCGCTTCTGGAAAAAGGAACTCGGCCTGCTCGGTTTCGACATCGGAGGCCGCAACACTCCCGCCAGCGAAACCCCGATTACTCCCATCATCATCGGCGACGGCAAACTCACCATGGATTTCTCTCGCGAGCTGTTTAAAGAGGGCGTGCTCGGCACAGGCATCGCGTTCCCCACGGTACCGGAAGGGAAAGCCCGTATTCGCACCATCATGACGGCCACGCATACGAAGGATGAGTTGCTGCAAGCGTTGGAGGTGCTGGGGAGGGTTGGCAAGAGGATGAGGACTGTGCAGCAGTAAGTAAACCGTGAGGTCAGCCGTGATCGAACTCAACGATGCGGAACTGCTAGCCCGTTTGCGAAATTTTGAGGACCACTTCGTCGAACGGAAGACTCCTGGCGATGACAAATACGACTGGGTGAAGACGGCCGTTGCATTCGCGAACTCAGCACCGGTTGATTATGCCTGTGTCCTATACATCGGCGTCCGCAACAATGGTGACATTGAGGAGCGCCAAGCCAACCTAGACAGCCTGCAAAAGACCTTTAACAAAGAAATGAAATTTGTTTATCCGCCAATTGCTTACCTGCCGAGGATAACTGAATCGGAAGGACGTCAGGCACTGGCCGTAATCGTTCTTGGTAGCGGATCGCGTCCGCATTTTGCGGGACTTCCTACATACGGCAAGGATCGGAGACACGGGTTGCCTCGGAGGAACAGTTCGCTGAATTGATTGCTTCGCGAAACGGCAAGACGACGGTGTTACTGTCGTATAAGGACAAGGAAGTTACCGTTTCCAACGTGCGGCGCTTTTCCAATATGACGCACGAGCATGGGTGGGATCCGGACCCGAAGATCGACAGTTGCAATCAGTTCTACGTTACATTTCGGCAAGGCGCGCTCCTCCAGTCAGTTCCACTGAGCCTGTGGAGATTCTCTTCGATCACGAAAAGAATAGGCTGCGCTTGCAAATAATGGTTCCCTAGGATTCCTCCTTGGAAATTCCTCACCGCACCGCCGCGGCCAATTCTCGCTGCACGACCTGCTTGTTGGTCTGGGGAAATCGGGCTTTGGCTTCAATCCCAAGCCGTCCGGCGTAGTAGAGCAACTTGTCCACGCTTTTGTTAGCAATTTTCCCGTTGAGCAGTTCGCTCACCCGTGGCTGAGGCTCCGCCAGGATCACCTGCAATTGCGCTTGCGAATACTTTCGCGCGTGCTTCAGGATGGCTTGGTACAAGTCGGTCTTGAACTTCAGGATAGTGGCCTGCTCGGGCGAGAATCCCAAGTCGTCGAGAACATTTCCCCTGGTTATGTGGGTTGGCTTACTGCGTCCGCCCGCCATGCTTTTTCTCCTGCATCATTCGTGCCCTGACCGCCTTGAGCCGCAACCTCGCTGTGTTGATCTCTTTCAGAGGCGTCTCACGGCTCTTCTTTTCAAAACAGTGCAACACGTGAATTACGTCCCGAACCCTCGACAGGTAAACCACGCGATACCATGCCCGCTCATCCTGATCCCTCAACTCAAAAACTCCCGGACCAACGGAGCTCATTGGCCTGTAATTCGTGGGCTGCTGCCCCTGCTGTAACAAGCGCAAGTCAAACCCCAAGTTGTTCTTCGCCGCATCTGGAAAGGAGCTAATCACTTCCTTGGAATCGCCTTCCCAAGCAATTACCGCGTCTATGGGGGTGCTGGACTCCATTTAGCACCAAGAAAGTATAGCATTTTGGTAGGTCGAGATATACAACTAAATGTATGGCAACGTGGGCGAGCTTTGCTCGGCCTGAGCCTTCGACTTCGCTCAAGGCAGCTTTAATCCGCCCGGTAGACCACCTTCCCGCTCACCACCGTCGCGACTACTTTCCCCGTCAGCTGCCACCCGTCGAATGGCGTATTGTGCGATTTGGAGCGCGCTTTCGCGGCTTCGAAGGTCCAGCGTTTCTTCGGATCGAAGATAGTCACATCGCCATGGCTTCCGCGTGCCAGCGTGCCTCGCCCGCGCAAATCGAACACGCGTCCGGGACCCGCGGTAAAAAGTTCGACGATGCGGGTCAGCGGAATCTTATGCTCGCGGTGCAATTGGGTGATGGCCAGTCCTAGCGCAGTCTCGAGTCCCGTGATCCCGAACGCCGCCTTGTCAAACTCGATGATTTTTTCGTGCAGGGCATGAGGAGCGTGGTCGGTGGCGATGGCGTCCACCGTGCCGTCCGCCAGGGCCACGAGAAGAGCTTCGCGATCCGCCGCCGAGCGCAGCGGCGGATTCATCTTGCAGCTGGTGTTGTAATTGCCCACGTCCGCGTCAGTCAGCGCGAAGTGATGGGGTGTGATTTCACAAGTAATGCGAGCCTTGCTGCGCTTGCCCCGGCGAACCGCTTTCAGTGCGTCGGCCGTCGAAAGGTGGGCTACGTGCAGACGCGTTCCAGTGAACTGCTGCGCCATTTGCACATCGCGGTCGACAATCGAGGCTTCGGCCTCTGCCTTCATCCCCCTCAGCCCCAGCCGGAACGAAGTCGGGCTTTCGTTCATCACGCAATTCTCGGTTTGACGGGTGTCTTCGGCATGCTGCACCACGGGCAGATTAATCTCTGCCGCCAGCCGCAAAGTTTCACGCATCACGCTCTCATTGAGAATGGGACGGCCATCGTCACTCACGGCCACCGCTCCGGCCCGCTGCAAGCCGCGAAAGTCGGTAAGCACCGCGCCCTTGCTGGCTTGAGTCGCCGCGGCGATCGGAAACACGTTGACTACGGCGCCGCGTTGCGGCTGTTGCATCCACGCGATCCACTCCGGTGAGTCGACCACCGGAGATGTATTCGGCATGCAGCAGACCGAGGTGAATCCGCCAGCTGCGGCCGCCGCGGTTCCGCTCGCAATGGTCTCTTTGTAGCTTTGTCCGGGCTCGCGCAGGTGCACATGCAGATCGATGAATCCCGGAGCTACGATCAGGCCACGGGCGTCAAAGGTCTCGTCGGCGCTGCTGTGGATCTTGTTGGGCAACCCAACCTCCGCCACCCGACCATCGCGCAAAAGCACGTCCATGGCCGCGTTCAGCCTCGCTGCCGGATCGATCACAAGGCCGCCTTTGATCAGCAATGAGCCGGGTTTGGATTTATCGTGTGCCATGCGCTTACTTCACCTTCCCTAACGCTTTAGCCAGGATCGCCATACGCACGGGAACTCCGTTCCGCACTTCCTCAACAATCGCCGATTGCGGGCAGTCCGCCACCTCCCAGGTAATCTCCAGACCGCGAATGATCGGACCGGGATGCATCACCATGGCATCGCGCTTGGCAACCTTCAAGCGCCCCATTGTCATCTGGTAGCGGGAAATGTAGTCCTGAAGCCGGATTTTCATCCCTGCCAGCCGTTCCTTCTGCACTCGCAGCACCATGATCACATCGGCTCCGCGAAGCGCTTCTTCCGCGCTGCGTACGATGTGCAGATCGGGCGCGAGGCAGGTCGCCATCTCCGGCAACATCTCCGGCGGGCCGCACAAGGTAAGTTGAGTTCCGAACTTCGAGAGCAGATGGATGGCTGAACGGGCCACCCGGCTGTGATAAATATCCCCGATAATCACTACCCGCAGACCAGTCAGGGTTTTCTTATGGCGCAGAATGGTGTAGGCGTCGAGCAGCGCCTGCGAAGGGTGCTCGTGCATCCCATCCCCGGCATTGATAATAGGGATATCTACGTGCTGGGCCATCAGCAACGGCGCGCCCGCATAGGGATTACGGATGACCATCACATCGGCGCCCACGGCTTGCAGCGTGTACGCCGTATCGAGCAGCGATTCGCCTTTTTCGATGCTGGAACCGCTGGAGAGCACCAGCGTGGTCGTCGCACTCATGGACTTGGCGGCGATTTCAAAAGAGCTGCGAGTCCGGGTCGAGGGTTCGTAGAACAGAAGCAGCACCCGTTTGCCGCGCAAGAGCGGGCGCGGCTTGTGCGGATTCATGCGTCTGGCCAGTTGCAGCAGGCCGGTGATTTCAGCGGCACCGAGATGTTCGATATCCAGCAGGGAACCGCGTGCAGGCTTGTGCATCACTTGCCTTAATCAGCGCGCGCCGGCGCGCTTTCAGAATTTGGCTTCACGCTTGCTTCTCCACCAGCAGAACTTTTTCCGCGTCATCCAGTTCGCGCAGCTTCACCTCGATGATCTCATTCGATGTGGTTTGCACTTTCCGTCCCACGAACGTCGCCTCAATGGGCAGCTCGCGATGACCACGGTCAATGAGCACACACAGCTGGATCTGCTTCGGCCGCCCCTGATCGAACAGAGCGTCCAGGGCGGCACGTGTCGTACGCCCGGTGTATAGCACATCGTCGACCAGCACAATGTTCTTGCCGGTGATAGAGAATCCAATGTCGGCTTTCTGCACCACCGGTTTTGCTCCGACGGTGGAAAGGTCGTCCCGGTACAGGCTGATGTCCAGGATGCCGACAGGAACCGGCGTCTTCTCGATGCGCTGAATCATCTCTCCCAGGCGCTGCGCCAGAAAAACCCCGCGACGGCGAATGCCCACAATTCCCAGCTCCCCGGCGCCGTTGTTTTTTTCGATGATCTCGTGAACCAGGCGTACCAGGGTACGCTCGATCTCCGAAGCCGACATCAACTGCGCCTTCTCTTTCAGATGGGCAGGACGGCCGGTCGGGTGCGGAGTCATGAACGCTGCATCATACGCGGGAAAAGCGTCGCTGGGCAAGACGGGTCAAAACCCGGTAGTGGGCTAAAACAGCCCACTACCCAAAACCCGGTAGTGCCCTCATTTCGAGATTCTTTGCGCCCTTCGCGGTTAAAACATTTACCCCGAGAGCGCAGGCTCAAAACTCTGCTACCCAAACCCCGTCGGGGTTCAGGATGACGGTGGACCGTCCGGTCTACATCCGGTCTTTCCGGCGAAGCAGCAACGCTCCGATGACTCCTCCCATGCCGGAGAAGATCAGGAATGCCACCAAGGTCATCACCAGCAGCACACAAATCAGAATGGTGAAACCGTCCTGAGTCTTGGAGAGCTCGATCAGCTGGGCCACATGCGGATCGGAACTGTGCTCACTACCATATGATTGAAGCTGTTTAAGAAAAGTATCCCGAATCTGTTGGGTCAGACCGAGCGCAGCCGACAAGCCCAGAGTGGCGGCCAGCAGGCCGAATCCCAAGGCTCCGGTGAGCGCTCCCAACTTGGCCCCCAGCCCGGGCGAGACTCGCCCTGCACGGCTGCGCCGCCGGTACAGCAACACACACAGAAATCCTGCCCCCAACAGGGCCAATCCCAGAGGTGTGTGCAGCACGGCGAGGAAGATTGCTGCCGACAGCGACACCATGGCCGACCACATGGCCGGAACCCACTCGATCCCGGCTCCTAGCGGAACGGCAGGAGCGCCCGGCGACAGTATCGTTCCCTCGGCGGCTGCTCCACTATGCGCGGGAGCCTCGATCACCCCTACCCGTATCTGAGGAGCATTGCATTGCGGACAGAACGGCGTTCCGTCTTCGACGCTCGCGC
>Ga0335073_10001298_pt1 | contig 33390 bp, 25 predicted proteins | sample Lox_Sample_22_FD_207093 | JGI IMG/M metagenome (GOLD analysis project Ga0335073, IMG submission 207093) | Soil microbial communities from Loxahatchee National Wildlife Refuge, Florida, United States - Lox_Sample_2.2 | ecosystem: Environmental > Terrestrial > Soil > Wetlands | place: USA... | reverse complement strand
GAGCACATCGGCCAAAGCGTCGAGGGCGAGCTGGAGGCCGTGTTCGTGATCGACGGCAGCCCAGACAACTCCAGTGAGCTGCTCTTCAGCGCGCTCTCTCGAGCGAGCATCCGCGCTCGGATCGTCGAGCACTCGCGCAACTTCGGCGCGTTCTCTGCGATCCGCACCGGCATGCGACTCGCCCGCGGGCGCTACATCGCGGTGATGGCCGCCGACTTGCAGGAGCCGCCGGAGCTCGTCATCCGCTTCCTCATGCGTTTGGCGGGGGGGGATGTCGACGTCGTCGCCGGAGAACGCGCGAGCCGTGACGACAAAGGCGACATCGCCTCGAAGATCTACTGGCGTCTGTACAGGCGATTTGTCGTTCGCGAGATCCCGCGCGAAGGCGTCGATGTGTTTGCATGCACCGCCGCCGTACGCGACGTCGTCTGCTCTCTGGAGGACGTGCACACCTCGCTGGTCGCGCAGCTCTTCTGGGTTGGCTTCCGTCGCGAGCTCGTTCCCTACGATCGGCTGCCGCGCATCGGCAAGAGCGGCTGGTCGTTGCGGCGCAAGTTCCGTTACCTGTCCGACAGCGTGTTCGCATTCACGGACATGCCCGTGCGGCTGCTGTGGATCGTCGGCCTCGTCGGCATCTCGCTCGGCGTCATCATCGGCGCGATCGTGCTGATCGCGCGGATCACCGGCGGCATCTCCGTGCCGGGCTACGCCGCAACGATCCTCATCCTCGTGTTCTTCCTCAGCCTCAACTCGCTCGGGCTGGGCATCATCGGCTCCTACGTGTGGCGCGCGTATGAGACGATCAAGCGCCGGCCCGGAGCGATCGTGCGCGAGACGATCGAGCTGACGGGCGAGGACGATGCGTGAGGTAGAGATCGATGATCGGGCGGTGTGCCTCGCGACCGATGTCGGCGACGGCACGCGCGTGGCCGCGTTCGCGCAGGTGTGCGAGGGGGTAAGCGTCGGTGAAGGCTGCTCGATCGCCGACGGGGCGTTCCTCGGCGCCGGCGTGCGTATCGGCGACCGCGTGAGCATCGGCTCAGGCGCATACCTGCCCGCGGGCGTGACGGTCGGCGCGAATGTGCGAATCGGTCCAAAGGTCACTTTCAGCGACGAGCCGCCTGAGCCCGGCGAGGAGGACCTTGCCGTCGCCGGGGAGGATGCGCCCCGGACGTCAGTCGGGGCCGGGGCCATGATCGGGGCAGCCGCGACGATCGCCGGCGGCCTGGCGATCGGCAGAGGCGCAAAGGTCGGCGCCGGCGCCGTCGTCACACGGTCGATTCCGCCGAATGCGATTGTCCTCGGCAATCCGGCGCACATCGTCGGCTACACACGCTCGAGAACCCACGGCGGCGAGGGCGCGATCGCAGCGAGCACCGCCGACACCACCTCGCTGGACGTCGGGGGCGCACGACTCACGCGCTCGCCCGAATTCACGGACCTGCGCGGCAGCCTCACAGTCGGAGAGCTGCCTCAGGACGACATCCCGTTCATTCCCAAGCGCTGGTTTCTTGTCTATGACGTGCCCAACCAGGAGGTGCGCGGCGAGCACGCGCATCACGTCTGCCACCAATTTCTCGTCTGCGTGTCAGGCACCATGACGGTGGTAGTCGATGACGGCGAGCGGCGAGCGGCCGTTTCGCTTGACTCGCGCGTGCTAGGGCTCTACATCCCGCCGCTGGTATGGGCGAGCCAATACCGCTTCAGCGCAGACGCGGTGCTACTCGTGCTCGCCTCCCATCACTACGACGCCGCGGACTACATACGCGACTACGACGAGTTCCTCGCCGCGTCGCGCAGCTGAGCGCCGCCTTAGCTCGGCTGCCCGGTCCAGGCCTCGGCAGCACGCTCGACGGCGTCCAGCTCATCGAGCGTCGTGAGCACCGGCGCGACATCCATCCCGCGGATCCAGACAAGCCCGCTTGGTAGAGGGTTAAGCGTGCGCTCAAGCTCGGGCCGGACCCCATCGAGCGCCAGGTCGCGGAGGATCACGGGCATGTTCAGACCAGCCTTCGCGAAAAAGTAGATCGTCGTGAAGAACCGGCCGATGTTGATCTCGGTCAGGTTCGGAACCCCGTCGCGACCGTAGGTCATGTCTACGCCGAACACGCCGTGTGGAGCATCGTCGATCGCGAGCACCGAGGCCCGTGCGAGCTCGTCGATCTCTGCGTCGGCGACCGTCGCGGCGACGCGGGTCACTCCCGTGACACCTGCCGGCGCGCGGTTGGCGAAGGCCCACTCGTAGCGCCGTCGCGTCTGCGCGACGATCAGCTCGCCCTCCCACCACAGCGACTGCCACGTGATGCTGTCGCGGCCGAGCATCCGCGCTGCGGTGAACGAGCCCCAGCCATCGAAGCGTTCGATCCACGCGCTGCCGAAGTCCAAGGAAGACGTCGCGATCGCGCCGCTGCCACCGCCGCCCTCAATCGCCCTGAGCCATACTTCGGGGCCAAGCCGCGCGATCGCCGCCTGGAGATCGTGCGGTGTTCTGAGCAGCATCGTCTCGGGCACCGGCAAGCCGGCCGCCGACCAGGCCTCATATGAGCGGTGCTTATCGACGCACACCTCGACGGTCTCGGACGCCGGCAGCGGGACCGCGACGCCGCGCTCGACGATGCGTTCGCGCATCCGCGAGACGGCGCGAACCTCGAAGTCATGCTGGACCAAGAGCAGGTCCGGGCGCGTCGTTTCAAGCAGCTCGAGCATCGCACCCTCGTAGGCCGGATCTTCGGCACCCGGCACGAGGTGGGTCTCCTCGACGTCAGCCAGGAAGAGATCGGCGGGCGATGAGCTCTGGCCAATCAGGTGGTCCCCGTGAGGAGACTCACGAAGGCAGCTGATGACGTTGTTGCCGGGTGCGCCGCCCGCTCCGCCCACCTGTATTCGCGCGCTCGACACCCCGCCGGAGACTAGCGTGCGGCTTCCTCGGAGGCTTCGAGCGCGACGACGTGCCGCACCTCGCGGGCTAGGCCCTCGGCGAGCGCGACGCGATCCCACGCGCCGATCGTCTCCTCCAGCAGGCCCGTGTCAAAGCCGATCGAGGGAGGGTTGGACCGGTCGCTTAGATAGCGGATACGACCTATGAACCCGACGACGTCGATCAGCGCACCGGCGATCTCGTTGAGCGAGTACGTCTCGGGCGCGGCGAGGTTGAGCACGGGCGGCAAAGGCTGTGGGGCAAGGACGAGCCGACGGATCGCCTCAGCCGCGTCGTCTACGTAAAGCAGGTCGCGGCGAGTTTCCCCGTCGCCGACAACCGTCGGCGGGCGTCCCTGCATGAGCGCCCTGATCGCGACCGGTACGAGCTTCTCGTAGGACTCCTCGCCAGGGCCGTACAGATGCGCGATCCGCACCGTGCTCGCTTCATAGTCACGCTCACGCGCGTCCTCGACGACAAACTGTTCGCCGAGGACCTTCGAGGCGGCGTACGCGTCTGCCGGACGCAGCGACATCTGCTCGGTGATCTCGAGGCCGCTCGCAGGCCCGTACACGTCGGCGGTGCTCGCGAACAGCATCCGCCGCGGCGGCGGGTCCAGTGCTCGCAGCAGATCCCGCAGACCAAGCACGTTGGCCTCGATCACGCGATCGATGTCCGATGCACCCGAGCGCTTCGTCGTCCACGCGGCAAGGTGCACGACTACATCCAGCGACGGATGCTCCCCCGCCTCCAGTTCGCCGAGGCGCTTGCCGAGCGGCACAAGCTCGATCGCCGGATCCGCGCCCAACAGCTCGGCGACGCGTTTCCCGAGAAAGCCGCGCTCGCCCGTCAACAGCACACGGGTCTTCGACACCGCCGCAGGATACTCAGCGCCGAACGGTGGGTGCCGTCTCCCGACCGGCCCCCACGTCGGCGTCGGGGTCCGCCCGAGGCGGGTCGTCGGGCGCTCCGCCTGCTTCGCCACTCGCGCGGAAGGACCAGTGTTTGTTAATCAGGAACGTGACCGGCGCGGCGATCAGCACGGCCAGTCGTTGGGAGGTCTTGGCGCTGATGCCGATGCTCGAGTAGAGCACCGCAAACGCCGCGTAGTTGACTAGGAACGACACGCCCGCGGCGATGCAGAAGCGAGAGAAGTCGCTGCGAAGACTGCGCCCGCTGGGCGGGAACGCCCACACGCGGATCAGTGCGAAGTTGTAGATCCCGTTGAGCACGAACGCGATCCCGAGCGCGAGGTACGGCGGGATGCCGATGTCGATCTCAATTGAGTAAAGGACGATCGCGAGGACGTAGCCGCTCGCGGCGACCACGCCGTAGCGAACGATCTGCCCGGTGATCCCGTGACTGCGCGCGAGCCGCGTGAGGCGGTCGATCACGGCGACGTAAGAGACGATGCTTGGACGCGAGCGGGCGAGCGGCGCCTGAAGAGGAGCAGCGCACAGCCCGCCCAAGCGAACAGGGCCACGACCACGACCGCATCCTGCACGGCCCGGTCCGGTTCTTGGAAGGAGGCCGCGAAGCTGTAGTTGCCCGGCGACAGCCGCCATGCGCGGAACGGCACTCCGGCGTCGATCGACTTCACGCGCTTGCTGGAGGTGCTCCAGCCCTTCACCGCGAGCTCGTTCTCGACCATCAGCATCGGCTTGGCGAGATGCACCGAGTAAACGATCCGCTCGTTGCCATAGGCGAGCGTGTGTACCGAGGGGCTCGCTCGCCAGGTCTTCGCCGCGGGCAGGCGCACGGTGCCCGAGCAGCCGACGGCTTCGCAGGGGAACAAGTACGCCTGCCACGGCGCGAGCAGCAAAGCGTTCAGCGCAGGTTCGTGCTCTGCCAGCCAGAGCGTGCGCTCGATCGTCGAGTCGTAGTCGCTCTCGTGATAGGCATCGGCAACCCAGCCCGAGGCATTCGGTTCGGCCGTCGAAGCCGGCGGAACGCGAGCCGGGCGCGTGGCGGGCGTCGCGGCGAGACGTTCGGGGAGCTCGCGCACGAAGCCATCGCGCTTGACGTAGAACGCCAGCGCCGACGGTGGCACTTGCCACGGTGAGACGACCCCCTGCGAACGGTAGGCGTTGATCTCGCGCGCACCGTCGATCGCCACGAGCACCACTAGCGCGCAGACGAGGATCTTCGCCGGCGGTCGCGCAGCCGCGAGCGCGACGCACGCGACGATCACCACGATCACGAGCCACAGTGCGCGCGTCGGCATCGCATGTGTGTCAGGCGCGAAGATCGCGCCCAGCGCGAGCGCCAGGCCGAGCGCCGCCATGCGAATCGCAAGCGTCCGTCGTGCGCCGGAAAGCCCTCGCCAGGCGTCGATCGACACGACAACGATCGCGAGCGCGACCGTCGCCTTGTAATCCGACGCCGGGAACCGGCTCGGGAAAAGGGGGCGGATTGAGGCCATGGCGTGCCCAATGAATCCGATCTTCGGCGTCATCGCCAGCAGCAGGGCAAGCACGCCGCACGCAACGAGCGGGGCGTGGCGGCGAAGTCCCTCTAGGCGCGTGCACGCGAGACCGATCAAGATCGGGATTGCGAGCGCCCACGAGGTGACCGTTCCATCCAGCGACCACGAGAAGTTGTTGAGATAGAGCCCGAGCAGATCCAGTGGCCTGAGTGCCCATTCCGAACGCAACGCCGCGGTCGGTTCGATCGTGCGGAACAGTTCGTTGGCCTGTTCGGCACGTAGGTAAGGGATCAGCACCGCCACCGTCGCCGCCGCCGCAGCGACTACGGTCAGCAACAACGCAAGCCGGTAGCGACGCCAAAGTGCGCGACCGTCGCCGTACAGCGCGACTACGAGATAGACCGCAGCGGTCAACCCAAACGAGACGACCTGACCGGGGTAAGCGCCTGTCGCGATCAGCCACGCCAGGAGCGGAACGGCCGCGAGCCGCAGCCAGCGCCCGCCGTCGGCAGGCGGCGTCAGCGCCCACAGCAACCACGGCAGGTAGGCGAAGCCCCGAAATATGTCAGCGTGCTCGGCCTGACCGTAGAAGCCGCCGAAGAACACGTAGGCGATACCCGCGAGCAGCGCCCACGTCCACTCCAGCCGCCGCGCTCGCGCTAGCGCGTAGACGCCGAGCCCCGCGAACAGCACGTGGGCGATCTGGAAGGTGGTTAGCACGCGCAAGGTCGCCGAGATGCGGAACAGCCCGAGTACCCACCATCCGGGGTAGTAGAAGCCCGACTGCGCGTCGACGTCGACGGGAAAGCCACTCGCTACATACGGCGACCACAAGATCGCGTGGCCCCTGCCGATCGTCGCCGCGACGAACGCCGGGGTCGTCGTGTAGGTGCCGAGAAAGTCCCACGGGAAGCTCCAGTGGTCGAACAGCTGTTTGTGGAAGATGACGCAGACGAAACCGAGTAGGACCACGAAGACGAACAACGGGACACGCGCGTTGTTCCATGCGCGGGCCAGCGTCGCGCGATCGCCGGCCGCGCGATCGCCGGCCGGTCGCCCGGGTGACTCAGCGGGAGCGGCAGTCGGCGTCGTCATCGAGGGAACCTCCCGGGCCACGTCGCCACGACGCCCTCGCAGCCGCGCTCAGCGCACACGCTGAAACCAGAGCGAAGCGCCCGCGAGCGAGTCCGCGGGGCTGAGGCGAAAAGCGCGCCTGACCGCCTCGAGGTGGTTAAGCACCATGTAACGAGTGCCCCAGGTGATCGCGAAGCTCGAGTTGTAGCTGAGGAACGAGCGCACGAGATAGGACTCGTTCCAACCGCGCCCCTCCATCACCCAGTTCTCCGGATACTCCTCGGGGAGGAAAACGTCATGTACGTGAACCACGACGCCTACCCGTAGGCGCGGCACGATCTCGTGGAAGATCCAGGTGACATCGCCGCCCGTCTTAACCACGTGCGAGGTGTCGATGAACAGCACATCGTTGTACCCGAGTTCGCCGAACAGCTCCAGCGGCACGTCCTGGATCAGCTCGCCGCGCAGCTCGGAGATGCCCTCGACGCCTTTGGTCAAAAAATCCCTCGGATACGGCTCGACGCAGAGGAACCGCATCGAGTCGGCGAACTCCTCACGATTCACGCGCGCCGTGACGAGCGAGGAGAAGCCCGAGCCGATCTCAATCATCCGCGCCGGTCGCAGGCGCCTCAGCATCGCCGCCAGCACGAGCGCGTCGAGCGGTGGGTACTGGTCGTTGCCCGACCAATACTCGCTCGGATCGTCTGGCTCGGAGTCACGCAGGGCCAGCGGCTCCTGCTCGGAGAAAGGACCGTTGCAGAGGTACAGCTGTGCCTCCTCACGCCAGTCGATGTCGAGCATTGGGCGCTGCGTTCCCGGCCAGATTTGCTCGCGGCGGGCGGCGAGCTCGGTGGTTTCGTACATCGGCGAGTAGAAGTGCCCAAGCGGGAACAGCAGCGGGTTACTCGGCGGCGCGCTCAACCGATCACCCGCCACGACCGGCGCGCAGCAGACGGGCGAGCGCGCGACCAGGGTCGCGTGCCGCGGCCGCGGCACGCGCGAGCGGCGAGAGCGTGCGCCAGCGGCGCGACTGCACGGTCACGGCATACGCGTGGTTGACGTTCGCGAGCTCGCCCTGCAGGCGCCCGACCTCCGCTTCGAGTCGCACGCGGGCTTCTGCGTGCTCCTTGCTCGCGGCTCCGTGCATGTGCAGGTCCTCCTCGAGCTCGGAGATCACGACGTCTCTGGCCTCGAGCTCGATCAGCCGCTCACACAGCTTGACCAGCCGATCCGCCGAGCCCGCCGGCAGCAGGACCGGCTGGGCGTTGCGGCGCTCTTGCAACACACGCTGGGCTCCGCGCCAGACCTCGGCCTCGTGCAGCGAGGCCGAAGACTCCCCTCCACGCCACATTTGGTAGACGCTCGTGACCTTCTCGGTGTCGCGAACCGGCGCGAGCGCGACGCACCGCATCAAGAAGTCCCAGTCCTCGAGGATCGGCAGCTGCTCATCGAAGCGCAGCCGGAACGTCTCGATCAGGTATCTCGGGACCGCAAACGTGCAAATCGGCGTTTCGTTCTCGAATAGATGGCGAATAACGTCGAACTTCGCCGTATACGGAAACTCCAAACCGGACTGCACGACGAACGGAGCCCTGTGCGACTCGTCCGACGGCGAGACGCGGCGAAGCGCCGCGACCGAGCGCACGATCGCGCCGTCGCCCGCGGCCTCGATGAAGCGCTCGACCCAGTCGGCCGTGACGACGTCATCGTCGTCGAGGAACGCGACGTAGTCGCTTGAGAGGCGGTCGAGCGCTGCGTTCAGCGGGCGCGCGCGACCGCCGCCGATCACCGGCAGCACCGCGACTCTCCCCGAGAACGTCGCGTCGAACTCGGCCACAAGCGCTTCGACGCTCGGCAGCGTCTCCTCGGGGTTCGGCGTGTGCAACATCACCGCGACGTCGAAGTTCTCGACCGACTGCGCAGCCAGGCACGTGAGGGCATCGCGCAGGTGAGTGGGGCGACGACCCTGGGTGCGCATCACGACCGTCAGCGCACGGACAGCGGGCTCACGTGCTGCGCGCGCGCCGGGCTCCCGCTCTAGCGTCGCGGGAACACTCAGATCAGTTGCTTCGGAAGCCCGTGGGCTTGGTAGGAAGGCGCGCACGAACTGGATCGTGTCGGCGTGTCGATCGGCACTTTCGCGCCAGATCCGGATCGCAGCCGCGACCGGCGAGGCCCACGAGACCGCTGGATGTTCGGAGGGAAAGTGCTGGTCGCTGTTGCGCATCGTGAAGTCGTGCGCCGCAAGCTCAACCAAGCCGCACGCGCGCGTCTCGCGGCCGAGCCGATCGGCCGTGAAGAACTGCACGTGCGTCGAGTCGAGCAGTCCCGTCGGCGTGTAGTCCCAGCGACCGAAGACGAGCTTTGCCGCGACGTCGACGTGCGCGATGTTCGGCACGCTGATCAATAGATGCGGGCGGTCGATTGCGTCCAGCCCACGGCGCAACGCCTCGAGGAACGGCCTTGTCTCGGGCATGTGCTCGACGACGTCGAGCAAGAGCACCGCGGCAACCGGACGACCGTCCGTCAGCTCGCGGATCGCCTCGGGGAGCTGCTCGAGATCGCCGAGGTCGAGGTAGCGCCCGTCGAGCCCTCGGCCAGCGAGCTCGGCCAGCGAGTCGGGGTCGATGTCGGCGCCGACGTATTCGAAGCCAAGCTCGGTAAGCGGCTGGGCGATAGTCCCGGTGCCGCAGCCGAGGTCAACGATCAGACCACGCTCGATATCCAGTCGCTGGACGAGCTCGACGACGTGTCCGTACGCGCTGTTCCACGCGAACGTGAAGTCGTAGCGCGGGGTCGCCCCCGCCTGCTCAGAATCGATGCTCGGCATACTCGCCATCGATGAACTGCGCGATCTGCGCCGGATCGGGTTCGCTCGCCGGGACCCGGCCATCGGCCACGCGAGCCTTGAACTCCTCGAGCGCCGCGCGCTGCATCGCCACTCCGCCCTCGTCGATCGCCCGTTCGGTTTGCTCGAGGATGTCCGGACGGTCCCAACGGCGCGCGAGCATCAGCCGCCCGAGCGCCGAGTGGTAGATCTCGTAGTCTGGCGCCGGCCAGCCCTCGCCGTGGGTCGGCCGCTTGTCGTGGAAGACGGCGGCGCGCGGCGCGGTAACGACACGGTGCCCCGCGCGTCGCGCGCGCCAGGACAGATCGACGTCGTCGCAGTGCAACAGAAACGTCGCCGAGTCAAAGCCGTTCAGCTGATCGAAGACCGGACGCCTGAGCATCATGCAATACCCGCTGGCCCAGCTCGTATCGCCGGTTCGCTCGTCGTAGACGCGCGGGTGCTCCAACGGGATCTGGCGCGCCTCGGCAATCCCGACGCCCGGCTCGTCAACCGCGCGCACGAGCTCGACCAACGCCGTCGGCGAGGGGTAAGTATCAGGGTTGAGGACCAGCAGCAGGTCGCTCGCATGCCGATCGGCCAGGCGATTCTGGCCGCCACTGGAACCGAGATTCTCGCCGAAGAACTCGTACGTGACGTTCGACAGGGAGCCGGTCGCCTCATGCATCGCCTGCGTGTCCGGATCGCCCAGCACGGGGCCTGGACTGCTGTCGCCCATCGCCCATTCGACGCCGGTCGCGAGCTCGCTGTCGAGCAGCACGCACGCGGCTGCGTCAAGGCCATGCAACAGGCGCCAAAGCTGGCTCAGCTGATGTCCAAAAAGCACGGATTGGACACGCAGCACGCGTCCCGGGCGTTCGCCTGTCACGCCCGGGCATGCTAGCTCCCGCCGAGGCGAGAGTCGCGATCGATGCCTCGCTACGAGAGCACTTTCGCCGACTCCCGAGCACCGTCACCACGGCGGTGGAGCGCTCCGAGCCGGGCCCATCCAGCGCGTTTAGACTGCCCTTGCATGTCCAGCGCCGACCCTCGTAGCAGCAGCGACTCAGGCGCCGACGCAACGGCCGCCGGCGACGCAGCCGGTCGAGCGCTTGGCGCGCTGACTCGCGAGACGGCGAGGCTGCGCTACGAGGCCGAAACGGCGCGAGCCAACAGCCTGAGGAGTGCGAACGCGCTGCTCGAGGTCGAGCAACGCCTCGCGACCACGAACGCTCGGCTGGCCGCGTGCGAGCCACTCGCCACCGAGCGCGCCCAGGAGATCGCGATGCTGGCGCAACGCATCGATCGAGCCGAGCGCGTGATGGCGGCGATGCAGCGGTCGCTGAGCTGGCGCCTCACCGCACCGCTGCGCTCGCTTAAGTCCCACCGTTAGCCGTCAAACGCACGCGACAGGCCGGCGTATTGTCGGCGCAGCACGCGCCAGGCGGTCGCAGGGTCACGCTCGGCGGCGGCGGGTTGGCGCAAGATCGGCGATCGCCGCCGGGCGAGGATCTCAGGCACGCGTACCCCATGCTCGTCGCGATCCGCAAGCGCGCACCACAGCGCAAGCTCCTCCCAGCCGTCGAGTGCCGGATCGCTAACGAAGCCGCCCACCTGGAGCACCGTGGAGCGGCGAATCAGCGCGAGGCCGTTGATGAACGATCCGTACCGAAGACGGTAGGGCTCCCATCCCAAGTAACCGTCGAGGCCCTCGGGTCGACCGACGTTGTGCAGCTCGACCGCGCCGTACGCGAACGCAGCGTTCTTCCGACGATCTAGCGTGTCGACCAGCCGTCCGAGCGCATGTGGGTAGAGCTCGGTCTCGGCCGCGAGCAGCAAGATCAGCTCGCCGTGAGCGAGCTCGAGACCGCGATTGCACGCGTCTCCCACGGTGAGGCTTGGCGCGACCGTGAGGCGCGAGCCGCAGATCCACGGCGCGTCCGCGAGAGCGGGCCCCAGGGCCTCCTCGAAGCTCGGCTCATCGTCGCTTCGGTCCACGAGTACGAGCTCGATCTGCTCGTATTCGCTCAGCGAGAGCGCACGCACGGCGCCCGCCATGCTGCCTGCGGCGCCGGCGAGCAGCACCGTGACGCGCGGAGGCTGCGTACGCGTATGCGTGCCGAACAGCTCGGCGCTGCCGTCCGCTTCATCGCCGGCGCGTGCACGAGTTGCGGGGGGCGCGGTTGTCCGATCGTCGGTCAGCGACGGCGCGATCAGCTCCCAGGCCGGAGGCGGCAGCTGCGGCGGACTCGGACGTGGAACCGGGTCGCCCGCGCGCGCGAGACCCGGCCGCAGCGGTGTGCACGCGGCCTGCTCGATCGCCTCGGCAAGCATGGGAGCCGACGCGCGGAGCGGGTAGAGGTCTCGCAGGAGACGGTACGCCGAATCGCGCATCCGCGCGAGCCGGTCCTCGTCCTCGAGCAGAGCCTGCAACGCTACGTCGAGCGACTCGTACGAGCAGCTCACAAAGTGCTCGCCGGGCACGAGTGGCTCGAAGCCGAGTGAGTGCTCGCTGAGCAGCACGCATCCGTTTGCGATCGCCTCCACCGCGCGCTGCCACTCGAAGTAGCCCAGCTCGCCGCGGTGGATGTTCAACAGCAGCTTCGACCGCGCGAGCAGCTCCCACTTGCGCTCGCCGGAGATGAACTGCTCGGAGCTCGCGCCGTGCGGCACGAGGGCCTCGGGCAGATGCAGCTCCGTGCGCCGGCCTGCCAGGTGACGCCCACAGCGCGCGATCGCCGTCAAACGTCGCGGTGTCGCGCCCGCGAGCAGGGTGACGTCTATCTCCCGAGGAGCCGTCTGCCTCTGATGCCAGCGATCCCAGCGAGATGTATACCCGAGCTGCAGCAGCCGCGCCGCAACGCCGCAACGCCGCAACGCCTGTACACCGAGGCTGTTGATGTCGAGCGCCGCGGCGACCTGCGCGGCGACCTGCGCGGTTTCATCGAACCAGTGCGTTCCGGGCTGCTCGGTGCAGATCGCCACGCTCCGGCGCAGCTGCTCGGCATTGGGCCGCGCATCGGGCATGATGAACGGCAGCAGCTCGTGGGGCACGAACACGTACGCGAGCCCTTCGCGCAGCGATGGAAAGCAGTCGACCGCATGAGTGACCTCGATCCCCTCTGCGGCCAGCGTCTCCGCGAGCGCGTCCTGCAGCTCGCCGAAGAACACGTTCTGCCGGCTCGCCGAGACGAAGCACGCGGTCGGCTTCATCGCTCGGCGACGGCGGCGTCGAAGGAGAGAGCGCTGAGCGCGAAGCCAAGCGCTCGATTCTCCGGCGGCAGCTCGCGGTCTTGCTGCCCGATATTCGACCACGGTTCCTGAACCTCGAAGTCAAAGCGGTAGTCGCCCGGCGGGAGTCGCGCCGCGAACGCCTCCTCGCGCCACTCGCCCGGCTCCCACACGATCTCCCACGCGCAAACCGGCTCGGAGTCGGCGAGTCGTCTCGCGGTAATCCGCGTCACTGAGCTGCGCCCGGGCGTCAGGCGAAAGCGCATCCTCATTGCGCTGGTCTCGCGCTCCACGCGGACGACCGCCGCGGCCTGAGCCGAGCTCCAGCGATACGCGCCGGTCGGTGACTGCTCGGCTTCGAACCAGCCGCTGATCAGCTGCCCCTCGGCGCCGGCCCCGCCCATGTCGAGCCCAACCGGCGCGAGGTCGAACGTCTCCTCGAACGACAGTCGCGCCAGCGCCAGCGCCAGCCTGCGCTCGTTGCGCGGAGGCTCGAGCCAGCCCGGCTCCGCGCTGACGATCAGCTCGTAGTCGCCCGACTCAAGCTCGATCGGGTGATTCTCGATCGAGCGCGCGAGATACTGCCACCGTAGCCGGGTCTCCCAGACCGGTGCCGTGGGCACCTCCGCTCCAGTGGGCACCCCCGCTCCGGTCCGCCGGATCTCCAGGGCTATGCCGTCGATCTCCTCGGGCACGTGCGTGTAGTCGAGGTGCAGCCGTCGCGCAGGACGATCCAGCGAGATCAGTACCGCAGCGTGCGGCGTGGCCCAGCGGCAGCTTCGCGATCCCACGCGCTCGCGCGGGAACCAACCGTAGGGAAGCTGCGCCTGCGCGTCCTCGCTGGACATGTCGAGGAACGCCCGCGCGTTCTCGGGCCGCGGCCGTGGCCGTGGCGTGACACCGGCCGGGAAGCGATCCCCCCAGGAATCAGCAAACAGTCGCGTGGGAACGGGTGAGGCGCCACGTCCATCGCGCCGCGCGGCGTCGCGCCTCGCGGCCAGCGTGCTCGAGAGGCGGCGCATGTTCCAAGCAGCGGCAGCGCGCTTTCGCCGCCGCGTGACGCCGTCCGCCTGGCGATATGCCGAAAGCTCTTGCGCGAACCACTTGCCGAGTAGCTCACGCGGCGTGTACTTGAGCACCACGCGCATCCTGTGTCGCTCACACAGCAGTCGCTTTCGCTCTGACTCACCCGCCGCTGTCGCATGATCGATCCACGCGTCGTGCGCGACCAGGACGCTGTAGCCCGCCCGCCACAACCGCGTGCCGTAGTCGACGTCGTCGTAGTAATTCAGCATCGCGTCGTCGAACGGCCCCACCCGCTCGAGCGCCGCGCGACGCAGCGCCATCCCACAGCCCATCGGATACAGCGCCTCGGTCGCGAGCCGTGCCTGGCCGTAGGGCTCGTTCATCGAGAGGTCCGCGGCCCAACCCTGCCGGTTGACCGTCCCGCCCGCCCCGTTCAGGACCAGCGGGTCATCCTCGTAGAACACCGTCGACGCCACGCCACCGATCGTCTCGTCGTCCCCGAACGCCCGCACGACCTCGGTCAGCCAGCGAGCGTCCGCGAACCCGTCCGCGTCGATGAACGCGACGATCTCCCCGCTCGCATGCCGCAGGCCCAGATTGCGCGCGGCGGGGCAGCCGCAGTTGCTCGAGGAGCGCACGAGCGTCAGCTCCCCGTCGCGCGATGCGCGTTCGGCCACCTCGCCGGTGCCGTCGTCCGAGCCGTCGTCCACAACGACGATCTCACGGTTTGGGTAATCCTGGGCGAACAGCTGCTCCAGACAGCGCCCAAGGACGTCGGCCGAGTTCCAGCAAACGACCACGATCGACACGAAGGGCATCGCCTCTGGCGACACGGCATCGACGCCTGGCCGCCGCCGTTGGAGCGCCGCGCGCAGACGTCTCTGCTCGTCTCTCCAGCGCAGTGCCTCCATTACCTGGCAGCGACCATATAGCAGCCACTCGGAGCCGCGATCTCCTTGCAAGCTGGTCCTATCCCTAAACTTAGGTTCGTGTCGGCGCGGTGAGTGCGCAACTCGGCGCGATCCGGCGAGTTGCCAACTATGCCGCTCCGCCCACGCCGAGCCTCCATGAGACGCAATCTCGCCATCGTCCCAGCCTTCAACGAGGCCGACTCGGTTGCCCCAACGGTCAGCTCCATTCGCCAGTGGGCGCCCGACTTTGACATCCTCGTGATCGACGACGGCTCGACCGACCTGACCGCGGACCGTGCCAGACAGGCGGGCGCCACCGTGCTACGCATGCCCTTTAACCTCGGAATCGGCGGGGCGATGCAGGCGGGCTACATCTACGCGCTGGAACACGGCTACGAGGTCGCCGTGCAAGTCGACGGCGACGGGCAACACGACCCGAGCCACATCGCCGATCTGCACCAGCGGCTGATCGCGGACCCCGAGCTGAACATGGTCACCGGCTCGCGCTTTCTGGCTGCAAGCGGCGAAGGCTTTCAGTCCTCGGCGGCGCGGCGGGCGGGCATCCGGATCTTCTCAACGGTCGTTTCGGCGATCACGGGCCAGCGCGTGACCGATCCGACCTCCGGCTTTCGCATGACCAACCGGCGCGGGATCGAGCTGTTCGCGCGCGACTACCCGCACGACTATCCCGAGGTCGAGGCGATCCTCTTGATGCACGCCCACCGGCTGCGCAGCTGCGAGATCCCCGTGCTGATGCGCCCGCGCACGAGCGGCGAGTCCGCCATCTCCTCGACCCAGTCGGTCTACTACATGGTCAAGGTACTGCTCGCCGTGTTCGTTGGGCTGTTCCGCCGCCGCCCGACCGTCGAGCCAAAAGACCCCGCCCCCGTGCTCGCGGAGCGCGCGATATGACCGACATCACGCTGCAACGCGGGGTCGCGATCGCCGTCACCTTCGCCCTGCTCGTCGTCGTCTTCGAGTTGGTGCGACGCAAGCGACTTTCCGAGCGCTACGCGATCCTCTGGCTGCTCGCGGCGATCACGCTGTTCGTGCTCGCGGTCTGGAAGGGGCTGCTCACCTCGCTCTCGCATGACGTCGGCATCTCCTATCCGCCGTCGGCGCTGTTCGCCGTCGCGATCGGGCTGATTGCGATCATCCTGCTGCACTTTTCCCTCGCGGTCTCTCGGCTATCCGACCAGAACAAGGTCCTCGCGCAGCGCCTCGGGCTGCTGCAGCAGCGGATCGAGCACGCCGAGCAAGGCACGATCGCACGGGCCGACGACACGGACGAGCCACGCCCACCCGAGGCGCCGGACGTGCCCGGCGAGGGGCGAGGGCGCCAAGAGCCCGTCGTCGAACAGCTCTCGGGCCGCCGCTAGAAGTTGAGCCACGCCGGCCCCGACGCTCTGGCCGTCGTCGTAGTCACCTACCAGTCGGCCGAACACCTCCGCGCGTTGAGCGACGCGCTCGCGCCACAGCTGCGCGAGGACGACGAGCTCGTGGTCGTGGACAACGCCTCGACCGACGGCACCGCCGAACTGGCGCGCTCGCTCGGCGGGCACGTCCGGGTGGTGGAGACCGGCGCGAACCTCGGCTTCGCGGGTGGCTGCCACGCCGGTGCCGAAGCAACGAAGGCTCCGTTGCTGCTGTTCCTGAACCCCGACTCGCAGCCCGCCCCCGACTGCCTGGAGCTGCTGCGCACCGCGAGCGCCGAGCAACCGGACTGGGGCGCCTGGCAGGCGGCGGTGATGCTCCCCGGTGAGCAGATCAACACGAGCGGCGGCGTCGTGCACTACCTCGGCATCGGCTGGGCCGGAGATTGCGAGCGGCCCGCCTCGGCGCTGCCGAAGGATGAGTCGGAGGTCGCCTTCCCCTCGGGTGCCGCGATGGTCGTGCGCCGCGATGCCTGGGATCGGCTCGGCGGTCTGGATCGCGAGTACTTCATGTACGGCGAGGATCTCGACCTCGGCCTGCGGCTGTGGCTTACCGGCCACCGGGTGGGGCTCGTCCCCGCCGCCCGCGTGCTGCACAGTTATGAGTTCGACAAGGGTCAGAAGAAGTGGTTTTGGCTCGAGCGAAACCGCTGGCGGACCGTGCTCTCGGTGTACCCCGGTGCGTTGCTCGCGCTCGTGCTTCCCGCGCTGCTCGCTGCCGAGGCAGGGCTCATGGTGATCGCTGCGCGCGAGGGCTGGTTCGGCCCGAAGCTGCGCGCCCAGCTGGCCGGTGTGACGCAGCTCGCGGGGACGCTCGCGCGGCGACGGCGCGTCCAGCGCGAGCGGCGGATCGGTGCCCGCGAGTTCGCGCATAGGCTCACCAGCTCGCTCGACAGCCCCTATCTCGGTGGCATCGCCGACTCGCCGCTCGGCGCCGCGCAAGCCGCTTACTGGCGCGCGGTCCTACGAGTCCTCTCAGTACTCGCGCGCTGATGCGCGTCGGGCTCGACCTGCTCTACCTGACTCCCGGCGAGACCGGCGGGCGCGAGACCTATGCACGCGAACTCGTGCCCGCGCTGCTCGCCCGTGAGCCCATGCTCGAACTGGTCGCGTTCGTGAGCCGCGACGCTGGGCCGGGGCTCGCGCGCGAGCTCGGCGAGGGCGTCGAGGAAGTCGTCGTCCCCGTCTCCGCCCGCAGCCGCGTCCAGTGGGCGGCCGGAGAGCTGGCCCTGGTCTCCGCCGCTGCCCGGCGGGCGCGCGTCGAGCTGCTGCACTCGATGGCGAACTTCGCACCCCCATGGGGACCTTTCAAGCGGGTCGTGACGATCCACGATCTGCAGTACCGCGCGGTGCCGGATCGCATCTCCTTGCCGGTCAGAGCGCTGACCGGAGCGCTCGTCTCGCTCGCCGCGCGTCGTGCCGATCGGATCCTTGCCGTCTCCGAGGCAGGCGCGCGAGAGCTGATCGAGGATCTTGGCGTGCAGCGCACACGGATCGACGTCGTCCCTAACGGGGTTCGCCCTCCGGGTACGGCGCCGCCCGAGACGGACCTGCGCGAGCGTTTTGGACTCGGCGATCGCCCCCTCGCGCTTTCAGTCGCGACGAACCTGCCGCACAAGAACCTGCCCGCCCTGATCGACGCGCTGGCCCTCATCGAGCAGCCGAAGCGACCGTTGCTCGTGTTCGCGGGGCATGGGACCGATGACGGGTCGCTGCGTGAGCGTGCTCTCTCCGCGGGCGTCGATTCCGACGTGCGCACGCTTGGCGCGTGCTCGACCGAGGGACTGGATGGGCTCTACGCCGCCGCCAGCTGCCTTGTACTCCCCACCCTGCACGAGGGCTTCGGCCTGCCCGTGCTCGAGGCGATGGCACGCTCGCTGCCCGTAGCTTGCTCTGACATCGCCGCCTTGCGCGAGGTCGCCGGCTCCGCGGCGCTCTATTTCAATCCGCGCAGTCCGCGCGAGATCTCCGAGTCGCTCGTCAGACTCCTGTCCGATTCAGGGCTCGCGCGAGCGCTCGTGGATCAGGGAAAAGCTAACGCCGAGCACTTCAGCTGGGCCGCGGCCGCCGAGGGAACGCTCGCAAGCTACGCCCGCGCGCTCGCTCCCGCAGCGCCCGCGCGCTGAGCCCGCCGAGCAGCAGCACGATCGCCAGGATGCTCGACAGCGTCGCCCACTTGCCCAGCACGATCGGCCACGTTCGCGCTGTGCTGAACGTCACCCGATTCGGTCCCGACGGGTTCTTCTTAACCCGCAAGACCAACTCGGAGTAAGGCGTGCGCCCCACGAACTTCGCGCCATGCACCGCGACGAGATACGGACCGGCGATCACGTCCGTGTTGATCGTTCCCGAGTAAGGCGGCGTGAACGTGACCGCGTAGGCGGTCCGCGGCCGTTCGGTCACCGGGACCGGGATCACGTTTGCGCCCTGTCCGTTGTAAACGGTCACGTCTTCCACTTCCGGGATCGTCGCCGTGCGCACCGGCAGCGAGACATCCTGAAACTCCAGGTACGTCGCGAAGCGAATCCAGTAGTCGGGTAGCTTGCTGCCTCCCGGGAACAGTGCGCTGCGACTCGGCAGGCTGGAGTTCGTCGTCCACTCCTGGTCGATCGCTTGCCCGACCTCGACGAGCGCGAACGCCACGCCCAGCGCCACGAGCCACCGCCGCGTCCTCCAGCCGCCCGCCGGCGAGCGCACGCCGGTTGCCGCCTGGCCCGCATCCGCGGCCCGAGCAGGCCCTTCGGAGGCCGACGACGACACGGGCTCGCCCGCGAACCGCGTGAGCGCAAGCGTCGCGATCGTCACGAGCCCCGCGGTCGCGAAGTCGATGTACGTCAGCAGACGGAAGGGAAACTGGATCGCCCACAACGTCTTGGGCAGCACGTGCCAGAGACCGGGTATCAAAATCGGCGCGAAGAACAGCAGGCCCGCGATCCCGACTCCGATCGCGAGTCGCCGCCAGGCTCTGGGCAGCCGCCGCCAACAGAGCGCGAGCACAATCAGCGACCAGACCAGCGCGAGCGTCGGGATCTGCAAGTCGAGCGTCGAGAGGTCGCCCGTCAGGCGCGAATGCCTGATCGGGTCGAGCACCAGACCCGGCGGCATCCCGTTGCGGATCGTCGGAGCCGCCACGAACGAGTGGGCGATCGTCGTACGCCCCTGATAAGCGATGTCGGGCAGCAGGAACCAGAGATTCACTCCGAGCGCGAGCAATCCAAGCCCGACCACTGCGAGAACCCGCTTGCCCGAAGGCAGCGCGCCACGACCAAACGCGAACACCAGCGCGACGCACAGCAGGATCAGGAAGATCGTGCCGTACAGCAGTGTGAGGTTGTGGCTGCCCGTGAAGATCACCGTCGCCGCGAGAAACGCGGCGACGGCCCAAGGGCGCCAGCGCTCAGCGCGCAGCAGATGCAGCGCGGAGGCAACCAGCAGCGGGATCGCCGAGGTCGCGACGGTCTCGGGCCAGGCGCCGCGCGCGTAGACGTCGCTTAGGTAGTAGGCGGAGGTGACAAACACGAAGGCCGGCACGTGGACGGTCCAGCCGCGCATGCTGCACTGCGCGGCGATCCAAACCAACCCGCCGTAGGCCATCGCCATCGCCAGCGCGAACGAGAGGATGTAGACCGCGACCGTGTGCCCGCCGCTGGCCACCACGCCCCCGCCGACGAGCGAGTAGAGCGTACCGCCGTAGAACGCATACCACGGCTCGAACGCCCCAAGCGTGGACTGCGCAAACAGGCTTGGGTGCCCGAGGTATTCGATGTTGCGCGCCTGCATCTGTACGAGCCACAGATGGCCCGGCCAGTCTCCGCCGAACGTGCTGTCGGTGAGCACCATCGGCGCGATCAGCACCGCGATCACCAAGAGTCCGAGCAGCACGTGCCAACCCGCTCGCGGGACTCGCCTCGTGTTCGTGACCGCAATCGGCTTGTGGGTAGCGACGATTGCGGTCAAAGGGCCCGTTCTGAGATCTGGAACTGCGCCGGCAAGGCGCGAACCCTACAGACCGTATCCTCAGAGCCCGACTACGCGAGGCTCAAGCGAAGTCGACGAGTCCCGTGCCGCTCCAATGGCCAAACGAGGTGAGATCCAGCTTCGGCCGCTCGATCCCCTCCCAGAAGGAGAGCATCCGCCACAGGCGGATGTCATCGAGCACAAGGATCGGCGCCGCCGCGAGCCCGACCTCCTCGAAGCCACGAAGGAAGTTGCGCTCCTGCTCGCCGTCATGCAACGCGTCGAGGAAGATCAGCTCAGCGCCGCGGAGCAGCTCGGCGTTCGCCCGCCAGCCCGTCGGCGTCGAGAGGTCTTCCAAGCGCTGCTCCAAGCGGCCGTCTGTGAAATCCTCCTCGCGCAGCACCGTTTGGGGCACGGCCTGCCACGGCACGATGTCGAACGTGACGAGTTTTGCGTCCTCGCTCAACGCCGACTTCATCGCGAGCGCCGAGGCGCCCGTCGCCGTGCCGATCTCGACCACAGTTTGCGGGCGCAAGAGCGTGACCAAGGCGACGAGCAGCTTGTAGTGCTCGCCGGGCCAGATGTTTATGAAGGCGCTTCGATCGCGTGCCGCCAGCCACTCCAGATCGACCAACCTTGCGCCCGCGACAGCCTGTAGCGCGACGTCGAGCAGGCGCGCGGAGGGGCCTCCCGAGGGCGAGGCGATCAACGACGGTTCGACGTGGCGCGTCGCGATTGGCCAGCGCCCGAACAGAGCGAGTCGGCTGCCCGCGGCAGCCCTCAGCGTATTTATCGCCATCCGAGTTGATACTAGATGACCATCTCGTTACCTCACCGCAGGGTTTCGTCGAGTGGCGACCCCGTCTGGCTTCTCAGCCCGCCCGGCCCGGCAACAGCTGCAGCAGCTCGCGAGGGAACGCGCGCAGCGCCAGCAGGAGGCCGAAGTAGGCAAGCGAAGCGATCGCCCATTGGGCGACACTCGGCCATGGAAGCAACAGCGCGCACGCTCCGATCCCCGCCGCCAGAGCCGCGCGCGGGACGAGTGCGAAGCTCGGGCGCAAGCGGGCGTGGCTGCGGCTCAGCGCGACCAGATAGCCGCCCGCGACCACGAACTCACAAGCCGCCGAGGCGATCGACGCCCCTTTTGCGCCCATTGACGGCACGAGCGCGGCCGACAGGGCGATCGACGCGATCAGCCCCGCAATCGTCACCCGCAGCAGCGCGCCGTGGAGTCGCAGCGAGAGCAGCGTGTAGCTCCACGTCGCCGCGAGGAAGCCTCCGAGCAGCGCGACCGCTTGCAAGCGCAGCACCGGCACCGCCGGGCCGAACGAGCTGCCGCCGAGCACTTCGATCACGAAGGGCGCCGCGACGATAAGGCTGAGCGTGATGTAGCCACCCGCGAGCAGCGCCGTGTCACCGACCTTGCCAACCGCGTAGCGCAGGCGCTCGTGGTCGTCGCGGCCCGCGCGTGCGAACAGCGGGAACGCCGAGCTCGCGATCAGGCCCGAGGTACCGCCCACTACCTCCACGATCTTGAACGCCGTCGAGTAGTAGCCGGTCTGGGCCGCACTGGAGATCAACGAGACCAGGATCAGCCCGATGCGGGGATAGAGGATCCCGACCGTCGCCGCCGCCGCGAACGGCAGCGTGTCGCGCACCAGCTCGCGCCAGCGCGACAGATCGAAGCGCGGCAGCAGCGATACGCGGCTGCGCAGGTAGATCGCGCTGACAAGCAGCGCCGCCGCCGAGGAAGCGACGCTCACCAGGAAGAACGGGAACAGGCTCGCGCCGACCAGCACCAGCAAGGCCGTCCCAGCCGCGACGACCATCGCGTTCACCAATTCGAAGATCGAGGCCACGCCCCAATCCAACTGGGCCGTCAGCGAGATCGCGTAGGTCTGCTGCGCGTTCAGCAACATCAAGCCGAAGCCCGAGACCAGCATCCCCGTGACTACGACGCGCGGGTAGTCGGCGGCCACCATCAACAGCGCCGCAATCGCCAGGCCCGCGAGCGTCAGCGCCGTGCGTAGACCAAGCAGGTCCGAGAGCAGTGCGCGTCGCTCCGCCGGTGCGGCCAGCGCGAACTCGCGCGTGCCGATCCCGCTCAGCCCGAACTCCGTGATGCCCGCGACGATCATCACCACCGAAGAAGCCGTCACGAAGCGACCGAAGTCCGCCACGCCGAGGTGGCGGGTCATCAGCGGCACGGTCGCCGCTGTCAGCAGGATCGTCGCGACGTAGGTGATCCCGCGGATCGCCCCGCCGCGGATCACCTTCGCGCCCGCCTCGGGACGATCGAGGATGTCCGTGTCCGGCGAGGGTGCCGAGCCCCCCAGCTGAGTTCCAGAATCCATCGGCAGGCGTACGTTACGCAGCCACGCCGACCCTCAGAGGAATTCGGCGAGCTCCCGGCCGTCGGCGGCGGTAAGACCGAGCGCGCGGAGCAGGCGCTCCGCGACCGCGCGCCAGGTGTAAAGCGCCGAGCGCGCCCGCGCCGCCGCGCCCGCCCGACGCGCCGTCGCGGGATCTGCCAAGCGCAGCATCGCCTCGATCAGCGCGTGCTCATCCGCCGCAGGGATGACCGCGCCGCCGTCGGAACCGATCACATCCGGCGGGCCGCCGAGGTTCGAACCGATGCTCGGAACCCCCGCCGCGGCCGCCTCGACGTAGACGATGCCGAATGGCTCAACCTGCGAGGGCATCACGAAGCAGGTCGCCGCCCCAAACAGATCGAGCATCAGCGCGCGGTCGCGCTCCCGCTGCTGCGAAAGCACCCCGTGGAAGCGCACGCCCGCCTGCTCCAGAGGCGGATGCCCCCCGATCACGTCGAGTGTCGCCGCCGGGATCCGCTCACGCACCTTCGCGAACGCTCGCAACAGCTGCGGACCACCCTTGCGCTCCCAATCGATCCCGACGAACAGGAACCGAGGCGTGTCCCAGTCGCGCTCGCGCGCGCTCGGCCGGTGGTTCGCACCGAAGCCCACCACCGCGATCCGATCGTCCGGCACGCCGTAGTCCTCGCGCAGCGAATCCGCTGTCCAATGAGTCGCCGCCGCGCACATCTGAGCCACGGCATAGATACTCGTGCGTCTCCGCTCCCAGCCATTGGCAGCTCGACGGCTCATGCGGCTGAACACTGGGTGTGTCACGACCGCCTGGCGCAGCGTCATGTCCTCGAGGGTCACGTAGCGCATGCCGGCCGGCAGCGTGAACGTAGTGCCGATCTGGATCGTGCCGTCCACGCGCGCCTGCTCCAGCATTTGCCGAGCGCGCATGCTTCGCACACGATCAACGAGCGCCGCACCTTCGGCGTCGTACCGGTTCCGCGTGCGCATCGCCGCCGCAGCGAGCAGTGCACGTTCGCGTAAACGCGGTAGCGAGAGGTCGACCGGCACGACCTCGACGCCCAGCTCCCGCAGGCCGGCGCAGAGACCTGACGTGACGCCCGACCAGGTGCCCGGCGAGCGCGGATCACCGACCGAGACGATCGCGATCGTGGCCGCCTGCGTCGCCGCCGGCATCAAGCGGCCGCGCCGGGCCTCGGCGGCTCGGCTGCGACGGCGGGGCTGCCGCCTAGGTACACGTACTTCGCCACGTAGAGCTGAACCATGCCAGCGTAGATGCCCTGGTCGATCGACAGGCGCAGATTGCGCAGTCCAGGCGCGAATCCCCGCTCGCGACGGAAGTTCAGGAACGCGAGCAGGGGTGGGTAGGCCAGCACGAGCAGCGGCGACAGCCGGTTCAGCACCCGCCGCTGCCACGGCCACTGCTCCGGCCCGACCCAGTTGAACTTGGGTAGCTCCGCGAAGTCTCTCGTCAGCTCGAAGCCGTGGACCTTCGCCGAGCGCCGCCACTTCGTCAGCACCGTGCGCAGGCTGTAGTTGTTGTAGGCCGGGCGGTGCTCCAGCTGCAAGCCAATCCGCTTCACCGGCGGGTCCACCTGCTCCGGGCTGTGATGCACGCCCAGCACGTGAACATTTGCGCGCCGGAACAGCGCGAGCTTGAAGGGCCCTGCATCAGTGATGTACCGCTGCCCATCCCACATCCGCCACAGCAGCTCGTAGCCGTTGACCGCCGGGTCGCGCACGAGCTCGCGCAGACCCTCTCGCAGCTCCTCGCCGAGGAACTCGTCGGCGTCGAGCGACATGATCCATTCGCCCCGCAGTTGCTCGAACGCGAACACCGTCGTCGCCTCGGCATGCCCGACGAACGGGCGTACGAACGTGCGGCAGCCAAAGCGCTCGGCGATCTCCAGGGTGCGGTCTTCGCACTCCCCGTCGTGCACCAGCACGATCTCATCGACCACGCCGGAGAGGCTCTGCAAGCAACGCTCTATCACCGCCTCCTCGTTGCGCACGACCAGGCAGGCGGAGATCGAGTGCTCGCCTAGGGGACTATCGGTGAGAAAGCCCATCGCGACAGCCTATGTGCCGCCGCGGGTGTTAGCTCCACCCCTCCGGCCCTCCGGGCATGATTGCGAGGTGCCCGCCAGCCCCCGCGTCAGCGTGATCATGGCCGCCTATAACGAGGAGCGCTTCCTAGTCGAGGCCGTCGAGAGCGTGCTCGCGCAGGACTTCGCCGACTTCGAGCTGCTGATCACCGACGACGGCTCGACCGACGCCACGCCCCGGCTCGCCGAGTCGTTTGCCGCGCGCGATGAACGCATACGCGTGCTGCGCGGCGAGCGCAACCAGGGCAAGCCGTTCGCGCTGAACCGCGCGCTTGCAGTCCGCCGCGGCGAGCTGATCGCCTGGCTCGACGGCGACGACGTGATGCTGCCCGGCAAGCTCTCAAAGCAAGTGATAACGCTCGACGCACACCCCGACGCCGCAGGCTGCGCCCACGACGCCGAGATGTTCCAGTCCGAGGACGGCCACGTGATCGGGCGCTTCTCCCAGGTCGCCAACGGGCGCCCACTGCGCAGCGGTGGGATCGAGCTGTGGTTCGACCCCACGTACAAGATGCTGCCCTCCGCCACGATGATCCGCTCCGCGCTCTGCCCCTCCGGCGGCTTCGACGAGCGCCTCACGTTCACGAACGACTGGCTGTTCGACATCGAGGTCTTCCGCCACGGCCGCTGCATCGCGCTTGAGGAGGTGCTCGTCCGCTACCGACGCCACTCCGACAACTTCACCACCCGCGCCGAGGCGTCGGGCGCTTCGCTGGAGGAGGGTCTGATGGCGATGTCGATCGTCACCGCTCGCTACCCCGAGTTGGCGCGCCGCGCGCGCACGATGACCGCCGCGATCCTGCTCGGGCAAGCTCGCCGCCGGGTCGCGCAGCGCAAATGGCGCGAGGCCGCCTCCTACGCGTCCGCCGCCGCCGGAGCCGGTGGACCAAGGGCGGCGTTCGGCATCGTTGCCGCAATGGGCCGCGCGCGCGCCGCGGCACGGGGCTAGAAGCCGCGGCCCTTAGCGATCGGTCGGGCGCATGCCCAGCCGGCCGTTGCGCGCGTCGGCGAACCCATCGCGCACCGCCCTGAGCGCCGCCCGCCGGTCGGCCCGAGTCAACGCGTGCAGCGCAAAGCTCGCGAGGATCGCGCCCCGTCGCAAGGTGGTCCCCGACACACCGAGCGGCCTGCGTCGCTCCAGCACCACGACCGTGTTGCGCACGCCGTAGTAGAGCGTGTGCGTCGACGCGCGCTCGCCCCCCGTCGAGGCCGAGACGCCGTGCCAGGCTCGCGCGCCGGGGGCGAACACCACCTCGAAGCCCGCCTCACGCACGCGCAGCGCCCAGTCCACGTCCTCCACGTACGCAAACAGCCCCTCGTCCAGCAGTCCCGCCGCCTCGATCGCCTCGCGCGAGATCGCCATCAGCGCGCCGACCGCGCGGCCCGTCGAGACGACACTTTCGTAGGCCGGGCCGTCCTCTTGCCCGTAGCCGCGCGGGCGTCCCGAGTAGCCGAGCAGCTCGCGCACGCGCTGGCCCGCGAACCAGATCGTCGTGGGTCGATCCGCGAAGTACACCTTCCCCGCGAGGATGCCCGCTCGCGGGCGCGTGCGAGCTACTCGCTCGAAGCCCTTGATCACGTCGGCAGCGACCGTCGCGTCGTTGTTCACGAGCACGATCCAGCTCGCCCCCTGCTCCAGCGCCCAGCGGATGCCGAGGTTGTTGCCCCCCGAGTAGCCGAGGTTCGCCCCCGCCTCGATCAGCTCCACCTCGGGGAAACGTTCGCTCACCGCCTCCGGCGAGCCGTCGACTGAGCCGTTGTCCACGCAGACGATCCGCAGCCCCTCGTGCGCGACCTGCGTCAGCGACTCCAGGCAACGCAGCGTGTCCTCGCGGCCGTTCCAGCTCAATACGACCGCGTGCCAGATCTCGCGCGAGGAGCCCCGCTGCGCCTGCTCGGGCGAGGACATGCGCCTGAGAATATGCGCTCCCCGCGGACGGCCCGTGTGGCCCACCCGCCCGGCCGAGCCGCTATAGATGCGCGCTTGGCCGGATCGTTCCTGAGCGCCTGGGTCCTGTTCCCCGCGGTCCTGCTCGCCGCCAGCGTCGGCTGCGGGCTGCTCGTACGCAGGATCGCCGGCGGCAGCCTCTCGACGCTGCTGATCGCGCCCGTCGGCTTCGCGCTCGTCGTCGTGATCTGCTCGTTCGCCTGCTCATATGGCTGGCTCGCGCCTGCCGCGGGGCCGATCGTCGCGGTCTTCGCGCTCGTCGGGTTTGCGCTCGAGTTTGCGGGTCGCAGCGCGCGCATCGGTTGGATGTCAGGCGAGAAAACATCCCAGGGGACCCCCCGCGCGTGGGTCTGGCCGCTGATCGCCGCGCTCGTCGCCTTCGCCGCGATCGGTGGACCCATCTTCTTGACCGGGAAAGTCGGCTGGACCGGCTACTCGCGGATCGTCGACATCGCCTTCCAGTTCGACTTCGCCCAGCACCTCGCCGACGCCGGGCGCACCACACCCGCCGCCGGGGACTCCTCCTACAGCATCGTCGTCACCAAGCTGATCGGCGTCGGCTACCCCGGCGGCTCGCAGGCGACCCTCGGCGCGATGGCGAAGCTGATCGGAACGAACATCGCATGGTGCTATCAGGCGTTCCTCGCGTTCGCCGCCGCCATGGGTGGGCTCGCGATCTTCTCGCTGCTCGGCCGTGTCACGCGCAACGGGCTGCTGCGCTGCATCGGAGCCGCCGTCGCGATCCAGCCCAACGTGCTCTACGGCTACGCCCTGGAGGCCGGGATCAAGGAGCTGACCACCGCCGCGCTGTTGATGATCGTCGTCGCTGTGTTCGCCGACCGCCTGCCCGGCGACGGGCCGCGTCGAGCCGTCGTGCCGCTCGCCGTCGCGGTCTCAGCGAGCTTCGGCGCCTTCAGCCTCGGGATCGCGCCGTGGCTTGGGCTACTGCTGCTCGGCGCGCTGATCATCTCCTTCGCCCGTGGGCGCGGACGCCGCCGCCACGTACTCGAAAGCTGGGTGCTCTTCGCGATCGTCGCCGGACTCATCTCGCTGCCCGGGCTGATCACCGCAGCGAAACTCGCGAGCGTCGCGGGCGCGGCCGTCGGCGGCGTTGTCGACCTCGGCCTCGGCAATCTCGTCGCGCCCGTCTCGCGCTGGGCGAGTGCTGGGGTCTGGCTGACTGGCGACTACCGGTTCCCGCTCCAGAACGCGGGCTCGAGTCATCTATTCGACATCATCATCATCGTCCTCGCCGTAATCGGCGTCCTCGCCGCACTGCTCCGCCGCCGCTGGACGATCGTCGTCGTTGGCGTGATGGCCCCCATCGCGCTCTATTACTTCATCGAACACAGCACTGCCTGGATCCAGTTCAAGTCGTTCACGATCACCGCCGCCTTCGCGGTCACGCTCGCCTTCGCGGGTGCCGCCGCGCTGCAGGCCAGCAAATCGAGAGCGCTCAGCGCGGTTGGCTGGCTCGCCGCGCTCGTCGTCGCCGGCGCCGTCCTCTACGGCAACGCGCTGATCTACCACGACACTACGCTCGCGCCTGGCGACCAGTACCACGACCTCGCGCAGATTGCCAAGCGCCACGCCGGCAAGGGACCTGCCCTCGACCCCTACTGGGATGAGTACGCCGAGTTCATCCTGCGCAGCGAGAAGGCCACCTCGATCGTCGATCCCGCGAACTTCAACTTCCAGGTCCGGCCTGGCGTCGCACCCCCGGGGACGAGTTTCGAGTGGGACCTCAACCAGCTCGTCCCCGCCTACCTACAGAGCTTCCCGCTCATCATCCAGCCGCGCAGCCCCACTGCCAGCCGTGCCCCCAGCAACTACGACCTGCTCGAACGCACGCACTACTTCGACGTCTGGCGCCGCGACCGGCCCTCCAGCACAGTCTTCTTCCACGCCCCCCTCTCCAACCTGCCACACGAGCGCACCCCCGCCCTCTGCCGCGTGCTCGTGGGGCAGGCCCGCCGTGCCGGCCCCGGCGCGCAGGTCGCCTACGCGCAGAGCTCCGTCGCCGCCGTCGCCAACCCCGCCGCAGGCAAGCACTCCACCTATTGGCGATTGCTCGGGCCTTCCACGCTCGCCGCCAAGGGGGCCGGCAGCGATGAAATGGACGTCACCCTGCCCGCCACCGCCCGCTACAGCCTCTGGGTCCAGGGCTCGGTCGGGCGCCCGCTCGCCGTCTACTTCGATGGGCGACGCCTGGGTGGGATCGGCTGGGAAGAGCGCTACCCCGGCCAGTTCCTGCTGATCACCGCCGCCACGCTGCCCGCCGGCAAGCACACCCTACGCATCGTGCGCGGCAACGGCAGCCTGCATCCCGGCAGCGGTGATCCTCCCGGCGAAACCGCCGGTCGTACCGTCGGCGCGTTCGTCTTCAGCCGTCTACATCCCCACGAAGACAGCGTCTACGTCGCTCCCGCGAGCAAGATGGCCCAGATCTGCGCCCGCCCCGTCGGCTATGAGTGGATCGAGGTCCTCAAGCCCGGAGGGGCGCCCCCCGACGCGCTCCCCGCCGCCTACTAACGCCGCGCTCCCGCGCCCGTCCGGCTGCCGTTCATGCGCCGCGGGCCGCCGTTCGCGCTGCCCGCCAGCTCCTGCAGGCGAGCCCGCATCGCCGCTCCCGTCGCCGCGCGGGAGAGCGTGCGCTCGACGTCCTCCGCCGCTCGCGCACCCCGACGCCTCGCCTCCTCCGGTTTCTCGTAGACCTCGCGCATCAGAGCCGCCGCGTGCTCGACGCTTGGCTCCGCCCACTCGCCCTCCGGCGGATAGATCTCGCATTCGGGACCCACGCGACCTATTGCGTAGTCCACCAGGTAGCTGTTCTCATCATTCATGAAGTCCACGTTGCCCGAGTAGCGCGTCGCGATCGCCGGCTTGCCGATCGCCATCGCCTCCGCGAGCGTCAGCCCGAAGCCCTCGGCGCGGTGCAGCGACACGTAGCAGTCGCACGCCGCCATCAGGCCGTTTAGCTCATCGCCGCTCAACGAGCGGTCGATCAGGTGGATGTCCTCGCGGCCGTCCACCGCCCACAGCACCTCCTCCTCGCTTAGCGGTCGCAACGGCCCGTTGATCGTCTTGATCAGCAAGCGTGGCCCCTCGCCCGGCGCGAACGCCCGCTTGAACGCTTCCACCAGGCCCACCGGGTTCTTGCGCTGGACCGTGCTCAGGTAGTCGAACACGAACAGGAACAGGAAGCCCTCCGGCACGTCCAGGCGGTTCGGCACCGTCGGCTCGGGTGGTCGCTCGACCGGCGGCGGCAGCGCCACCACCGGGACCGGCGCCACCGCGCCGATGTTCTCCGCCATGAACCGCGAGTACACCCAGATCTCCTCGACCAACGAGAACGCCCGCGCCCAGCGCGCCGGGATGCTGTTCGTCTCCCAGCCCCAGATCCCGATCCGCGGCCCCTCGAAGTAGTCCGCTCCCAAGCGCTCCACGAACGAGGGCAGCTCATCCGCGTTCACCGCCACGATCTCAAAGCCGTGCCCACCCTCGTGGACCAGATCCTCGAACGAGTGGCGACCGTACGCGTCCTCCAGACGCACCGGCAGCGCCAGGTGGTGCAGCGGCACCGTCACCGTGCTCACCGGCACCCCCGCCGCTCCCAGCGCCTGCACGTAGCCGCGTGCCGCCGCGCCCAGGCCCAGCGTGTGGCCCAGGTAACCCGTCAGGCGGACTGCCAGGCCGTTCGCGGACGCGGTCGTCGTGGCTGTCCTCGACGGCCTCGGAGCGACCGGCGCCGCGTCGACGGGCGGGGTTGCGTCAGCGGTCGGGGCCGGGGGCGTCGGTGCGGCGGGCGGTGGTGGCTGGTGCCCTGCGGGATGTGGCGGCATGAAGCGATCTGGGATCCCCAACTCCTCGCGGCCGAATGCCCAGCACCACTCCACGTAGCCAGGGCCGTCCTCCCCGTCGAGGTCCGGGTAGACGCGCAGCACGTCTGGGCGCTCGCGCGAGACCCGGTAGAAGACGTAGCGATTCACGCCCAGCCCCGCGCCCCGCGGCGCGGGACCTTCGAGCCACGCGATGAACGTCTGGGCGCCTTGCTCGCCGAATAGATCCTCGACCCCCTCTCCCAGCGCAAGCGCACGTGCGTAGAGCGCGCGCATCGGCTCGTCGTAGATCAGCCCTCCCGGAAGGCGCCGACCCACCTCGTGGCGCAGGTCCGCGTCGCGCCACCCCGCGTCGCGCAGCTCCTCCGCGTAGCGCTCGCTGAGGCCGCGTAGCGCCGGCGAGCGGCTGACCCGCGCGCGGCTTGCCCCGGCCGCGAGCCGGTACGGCCGGTCGGGGTCAAAGCCCGGGAGGTTCAGAAAGCGCAGCGGCCACTCGCCGTCGACCACGACATCCTCGCCCTCGCCCGAGAGCACATGCCGGTGCAGGTTCCACAGGCTGAGGTCACAGCCGGGGTCTTCGAGCACGCCCGTCGAGAAGCGTGCCGGCGCCAGCTCGAGAAAGCGCGCCAGCCAGGGCCGGTCCTCGGGCCGCGCCCCCACGCGCAGAGCGTCGAGCGAGCCGAGCGCTTCTTCGACATGCCGCGCCCACCACGACAGGAACTTCCGTGCTGCCGCGCTGCCGTCCACCGCCATCGCCGTGTCGTCGATCCGCCCCGCGCGATCCAGTTGTTCGAGCGTCGGTTCCAAGCCATCGTCCGGGACGTCGACGCTCGTGCGTGCAACCAGCGCAACGCCGTGGCGGGCGAGCAGCGACTCGACCGGCTCCAGGTCTCCAAGCAGCCAAGCGCTGCTGGGCAAGTGCAGCGCCGGCTCGCCCGTGCGCTCGATGTGCGCCAGCAAGACATGCGGCAGCAGAAGCACCGCGAGGTCGTCTTCCTCGTGGCGCGCTAGCAGCGCCTCTACGTCGAGGTCCAGCTCTTGCGAGAGCGACCGGAGCTCAAGCCTCTCGTCGTTCCCTTCGTCTTCCGCCACGCGCGCGACCGCGTCCTCGCGACCGATCAGCATCACCCGCAACCGCCAATCCGGCTGATGGCGACGCAGCGAGCGCGCGAGCGCGCGAGCGCGCGGCAGGCTGCTCATCGTCGCGATCGTGAAGACCTGCATCACGTCTCGCGCGGGTCGCGGGCCGCGAGCTCGCGCCGCAGCGACTCGGCCGTGCGGACCAGCTCCCTTGTCAGCTCCTCCAGCCGCTCGATCTGCTCGGTGTGGCGCTTGCTCACGTGGTCGAAGTCGTCCTGCAGGCGCTGCAGCGCAGATGCATTCGACACTCGGCGTGCTCGCCGTCGCGCGTACGCCGGGGCCAGGCGCCACATCGCGGCCCTCGCCAGCTCGCGCGCTCGGCGCGCTCCCCGCGTCTCCGTGGGGATGTTCTGCCCTGTGCTCTGGTCGGCCATCGTCATCGGCGCTGGAGGGGATTATCTCCGAACGTCACGGCGGTCCGGGAGACTGGTCTAGGTTGGCTGATCCGCCGCCCGACCCTATGAGCACGAACGAGCCGCCCAACACGCCTCTATCCCCGCGGCGCGATGCGCGGCGCGGCGAGATCTGCGTCGTGCTCGTGGACCTCGGGGACGAGCGCGTAGTGGCCAAGTGCCTGGAGTCACTGCACAAGCACACCGGCGCTCAAGTGCCCATCGAGCGCGTGGCCGGGACCGTCGACGCGTTGAACGGTGTGCTCACGCGATGCGCCCCTGCCGACGTCGCAATCCTGCTCGAACCTTGCCGCGTCAGTGCCGGCTGGCTCGATCGCCTCGCAGCCGCCGCGCGTCAGGACACGAACACCGCCAGCGTCAGTGCCCTCACTCCTGCGGGGAGCGAGCTCGCGCTGCCGCTCGCCGGCGCCGGCGATTTCGATCGGCTCTCCGCGACGCTGGCCGATCGCACTCTCTCGCTTCACCCGCGCCTCAGCCGTGCGGTCGGTCCCTGTATCTACGTGCGCCGCGACGCCTTCGAGCTCGTCGGCTCGCTCGACGAGAAGCTCGACCTCGCCCCAGCGCTCGAAGTCGACTTCGCACAGCGTTGCTTGCTCTCCGGGATGACCCACCTAGCAGCCGACGACGTCCTCGTCGAGCCGGTTACGCCCCGGGTCACGCTGGAGCGACCCGGCGGCGAGCTGCCCGATGCCACGCCGCACGATGCCGAGCAGCCCAGACCCGAGCTGCCCGCACCGTTGCGCGCGCGCTACCCATACCTAGAGCAGACGCCGCTCGCCGACTCAAGCGTGCTCGGCCACGCCCTGCGCAGCGCAGCGCCGCCACCTTCGCGGCTGCCCGTGACGCTCGACGCGCGAGCGCTCGACGGCGCGATCACCGGAACGCAGGTGCACGTCCTCGAGCTGATCCTCGCGCTCGCCCGCACCGAAGCGCTCGCGCTTCGCCTACTCGTCCGCGCCGAGCGGATCGATCGCCAGACGCGAGCGTTGCTCGCTGCGCTTCCCGCGACCGAGCTGCTCGCGGTCGAGACGCTCACCGACGCCACGCTCTCGGGCCGGTCGCTCGCCCCCGCCGCGCTCGCCAACACGCCGAAGACCGCCGTCTTCCATCGCCCGCAGCAGACTTTCTCGCCCAGCGACGTGCAGCTCGCGCTCGCGCTCGGCGAGCGCTTCGTGCTCAGCCAGCTGGACCTAATCGCCTACCGCAACCCCGGCTACTTTGCCGACGCCGCCACCTGGGAGGACTTTCGCGCCGCAAGCCGCCATGGTCTCTCGGCAGCTGAGCGCGTCGTCGTCTTCTCCGAGCACACGCGCACCGAGCTGCTCGCCGACGCGCTTGTCGAGGACGACCGTCTGCGCGTTGTGCCACCCGGGCTGGATCACCGTCCCGCCGGAGAGCCCCAGCGTCCCGACGCGCTTGCTCGCACCGCGGAGACCGAGCCCGGCTTCCTGCTCTGCCTCGGCACCGACTTCCGCCACAAGAACCGCCTCTTCGCACTACGACTGCTCCGCGCACTGCGCGCGCGACACGGGTGGGAGGGAACGCTCGTGCTCGCCGGGACGCACGTCTCACCCGGGTCCTCCGCCGAGCTGGAGCGCGCCTACCTGCGCGAGCATCCCGAGTTGGAGCGGGCCGTCGTCGCGCTCGGCCCGGTCGAGGAGGCCGAGAGGGCGTGGCTCGTCACGAACGCCCGCGCCCTCCTCTACCCGTCGGTGTACGAGGGCTTTGGGCTCGTTCCCTTCGAGTCCGCGCTCGGCGGCGTTCCCTGCCTGTTCGCGCCATACGCCTCGCTAGCCGAG
>Ga0335073_10001297_pt1 | contig 33390 bp, 28 predicted proteins | sample Lox_Sample_22_FD_207093 | JGI IMG/M metagenome (GOLD analysis project Ga0335073, IMG submission 207093) | Soil microbial communities from Loxahatchee National Wildlife Refuge, Florida, United States - Lox_Sample_2.2 | ecosystem: Environmental > Terrestrial > Soil > Wetlands | place: USA... | reverse complement strand
CTCGGTATAGTAGTCCGGCCAGAATACCAGGATGAACTTGACCCCCTGCTCGAGGAGGAAGCGGATCGCCTTGGGCCCCTCCTTGAGGAACATTTCGCGCTTGGCGGGAGGCGACGCCTTGCCGCCCTTGCTGCCGATGAGAGCGTTGAGGTAGGTGCGCCCCGCCTCTTCGCTGTCGCGGGAGCCGTGAAGCGGACTGTTGGGGATCCAGACCACGCCGCCCGAATACGCGGTGGAGCCGCCGAAAACCGGCTGCTTCTCGATGATCAGGGCCGACCGACCGAGCGATTTGGCGACCAGCGCCGCCGGAACCGACGCCGCACCGCTTCCCACGATCACGAGATCGAAACTTTCGTCGTAGCGCATATGATCGCACCATACTGCGCTTTGTCCGGCACTTCTTGATGCCTTAGGACAGAGAGGGGCCGCGGGGCTGGCGGATGACGCGTCGAATCAAGACAATGGGCGTGCACGGGCGCATAGTGCGGAAGCCGGCCGTCAAATACACCGTCGGACTCGACGGTCTATTGCTGGAGAACCCTCGATGAAGAAGTTCAAGCTACTGGTGCTCACGAACCCGAGAGAAGGGCGCGATCAGGAATACAACGACTGGTACACGAAGCAACATCTGGCGGACGTGGTCGCGGTACCGGGCTTCGTCTCGGCGCAGCGCTTCAAGCTCACCGACCCGATGGGGTTCCCGCACGATCACCGCTACCTGGCCATCTACGAGATCGAGAGCGATGATCCCAAGGCGGTGATGGCCGATATGATGAGCCGCAGCGGCTCCCAGTCGATGGTGATCAGCGAGGCGCTGGACCTCGAAGGCGCGACCATCGGCCTGTACGAGGAGTGCTCACCCGTCGTCTGCGCGACGGATGCCAAAGGATCCCAGCGGGTGGCATGACGCGGAGCACGGACGAGCCGAACACGCTAGGCGCGCTGCTGCGCCGAAGCGTCGCCCGGCGGGGTCCCCACGATGCCATCGTCACCTCCGCGGAGACGCTGAGCTACGCGGCGCTCGATGCCCGCAGCGCCGCGATGGCCGGGGCTCTGGCGGCGATCGGCGCGGGCAAGGCGACGCGCATCGCCCTCTTGGCGCCCGACGGCATTCTCTGGCTCACGACGTTCCTGGGTGCGCTGCGAATCGGCGCCGTGGTCATCCCGATCAGCACCCTGTGCACGGCCCCGGAGCTGGCGCACATTCTTCGCCACAGCGACGCTCACATGCTCATCGGCGTTCACCGCTTCCTGCGCCAGGATTACGTGGAGCGCTTGAAGAGCGCATTGCCGGGCTTGAGTTGCTCGGCGGGCGGCAACCTATGGTTGACCGAAGCGCCCTACTTGCGCTCGATCTGGCTCGACGATTCGAGCGACGCGCCCTGGGCCGGCTCGCATGCCGCGCTGCTCGGCCGGGCCGCGGGGCCGACCGCCGAGGTGCTCGCAGCGATGGAAGCGCAAGTCGTTCCCGACGACGATGCCGTCATCATCTACACCTCGGGCAGCACGGCGCTGCCCAAGGCGGTGATGCACTCGCAACGCTCGATCGCCGTGCATCCGCAAGTGCTCGCCGAGCACTTCAGGATCCAGCAAAGCGATCGAATGATGCCGCTCCTGCCGCTGTTCTGGGTGGGGGGCCTCACCATGGCGCTGGAAGTGTTGCAGGCGGGGGCTACGCTGCTCTATCCCGACTCCCCGGCGGTCGATGTCGTCGTCGACTCGATCATCAAGCTGCGCGCCAACCGGATCAACACCTGGGGTCCGCAGCTGGCCCGCCTGCGCGCCGCCGCGGCAGCACGCGGCATCGATGTCGAGACCATCGGCGGCCTCGCCCAGGTGCGCGATGCGGACGGGCGGCCGATACCCGCCGATCGCAACGCCAACATGCTCGGCATGACCGAAAGCTTCGGGCCGCACAGCAGCGAGCCGCTGGGCACGGTGCTTCCCGAGCATCGGCGCGGATCCTCGGGCCGTGCGACCAGCGATTATGAGCGTCGCGTCGTGGATCCGGAGAGCGGCGAGGTGCTCGGTCCGGGCCGTTCGGGCGAGCTGCAGCTGCGCGGCGGCGCTCTCATGAAAGGGTTCTACAAGGTCGACCCTCGGCAGGTGTTCACCCGCGACGGGTTTTATCCGACGGGCGATATCGTGCGCATCGAAGCGGATGGGCATCTGTACTTCGAAGCCCGGCGCGGCGACATCATCAAGACCGCGGGCGCCAATGTCTCGCGGCTGGAAGTGGAGGCGGCGCTGCGCACCTTGCCTTACGTGGAGCAGCCGATCGTCGTCGGCCTGCCGGATGCGGAAGCCGGCCAGATCGTCATCGCGGCTGTGGTTCCCGTGGCAGGGAGCGAGCCCGGCGAAGCGGAAATGCAAAAAGCCTTGAGGGAGCGTTTATCCAGCTACAAGATACCCAGACGCATCCTGGTGATCTCCGCGGAGGAGGTCATCTGGGCGCCGTCGAACAAGATCAGGCTCGCGGAGATGGCGAAATATCTCGGCGAGAAGCTGCGGCGCGCGGCGCACCCCTGAATCGCCTCCATCCCGCGTGAGAATCACCATCATCGATAGCGATGGATCCGTCCGGATCCTCGATGCACAAGTGGGCGATACGTTGATGCAGGTTGCGATCAATGGCGGAGTCCGCGGCATCGTTGCCGAATGCGGCGGCTCGTGCTCGTGCGCAACGTGCCACGTCTACATCGAGCCGCCGTGGGAATCAGTCTCGGGTGAGCCGGGCACTCTCGAGAAAGAGATGCTCGATTTGACGCAGGCCCCGAACGCGTACTCGAGGCTGGCCTGTCAGGTCGTCCTCACGCCGGATCATGCAGGCCTCGTTGCCAGGGTCGCGAACAACGAGGGCTGAGCCGAAGTCGACGCCGGTCAACAGCAAGTCCGCCAAGGTGATCGCCAGCCGCCGACGGCGCGCGTAGAGTTGGCCACCCCCTCGCCTCCGGCGAGCCGTACCGCACTGCGAGCACCACCATGTCCGTTGAAAGCGTGCCCTCTCGGAATCTTCCCTTTCTCAGCGGCGAAGCCAAACAGTTGCTGATCGACGGCAAGTGGGTGCAAGCCAGCTCGGGCAAGACCTTTGCCTCGTACAACCCCTCGACGGGACGAGAATTGATCCCCTGCGCGCTCGGCGAAGCGGAAGACGTCGACCGCGCCGTGGCTGCCGCGCGTCGCGCCTTCGAAGGCCCCTGGAGCAGATTCAAGCCGCGCGAGCGCCAGTCGGTGCTGCTCAAGCTGACGCAGCTGATCGAAACCCATTTCGACGAGCTGTGCATGCTCGATACGCTGGACATGGGCATGCCCGTCTCGTTCACCCCCTACATGAAGCCGGTGTTGCTCGGGACCTACGAATTCTGCGCGGGCCAGGCGCTCGCGCTCGAGGGAGAGACACTGCCGAATTCCATTCCCGGCGACATCTTCTCCTTCACGGTGCGTGAGCCGGTGGGCGTCGTCGGCGGCATCATTCCGTGGAATGGCCCGACGTTCAATGCGACCTGGAAAATAGCCCCGGTGCTCGCGACGGGATGCACGCTGGTGCTCAAGGCCGCCGAGCAGGCCTGCTATTCGCCGCTGCGGCTCGGGGAGCTTTGCCTGGAAGCCGGTGTGCCGCCCGGAGTGATCAATGTGATTTCGGGTGACGGCGCCGCCGGCGCCGCGCTCGCCGGGCATCCCGGCGTCGACAAGGTCGCCTTCACGGGGTCCTGCGCGACCGGCCAGCAGATCGTGCACGCCTCCGCGCGCAACATGAAACGCCTGACGCTGGAGCTCGGCGGCAAATCGGCGAACATCGTGTTTGCCGACGCCGATCTGTCGAAAGCGGTGCCCGGCGCGGCCATGGCGATATTTGCCAACTCGGGGCAAATCTGTTGCGCCGGCAGCCGGCTGTTCGTGGAGCGGCCGATCTTCGAGGAGTTCACACAGCAAGTGGCGGCGTTCGGCAACTCGCTGCGCGTCGGGAACAGTCTCGACCCGGCGACACAGGTGGGGCCGCTGGTCTCGAAGGAGCAGCTCGAGCGGGTCACCGGGTACCTTGCGGCCGGCAAAGCGGAGGGCGCCGCGGTGCTCTGCGGCGGCGCCCGCCTCACGCAGGGCGAGCTCGCGCAAGGCTACTTCGTGCCGCCGACCGTGTTCTCGGATGTCCGGGATAGCATGCGCATCGCTCGCGAGGAGATCTTCGGACCGGTCGTATGCGCGATCCCCTTCGACGATGTGGAGGAAGTGGTACGACGCGCCAATGCCACCGAATTCGGACTTGCGAGCGGCGTCTGGACGACCGATGTCCGCAAAGCGCACAAGGTTGCACGGCGCATGCAGTCCGGCTCGGTGTGGGTCAATTGCTATAACTTGCTGGATCCGGCCGTGCCGTTCGGCGGCTGGAAGATGAGCGGCTATGGCTCGGAGGGTGGCAGGCACCAGCTCCAAGCGTATTTGAGCATCAAGTCGGTGTGGATGAACACCGACTAGAGCGCTGAGGCTCGAGCCGGGGACGCATCACTCCTCCGGCAGCCCGAACACGATGACGGTTGCGGCGCCGGTATTTTGCCAGATCGTCTTCGACGCATTCCCCGACAGCACCGCCACGTATTGCCGGGAGTCGACCTCGTAGGTCGATACGCCACCGGCCATCGCCCCTCCGGTCGAAAACCGATACAGCTCCTTGCCGCTGCGTGCATCGAAAGCCAGGAAGAGCCCCCTGCCCGTGCCCGTGAGCACGAGGCCCGTGGCGGTCGTCGTGACTGCGGCCAGCATCGGCGCATCTGCGCCGTAGCGCCACTTCTCCTTGCCGGTGAGCGCATCGATCGCCGTCAGGGTGCCGCGCGCGTCCTTCACCGGGTCCTGCGTTGCCATCGCGCCCCAGGGAATCGCGGCATTCGGCTCGTTGAGCAGCGTCGCGGTGGCGCACCAGTCGACGGCGTTCACGAAGAGCATCTGGTCGACGGGATCGAGCGCCGGGCCATTCCATTCCACGCCGCCCAGCGTCCCGGGACAGAAGCGCGTGGCGACGGTGGCGGAGAGCTCCTTGTCGACGTTCAATTGAGTGGACACCTCCGCGCGCGCGAGCTCACGGTGGGTGGTCCGGTCATAGAGGTACACGTGCCCGTCCTTGCTGCCGACCGCGAGCAGCGGGCGGCCGTCGACATCGTAGAGCACGGGCGCGGCGCCGGTATCCCAGTCGTGGGTGTCATGCGGCACCTGCTGAACGTACCACAGCAATTTTCCGCTCGCGGCATCGAGCACCACGACGGAGTCCGTGAATAAGTCGGCGCCCGGCCGCGCGCGCCCGTCGAAGTCGGGTCCCGGATTTCCGAGCGACACGTACAGATGCCCCGCAGCATCCGCCGTGATCGTGCTCCACACCGGAGCACCGCGCCGATCGCTGTCCTTGCTCCAGGTCGAGCCGCCCATCTGCCCAGCCAAAGGCGTGGTGCGGAAGGTCCAGAGGAGCTTCAGCGTGTCGGCGTCAAACGCATGGACATGATCCACCGCGCCAAAGTCGGCGCCCGCTTCACCCACGATGATCTTGTTGTCGAATACCACCGGAGCGGCGCTGATGAAACATCCGGTGGCGCTGTCGCAAACCGGAATGTCCCACAACAGCGCACCATTTTCGGCATCGAGCGCGATCAGATGGCCATCGAGCGTTCCACGGATGACCATGCCGCGGTACAGGGCGACGCCGCGGTTGTTCGGCAGAAATCCCTGGCCGCCGGCCGGGTACTCGTGTTGCCACAAAAGGCCGCAATTGGCGGCGTCGATCGCGTAGGTACGGCGCGCGGTGGTGAAATACAAGCGTCCTTTGCGCTCGATCGGCGATGCCTGGAAGCTGCCGATTTCACCGGTCTGGAAAATGCAGCGCGGAGCCAGGTGCCGCACGTTCGTGGTATCGAGCTGCCGCAGCTCGGAATGACGCGTGCCCTCGGCGGTCAGGTTGTAGAACAGCCAGTCGCGGCGGTCCGGATGCCGGAGCTCCTCGGCATCCGGCACCGACGTCGATGCGGAAGCGATGATGTGCGCCGGGCCCGGCAGGTTGCGCGCTTCATGCCCCGCCGCAGAGGCGCTGCGCGGGGGTGCCGGCGTGTCCAGCTTGTTGAAGCCGAAAACGTAATTGGCGATCGCCACGTAGCTATCGTGCGGCAGAGAGCCCGGAGCGTCCGGCGGCATCGCCTTCGAGCTGTAGTCGATGAATTTGTCCTTCTTGCCGTACCAGTTGTCCACGAACACGAAACCCGCCAGCGGCGGCGCCGTCGCGCCGCTCAGGTCGGCGCCATGACATTTGGCGCAATTGGCGGCATATGCATCGGCAGCCTCGAGCGCGAAGGCGCTTGCGGCGCCCGCGAATCCCGTGAGAGCGAGGCCGATGAGAGCGCCGAGGGCGGGAGCTTTGCGGCGTGCCCGGGGTACGGCTCGGCCGCCCGGTTCGCTCACGACCATGGCGCGAGCCCCGCGGACAGGCCGCCGTCGACCGACAGTCCCTGGCCGATCACGAAACGCGCATGCTCCGAGCTCAACCACAGGATTGCCTGCGCCATCTCCTCGGGCTCCGCGATGCGCTTGCACGGTGTGCCCGCACGCACGCTCGCCTCCCCGCCCGGAATCAAATCGAACGTCGGCAGAAGCATGTTGGTGCGGGTACTGCCGGGGCAAAGCGCATTGACGCGGATGTTGTCGCGCGCGTATTGCAGCGCCGCCGCCCGAGTCATGCCAAGCACCGCATGCTTCGAGCTCGTGTAGATGGGCTTGCCCGGCACTCCGGCAATTCCGGCGAGCGAGGAAAGATTCACGATCGTGCCGCCGCCGAGCTTGCGCATGTGGGGGATCTCGCGTCGCATGCAGCTGAACACGCCCTGCACGTTGATGGCGAAAATGCGGGTGAACTCCGCGAGGTCCCAAGCGGGCTCGGGCAGCATCTCCGAATCGATGCCGGCGTTGTTGACCGCATGATGAATCTCGCCCAAGGTGCCGATGGCCCGGTCGAACAGCGCATCGACATCCGCCGGATTCGCGACGTCGCAGCGGATGAACTCGGCCTTGCCGCCCGCACGGCCGATCTGCACGACCGTTTCCCGGGCCCCGGCCTCGTCGATGTCGCTCACCACCACCCGTGCCCCGGCTTCGGCAAAGGCGCGCGCCGCGGCCCGGCCGATCCCGTTGCCCGCGCCGGTGATCAGCACGCCCTTGTTCGTGAACTCAGACATGTCAACCCCCTCGCTTCGACCCGCATGGTCAGCGTTTCTCACATCAAATCGCCGCCCGCCGCGGCCGCGATATTCGGCGCGTGTCCCGCGGCAAATCGCCGCACCGTGTGCGGGCCATAGATGATTTCTTGCGCCGAGTCTTGCGCTCGATCCGCGTGCGCGGACCAGTAGATCTCGGCGATACGATCCGGGTCGAAGAAGCCGCCCGCCTCGATCGGCCCGCAAATCTCGACGATGGCGACACGCACCTGATCGGCATGCACTTCCTTGCCCAAGGCCAGCGCGAAATTGCGCAAGGCGGCCTTGCTCACCCCGAGCGCGGCCCACGCGGGCACGGGATCGAAGGCGAGACTGCCGCCGGTCATCAGGATCGTGCCCTGACGACGTCGACGCATGGCGGGCAGCACCTGGCCGACCGCGTTCAACGCCCCGCCCAGGTTGACCGCCATGTCCTGCGCCACCAGGCGCGCGGTCAGTTTCGAGGCCAGGCATTCGTTGAAAATCGCCGCGTTGTAAATCAATACGTCCGTCTCGCCGGCCCACTGCTGCGCGTCGCGGAATGCGACGCGCATGGCGCTGGCGCGCGCCGCGTCGACCGGGAAACCCCGGCAAGTCTCGCCAGCCTCCTCGCGTGCGTGGGCCGAGGCGAGGACTCCCGCGAGGGTCTGCGGGCGCCGCGCCATGACGGCGACGTGATACCCCTGGCGCGCGAACTTGCGCATCAGCGAGGCTCCGAGCCCGGGTCCCGCTCCGACGATCGTACAAAGTGGCATTTCGGCCGATGTTCTTGCTCAAGCGACGACGAGCGCGGCGGTCACACTACGCGCCCGCTGCGCAGCGCTCTTGACAGCGGCGGACAAACTATCGGGAGAGAGGCGGCGCGTGACCCGTGAGCTCATTGTTCTCGACCATCTCCTGTCGCATGATAGCTTCGAACCTGGAGGCTGCCGTTGCCGGCAAGGAGAAAGGAGATGAACCCCACGACCCTCTCTCGCGATGAATGCACGAAGACCCTCGGGCACCTGGCGCTGCATTACCGCACCCGCGAGGACGGACCCGCCGCGACCAAGCTGCTCGATCTTTTGGGGTTCAGCCGTGTGTCGAGCCCGCCCGGTTTTCCGTTCCACCATTATGTCGTCGACAGCCGGCTGCGGCTGCGAGGCGACGGCATCATCTACGCAATGGAGCAACCCGAGGCGCTGCGCGAGCTGCACGCGGCGATCCGCGAGTCGCTCAAGGTGGGGCAGCCGGGCGAGCATCCGGTGGTCGCCAAGGTGCATGCGGCGCAGGAGTCGGATCCCGAGTTCGACCTGCACCTCGGCGTGCTGTATGACTCGCTCGAAGCAGTCGAGAGCGCGATCTTGCGCGTGAAGGACGCCCTCGCCACCGACCCCGGTCTACGCGGGCGCGCCAAGGTCATTTTGAACCGCGCCCGTCCCGGCAACGACGCGGTCGATGCGCGCATGGACCGATCGTCGATCTTCGGCGACGTCAAGCGCTACACCTATGGCCGCCATGGCGTGCAGGCCTTCGTCGCGACCGACCTGTTCGTCACGGGCGCGCTCGGCGACAATTTCGTGTTCGAGCTCGACTACGTTTTTCCTGGCTACGACGACAACATGCTCAGCAATCCCACCGGCGTGCCTTTCGAAGCGCACGGAGCGCCGGCGGCGCCCTCAGCCCGCTGAGCTCCACGGTAGAACCTGCGCGCGAAACTCGCGCCACTGGGCCACGAGCAGCTCGACCGGATCGTGCGGCATGGCGAACCGCAACACGATCTGCTCGGCACCGGCCGCGGCGAAAGCCTGGATGTCCTCGCGCAGCTGCTCGGCCGTGCCGATGAAGCGCTGGCGCCCGTCGGGCGCGCGTCCCGGCTCCGGAATGTAGTCGTAGTCGCTCGGAGCATCGTGCTTCTGCACGAAGGCGGCCGGCGCGGGCTCGCCGCGCGCCAGTAGCCGAGTCTGCGGGCAGCTGTACGAGTAGGTGAAAGGCCGCGCCGTCAGGCGCTCGCGCACTCGAGCGGCCTCGATCCGTGCACGCCCCGCGGCATAGCGCTCCGGCGAGATGAACAGCGGATGCCAGCCATCGCCCAGGCGTGCGGCGCGCTCGAGCGCGCGCTCATGATTACCGCCGACGAGGAGCGGCGGCGCGCGTGCGGGCACCGGGCCGAAGTGCACGTCGTGGAACTTGATCCATTCTCCCTGGTGGGACACCGGTCCATGGCTTTCGAGGAGCAGCCGCATGACACGCATGTATTCGTCGGTCACATCACCGCGCCGGTTGAAAGGCGGGATTCCCAACGCCTCGAACTCACCTTTCAGATAACCGACGCCCAGGCCGAGCGTCAGCCGGCCGCCCGACAGCTCGGACGCGGTGGCCGCCATCTTTGCCAGCAAGATCGGGCTGCGATACGGAGCCACCAGCACATCGGTGCCGAAGCCAATGCGGCGAGTCAAGCCCATGCCGAACATGGCGCAGCTCAGCGCCTCGTACCACCGCTGATCGGTCTGGCGAACGGCATAGCTCGGCACCACGATGTGGTCGCCGAACCAGACCGAATCATAATTCAGCGCCTCGGCCTCGAGGATGAGCCGCCGCAATACCTCCGAGCTCGCAAAATCGTTGTAAGTGGGGACCACGACCCCGAAACGCATCTGGGGCGCGCTCCCCGCTCAGCTGTTGGCGACGCGCTGCGTCCTCTGATGCGCCGCTCCCGTCTGCGGCGTGAGCGAGCTCCGATAGAACTTCCCGTCCTTCATCACCGCCAGGATGTTGTTGCGGTCCGCAAGGATGGCGATATCCGCCAGAGGATCGCCGTCGACCACCAACAGATCCGCGAGCATGTCGGGCGCTATCTTGCCGAGTTGCCTCTCCATACCGACGAACTGCGCGGGATGCTTGGTCGCCCAGCGAATGATCTCGATCGCGGGAATGCCGATCTCGGCATAGAGCTTGAGCTCGGTTCCGTAGTCGCCGTGAGGCGTGAGCCAGGTGCCCCAGTCGTCGCCCACCATGACCTTGAGGCCCGCCTTGGCCGCGATCACCAGCATGCGCGACATCGATTCAAAGGCCTCGCGCACCTCGGCATTGAAGGCGCGCTGCTGGGTTGCGGCCGCAAAATGCTGCACCACCGCCTGCGGCAGACGGATGCTCGGGCACATGTACCTGCCGGCCGCCAGCATCTTGTCCAGGCTCTCCTGGTCGAGCCCGTCGGCATGGTCGAACAGGTCGATGCCGAGCTCGATGCCGTCGAGAATCCCCTGCTTCGAGCAGATGTGGGAGCGTACTTTCGCACCACGGGAGTGCGCCGTGTCGACCACGGCGGCGGTCTCGGCCTTGGCCATGGTGATGAAGCGCATGCCGCCTTCGCGCAACAAATGCCCCTGATCGGAGAAGATCTTGATGACCTCCGCGCCCTCCTTGATCTCCTGCCGAACGCTCTTGGCAAACTCCTCGGGGCCGTCGCAGATCCTCTGCACTCCCAGCGCGGATATCCCCCACCACCAGTGCTCGTCGTAGTCGCCGACATCGCCGGTCGTGATCAGCCAATGACCGCAAGCCGTGATGCGCGGCCCTTCGACCACGCCATCGTTGATCGCGCGCTTGAGCTGGGCGTCGAGGCATTCTCCGGTCGCGGCGCCGATGAGGCTCGTGTAGCCATGCGCCAGCGCGAGCTGCGCGTTCTTGAGCGCCAGGAACGCCATGTAGCTCGGATGGTGCTCCAAGCCTCCCGGTCGCGGGATGAAGGGGATGTTCTCGTAGGAGCCATGCCAGTGACCTTGCGTCATGCCCGGCATCAACGTGCGGCCTTCGAGGTCATACACCTCGTCGCCCGGACGGATCGCGATCGAGCTCACGGGACCGACTTCGGCGATGCGATTTCCCTCGACGACCACGCCATGCCCCGGCTTCGCGGCGCTGTCACCGTCGACCAGGTTCACGTTGCGAAACACCTTTCTGGCAAGTTCGGACTTCATCTTGAATCTCCTGCAATCGGCGCCGCGCTCAAGCAGATGCGTAGCTCAGCCCGGAATATCCGGTTTGCTCGGCGAGCGACTCGTGAAATAGCTGTACGCCCTTCTCGTTCTTGCCGATGAGCGCGTAGTCATGGGCTCCCATCGCGAGTCCGCGCCCGCACCCGGCCCACACCGGCGCATCTTCGCCGATCGCCAGCCTTGCGCGCTCGCGCATGTCAGTCGGCGTCGGCAGGCCCGCCGGGCTCTGCGCGGGGCTTATCCAACCGTAACGGAAGAGCGCACTGCCGGTCGTCGGTCCCGGTTCCATGTCGGCAAAGTACAGGCCGTAGAGCTCTTGTGCCAGGAGGATGCCGGGCGAGATCAGCCACACCTGCGCGAACTGCTGCGCCGGCTCGGCTCCGCCGTTGAGCGCGCGCAGCCGGGCGACATCGGCGCGCCGAAACTTGGGCAACGAGTAGCGAATGTGGGCGCCGAAGCGGTCATAGGCCGCGATGTCGATCGCGGTGCTCGACTCGAAGCGCTCGCCCGAGCCCTTCGCATCCACATTGAACGTCGCGCGATGAACGAAAGGTACGTGCAGCGACTCGACCACGCCCTCGGCGACGCATTTCCAGTTGGCGGCGATCGGCTCGTGCGGCAGGGAATTGTAATAAGTCATCTGGTCGCAGCCGAGCGCGGCGAGCTGACCATCGACAACTCCCAGGTGCGCGGCGACATCGATGCCGAGGCCGGGGGTCAGGATGACCCAGATGAAGCCATGACGCTCCTCGCTCGGCAGCTCGACCAGACCGTGGCGGGAAAGATCGAGATCCGCATTCCTGTCGCGCAGCGGCATGCCGACCAGAGCGCCTCTGCTGTCGTAAGTCCACGCATGATAGGGGCAGGTAAAGCGCCGCGCCTTGCCGCAGCCCTGCGCGGGCTCGGCGCCTCGATGCCGGCAGTAGTTGAGGAATGCATGCGCCTTGCCTTCCTCGTCGCGCGTGAGCAGGATGGACTTGCCCATGGCTTGGCGCACATGAAAGCTCCCCGGCTCGGCGATCTCGGCGGCCGCGAGCAGGGCGCGCGGTTGAGTCATGAACAATTCTCGCTCGCGTGCGGCAACGCGCTCGTCGCTGTAATACGACAACGGCACATGCATGAAACGCTCGGCGAGCTCCGGCGATCCGCTCTCGACGATCCGCAGCGTACGATCGAAAACCTCGGAGGCATCGTTTGCCCGCATGCTCGAAACTCCCGGAAGGACCCATGCCCGGCGTCTGGATAGTAACATGGCGCCCTGCGAGCTCTCTTGACCGCAGTGGCACTCTCGGTGCCGTGGAACAACGATGATGAGCGCACCCATGAATGATGCAGTCGATGTCGCGGTCGTGGGATCCGGCGTGGCCGGATTGCTGGCAGCGCTGCGCGCGCACGATCGGGGTCTGCGAGTCGCGGTGATCGAGAAGGCGGCGTGTTTCGGGGGCACCTCCGCGACCTCGGGGGGCGCGTTGTGGATACCGAACCATGCCGCGGGCGCCGATGGAGACAGCCGCGAGAAGGCGCTCAGCTACCTTCTGGCGGTGTCCCGCGGAGATCATCGCCTCGATCGGATCGAGGCATTCATCGACAATGCTCCGCCAACGCTGCGCTATCTGCGCGGCCTCGGCATCGACTTCGACGTGTTTCCGGGAATGCCGGATTACTTTCCCGACGCGCCGGGGTCGTTCGCGGGCCGCGCCCTGTTTCCGCGGGAGCTCGATGGAAGCACGCTCGGGGAGGCCTTTTTCCAACTGCGCGATACCGCGCCCGCGTTCAAGCTGCTCGATCGCTACACGCTCGACCTGGCGCAGTCCTTCACGCTGGCTGCGCGGCCTCGGGGTTGGCGGCTGGTGGCCGCGCGAATTCTGGCGAAGTACTGGCTCGACTTCGGCTGGAGACGCATGACTCGGCGTGATCGTCGCCTCACCCTGGGAAGCGCGCTCATCGGACGGCTGCGGCTGGCGCTGGCCGAGCGCGGCATCCCGTTGAGTTGTCATACCCGCCTGGAGCGACTTGTCCTGGATGGAGGCCGCATCGCCGGTCTCGCGTTGCGTCGCCACGCAAAGCCGCTCAACCTGCCGGTGAAGCTCGCGGTGGTGCTGGCCGCGGGCGGCTTCGAGCAAAGCCAGGCCCTGCGTGACCGCTACTTGCCGGTCGCCACCGATGCGCGCTGGAGCTTGACGCCGCGCCACGCCAACGAGGGCGACGCGCTCATCGCCGCTCAAGCCGTCGGTGCCGCTCTGGAATCGATGTCGTGCGCGTGGTGGGCGCCCAGCATGCAGCTTCCGGGGCGGGAGTTCCCGAATATCGAGGTAACCCATCAAATGTTCTTCGATCATCGGCACCCGCACAGTCTCTGCGTCAACCGACTCGCGCGTCGCTTCGTCAACGAGAGCTGCTCCTACGACCGCTTTGGAATGGCGATGATCGAGGACCAGAAGCGCAGCGCAGCGAACATCCCGTGCTGGATGATTTTCGATGCCACTTACCGCGCTCGTCACGGCGCGGGTGGAATCATGCCCTCCTCGATCGCACCGGACCGAAAGATTCCGCGGGAATGGTGGGACAGCTATCTGTACCGCGCCGCCACCGTCGAGGCGCTGGCGGCCAAGATTGACCTGAACCCCGCGGAGCTCGCGCGCACGGTCGCGCGGATGAACGAGTACGCAAAAACCGGACACGATGCGGAATTCGGACGCGGTGCCGGCGCCTATGACCGGTATTTCGGCGATCCCCGCTCACGGCCCAATCCGTGCCTCGGCGCCCTCATCACGCCGCCGTTTTACGCGGTTCGAATCGATCTCGGCGACCTCGGCACGAAGGGCGGCTTGAAGACGGATGCGAACGCGCAAGTCATGCGCGCGGATGGTGCCGTGATCGACGGCCTGTACGCAGTCGGCAACTGCGCCGGCGCGCCGTTCGGGGACTGCTATCCGGGAGCGGGCGCCACCTTGAGCGCCGCGGCGGTGTTCGCCTTCATTGCGGCGAATGCGATCGCGGGCGCGGGCGCGGGCAGCACCTTCGCGCACAGCGCCGTCGCGAGTACGGGCGTTGCCGCGGGCACCACCGGCACGGGCGGCGCGGCTCAGCCTCGTCCGCTCGCGTGACGTCCGGCGCGCCGTCCGAAGAAGGAGCCCGCGCTGAGTGAGATTCCCGAGGCATAGTTGAGCGAGTCGTGCGCGAGCATCGATGCGCAGGCGCCCGCAGCGTACAATCCCGCGACCGGATCGCCCCGCTCATCGAGCACTTCCGCGGCGGCGGAGATACGCAAGCCCCCGAGGGTGAAGCCATAGAACTTCGCGCGGCCGTACGAGAAGTCAAATGCCGCCCACGGTCCGGTGGTCAACGGTTTGAGCCATTCCGGTTGCTTGTGGAGCTCGGGATCGTCTCCCTCGGCCGCATGCCGGCTGTACTCCGCCATCGTCCGTTGCAGCGAGCCCACCGGCATCTCCAGGCTCGCCTCCATCGCGGCGATCGTCTCGAACCCGTCGACGAGCCGCTGGTTGCCGTGCTCGTGCCAGGCGGGGTAGGCAAAAATGTCGGCATCGACGATGAGATAGGCGATGCCGTCCGCTTGCTCGGCGATGCGAATGCTGGTGCGCGTGTGGTAGCTGTCCTCCGCGACGAAGCGCTGGCCCGCGCGATTGACCAGGATTCCTTTCACCAGCTGTTCCGGCGGATAGATGGGCGAGGTGAGCAGAAAACCGTTCATGTGCTCGACTGCGCCGCCGGCGGCCATACCGAGGCGGATCCCGGAGCCGTCGTCGTAAGGGCCGCCCACGACCGAGAGGTGACGAGCAAGCGGGACGTACTCTCGCAGCATTGCGGCGTTCTGACCGAAACCGCCCGTCGCCAGAACGACGCCTCCGCCCGCCCGTAGATGGCGCTCTCGTCCGAAGCGCCGCGCGCGCACTCCGATCACGCGACCGCCCTCGACGACCACGGCATCGACACGCGTGTCGAACTGCATCTCGACCCCGATTCGTTGCGCGTGCTTGACGAGTTGCTCCTGGGCCAGGTTGCCGCCGCCTTCCTGGCCGACGAAGGCGACCTTGTGACCCCGCGGCGCCGCGTGCGCCTGCTCGCAGAAGGGCCAGACCCGCTCGTTGCCGGTCCAGATGAGGCAATCGCGCCCCTCCTGCATCACCGCTTTGGTCGGAAAGTAGCTGCGGTCGAACGGGATCCCATGCGCTTCCAGCCAGTCGAAGTGCGCGGCACTCCCCTCGGCAAAAGCGGCGATCTTGGCGGGGTCCGGTCGTTGAGTGACCGCGGTGAGATAATGTGCGAGTGCCTGCGCATCGTCGTGAAAGCCGCAGGCCCTCTGCACCGCCGTGCCGCCGCCCAGGTAGAAGTGGCCGCCGGACTGGGTGGTGGAATTGGAGCAACCGCTGGCGCGCTCCAGCACGAGCACCGCGCCCGCGCCGCCTTCGCGCGCCTCGATCGCCGCGCACACGCCCGCGATCCCGCAGCCGACGACGATGACGTCAGCCGCCGCGGCCCATTCGCCGACTTCGTTGCAATCGATGAGCGCGCCGCGAGTGCCCTCCCGGGTCGCGGAAGTGCTCACGCTGCGCCGTCGACCACGAAGTTGCGCAGGATGCCGATGCCCTCGACTTCGACCTCCACGACATCGCCGCCGTGCAGCGGACTGACGCCCGGCGGCGATCCGGAGGCGATCACATCGCCCGGCAGCAGCGTGACCACGTGAGAAATCATCGAGACGAGCTGCCGCGGATTCCAGATCATGTCCGAGGTTCGGTGATCCTGGCGCGTTGCGCCGTTCACGCGGCACCTGATCCGCAGGTCGGAGGTATCGAGCCGGGTCTCGATCAGCGGCCCCAGGGGCGCGAAGCCGTCGCAAATCTTGCCGTCGACCAGCTCGCGCGAGGCGAAGTATTTCGGCAGATCGTTCATCTCGCCGAGACTCACGTCATTGATGCAGGTATAGCCGAGCACGTACTCGAGCGCCGCGGCGGGAGCGACGGCACGCGCGCTCTTGCCGATCACGATCGCGAGCTCGGATTCATGATTCACCGGCACCTCTCCGCCCGGCAGACGGATCTGCCCCTCGGGATGGTTGAGTGCGGTGGACGGCTTGACCCAGTAGTAGGGCCGATGCGGGGTGGGGCCTCCCTTCAGATGTGCGCGATAGTTGGGACCGACCGCCATCACTTTGCTGGGCTCGACCGGCGACAGCAGGCGTACCGCGTCCAGTCGGACCGGCGGCGCGGCCGGGCGTCGCGTCAGATGCATCAAATCGCCGGTCAGGCGCCATATCGCATCGCCTTGCAGCTCGCCCATGGAAACTTCGCCGTCGAGCTCGAAACGCAGCAGCTTCACCACGGACCTCCCGCAGCCAATCTTGACTTGCTTGAGCGGTGGCGTTAGCGTCTGACACGCGACTCCACACCGCATATCGTTAGGGTAGACCAAGTCTATTGTAGGCGGCAGCGTTCCGCAATTTGCAGCCGAGCTTCCCGAGCCTACGAGGAGTATTCCATGGCGAGCCCATCCATCACGCCTTCCACCGCCTCGAAGATGAAGGTCATCGACGTCGACACCCACCTGTCAGAACCGGAGGACCTTTGGACGCGGCGCGCTCCGGCGAAATTCAAGGATCGAGTGCCGCAGATCGGCAATGTCGGCGGCCAGGTATCCTGGATCATCGACGGCAACGTCGCGATTGGCTTGGGTGCCTCGGCCTCGAGCGTGTTCCACAAGGATGGACGCACCTCGAGCGGGATCGAGTTCGTCAACTGGCGCAATGCCGATGTCATTCCCGCCTCCTACGACGCGAAGGCGCGCGTCGCCTTGATGGATGAGGCGGGCATCTATGCGCAAATCATCTACCCGAACGTGATGGGCTTCGGCGGTCAGAACACCGCCAAGGTCGATCCCGAGCTGAGACTCGTCTCGGCGCAGATCTACAACGACGCCATGGTGGAGCTGCAGGAAGAGTCCGGCGGACGCTTGATCCCCATGGCGACACTGCCCTGGTGGGATGTGAAGGAGGCGGTGCGCGAGGCCAGGCGCATTCATGCGAGCGGCTTGCACGGCATCAACATCAACTCGGATCCTCACAAGCACAAGGATGCGAGCGGCAACCCGCTTCCCGATCTCAGCGCAGAGTACTGGAGCCCCTTGTGGGAGGTTTGCCAGAGTCTGGATCTGCCGATCAACTTTCACATCGGCGCGAGCGAGCAGTCCATGGACTGGATCGGCACCGCGGGTTGGCCCTCCCTCAGCGTGAATCACCGTTCGGGACTCGCGGGCTCGATGATGTTCATCGACAACGGCCGAGTGATCGGCAACATAATCTATTCGGGGCTGCTCGATCGCTTCCCGGGGCTCAAGTTCGTCTCGGTGGAGAGCGGCATCGGTTGGATCCCTTTCATCCTGGAATCCCTCGACTATCAGTTCAAGTCCTTGATCACGGAGTCGAACCTGCAGCACAAGCCTTCGGAGTATTTCCGTCGCAACTTCTACGGCTGCTTCTGGTTCGAGAAGCGCGATCTGAGCCATGTCATCGAGCAGGTCGGCGTCGACAACTGCATGTTCGAGACCGATTTCCCGCACATCGTTTGCCTGCACCCGAAGCCGCTCGACTACATGGAGGAGGGACTCGCCAAGCTCGACCCCGTGTCGCGCGAGAAAGTGATGAGCAGGAACGCGGCACGGGTGTACAAGATCCGCGTGTGACCGCGACGCCGGCTGCGCGCTGCCATCGGGTGGCCCTCGCCCCCGGCGAAGGGCTGGCCGCATTTCTCGAGCGCCAGAATCTCTTCCGCGTCGATGATCACGGGATCGCGCGCTTGCCGGTGCTGATCGGCGGCAGCTTGCGCGTGCCCGAGCTGCCGCCACTCGCCGAGATCGAGAGTGCGATCGCTTCCGGCCGGCGCAGCGTCGATGTCGGCGCGACCCATCTCATCATTCTCGACGCCGAGGTCGAGGGACGCCCACTGCGCGCTCTCGCATTGCCGCGGGTGACCGACGCGCGCGAGCTGATTCCACTGGATATCTCCGATCAAACGCGCACCCTGCACCCGCTCGATTTCGCCGCCATCGCGCAGCACATCGATGCGATCGGGGCGGCCATGGCAATGGAGGGCCCGATCGTCCGGCAGGCGCTCCCGCTCGCCATCGCTTGCTCCGACCAGCCCGAATATTTCGTGAAGCTCGGATTCTCCGACATTCATGCCGCCTTCCGCGGGGCGACCGTGGGCGTCGCGCTCGATCGTGAGCTCAGCTACGACGGCCATCCGGGCCGCGACTTTCTCGACGGCTGGGTCGAGATCGGCGATGCGGTCCCGCCGGGCGCGATGGCGATCGCGCGCCACGCGCTGGGCGGCCCGCCGGCGGCTGCGCCGGCGAGGCGACGATTGCGCGCCTTTCCGATGAGCCAGCTGCACATCACCGCGGGTAATTCACCGGTGGTGCCTGCCGTCTCCGCGCTGCGCGCACTCGCCACCAAGGGTCCCGCGACCATCAAGCTGCCGTCCGGAGCGCTGGTGGCCGGTGCCGCCTTCGCAGTCGCGCTCTGGGCTGCCGGACCCGAGCACCCGCTCGTGCGCCATGCGTCGATCGCCTACTGGCGCGGCGGGGACGAGAGCCTCGAGGCGGCGCTGTTTCGCCACGGCGCTTTCCAGCGCATCGTCGTCTGGGGATCGCGCGCCTCGGTGAACGCGGTCGCCGCGCGCGCCGCGGGCACCAAGACACTGGTATTCAATCCTCGCTACGGCATCAGCCTGATCGGCCGCGAGGCACTGGCGCCCGGCGCGCTCGAGGAGACGGTGCGGCGTGCGGCGCAGGATACACTGGTATGGAATCAGCAGGCCTGCATCGCCTCGCTGGTCCATTACGTCGAAGGCGAGAGCCGGGACGTCGATCGCTATTGCAGCGCGCTGACCGCCGAGCTCGCGCTCTGGGACCGAGAGCATGCCCATCAACCCGACCGATCCGTCGTGGGCCGCATCCGCGGCGCTCGTCGCGGCGAGCTATCCGGCGGCCGCTGGCAAATCAACGGTGCGCCCATCGCACCGACTTCTGCGGTGGTGCGGATGGATCGTGGCTTCGATCTCTCGGCGCACCCGCAGGCGCGTGTGGTGGTGGTGCGTCCCGTCGACGATCTTGCCGACACGCTCGAGCTGATGCATGCGGGCGTCTCGAGCGTCGGTGTACTGCCGATCGAGCGGCTCGCCGGACTGCGCGATGCAATCTGCGGGCGCGGCGTGACCACCGTGATCGCGCTGGGCGAGGTCGATACCTTGTTCACCGGCGCTCCGCACGACGGGATGCGACCCTTGAGCGAGCTCGTTTCCTGGTCGATCGCATGAGTACCGCGAGGAGCGCCGGCGTGGGCCTATTCCAGTCCGAGCCGGGACCACGGCTCACCGAGCTTCTGGAAGCGCGCAAGCCGATCGAGGCACTTTACGAGCCGTGGATACAGGGCGAGCCACCCGACCGCGACCGGCTTCGCCGCCTGCATGAGCGTGCAACGATTGCGGCACATGCCTACTACGTCGAGTCGATTCCGGTCTATCGGCAGCTCGCCTCGGATCTCGAGCTGATGGATTGCAATGATGCCGAGGTGATCCGGACCGAGATGTCGAGCAGCGACCATCTGTTCAAGTCCTATCCGCAGGAATGGATCGACACCGGTGACTTCGCGGCCATGACCGAGTGGGTCGGTCGAATCGCCTCGCATCGGCCGCGACCCGACCTCGCCGGCGTCCAGACGCTGGAGCAGTGGCTCCAGGCGATGCACCGGGCCGGGTGGCTGTTGAATTATTCCTCGGGCACCTCCGGACATCTATCGTTCACTCCGCGCGAGGAGCTCACCGAACGCGCGCACATTCGCTATACCGTGCGCCAGTGGACCCACATGGCCGGCCGCGCGCCGCTCGCGCTCGAGCGCTTCGACGGTTACTTCATGGTCTTCGCGGGCGGTTATCAGATGATTTCGGCGCAGGGCCACCTGCTCGGGCAGCAATGCGCGAGCTCGAGCTTCCTCTACCCCGAAGCATCGAACGCCGACCTGACGCGCCTGTCGGTCAGGGGCGCACAGACCGAGGCGGAGGCGAAGACGCTCGCGGATTTTCGCGCGCGCACCGGCGGATCCATGGATGCACACTGCGCCCGGATACTCGACGGGATGATCGCCTCGGCCAAGGCCGGGCGCGCCATCCTGCTGTACGCGCCGCCCTTTCAGCTGCTCGACCTTTGCCAGCGAATGGAGGCACGCGGCGAGCGCATCGCGCCGCAAGCGACGGCGGCACTGTTGACCGGCGGTGGGTGGAAGTCGTTCGAGAACCAGCGGATCGCGCGCGCGGATCTCTTGGCGTACGCGGAAGATCGCCTCGGATTTCAGCCACACCAGATGCACGAGGGCTACGGTCAGAGCGAATGCAACGCCCATTTCAACCGCTGCGCTCACGGCCGCTTCCACGTGACGCCGCTCGCCCTGTCGATGGTTCTCGATGCCAATCAGGACATCATGCCGAAGGGCGGAGTGGGGCGTTACGGCTTCGCCGACCCGTTCATCACCGCCTATCCGGGCTTCGTCATCAGCGGCGACGAGCTCGAGCTCGTGGATGAGCCCTGCCCCTGCGGGCTATCGGGTCCCGCCATCGTGGGCGAGGTGCGCCGCGCCCAAGGCCAGGAAATCAAGGGCTGCGGCGGCGTCATGGCGGCGACTCGCGCCTGACGCTCGGCCGGCGATCCGCGTCTGACGATCAGCCGGCGGCCAGCGTCTTGATCGCCTGAGCGATGCGCTCGGCGTTGGGTGCGTGCGCCGCCTCCAGGGGCTTCGAGAACGGTACCGGCGTGTAGGCGGCGCCGAGGCGCATCACCGGCTTCTTCAGCCGGCCGAACAGCGCTTCGGACAGCGTGCTGGCGATCTCTGCCCCGACGCCGAATGGGGTCACGGCCTCGTGTACGATGAGCACCCGGCCGGTCTTGGCGGCGGATTCGACGATGGTCGGCTTATCCCACGGGGAGATCGATCGTAGATCGATCAGCTCGACGGATATTCCCTTGCTGTCCGCGAGCTGCAGCGCATTGGTGGCCTCCACCATCATCCTGGAATAGCTGATCACGGTGACATCCGAGCCTTGCCTCACGATCTTCGCTTGACCGAGCGGCACTCGAGTGCCCTTGGTCGGCGCATCGCCGGGCGCCCAGTAACCCGGTAGATTCTCGATGAACAGGCAGGGATCCGGATCGTCGATGCAGGAACGCAGCAACCCGTAGGCATCCACGGGATTCGAGGGTGCGATGACCTTCATCCCGGCGGTGTGCGCGAACCACGCCTCGAGATAGTCGGAGTGCTGGCCGCCATTGCCGATGCCCGCTCCCGTCATGGTGCGAATCGTGATGGGCACATGGGTCTGTCCGCCCGACATGTAACGGAGCTTGGCCGCATGATTCACGATCATGTCCATGGCCACGGTCGTGAAGTTCATCAGCATGATCTCCGCGACGGGTTTCCAGCCGACCAAGCTCGCACCGATGGCCGCGCCGACGATGGCTTGTTCGGAGATCGGCGTCGAACGAACGCGATGATTGCCGAAGCGCGATGAGAGTCCCTTGGTGACGCCGACGACGCCGCCCTCCTCGGTGTCGGCCACGTCCTCCCCGAGGAGCAGGACTCGATCGTCGGCTTCCATGGCATCCGCGAGTGCGTTGTTGATGGCGGCCAGGATGGTCATCTGGCTCGCGCCAGTATTGGGTATTGCGCTCACGATACGGTCTCCTCGGCCAGCACATCGCGCTCCAGCTCGCTCATCGGCGGATAAGGCGAGGCCAGGGCGAATTCCACCGCCTCGTCGATCTCCTTCTCGACTTGCGCCTCGATCTCGGCGAGCCAGGCCTCCGTGGCACCGCCCGCCTCGAGCAGCCTCGCGCGGTAGCGAGGCACGGGGTCCGCCGCGAGCGCCGCGGCCTTCTCCTGCTTGTCCATGTAGGCATCGCCGTCGCCGATGACGTGCCCCTGGAAGCGGAAGGTCATGGCCTCGATCAAGGTCGGGCCGCCACCCTCGCGTGCGCGCCGCACTGCCTCCTTGGCGGCACCATACATCGCTTCCACATCATTGCCGTCGACATGCACGCCGGGCATCGCATAGCCTGCCGCTCGATCGGCAATGCGCGCGCCCGCGGTGCCTCGGGCATAGGCGGTATGCTCCGCATAACGGTTGTTCTGGCACACGAAGATCACCGGCAAGCGCCAGAGCGATGCCAGATTGAGCGACTCGTGGAAGGCACCGATGTTGGCCGCACCGTCGCCGAAGTTCGCCACCGCGACCTTGCCGCTCTTCTCGAGCTGCGCCGCCCAGGCGAGGCCGTTGGCGATCGGCATCGAGCTGCCGACGACGCCGGTCGTGATCATGATGCCCTTCGAGGGGTACGTGAGATGCATCGGGCCTCCCTTGCCTTTGCAGGTGCCGTCGATGCGGCCGGCGAGCTCCGCCCACAGGTCCTTCAGCGGCAGACCCTTCGCGAGCATGTCGTGGATCCCGCGATAGATCGTGCACAGATAGTCGCCATCGGTGAGGTTCACGGAGAGCGCCGCGGGAATGACTTCCTGACCGCGATAGCTGTAGTAGGTGGCGACCACGCGGCCCGCGCGCAGCATCTTGCGAACCCGATCATCGTTCGCCTTCAGCAGGTACATCTTGCGGTAGATCGCCCGCTGGATGTCCCGGTCGATCGATGAAGCTTTGCTCATACGGCATCCTCCGCGACGCTCATATTGGGTCCAAGCGCTCCGCATCGGCGGCCGCTCGCGGAGCTTGCTTTTCCGCTGGGAACCGATTGCGGAGACCTCTATACTGCAAGTCGTCTTTATTTAACTTTACTGTATTGCAATAGCAATGATGCGTCAGCCCCTAGCGCGACATTACATCCTCCACCGCGTGCAAGGACTTTATGGCTGCCCGCCAAGCAAGTCAATGCTCGCGCCAGGCGCTGCGAAGGCGCGCCAACCGCGAGCGCGGCGAGCGTGAGCGACATTGCGCTTCCTCCGCTGCTGCGCCGCCTGCATACCGACGAGTTCGATGCGGTTCCCTACGATGCGCGCCAGCGCAGCGTCGCGCGCGCCGCGCGCGAGCGGCTGCCCGATCTCGCGCGGGCGCTGAACTTGCCGCTCGGGCCGCTGGCTCACGACCGCCGCGCCACCGCGCTCGGTCTCGAGCTCTTGAACCGCGTGCACGGTGACACCTTCTACCGGCTTGCGCCCGGCGCCGCGACCGACGCGGCCGCGGCTGCCGCATCGTTTGCGGGCGCAGCGCCCGTGGTCGATGTGCAGACACACCTGATCGATGAGAAGTTGTGGGCCGGACCGATGGCCGAGGCGCTGTCCACCTTCAATGCGATGGTCGATCCGGAGCGCTGGTCGGAGGGCATGCATCCACGCATGGTGGACGCAGCGATGTGGGCGGCGCTGGTGTTCGGCTCGAGCGAGACGCTGGTGGCACTTCTCACTTCGACTCCCGGAAAGCCGGGCGAGAATATCCTCGAGAATCCGCAGATCGCCGCGGTACGCGATGTCGTCGACCGTTATGCCGGCACGGGCCGCGTGCTCACTCATACGATCATCCATCCGAACCTCGGCCGCGCCGAGATCGATTGCATGGCGGATCATGCCTCGACACTGCGGCCGTCGGCGTGGAAGGTGTACACCATGTACGGGCCGCCCACGCGCGCCGCGCCCGAAGGGGGCTGGTTTCTCGACGATGAGGAAATCGGCGGCCCGTTCCTCGATGCGGTCATGCGCTGCGGCGGCCCGCGTATCGTCTGCACCCATAAGGGACTCGGCGGACCGATTCCCGCGGCGTCGGTCAAATCGACCTCGCCCCGCGACATCGGTCCCGCCGCCAGGGCGTTCCCGCAGATCGACTTCGTCGTCTACCACTCTGGCTACGAGCGCAACCCCTATGGCGAGGAAGGCGCGCTCGACGAGCAGCGCCCCACGGGCGTCGATCGACTGGTGTTGAGCGCGCGCGACGCGGGCATCGGGGCCGGCGGCAACATCTACGCGGAGCTCGGCAGCACCTGGTTTTTGATGCTGCGCCGGCCGGTTGAGGCGGCGCACGTGCTCGGCAAGCTCCTCAAGGCCTTCGGGCCGAGACGGATCCTGTGGGGTACGGACAGCACCTGGTACGGCTCGCCGCAGTCGCTCATCGATGCGTTTCGATCGTTCACGATTCCGGAACGCATGCAGGAAAAGCACGGTTATCCGCCGCTCACCGCCGAAGTGAAGGATCTCATCCTGAGCGGCAACGCGGCGGCGCTCTATGGCATCGACGTCGCCGGCGTCGCGCAGCGAGTCTCGGGAATGTCCACCGACTGGACCGCGCGCGCGGCGCCGGCACTTTATGCCGCGCTGGAGGCGAGTCGCACGGGGCAGCCCGCTGCGCGCCCTTGAGCCATGCAGATCCGCTTGCTGGTCGATGGCGGCAACACGTTGGGCGAGAGTCCTTGGTGGGATGTCGAGGAGCAACGACTGTACTGGGTCGACGGCACCGCCGGCCGGATTTTCCGCGCCACCGCCGAAGGCCGGGAAATCACGCAGTGGACACTTCCCTCGACGATCGGCTCCTTGGCATTGCGACGCGCTGGAGGCGCCATCGTGGCGTTGCAATCCGGACTGCATTTTTTCGATATCGAGTCGGGCCAAACCGAGTTGATCGCGCACCCCGAGGAAGGACGAGCGGGCGTGCGCTTGAACGACGGCAAAGTGGATCGCCAGGGACGTTTCGTCGTAGGCTCGTTCGATGAGACGGTGCTCCGCTCGACTCCCCCGCCTCGAGCGCGTGGCTCGCTCTACCGACTGGATACGGATCTGCGCCTCACGCAGCTCGAAGGCGGAATCAGCATCTCCAATGGTCCGTGCTGGAGCCCGGCCGGCGATACGTTCTACTTTGCCGACACCTGGGCCCACGTCGTCTGGGCCTATGATTGGAACGCCGCGGGCGAGGCGCGCGCCAAGCGAGTGTTCGTGCAGGGCAGCGGTTGCGGCATACCCGATGGCGCGACGGTCGATTCCGAGGGCTTCCTCTGGAATGCCTGGAACGGCGCAGGCACGGGCGCCGGCGATGTCCGCCGCTACAGCCCGGATGGCCGGCTCGATCGACGCATCGAGCTGCCGACATTGAAGGCGACCAGTGTCATGTTCGGGGGGCCGGATCTCGACATTCTCTACGTAACCTCCATGGGCATGCGCGGCTTCGCCGAGGACCGCGCGCTCGATGGAGGGTTGTTCGCCATCTCGGGTCTCGGCGTGCGTGGTCTTCCCGAGCCGCGCTTTGGAGGCTGAGCTCCGTGGAAGACATGTTCGGACTCGCGGGAAAAACCGCGCTCGTCTGGGGCGGCGGCCAAGGCATGGGCGCGGCGACGGCCCTGCGTCTCGCGCGCGTCGGCTGTCAGGTGGCGGTGGTCGATTGCGTACCGGAGCGCGCCGAGCAAACGGCCCGTGAGCTCGAGCGCCGCGGCGCTCGCGCGGTCGCGGTCATAGCCGACGTTACCGACGAGGCGCAGGCGCAAGCGGCGGTCGCAGAGACCGAGGCGCGGCTCTCGCCGGTGGACGTGATGGTGACGGTGGTGGGGATGGCGAGCTTCAAGCCGCTCACCGAAGTGAGCGCCGACGATTGGTCGCGCGATTTTGCCGTCAACCTCAATTCCTTCCTGTACACCTCGCGCGCCGTGGCACGCTCGCTGATGCGCGAGCGCCGCAGCGGGGCGATCGTCGGGATTGCCTCGGTGAGCGGTCTCGTATCCGCTCCCTTGCACGCGCCCTATGGAGCGGCCAAGGCCGCGCTGGTGCACCTCGTCCGATCCATGGCGGTGGAGTGGGGACCGCTCATTCGCGTGAACGCCGTTGCGCCCGGCGCGATCGAGACGCCGCGGGTCGTTGCGACGCCGCAGCGCGTCGCCGCGATTCGCAGCCGGATTCCCATGAAGCGCATGGGCACTGCGGACGAGATCGCCAAGGCCGCTCTGTTTCTGGTGTCCGATCTCGCCAGCCTGGTGACCGGGCATACCTTGGCGGCGGATGGGGGATGGATGTCCGCGTTCTTGCTGGACCCCTCCGTGGGCGTCGACCCGGCGACTTCCGGGGATCGATAAGTTGCATCTCGCGGCGTCCGCGCTGGTGAAATATAAGTCGCGTGGAGTCAAAAGCGCCAAGGGGTCCGGCGCGATGCTGAGGATCTTGGGATGTCGAATGAAGTCGGAGGTTCTGTGAACGAGTCCAACGCGGCGCGCGCCGGCCAACGCCTCAGCGGCCGCCATATCGTGGTTACCGGGGCCGCCTCGGGTATCGGCAAGGCAATCGCCGAGCTGTTTCACCAAGAAGGCGCGCGACTCGCTCTCATCGACCGCGACGCGGCCGGTCTCGCCCGCGTCGCCGAGGCGTTGAGGGCACAGGCGCTCCCGCTCGACCTTGCCGAGCCGGAATCGATCGCGCCCGCCGTCGAGCGCGCCGCGCAGCAAATGGGGGCGCTCGATGGCGTGGTCAACTGCGCCGCGATGGGAATCGCGCGCGCCATCGAAGAAACCGACCCTGCATTGCTGGCCAGGTTCATCGCCATCAATCTGACGGCTCCCTACCTTCTGTGCCGCGCCGCCCTGCCCTATCTGCGCAAGGCCGAGAATTCGAGCGTCGTCAACATCGCCTCGGGTCAGGCTCTGTTGCCGAACGCGCCCAACAATACCGCCTATGCCGCCACCAAGGGTGGGCTCGTGGCCTTCACCAAATCGCTGGCCGCGGAGATCGCGCCCCGCGTGCGCGCGAATGCAGTCTGCCCGGGCGTCACCAACACGCCGATGACCGCGCCGCTCCTCGCCGGCTATGCGAATCCCTCGGATGCGCCGTGGGTCAAGCAATATGCACTGAAGCGCGTCGCCGAGCCGATCGAGATCGCCCGTGCCGTCCTGTTCCTGGCGAGCTCCGAATCCTCCTTCATCACGGGGGTCGCGCTCGCCGTCGATGGCGGGAGATGCTTCCATTGAGCACCGCATCCAAAGCGCTGCTGCTGCGGTCGGAAAACGACGGCGTCCTGGAGCTCGTGCTCAATCGTCCCGAGAAACTGAACGCCATCAATCGGGAGATGTGGTCGGGCATCCGTGATGCCGTCGAGGAGTTTCGCTCGCGCGACGACCTGCGGGTCATGTTGTTCCGCGCGAACGGCAGCTATTTCTCCGCCGGCGTCGACATGACCGAGTACGACGGCGACTTCAACGAGAGCCCCATGCGCGCGCGCAACTGGATGCGGCGCGATATGGCAGCCGGGTTGCAACGCACGCTCGTCGAGATGGAGAAGGTCGAGAAGCCGTTGGTCGTGGCCCACCAGGCGATGTGCATCGGCGGCAGCCTCGAGCTGTCGCTCTCCTGCGATTTCCGGCTCGCGTCGCAGAGCGCGCAATACTGGTTCCCCGAGATGCAATTCGGCATGGTGCCGCTCTCCGGCGGCATCAGCCGACTGACACGCCTCGTCGGACCGCATTGGGCCCACTGGATGGCGATCGCCAACATGAAGGTGAGCGCCGAGCGCGCCCTCATCATGGGTCTCATTCACGAGGTCTATCCCGACGATGCGCTTGAGAGCGAGGCACGCGCCTTCTGCAAGATGCTCGCAAGCCACCCGCTCGAAGCGACCGCCGTCGGCAAGATGGCGATCGAGCTCGCGGCCGACCTCGGACCGGACGAGGCGCGCCAGGTCGAGCGGCTCGCCTTCAGCTCGCTCACGTTCTCGCGCGAATACCTCGCGCTGCAAGAGAAACTGCTCGCACGGCTCTCGGGCCACAAATCCCGTAAAGGCTAAGCATGTCCGCTCAAACCAGGATCACGATGGGGACCCACAAGCCACGTCCGCGGTTCGAGCCCGCGTTCGTGGTGCCGCCGTTGAACCTCCCGCCCGGCAAGGTGCTGGGCTCGGTACTCGCAGTGGCCCCCGCGGGGGACGGGGGTTTGTGGATCTTGCATCAAATGACCGTTCAGCCGCGCGCGGGCGAGGCGGAGCTTCCGAGCGTGGCAAGATTCGACCGCGCCGGCAATCTGGTCACCGCCTGGGGCGGCCCGGATCACATTCCCGCCGCGGACGGCGTCTGCCAGTGGCCGGACGGACTCGAGGGACTGGAGATCGACGGCGACGGCAATGTCTGGGTGTTCGGCTACAAGCCGGGCGATGATGCCGTTCTCAAGTTCTCTCCGAGCGGCAAGCTGCTGCTGCGCATCGGGCAGCGTGGCAAGCCCGGCAACGACGACAGCCGTACCCACCTCGGTCGGCCCACCTCCGCATACCACAATGTCGCCACACGGGAAGTGTTCATCTCCGACGGCTACGCCAACCATCGGGTCATCGCCTTCAACTCCGACAGCGGCGAGTTCACCCGGATGTGGGGCGCCTACGGCGAGCGCCCGTCCTCGCTCAGTCCGGAGCGCGGTTTTGGAAACCCCGTGCACAAGGTCGCCGCCGCTCCCGACGGCCGCATCTACGTGGCCGACCGGTCGAAGAACCGGGTTCAGGAGTTCGAGCTCGTTGCGGGCGGTGCAAGATTCCTGCGCGAAGTGATCGTCGCTCCGGGGACGATGCTGTTCGGCTCGGCGTTCGACATTGCCTTCGCGCCCGGCGGCGCCTTCATGTACGTCGCGGACGGCTCGAATCGACGCATCTGGGTGGTCGAGCTGGGCCGTTTCGAAGTGATCGGGTGGGTGGCCGGCATCGAGGACTGCGAGGGCGACGGCAACCTTCCGAGTCACTTCGGGCTGATCCATCGCTTCGCGGTGGACGCCGAGGGGAACCTTTTGCTCGCGTGCGTCGCACGCGGCGTGAGGAAGCTCAAATTCAACGGCTTTCGGTGAGCTCCGCGACCATTGCCCGCCGAGCTCCGCGCTCAGTGCAGCCGGTCGTCGGGCGTGCGCGGGCGCAGCGGGATGCTCAGCTCCTCGCGCAGCTTGTGCTTCAGGACTTTGCCGGCACTGTTGCGCGGCAATGAGGTACGCAGCTCCACCTGCTCCGGAATCTTGAACCGCGCCACGCGTCGCTCATCGAGATAGGCGCGCAACGCCGCCAGATCGGGACGCGCGCCGCCTTGAGGCACGACCACCGCGCAGGCCCGCTCACCCGTGCCCGGATCGGGCACACCGACGACCGCGACCTCGGCGATGTCCGGATGAGCGCTCAAGAGATCCTCGATTTCCTTGGGCGCAATGTTCTCCCCCTTGCGGATGATGATGTCCTTGGCACGCCCGGTGATGACCAGATAGTGACCATCGACGATACGTCCGAGGTCCCCGGTGTGGAAATAGCCCTCATCGTCGAAAGCGGTGCGCTCATCCTCGGTCCACAGGTAGCCGACCAGCATCTGTGGGCCGCGCGCACAGATCTCGCCCTCGCCTTGCGTCTCGCGGCCGCTGCCATCGACCAGCCGGATTTCGGCAACACCGACCTCGCCATCGGTCTCGGCGGCGTGCTCGCCGTCACCCGGCTTGGTCGCGCCCACGGTGATCACGGGCACCTCGGTGGAGCCGAAGACCCGCGTCACGGTGCAGTTCTTGAAATAGCCCGCCGCCTCGCGGATGAGCGAAGGCGGCACCGACGCGCCCCCACAGATGAACACCGAGAGGCTCGGCACACGCGTGTGCCGGGATCGCGCCGAGGCGAGCAGCTCACGCAAGAACGGCGTGGCACCGGCCATGTGCGTACAACGTTCGCGCTCGATGAGCGCCACGGCCTCATCCGGATTCCACACCGCCTGGAGCACCGCCATGGACCGCAGCAGGAAGGGCGATTCGAAGGCGTAGATCGATCCCCCGATGTGCGTCACCGGCGAGGGGACCAGGAAGCGGCTGGAATCATCGATCCGCCAGTGCAGGCGGATCTGCTGGATCAGAGCGGCGATCGAATTGTGGCTGTGCAAGACGGCCTTGGGGCGCCCGGTGGTCCCGGACGTGTAGAGCACCAGCTTGACGCTCTCCGGGTCGACCCGCGGCAGCGCGATTCCCGCGGTGCTCTCCCCGATCAGCGACTCGAAGGATGTGTTCGCGCCCGCCGCGCCGCGCACCACGACGATCTCCGGAGGCGTGATCAATTGCCTCGCGACGCGCGCGAGCATCGCCCGATAATCATGTCCGCGAAAAACCGCGGGAGCAAACACCATGCGGCTGCCGATATCCTCGAGCATGAAGCGCAGCTCGCTATCGCGCAGCGCGGGCAGAATGGGGTGAATGACCAGGCCCGCGAGCGTCGCCGCCAGGTAGATGACCGCAGATTCATGCCAGTTGGGTAACATGAAGGAGACTGCGGTTCCCGGCTTGTAGCCGCGCGCGATCATCGCCTTCGCGAGCGCCTCGGCGCGCCGGTAAAGCAATGCGGCGGTGAGCCGCTGCTCGCCGTCCACCATCAGCAAGCGATCGGGCTCGTCTCTCGCCAGGGGTGCGGCCAGATCGGCGACCGTATGGTCGAGCCACCATCCCTGCTCGTGCATCCTGCGGGCATAAGCGTCGTCCCAGCGGACGGCCCAGCCATGAATCGCGCGTCTTGGAACCATCGCGGTGATCTTGCTTGTCGTTGTCGTCCTGTGATCAGTTGGCCATCCGGGCGTCCGTCCTGCAATGATCACAGGCGACAGGAACTGGACAGCAGTAGAAGACTGCCGGCGGGGCGTTCGGCCGGGTAATATATCAGGTCGCGATTCGGAGACAGGGACTGCTCCGACGCCGAGCTCCGTTGTCGTCCATTATCAAGACGTCTTGCGCGCCAACCCCTACCCTTCGCAAGTAGTTCCTGTGGAGCCAGCAATGAGTCGGCAATTTCCTCCAGATGAGATCCGCGACGACTTCGTTCCGAAAGAGGACTACATGGACGCGGACTTCGCCCGCGCGGAGGCCGAGCATCTCTGGCCGAAGGTATGGCAGATCGCCTGTCGCCTGGAGGAGATTCCGCAGGTCGGCAGTTATGTCACCTACGATATTCTGCGCGACTCGATCATCGTGGTGCGCACCTCCGCCGATAGTGTCCAGGCCTTCCACAATGCATGCCCGCACCGCGGCACTCAGCTGACCCAGGGCTCGGGCCGGGCCACGCAATTCGTCTGCTCGTTTCACGGCTGGCGCTTCGACTTGCACGGGCGCGCCGTTCAAATCATCGATGAGCACGATTGGGGCGGTTGCCTCGCGGCGCGCGATGTCAGTCTGAGTCCTGTGAAGTCGGGAATCTGGGGCGGCTGGGTGTTCATCAACATGGACCCGAACTGCCAGCCGCTGGAGCAATTCCTGGAGCCCATGAAGTCGCGCTGCGATCGCTACGAGTTCGAAAAGCTGCGCTTCGCCTGGTACCGCTCGACCATCGTGCACGCGAACTGGAAGACGACCCTCGAGGCTTTCACCGAGTTCTACCACGTGCAGACCACGCATCGACAGATGCTGGTGTACACCAACGACTACTCGACCAGCCGCGCCATGGGCCGGCATGGATGGATCTCCTACTCGTCAGGGACCGCGCTGCCGATCGGCCGCTCGCCGCGCCTGCCCCCGAAGAAGGAGAGCGATTTTCGCAATTACATCCTCGAATACGCCGAGCAATTCAAGCGCGACCTCGCCGCGATGCAGACCCAGCGGGCTTACGAAGCCGCGCAGCGGCTGCGCACCGAAGTGTCCGCCGACGCGGAGCCGGTCGAAGTGCTCACCAAATGGGGCGAGTTCGTGTACGAAGCGGCGGTCAAGTCCGGGGCCGGCTGGCCCGCGGATCTGACCCCGGAATACATGGCCGAGTCGGGCTTCGACTGGCACGTGTTTCCGAACACGGTCTTTTTACATCCGGCGGTCGAGGCGGTGCTGTGGTACCGAATGCGGCCGCATCCCGATGATCTGGAAAAGACCATCATGGACATCTGGTCGCTGGAGCGATTCCCCGAGGGCAAGGCGCCCGAGGTGACGCGCGAGTTCTACGAGGATTGGCGTGACGGCAACTGGCCGCTCATCTACACGCAGGACTTCAACAACATTCCGAAGGTGCAAAAAGGCATGCGCTCGCGCGGCTTCAGGGGATCGAGAACGAGCCCGGTGCAGGAGCGGGCGATCGCGAACTTCCACCGCGCCTTGCGCACCTTCATGCGCGACCCGCACGCGGACGATGCGAAGGGGCCCGAAACGTTGCGCTGAGCAGCGAGGCTCAGGGCGCATGGGTGGAGCGCCGCGCGGCAAACTCCGCAGCGATGGTGGACAGAGCCCTGGCGAGCTGCGCCGGCATGCACAGGAAGGGTGAATGGTCGCTGTCGAGCGTGATCACCGGATCACAGGGCAGCGCACGATGCCACCGGCGCTGCAGCGCCAGAGGAATCGCGCAGTCGTCGGCACACTCGATGAACGCACGCGGCACTCGCCCCCAGCGCTCGGCCGTGACCGTCATCGGCGCCTGATTCGGTCCGATCGGCTCGGGGCAGAGCCGGTCCAGCGCGGCGTCCGCGTCCGCGCGCGCGGCCCGATGATAGAAACCTTTGCGGGCGACCTCGCGGTCCAGGACGAAGGCAAGGCCGTCGGCCGTGGTCGTGGCCTTGTCCATCAATTGCGTCGACGCGCCGCCAAACGCGGCGATGGTCGCCGCCCCGGCCGGGATCAGCACCGCGCTCAGATAGACGAGTCCGAGCATCGCCTCGGGCGCGCGTTCGGCAGCCTCGCCGATGACCGGACCCCCGCGACTGTGACCCACCACAACCGCGGGCTCCTCGCTCTGCCGTGCCATCCTCGCAATGAACTCGCCCCAGCCGCCCAAGCTGACTTGCGCGAGCGGCGTGCGATCCTGCCCCATACCCGGGAGATCCGGTGCGACCACGCGGTGTCCCAGCTTGCGCAGCTCGGGCACCAGCTTGTCCCAGCACCAGCCTCCGTGTGCTCCGCCGTGAACCAGGATGAACATCGCCATGCGAACCTCACCGGGAGCCGTTGATACGCTCGAAACACTGCGGATCCTCGCAATCTTGTCGCCCGTCGCATTGATCTCACGGGGCGATGGCTCGAACTGCCAAGGATTCGTCCGGGACGGACGCATCTGCGCTTCGCCGACCCGCTAGGATGCCTCTTGAGCCCAGGATGCGCCTTGGCTCAAGGATGCGTTAACCCAGAGAGGAGCGGACACCATGTCGAACAGCAGGCATCTCGTCATGCCCGAGGCACACGCAGTGCTCGACACCTTCGG
>Ga0335073_10001296_pt1 | contig 33395 bp, 32 predicted proteins | sample Lox_Sample_22_FD_207093 | JGI IMG/M metagenome (GOLD analysis project Ga0335073, IMG submission 207093) | Soil microbial communities from Loxahatchee National Wildlife Refuge, Florida, United States - Lox_Sample_2.2 | ecosystem: Environmental > Terrestrial > Soil > Wetlands | place: USA... | reverse complement strand
TTCGACGGTGACAGTGGTGGAGGCGGCTCCGACGGCGAGGCTGATGTTGATGGTCTCGGGGACGGTGGAGCGGACGTCAACGTCACGCGCAAAGGATGAGAATCCTGTGTGGTTGACGGTGAGGTGGTAGGGATTGAAGGGAACATTGGGGAAGTTGAAGTGTCCGGCGGTATCGGTGGTTGCGGTTCGCGCATACTCGCTGACCGGATTGTTGATGGACACGGTGGCTCCCGGAACGACTGCGCCGGAGGGATCGGTTACGGTGCCGGTGAGGGTTCCGGAGTTGGCGGCGGACTGCGCAAGAGCGCAGGTGACTACAGCCTGCAAAAGGAGTGCAGGTAGAAAGACGAAGAAGCATCGCACGAATGTGCGCATGGTACGACCTCCTGGAAATCTGCTGGATTGTGGAAACGGCTCTGCTTAGGCGAAAGCAGGCACAGCAGGTGGAGGACGACTGGAGAGCTTGAAGAAGAAGGCCCGGCTGGGAAGGTCACGTGTGGGCTCAGGCGCTATTGCCGCGACAGGCTGGGTAGAAAGGTCCAGCGTGACCAGCGCGACAATCTGAATGACGTGATGAGCAGTGGTGCAGAGAGAGCAGTCGTGATCAGGCTGTCCTAATGGATGGCTGTGGGCAACCTGGATCATGCCGGCCATCAGGACCAGAGCGACGCAGAGAATCCCAAGCACAGTTGCAGGGGACCACTGCTGGCGCGGCCGTGATGCGCGGCGGAACATTATCAAAACTATAGCCTACGACAAGGAGCAGCGACAAACTGCGGCGTTTCAGCAGCAGCCGCAGGCGTGTCCCTGCCAGGCCGAGCGGCCCTCTTTCAGCAGAAAAGGCACAGCGATGAGCGCGGCGAGGGAATCGATCCAGGGGAGGTGAAATGCGGCGTTGATCGCCAGTCCTGCAAGAGCAGTAAGGGCGAGATAAGCGCAGGTGGCGGACTGGACTGCGTCGGCTGCGAGGGCGGCGTTACGGTGACGCCGGGCTTCGCGGCGCTTAAGCGCAGCAAGGACCGGCATGACGATCAGGGCAGCGATGGTGATTGCGATGCCGATAGGGCTGATCTCGGGGTGCAAGCGGAAGATCAAAGACAGAATTGCTATTGTGGCGACGATTGCAGCCAGGACGAAGAGAAGCAGTGCAGCGGCCCGATGAGCACTGCGCTCGGATATCGAGACAGCAGGCGTCCATTGCAGGAGTACGACTGCGGCGGAGAGCAGTTCAACGAAGCTGTCTGAGCCGAAGGCGAGTAGCGCCGGGCTGCGGGCGGTTTTGGCGGCGTAGATGGAGACGCCGCATTCGATCAGCATCCAGACCAATGTCACGATTTGGAGCCAAAGGATGCTTCTCCGCGATTCGACTGGGATGCAAAGAGAAGCCTGGGCCGAAGAAGGCGTCTCAGCGCCGATTTGGACCAGCTCCGCCATTGTCATTCATCATAATGGCTGTGCTGGTGCGGATGCGAGACGACGAGTAGCTCCGGTTAACGCCCTCTGCTTCGTATCGGGACCTCATGCGGTTTTGGCGGCAACATCGGCCTGAGCGGTCTCCCGTGCGGTGCGGTAGTACTCCGGCTCGGCCTGCTCAGGCGGGCGCTTGCGATAGCCCTCATGCGCCAGATGCTCGCCCATCTGCGCATACATCGTCTCGTCGTGAGGCTGCCATGTGCCGAGTCCATCGACGTAGCGGTTGAACATCGAGAATGCAGCCGCGATGAGAACGGTGTCGTGGATCTCGATGTCCGTTGCCCCGTGTGAACGGGCGTGGTCGATGTCGCTGAGGGTGACGCTCTTTCCGCTCTGCTGAACTTTTCCTGCGATGGCCAGCAGCGCCTTGAGTTTGGGCGAGACGGGTGCGGTCCCAAAGTCGGTCTTCACCTGCTTCACGATGTCGCTGCTGCCGAGATGGCATGCCGCGGCGGCTCCGTGGCTGGTCTGGCAGAAGTAGCAGTCGTTCTGCGAGGAGACGTAGGTGGCGATCAGCTCGCGCTCGCCCGGCGCGAGAGAGTTGGGTTCGTGCAGCAGGATGTGGGCGAGTTCACGCATGGGCTTTGCAGTTTCAGGTCGGAAGGCAAAGCCGGCGGTGATGCCGGGGAGTCCTTCGGGAAGAGCGATGTGGGCCATGATTCATCTCCTACTGTGCCGCCACTTCGGCGGGTAGATATTCCTTGCTGACGGTTACATATCCTTCGCGCGCGACTCGCTTGCCGCGCTCACGGTACATGGCTTCGTCATGCGGCTGGGTGGTGCCGAGTCCGTCGACGTAGCGGTTGAACATGCAGAAAGCGGCGGCGATCAAAACAGTATCGTGAATCTCGATGTCCGTGGCGCCGAGGCTGCGGGCATGAGCGACGTCTTCACCAGTCACGTGCTCGCCGCCCTTCTGGACTTTGCTGGCGATGACCAGCAGCGCTTTGAGCTTGTCGGAGATGGCGGCGTGCTGGAAATCGGCTTTGACGCGCTTGACCAGATCTTCGTCCCCGTTGAGGCTGGCGGCGGCGATGGCTCCGTGGATGGACTGGCAGTAGTGGCAGTCATTCAGATACGAGACGTAGGTGGCGATGAGCTCGCGCTCGCCCGCCGTGAGGCTGTTCGCGCTGTGGAGCAGGGTCTCGACTAGATCATTGAGAGGCCGCGCGGTTTCAGGCCGGAAGGCCATTGCGCCGCGGATGCCGGGCAGCCCCTCGGGCAGATTAATGTAAGGCATAAAAACTCCTTTCAGGGAAGCGGAGACTCGGTTGCAGCTGCAGCTGCAACAGGAAGTGCTTTTGCAGGCGAAAAGCGCCGGTGCAGCAGGCCACCTGCGAGCACGACGGCTACGCCGATCAGGGCCGGCAATGGGCTGTGCATGAGAATGAGCAGCGCGACAATGGCGCTCCCGGTGAGATAGACGATGGGCGCCGCAGGATACCACCAGCGGCGCACCGGCTCCTTAAGACGAAAGAGCGTAGTAACGGACAGCGCGAGAAAGCACACAGCAGAAAAGATGATGTAGGCGAGTATCTTGTCGAAGGCTCCGAAGAGCAGGATCAGAAGCGCGCCGCAGGTCTGCAGCAGGATGGCGTTGGCCGGCGTTCCGAAGCGCGGATGCAGCCGGCCGAAGATGGAGAAGAAGGCTCCGTCTCTGGCCATCGCGTAATACACGCGGGGCGCGGCCATGGTGAGGGCCATGAGGCCTCCAGCCACGGAGAGCAGGACACAGGCAGAGAGAATGCGTCCCCCGGCCGATCCGAAAAGCGCTTGCCCGAACTGGGCAACGAAAGCCGTGTTGGAGACGATCTTGTCGAGCGGGACCACGGCGAGGAAAGCGAAGCTGACCAGGAGATAAACAGCGCTGACCAGCAGGACTCCGCAGGTGAAGGCGAGTGGGAGGGTCTTTGAGGGATTGCGTATTTCGCCGGCCAGCTTTCCTGCTTCCCACCAGCCTCCGAAGCTGAAGAAGGCGTTGACCATAGAACCGGCGATAGCCGCGAAAAGCACGTCCGAGCCGGGACGGCGCTCGGCGAGCGGAAGAAGATTTGCAGTCGTTGCGTGTCCGGAGACGAAGGCCCAGACGACCAGGCCGAAGAGAACCCCAAGCTTGAGCAGATTGGCGGTGGCCATGAAGCGGCCGCTGAGGCGGGTTCCGGCGTAGTTGATGACGCCCAGGGCCACGAGGATCGCGAAAGGCAGCGCGTTAGCAGTGCGCGGCGAAATGGTGACGATGGCCTGCACGTAGGGCACGGCTCCGAAGGCAAGCGCGGCTGCGATGCCGGGATCGATGACCGCGGCCGACATCCAGCCGTAAAGAAAAGCCACGCGCGGCCCATAGCCTTCGCGCAGGTAGACGTATTCGCCGCCAACGACCGGATAGCGGACTGCGAGCTCGGAATAGCACAGCGCTCCGGCGAGTGCCATGAGGGCCATTCCGCACCAGACGGCGGCGAGCAGCGCCGGCGACCCCAGCGATTTCGCCATCGCGGCCGGAGTGAGAAAGATTCCCAGTGCGATCGACTCCCCGGTGACGACGGCGATTGCCATCGCCAGGCCCATCTGTCTTTTAGGTTCCATGTGAGAGCTGTCGATGTTTCCGGATCATGCTACCCGGGAAGCGAGCGAACCGGCATCAACCTTAGGGTGGAGATTCGAATATCAAACGCTACAATGTCGCGAGAAAGCGATCTCTACATTGAATCTGCGCAACGCGACGAAGCCTCCTTCTGACATTCTGCTGCTGGCCTTCGATTTTGCCGGCACCCTGGTCTTCGCAATTGAAGGCGCGATGGCTGCCGAAAACGGCGACCTCGACCTGCTCGGGACGATGGTGCTCGCATTTGCGACTGCTCTGGGTGGCGGCATCATCCGTGACCTGCTGATCGGCGCATCACCACCAAACTCCATTCGCGACTGGCGATATGGAGCGATCGCCTTCGCCGGCGCGTTCGCCATGTTTTTGTTCCCCAATCCGGTGCATGGAATTCCGCCTTCGATTCTTATGGTTCTTGATGCAGCCGGGCTGGGCCTGTTTGCCGTTGCTGGAGCCGAAAAAGCGTTGACCTACGGTATCCATCCGTTCATTGCCATTCTTATGGGCGGTATCACCGGCGTGGGCGGAGGGACGATTCGCGATGTTCTCCTGGCCCAGATTCCAACGGTGCTGCGGGCAGATGTGTATGCAACGGCCGCACTCGCGGGTGCTGCGGTAGTAGTCGTCGGTTTAAAACTAAAATTGCCGCGTGTGCCCGTTGCTGTTGCTGGCGGCGTTATCTGCTTCCTGCTCCGTGTAGTCAGCGTGTGGAGGCACTGGAACCTGCCGCACGTTCCGGCGCACTAAGGGTCTTCATGCTCGCAGCAACAACTGCCCGTGGATCGAAAAAATCCGCCCCGCCACCAGGTGGCTGGCCACAAAACACGCCAGCGCCGACGAAGAAAAGATTGTCGCCAGAACTACGAATTGATAAAGCGCAGCGTACAGAGGCGACGCTCCGGAGAGCACCATGCCGGCCATGATGCCGGGAATCCAGACGATTCCCAGCGAGCGGATGTTGTCCACGGCAGGGATCAGACTGGCGCGGAAGGCGGCGCGCAGGTACAGCTCAACAGCAACGTCGGGGGTGGCTCCCAGGGCCAGAGCGGACTCGATCTCCCCGACATGAGAAACAACCTCACCGCGAAACCGGTCAAGAAAGATCGACTGCGTGTTCATTGTGTTCGCAATCACCATGCTGCCCACCGGAACCAGCGTGAGAATCTTCAACGGGATCACTCCCGTCGCCGTCATCACGGACAAAATCGTCCCTGCGCCGACGCCAATGGCAATCAAGGCCAGCACGAATGCTCGCGGAATCTTTTTCGCCCGCTTGCGGACTATGCTGGCCGCAGCGAGGATCATCCCCGTTAGAACAAAGATCGAGGTCCAGGCCGGCCCGCGGAGTAGCCCGGCAAGAATTGCTCCGACAGCGAAGATCTGCAGCAGGCCGCGCAATTCGGCGAAGCTGATTTCGCCTAGCAGTCCGGGAGCGCGGCGTCGCGCCAGAAGCATGACGGCGAAGACCGCAAGCGCAGCGATCACGCACTGCACCACTCCACGCACCAGTTCGTTCGAGACGTAGTGTTCAAGCACGGGGAAGCACCTCTGCCGGGGTTCCTATGATCTTGATGCGGCCCGCTTCGAGCACGAGGATGCGATCCGCCATCACCCGCGCCTGCTCCAGACTGTGCGTCACCCAGATGCAGGTGAGGTGCCGCTCGCGAATCAGTCCTTCGAGCAGCCTTTGGACACTGTCGCGGGCTGCCTCGTCCAGCGCCGAGGTTGGCTCGTCCAGCAGAAGCACCTCCGGATCGTTGGCAAGAGCCCGTGTGATGGCGACGCGTTGAGCTTCTCCGCCCGATAGTGTGAGCGCGTCGCGGGTCGCGTATCCGGCCAGGCCGACTTCGGAGAGCAGGCTATCGATCTCCGCTCCGTTCATGGTCCTGCCTTGCTGGAGTGGTCCGAAGGCCAGGTTCTCAGCCACCGTCCCAGGGAAAAGATACGCCCTCTGCATGACCATGCCGACCGACCGTCTCAGCGTAGCCGTATCGACGCTGCGGTAGTCCTGTTCCTTAAAAAACACGGTGCCTTGAGTAGGCTCGTCGAGACGGTTAATCAGGCGGAGCAGCGTACTCTTCCCAGCGCCGCTCGGACCGATAACGCCAAGTACCTCAGCGGATTCTACGGAAAAGCTGATGTCCTGCACGAGGAATCGGCCCGGCTCAGAAGGCAACTCGCGGCCGAGGTCCCGGCATTCCACTATATGACGAGTCGAATTCACGGTTGAGGCACAGTTTACAGCCCCGCAACTCTTCAAAGTGAATGAGGGTATTCCGTGTTCTGATCTCGCAAAGGAGGAAGTCCCCCAATGATTTCTCAGCGGCTATGCAGGAAGATTGTGACGTTTTCTGGCGCGGTGCTGTTTACGGGAGTGACCGCCCTTGCCCAGATGAGTCCGGGCGGCGGCGCGCCCCAACCACAACAGCAGACCAATCCGGGAGCGAATTCGACAATGAACAATCCCGGTGCGATGCAGCAACAGCAGGCCTCGCCGTCTTCGATGATGCAGGATAAGGAATTCGTCCGGTCAGCTCTGCAGGGCGGCATGGCCGAAGTCCAGTTAGGTCAACTGGCAGCCGAAAAGGGCTCGAGCGATGACGTAAAGCATTTCGGCCAGAAGATGGTAACTGACCACACGAAACTCGGCGACCAGATGAAGGTGGTCGCGGCACAACTGGGCGTAAAACCGCCCGACAGCCCATCCAAGAAGGACAAGGAGCTTTACACGAAGTTGCAGGGCCTCTCAGGAAAAGAATTTGATAACGCCTACATCGTTGCGATGGTGAAGGACCACAAGAAAGACTCCGACGACTTCAAGATGGAGGCCCAGCAGAGCCAGAATCCCGCGGTCCAGCAGGCTGCCCAACAGGGTAGTCAGGTAATCGATCAGCACCTGCAGATGATCGACCAGATCGCCGAGAGCCACAATCTGATGAACAGCAAGGGCAAGCTGACGGCGTCATTGAAGTAGCGGTAGAGCAGCGACCGACAGCGGTGAAAGGCGTCTCTTAACGGGACGCCTTTTGCATTCCGGTAGAATTGCGGCGATGCCTCGCAAGATTTCAGCAAGCTGCCGCCTGGTTTTGGCGACGTTCGTTCTATGCGTGACGGCCCTCTGCCAGCCGGTTAAGAGCCTTCCCAAACCGACTGATTACGTCAGCGATTTCGCGCACGTGATGTCTCCGGCGGTGATCCAGCGCCTCAACCGCGTATGCGGCCAGGTTGACCACGAAGCGAATGCTCAGATCGCGGTCGTAACCGTCACGACCCTTGAGGACGAGCCGGTCGAGCAGTACGCCGTCGACCTTTATCAGGCGTGGGGACTTGGCAAGAAAGGCATTAAGGAAGGCAGCGACCGCGGCGTGCTGATCCTCGTTGCCGTGAAGGACCGCAAGCGGTTCATCTCCACTGGCTATGGCCTGGAGAGCATTCTGCCGGACGCAACGGTAAGCGCGATCGGCCGGCAGACGGTGCCTTACCTGCGCAGCAATGACTTTGATGGCGCAATGGCTCTCGCGGTGGGGCAGGTCTCACAGATCATCGCCAAGGATGCCGGCGTCACGCTGACCCCACTCGCCAGGCAGCAGCGGCGTCCTCAGCAGGTCCACCTGAGTTTTGGCCAGCTTGTCCTCTTCGGACTTTTCCTGCTCTTCGTCCTGTTCATAGTGGGACGATTCGGAGGCTCCGGACTCATCGGCTTTCTGCTCGGCATGTTCATGGGCGGCGGCTTTGGCGGCGGCGGAGGCGGTGGCCGCGGCGGCGGTGGTGGAGGAGACGACGGCGGCAGCGGCTTTGGCGGATTCGGCGGTGGAAGCACCGGTGGCGGTGGCGCCGGGGGCGATTGGTAAGATAACGAAGGCTCCTGAGGTTGCGGAGCAGAGGAGACGGGCACGATGATGCGTCGCGGTTTGTGGATCGCTATCGGCGTAGTTGTAGTGATTTTTCTTGTGGTTCTGATGGTCTTCGGCAGCTATGTCAGCGCGAAGAACCAGATGGTCGCCAAGCAGGAGGCGGTCAAGGCGCAATGGTCGCAGGTGGATGTAGTGCTGCAGCGGCGCGCGGATCTGATTCCCAACCTGGTGAACACCGTGAAGGGTTATGCAACGCACGAGGAGAAGGTCTTCGACGATATCGCCAACGCGCGGTCTGCCCTCCTGAATGCGAAAGACCCGTCAGGTAAGATCCAGGCCAACGGGCAACTCGATGGAGCCCTCGGGCGCCTGCTGGCCATCTCGGAAAATTACCCCAACCTGAAGGCCGACCAGAACTTCCTTTCCCTTCAGGCCCAGCTCGAAGGCTCGGAGAACCGCATCGCCGTTGAGCGCCGCCGCTATAACGAGACGCTGCGCGACTACAACACATTCATCCGGCAGTTTCCGAACAGCATCTGGGCCGGGATTGCGGGCTTCCAGCCGGACAATGCCTACTTCGAGGCGAGCGCTTCTTCGCGACAGGCTCCAACGGTGAAGTTCTAGCGGGATGATGCGGCAAGACAAAGAGGCTGCCTGCTGGCAGCCTCTTTGCATTGGGACGGGGAGGGCGGTGGCTTACGCGCGGGTGAAGGATGCGATGGCTGTAGCCTCGTCGTCCTTCACGTCGAAGACGGTGTAGAGCTTGGTGATCTGCAGCAGGTCGTGAACCTTCTTCGTGAGGTTCAACAGCTTCAGTTCGCCGCCCTGGTTGCGAACAGTGGTGTATGCGCTGACCAGTTCGCCGATCCCCGAGCTGTCGATGTAGTTCACATCGGCGAGGTTCAGCAGGATGAGCTTCGAGCCCTTGGACAGAAGGTCCCGGATCGCGTCACGCAACTGCACACTGCCCTCACCCAGAGTGATCCGACCGCTTAGATCGAGAATGGTCACGCCGTCTATCTGACGGGTGGTTACTTTCATGCTCACGAAAAAGTCCTCCTTAGCTGCCTGTTTGAGCCGTCCCCAGATGCTTGATAAGTGTCAACTCAGTTCCGGGATGCAATTGCTTGAAGTGTACCTCATCCATGAATGACCGAATGAGGAAGATGCCGCGGCCGGAGCCGCGCAGAAGATTCTCCGGCGCCAGCGGGTCGGGGAGTGTGTCCGGGTCCAGTCCCTTGCCCTGGTCGGAGATGCGAATGACGAGCGATTCGCCGGTATTTTCAAAGGACGCGGTGATGCGCTTTTCGGGATCGTAGGAGTTACCGTGGAGCACAGCGTTCACGGCTGCCTCCCGCACCGCCATGGCTACGCGAAAGACCTCGTCTTCGTCAATGCCGGCTTTCTTGGCCATTTGTTCGGCGGTTTCCTCAACCTTGTTCACACTGTCAAGCGAGGACTCGAGCGTGTAAGTAATGCGGCTTGCCTGTTGTCCGGTCAAATGCTCTTCCTCGCCTTTTCCCATATCTCTCGTGTGCGAAACCTCAAGCGATCTCTTTAGCAGGCAGTTTGCTTGCTAGCGTCGTCAATGTCAAGCAATCTCACTGTCATCCCGCGAGATAGTGTCGATCGACGCAAAGTTTTACGAGCTCGTTTGTGCGCGGCGGGTTGCCCTCATTGCCTGTTAGACTGCATCGGAGATGGCACGCAAAGCCCGCAACAGCGACGTGAATCCGTCGCTCACAACCATGCTGGGAACGCCCGTCACTAACGCAAGCGGCCAGGTCCGCGGGCGTGTGCGCGACCTTGCTGTTGGTACCGGAGCTGACGCGGGCAAAGTCGCCGGCCTGGTGCTCAAAACGCGCAGAGGCCTGGAACTGGTGGGGGCCACCGGCGTGCGGCAGACGCCGAGCGGAGTATTTGAGCTGCGTGCGGAGGCCGATGTAAGGCCTTTGAGGCAGGATGACAACTTCATCCTCCTACGGCAGGACCTGCTCGACCGGCAGATTATCGACGTTCACGGCCGGAAGGTTGTTCGCGTGAACGACGTCGACCTGCAATGGTTTTCGCATAACGGAGACCCGCAGGACCTGCGCGTGCGCGAAGTGGAAGTGGGACTGCGGGGCGCGGTTCGCAGGTTGCTGAAGGGCGCTCTTCCGGCGCAGACGCTGGAGTCACTGGCCAGGCAGATTCCGGCACGGGTAATCCCTTGGGAGTTTGTCGACGTAATCGAGGTCGATCCCGCGCGGCGGGTAAAGCTCAACATCGAGCACGAGCGGCTCGCGCAACTTCACCCCTCCGACATTGCTGACATTCTTGAAGACCTCCCCGCCGCCGAGCGCGAGGCCGTGCTGACGACTCTCGACGAGGAAGTGGCTGCCGAGGCGCTCGAAGAAGTCGAGCCGCACCTGCAGGTCTCGATGGTGGAAAGCCTCACCTCCGAGGTTGCGGCGGGCATTGTCGAAGAGATGGATCCCTCGGCGGCGGCGGATTTGCTGGCCGAACTGCCGGAATCGCGCAGCGAGGCGATTCTCGAGGAGATGGATCCGGAAGAGCGGCAGGAAGTGGAAGAGCTGCTCGAATTCCGGGAGGACTCTGCCGCAGGCCGCATGACCACCGAGTACGTCGCGGTTCCCCAGACCGCGACGGTTGGCGATGCAATCCAGGCGCTGCGTGGTTTCGAAGGCGATATTGAAACCATCACTGAGATTTACCTGTTGGATGAGAGCGAGGTTCTTCACGGTGTAGTGCCGCTGGCGCGCATTGTGCTGGCCAAGCCGGAGACGCGGCTGGATGTGCTGGCCGAGCCGCGCTTCATCTCATGCGAGGCGGATGCTCACCAGCAGCAAGTCGCGGAGCTCTTCGATAAGTACAACCTTCGCGCCCTTCCGGTTCTGAACAACGATGGCAAGCTGGTAGGCGTCGTTGAAGCCGATCACGTGATCGCCTTTTTGAGGCAGCGATAAAGCAGGGATTAGCGATTAGGGATTAGGGATTAGAACAAATGTCCCGATCACCCCTTGGTAATGTGCATGATTTGCATGCATCGCGTTTAAAGTGTGTGCATGTCCAGTACGACTGCGCCATCCGTTGAGCCATTCAAGTCCTACCGCGATCTGCAAGTTTGGCGCCGAGCGATCGATCTGTCAGTGGCGCTCTATCAGTACACGGCGGAATTTCCCCGCGAAGAGATTTATGGTCTCTCGGGCCAGTTGCGAAGGGCAGGAGTGTCGGTCGCCAGCAATATCGCCGAGGGCTGGGGACGTTCCTGAGCGGCGAGTTCAGGCACTTCGTCGGCATTGCGCGTGGTTCGAACTTCGAGATTCAGACACAACTTGTCATTGCGAAGAGGCTTGGCTTTGGAACAGCAGAAAAATTACAAACGGCTACGGACCTTTCTGCAGAAGTGGGTAAGATGCTCGTAGCACTGATGAAAAAGCTCAATTCGTAAGCAGCTCGATCGGACAACGTGAGTTCTGGGAAGCGCGTCTGCTTTTGGCCAGCCGCCCTAATCCCTAATCCCTAATCGCTAATCCCTCTCTTTCCCATGCTCAAGCGCTGGAGAACCCGGATACTGCTGTTCCTCGCCGTGCTCGGCCCGGGGTTCATCACCGCCAATGTAGACAACGATCCAAACGGCATCTTCACGTATTCGCAGGCCGGCGCTCAGTATGGCTACGCGCTGCTCTGGACGATGATCCCCATCACGCTGGCGCTCATCGTCGTGCAGGAGATGTGTGCGCGCATGGGAGTGGTGACCGGCAAGGGACTCAGCGATCTCATACGCGAAGAGTTCGGTTTGCGGCTGACTGTAATTGTGCTGTTTCTGCTGGTGCTGGTGAACTTCGGCAATGTGATCGGCGAGTTTTCCGGGATTGCAGCCAGTCTCGAGCTCTTCCATTTGAGCAAATACATTTCGGTGCCGGTGTGTTCGGTGCTGGTGTGGCTGCTGGCGGTGCGCGGCGACTACAAGAGCGTCGAGAAGATTTTCCTGACCGCGTCGGTTTTCTATATTGCGTACATTGTTGCCGGGGTGTTGTCACAGCCCAGCTGGCACACCGCGATCGTTGCGACGGTCAAGCTTCCCCCACGCTCGGCGTGGACCCATGATTATCTCTCTCTTGTGATCAGCGTGATCGGAACGACGATCGCGCCGTGGATGCAGTTCTATCTGCAATCGACGATTGTCGAGAAGGGTGTGACCGTGAAAAATTATGCGGCGTCGCGTCTGGACGTGATTGTTGGTTCGATCTTTACCGATGTCGTGGCATGGTTCATCATCGTGGCCTGCGCGGCGACTCTTTACATGCACGGACAGGGGGCGATTCGCGATGCTTCTGACGCCGCCCAGGCGATGAAGCCGCTGGCCGGGCCTTATGCCTTCCTCCTGTTCGCCTTCGGGCTGTTCAATGCGTCGTTTTTCGCGGCGTCGGTACTGCCTCTGTCGACAGCATATGTTGTTTGCGAGGGCCTGGGTCTCGAATCCGGCGTGGACAAGAAGTTCAGCGAGGCTCCGGCCTTCTACTGGCTTTACACGATCCTTATTGCCGGCGGCGCTGCGGTGGTAATGATTCCGAATTTCCCATTGATCAGGTGGTCCATCACATCGCAGGCGCTGAACGGGATACTGCTGCCGATCGTGATTGTGCTCATGCTGCTGCTGATCAACCGCAAGGACCTGATGGGAGAGTATGTGAACTCCCGGCTGTTCAATATTGCCGCTTGGCTGACAGCCGGAATCGTCAGCGTGCTTTCCGTCATGCTGATGGTGCAGCAGTTCATGCATTGATGTCGCTGAGATAAGTGGCCGATGATTTTCGTAGCTTCCTTATAATGGAATTCAGAGGGAGATTTTCCGATGCCCGGCGATTGCCGGGCATTGCTGTTTTTGGACGGAACCGCAATGGAATGAATGACCGTCCCCTTAGTCTCTGTTCTCAATGCACGAATCTAAGTCCTCTATTTTCTAGGAAATAGATATAAGGTGAATCGTATCTATGAGTTAAGCGCTGCGTTGGGGCTAACTCCTTTGGAATCTATGACGAAAGGAATTGAGGGGGAGGGGGGTACCCCTCTGAAAAGCCGGCTAAAGCAGCTTGCCCGCCGCAAGCTCCCGGATCAGGTCCCGGTCGGCGGCGAGGAAATCGTAGCTGGTGAGGTCCCGCAGAAGGATCCAGCGGACGTCGTGGAAGATGCGATTGGTTACCTCGCCGCGGAATTCGTGTACGGCAAAGAATTGCAGGTCGACCGCGCCTCCACTGCGATAGGTATGGCGGGTGTGAGCGACGGGTGGACCCACGTCAGCATCGATGCCAAGTTCCTCGTCGAGCTCGCGGGCAAGGGCCTGTTCGGGAGTTTCTCCGGGCTCGATCTTGCCGCCGGGGAACTCCCACTTGAGAGCCATGGGCTGGTCGGGTCGGCGCTGGCAGATCAGGACCTCCTCGCCGCGCAAAATAAGAGCGGCCGCGACAAAGCGCACGGTCTTCGTTCCGTTCTGGTCAACCCTTTCGTTCTCGTTCACGGCAGCACGCTCACATCAGTTTAGACGCAGCGATCGAGTTTAGATCGATATTGCGGCCAGATGGGTTCTGGAGTGAGCCAAAGATATCAGGGTGAATGGCTTGCGCAAGGGCGTAGAGGCCGCCGATGAGGGTCGGCGCAGGGGTGTTCAGCAGCTCGTCGGCAATACAGCAAACCCGACCGCACCGCACGGCGCGCAGATCCTGCCATCCCCTCTGCTGGACGATGCGCTCGAGTGGCACGCGATCGCCGGCACCGCACCATGCGGCCACGACCACGTCGGGATCGGCGCCGGCTATTGCTTCGGCTTCGGTCGTCGCCCCGGGGGTGCCGATGAATTCGCCGCCCGCAGCTTCCACCAGCTCACTGACCCAGAGCTGGGAATGAATCAAAGGTTTGCCCCACTCCTCGCAATAGACCCGCGGCTTGATTCCCGCTGCAGATGCGCGATGACGTACCTCTTCGATCTGGGACTGCATTTCCGCGATCAGGGCTTCGCCGCGAAGCGAGGCCTGGACGACAGAGGCGATGAGGCGGATGTCCTGGTATACATCGGCGAGAGTTCGCGGGGCGAGGGTCAGCGCCGGGCGGCCGGATTGGAGGATGGCGGTCAACGACTCCGTCCGGTAGGGAACTGAGGCTATGACGAGATCGGCGGGGACGGGCAGGAGTTCCGCGGCTTTGGTCGACCATGAGTCGTGGACGATGGGCAGCGATCGAGTGCCGAGGGCGGGCACGGCTTCGACGCAGTATTTTGTGCAGGCGGCGAGCGAGTCGAGGCAGCCCAGCCGGTCGAGGATGATACTGACGCTCGGCTGCAGCGAGATGATTCTCATCCGGGATCAGAGCTTGGGGTCGGTAAGCACAGCGCCCGGATAGAAGACCGTCCATCCACGTTCAGCGGCGATCTCAAGGAGCGCCGGCGTGGGATTCACTGGAAAGGCGCGCTTGGCAAGCGTGAGCATGGCCGCATCATGAATGGAGTTGCCGAAGACGGCATCCGGCTCGGGGATGCCAACGCGGCGAAGGGCCGCCGCCTTGCCGTCGCCGCTGGGGACATCGATGAGGTCGCTGGTGATACGGCCGTCGATGACTTTGACATGAGCAGCGAGTACACGGGAGGCGGGAATGTCGAAGCGGCGGACGCCCTCCTCGATGACCCAGTTGTTGGTGGAGCTGACAGCCCAGATGTCTGCACCGGCGGCGCGGAGCTTTTCGACCAGGGTACGCATCTCCGGAAAGATGTGGGCTTCCACGTGGGAGCGGAAGTATTCTTCGGCAGCGTGGCGAAGTTCGGATTCCTGAAGTCCGGAATAGAGCTGGACCATCTCGCCGCACATTTCCGACTCGGAGACGTCTCCGGTGAGGTAGAGGCGGTAGCGGGAGTCGATCCAGTCGCTCGCGTTGCGCGAGACCAGACCGGCCTCGATGGACCAGACCATGAATCCGTACCCGGCGTCGCCGCTCCAGAGGGTGCCGTCGCAGTCAAAGATGGCGGTGGCGGGATGAAGCGCGAGGACGGCTTCCTCAAATTCGGTTGTGGTGTAACGAGCAGGGGCAGCGTGGATAACAGTCAACGGTTGGTGCTCCTATCTATCTAGATATTTTGCGTGATATGCGGGGAAATTGCACAAAGCGATTGTGAATATGCAGTCACAAGCGAGGGAATGCTGCTGATGAAGTTGATTCCCTTGAATCTCGACCGTGCTTCAGCGCAGGTGTTTCCTCGATAATTCACTCAGTGCCGGAGAGTCGAAATTCCGAATTGCTGCCGGAGTATCTCGCCTATTTGCGCGTAGAGAAGGGACTGCGCCCGCTGAGTTGCGAGGCCTACGAGAGCGACCTTCTGCAGTTTGCCGAATATCTCGAGCGAGAGAATGCCCAGCTCGATGCGGCGACGCACGCGCATGTCTCGGGATTTCTGGAGCACCTGGGCACACACGGTGTGGAATCGCGTTCGGCGGCGCGCAAGCTCTCGTGCCTGCGCGGGTTCTATCGCTGGCTGCTTCTCGACAAACGCATCGATCGAGATCCAACGGTAAATCTCGATTCGCCGTCGTCGTGGAAAGTGCTGCCGAAATCACTGGCACAATCTGAAGTGAGCGAGATGCTGGCGCGCTCGGGGCTGGCTGCGGAACATCCAGAGGCAGACGCGATTGCGTTGCGCGACCGGGCTATTCTGGAGCTGTTGTACGCAGGAGGGTTGCGGGTTTCGGAGTTGACCGGGTTGAACGTGGTCGATCTCTCGCTCGACGCGGGTCGCGTGCTGGTGCGCGGCAAGGGGGATAAAGAGCGCATCGTACCCCTGGGGAGGGCGTCCGTTGAAGCGCTGGAAAGATATCTGAAGCTGGGACGTCCGGAACTGCAGAAGCGCGGGCGTGCAGCAGGGCGACTCTTTCTTTCTGCCCGAGGCGAAGCCCTGACCCGACAATGGATATGGCGGCTGGTGAAGTCAAGCGACGCACACGCCAGTCCCCACATGCTGCGTCACAGTTGCGCGACGCACATGGTCGAAGGGGGAGCGGATCTGCGTACCGTGCAGACGCTGCTCGGGCACGCCGATATCGCGACCACGCAGGTGTATACGCATCTTGCGCTGGGCCGACTGAAAGCGGTTCACCGAAACCATCATCCTCGGGCGAATGGGTCGCGGGCGAAGAAGGCGGCCGAATGAACGCGGATACGACGATCGGGGTACGTGTCGAAGAATTTCTCAGCGCACTTGCCAACGAGCGGGCTGCCTCGCCACACACGCTGCGCGCGTATGGGCGGGAGCTGCACGACTTTGCGGCATATCTGATTGCGAAGCGGGGAGCGGATGTACGGGTTGAGAAGCTGGAACATCAGCAGATCAGGGCGTATTTGAGCGAGCTTTATGGGCGTGGTCTGTCGAAAGCCTCGGTGGCTCGGGCGCTAGCGGCGATTCGCGCGTGGTTCAAGTGGCTGGCGCGGCGTGGGTATGTCGAGCAGAATCCAGCGGTACTGGTGGCCACTCCCAAGCTGCCGAAGCACCTGCCGCGCGTGCCGACAATTGAGCAGATAAATCGTGTAGTCGATGCTGCCGCGTCGGAGGAAGTGGCAGCATGGCCGGAGCGCGACCGCGTCATCTTTGAACTGCTCTACGGGTGCGGAATCCGCAATGCGGAACTGGTTGGGTTGAATCTTCGCGATATCCACTGGGCCAATGGGGCGATCCTGGTGCGGGGCAAGGGGCGCAAGGAGCGATATGTTCCACTAGGGGATGCGGCGGCACAGTCTCTGCGAGACTACCTTCCTTTGCGCGAGGCAAAGCTGGCGACTGCAGGAAAGGCGTCGGAGGCATTGTTGCTGAATGCGCGGCTCCGGGGCAGTGGAAGGTTGACGACGCGCAGCGTGGGTCGCATCGTGAAACAGATCGCTCTGGCGCATGGGCTGCCGGCAGATGTGCATCCGCACACCCTGCGCCATGCCTTCGGGACGCACATGCTGGAGGAGGGCGCTGATCTGCGGGCGATTCAGGAGTTGTTGGGGCATGAGCGGCTGTCTACAACGCAACGCTATACGCAGCTTACGGTTGGGCAGTTAGCAGAGGTCTACGATAGGACGCATCCGCGTGCGAAGTGACCGAGGTGAGGTGATTGGGCTGTCGCACTTAATCCCAGCGACGACGCTGACAGTGTAGAATCTGCAGCTTCCACGCAAATAGAACCTTCGGCGCTGAGTAAATGCGAAGGTGCGTCATAACATTTACACTGTATGTTGAGGGAATCTGCGCTTTGATCGGTAAGGCTTTAACGAAGGTATTTGGGACCAATAACGAGCGCGTGGTAAAGCGCCTGCTGCCGCGCGTTCAGGCTATCAATGTCTTGGAGCCGCAGGTGAAGCAGCTTTCCGACGACGCGCTGCGGGCGAAGACACAGGAGTTCAAGGCGCGCATTGCCGCCGCCCTCGAAGGAATCACTGACGCTGAGGAGAGGGTCGCGGCAGAGAAGGAGGCTCTGGACGAAATTCTGCCGGAGGCCTTTGCTGTGGTGCGCGAGGCCGGACGCAGGCAGCTCAACATGCGCCACTTTGACGTGCAGCTGATCGGCGGCATGGTGCTCCATCAGGGCAAGATCTCCGAGATGAAGACCGGCGAAGGCAAGACGTTGGTCGCCACCCTTGCATGCTATCTGAATGCACTCGCCGGACACGGGGTTCACGTAGTCACGGTAAACGACTACCTGGCCAAGCGCGACGCCGAGTGGATGGGCAAGATCTACGAATTTCTCGGACTGACCGTCGGGGTGATCGTGCACGACCTTGACGACAGCCAGCGGCGTCAGGCCTATGGGGCGGACATCACCTACGGGACGAATAACGAATTTGGTTTCGATTACCTGCGCGACAACATGAAATTTGAGCTGGCTGAATGTGTGCAGCGAGGCCACTATTTCGCGATTGTCGACGAGGTGGATTCGATCCTGATCGATGAGGCGCGTACCCCGCTGATCATTTCAGGCCCCACGGACCAGACGACTGATAAGTATGTGCGTGTAAACCGCATCATTCCCGGGCTGGAGCAGGGCGAGGAGATCGAACAGGGCGAGACGAAGATCCTTACTGGCGATTATGTAGTTGATGAGAAACACAGGACGATCTCGGTTACGGATGAGGGCTGGGAGAAGATTGAAGGGCTGCTCGGAATCGGCAATATTGCGGATGTCGAAAACTGGGACCTGAAGCATCACGTAGAAGTAGCGATTAAGGCGCATACGCTTTACAAGCGCGACGTGCAGTACGTCGTGAAGGACGGCGAAGTCATCATCGTCGATGAGTTCACAGGACGCCTGATGCCGGGGCGCCGCTGGTCGGATGGGCTGCACCAGGCCGTCGAGGCTAAGGAAGGAGTCAATATCCGGCGCGAAGACCAGACGCTGGCAACGATCACCTTTCAGAATTATTTCCGACTCTACAAAAAGCTGTCGGGGATGACCGGCACGGCGGAGACCGAGGCGGCCGAGTTCGACAAAATTTACAAACTCGACATCGTCGTCATCCCGACGAACAAGCCGATGCGGCGAATCGAGAATGCCGATGTTGTTTTCAGGACGGCGAAAGAAAAGTACTTCGCTGTTGCCGATGAGATCGCGGGCCTGCATGAGAAGGGCCAGCCCGTGCTGGTGGGTACGACTTCGATCGAGAAGTCGGAGCTGCTGTCGCAGATTCTGCAGCGCAAGGGCGTACGGCACGTGGTGCTGAATGCAAAGTTCCACGAGCGGGAGGCGGAGATTGTTGCGCAGGCGGGTCGTCTCGGGATGGTGACGATCGCCACCAACATGGCCGGCCGCGGAACAGACATTTTGCTGGGAGGCAATGCGGAGTTCGTCGCCAAACAGGACCTGGTAAAGAAGGGACTTGCCCGGTCGATCAGTGTCGCTGAGGGCGCGATCAACCCGATGGCGGCTCAGGGAATGCTGCGCTTTTATTACCAGGGGCAGGAGTTCGAGACGACTCAGGCGGAGTGGGATCGGACTTTCGCAACGTATTCCGACAATGCGACGCAGGAGCACGATGCTGTGATCGATGCCGGTGGCCTGCATATTCTCGGCACTGAGCGGCACGAGTCACGGCGTATCGATAACCAGCTTCGCGGTCGCGCGGGACGTCAGGGCGACCCAGGAGCATCGCGATTCTATTTATCACTCGAAGACGACCTGATGCGGATTTTCGCGAAGGAGTGGGTTTCGACTCTCCTGCAGCGGATGGGCATGGAAGAGGGCGTGCCGATTGAGTCGCGCATGATCTCAAACCGCATCGAGGCTGCGCAGAAGGCAGTCGAGTCGCAGAACTTTGAGGCCCGGAAACACCTGCTCGAATACGACGACGTGATGAACAAGCAACGCGAGGCCGTCTACGGGCTGCGCCGCCAATTGCTTGAAGGCCTCGACCAGAAGGAGTTGATCGTCGAGGACTACGTCGCGAACCTGCTCAGCGACATGCTCGAAGAGTATCTGCCGGAGAAAGTTCATCCAGACCAGTGGAATATGGATGGATTCCGGACAAAGCTCGCGGAGCAGTTCGGGATGGACCTGACCACCGAGGGCGTCGATGTGCACGAACTCACGCGGCATGAGATAGGCGAGACGCTCTTTGAGAAGCTCAAGGAACGCTATGCCGCGAAGGAGCAGATCATCGGCGAGAAGCAGATGCGCTTCCACGAGCGGATGATCATGCTGAGCGTGCTGGACGGCCTGTGGAAAGATCACCTGCTGAACATGGATCACCTGAAGGAGGGCATCGGTCTGCGCGGATATGCGCAGCAGGATCCGTTGGTGGCCTACAAGAAGGAATCCTTCGACATGTTTGAAGGCATGATGGGGCGCTTCCAGGAAGATACGGTCCGGTATCTTTTCCTGATGCAGATCGTCGGTCCGGATGGTCAGCCGGTGGCCATTCCGACGCGGCCGCGGTCCGCAATACCTGCGGCGCCTCCGGTGGCCTCTGCCGAAGGACATGCGCCCGCGCTCGCTCCGGCTGGAGGCAACGGACATCGCACACCTCCTCCCGCTGCATTGCCTGCACGCGATGTTTCGGCGGCTCCGAGCACGACTATCGACGCGATCGAGCGGGAGTTCCAACGCAAGAAGCAGCGTGAACTGCAGCATGCGCGCATGGCCGGCGGTGGCGAGGAGTCACGGCAGGTTGCACAGCGTCGCAGCGGCGACAAAGTGGGGCGGAACGATCCCTGTCCCTGCGGATCAGGGAAGAAATACAAGAAGTGCCACGGAGCGGACGAAGTCTAGGTAGGTAGTTCAGCTTTGCGAATGCGCGTGAGATGACCTCTCACGCGTTTGCTTTTTAAGGCTTTCACACGACGGCCTGCGCAACCGTTTGATCCCGACTTCAAGACTCAGTGCGGACGCATGGCAAGGAGCAGAGCCCGGAGCGCCCGTCCGCGATGGCTGACCCGATGTTTGGTGGCGAGATCGATTTCCGCCATGGTCCTTCCGAGCTCGGGAAGATGGAACAGCGGATCATAGCCGAAGCCTCCGTCGCCACGGGGGGAGTCTAGGATTTGTCCTTCAACTGCGCCATCGGCGGTGAACAGGCATTCGCGGTTACGCGCGGCAGCGAGGACACAGCGATATCGGCCGCTACGCTGACCGGCGGGCACGTTCTCGAGACGCTTGAGCAGGTAGAGATTATTGCGGTGGTCGGTATTTGTGCCTGGTTCAGTGACAAAAGCGTTGTCGGCGGCATAGCGGGCGGATCGAACCCCAGGTTCGCCATTCAGTGCATCTACTTCGAGCCCCGAATCGTCGGCGAGAACGATAGCTCCGGGAAGGAATCGGCTATAGTAGACGGCCTTTTCGCGAGCGTTTCCCTCGAAGGTTGGCTCGTCTTCGGGAGGAGCGGCGATGCCCTCCAGTCCGGGCAGGGGCAGGATGGAAACGTCGCGTTCCTCAGCCGTTGCGGCGGCGAAGTCGCGCAACTTACCGGGATTCGACGTGGAGGCGTAGAGCGTGATCATGCGGCGGCCCTGGTATAGGCGCTGCGAGATCGAACGCCAGAGGGCAGCTCTCGCATCTTGGCGCACGACCGCAGTGCTGTTTGCCTACGTGAACAATGACGGCGTGGAATTCGTTGTAGTGCTGCGCGAGCGATTCGGGAGGATCGTGTGTGAAGGCAGTTTCCGCGAAGCTCTGAATCTGGCTGTACTTCGCGGTCGTCGGAAGCAGGGCGTGACGGGTGACGACGCGGCGCAGGTATTCGTCGACCACCATCGCAGGCTGTGCGAGGGCATAAAGCAAGATGGCGTCAGCGGTTTCGGGGCCGACTCCGGGCAGCGCGAGCAGGCGCGGTCGCGAGATAGCGGACGGCTCGGCGGCGAGCTTCTCAAGGGATCCTTCAAACTGCTCGTCGAGAAAGGCGATGAAGGCTTTGATCGCCGCGGCCTTGCGGATCATGTATCCGGAGGGACGGATGTGGGTGCGCAGCTCATCTTCGGAGATGCGACGCAGGCCGTCAATCGAGAGCAGATGATGCTCCTGGAGGTTTCGCAGCGACTGCTCTACCGAGGTCCAGGCGGTGTTCTGGGTGAGATAGGCGCCCACGACAACTTCCAGCGGCGTCTTAGCAGGCCACCATTGCTGCGGACCATAGGTTTCGAGCAGGCGGTCGTACAGCGCCCGCAGGCGTGCGGCGGGAGATGCCTGAGTCATGTGTGGCTCTCGGGTTCCTTCTGCTCTCGCAACTCGCGCTTCCAGCCGAGCAGTTTGGCGCGCGTGGCGGCGGCCTCGGCCTCCGCAATCTTTCCCTGGTGCTGGTAGAGGATGGAGAGGCTGGTATGCGCGAGAATGTCGTCAGGATCTGCGGCGATGAGCTGCCGGGCAACCGCCACGGCTTCGTCGAGCTGACCTGCGGCTTTCAATGCGTGGAGAAGCCCGTGGGCGGCATCAGCATAGGAGGGATCGGCTTCGAGACTCTTGCGAAAGGTAGAGATCGCCGCAGAAAGGTCGCCGTCAGCAAGGCTGTCGACCGCTTCGTAGTAGCGGTCCTCGGCGAGTGAGCGCCCGTCAACGCCGAAAGATGAGGAGAGGGAAGCCACTCTCCTCATGATATCGAAGCTAGTGAGCGGGCGAAGGTGTGGCGGACCTGGATTCCGGCGAGGGCACCAAGGTCGTCTGCGGGACGCCATTGATCGCGGGCAGCACGATGATATCGACGCGGCGGTTCTGGCCGCGTCCTTCGGCGCTCTCGTTGGATGCGACGGGATGGTATTCGGCATATCCGGCGGCGGCGAGACGGCGCGCTTCGAACTGAAACTGCTCGATGAATAAGCGCGCCATGCGGGTGGCACGAGCGGTCGATAGCTCCCAGTTGGATGCGAACTCTCCGGTGTGGATGGGAACGTTGTCAGTGTGGCCTTCGATGCGGATGTCGTAAGGCGTGGGCCGGAGCACGGAGATGATCGAGTCGATGCTACCGATGGAGCCGGGGTGGGGCGTGGTTGAGCCACTGTCGTAGAAGCCAGCCTCGCGGAGGGAGATGACCAGGCCCTCACGGCCAATCTTCAAGTCGACGACGTGCTGGGCAATCTGGTTGGAGAGCCGAGCTTGCAACTCGCGATGCATCCGCTGGAAGTCGGCTTTGACGGCTTCGGACGGCTGCGCGGAGAGCGTGTCCCCGAGGACGATGTTGACTGGGGTGACGGCCTTGTCGGTGGAGACGGCGCTCGATTTTGCGTTGCTGTCGGGCTGGAAGAGGCCAAGCGCCTTGAAGGCCTGATTGATAGCCTGCGCTACCTGAGCCTGCTTGCGTATGTCGGTCTGGGAGCTGGCGTAAAGGACAACGAAGAATGCGAACATCAGCGTAATGAAGTCGGCGTAGGATACCAGCCACCGTTCGTGATTGGTGTGAGCTTTACGGTTGTGCCGTTTCATGCTGCGCCTTTACGTACTTCCACCGGTCCCTTTTCCCTCGACTTGGGAGTGGGTAGAAAGCCTTCCAGTTTGACTTCGATCATGCGCGGGTTCATGCCCTCGAGGATTGAGATAACGCCTTCGAGCGTCATCTCCTTCAGTACCTGCTCCTCGCGAATACGCAGGCGCAACTTGCCGGCGACGGGCAGAAAAAAGATGTTGGCGGCGGCGACTCCGTAGATGGTGGCGACGAAGGCGACTGCGATGCCGCGACCGACTTCATCCATATGGTCGAGGTGTTGCATGACCTGGATGAGGCCCATGACCGCACCGATGATGCCGATGGTGGGAGAAAATCCCCCGGCGGACTCAAAGACGGCAGGAAGTTTTTCTTCGAGCTCGAAATGGTTCTCGATCTGCAACTCCATGATCTTGCGTAGCTCGGCGGGCTCTGTTCCGTCGACTGCGAGCATGATGGCCTGCTTTAGGAAAGCGTCATCAATGGATTGGAGATCCTGGTCCAGGGAGACGATGCCGCTGCGGCGCGCTTTGTTCGCGAAATGGATGAGTTGCTGGACGGTAGCTTCACCGCCGGACCCGCCGTGCAAGAAAACGCGGATCAGCCGCATGGCCGCGGCGCCTACAACTCCAAGCGGGTACTGGAGCATGACAGCGCCGATGGTTCCCCCGATGACGATCATGGCAGCGGTAGGCTGCAGCACCTGACCGATGTGGCCGCCTTCTAGCAGCAGGCCGGCGACGATGCCGGCGAAGGCCAATAGTAATCCGAGAAGACTGCTTGTATCCATGGCATTCCTTGTGCGATTGCGGTGTAGCGTCGGCTGTTCGTCAGCTAGCTTTCTATCCGCCTCCGGGAGGCGGCTCCCGTACTGAGTTCAATGTCGTCTGAGGATTTGAATTCGGCTGGTGCTGAGACAGCGTGCAAAGCGGCTGAGGAGGCCAACATCGCGTCGCCGGGACAATACCTTGCGACTTCTCTCATCAGGCGGGCGCGAAAGGTAACGGTAAGATCGATGACTTCGGCGGCGCTTTCACGCACCACTACTTTCTCTCCATTGATCAGCGTGAGAGTGGTATCCGGGGAAGATTCGACGTATTGGATCAGGTCGCTGTTTACCACCAGCGAGCAGCTGTTGAGACGTGTGAGTTCGATCATCGTGGATTGGCCTTTCTTTTTTTATCGGCGGCAAGCGGCAAATATTGACGGGGTTAACAAGAGGGAAAGAACTTAGCTCAAAGCGCGCACGCCGCATGCCAAACGTTGGAAGCAGCGTAAAGAGGCCCCAGGCAACGCCGATGAAGGGGGTGTGTTAAGGCCCTTCTCTGACGCTAGCACAATCGGAGAAGGGTGTTAGACGGTTCCTTCCGCGAGGCGAACCGGGTCAAGGCAACGCGCCTTTGATGCCGGCAACCCGCCTGAAGCAGGAACTCCTCGATCAAACCATCGATCAACTTGCAAAGGGAGCAATCAATATGTCTTTGGGTGTCCTGAACAACATCGCTGCGGTTTACGCGGAAAACAACCTGAACTCGACGCAGGCCAGCCTGCAAAATACGCTCGAACAGCTTTCTTCCGGTTCGCGCATTAACTCCGGTGCCGATGATGCCGCCGGACTTTCGATTGCTGATGGTCTGGGCGCAAACTCCGCTGCGCTGACCCAGTCGGCGGCCAACGCCAACCAGGGCGTGGGTCTTCTGCAGGTCGCAGACGGCGCACTCTCGCAGGTGACGAACCTTCTGAACCGCGCCGTTACTCTGGCGACTGAGGCTTCCAACGGAACGCTGAGCACTTCGCAGGATGCGGCGGCCAATCAGGAATTCCAGTCGATTCTGGCCGAGATCAACAACATCGGTACAACCACCACCTTTAACGGCAACAGCGTGTTCTCGGGCACAGCGGTCACGGTTTATTCCGGCGACGCGACGGCAACCGGTGGAGCAACCGATGCCCTGACCATCGCAGCGCTTACCTCGGCGAGCGTGGGCGATGTGGGTGGCATAGTCAGCTCTACGGGCACTGCGATCAGCTATACCGTGGGAACGGGTCAGGATCTGAGCGCCGACGTGCTGACCAGCGCTACGGCCGCGCAGACAGCGCTGACCGACGTTAACACCGCCATCACTGATGTTGCAGCGCAGCGCGGTTATGTGGGCTCGCAGATCAACACACTGAACGCGATCTCAAACGTTGACTCGACGGAACAGGAGAACGTCCTGTCGGCTCAGAACTCCATTCAGGCAACCGATTATGGCCAGGCGACCTCGAACCTGTCGAAGTTCGAGATCCTCAGCCAGACTGGCGTCAGCGCGCTTGCCCAGGCTAACAGCGTGGAGCAGGAAGTCACCAAGCTGCTGCAGTAGGAAGTGGCAGCGTTCCTCCAACGGGGAGCTTCGGCTCCCCGTTTTTTTACTGTGCTTAAGGGCGTCGCCCGCAGTCCGTTGAAGTTTGATGTTGGCGATGACGATAAGCAGGGTATGGGCACGGTAGGTATTGCATTCGGCTCGCCAACGAGTGGGCAGGGCTTTGATGTGACCAGCACGGTCAACCAGCTGGTTACGAATCTGCAGGCGGTGGAGACACCGTGGAAGACGCAGCTTACGTCATTGCAGGCAGAGGACACGGCCCTCACTTCGATCGGCACGGATCTGAGCTCCTTGTCGACAGCGTTCCAGTCGCTGACGGACTTCCAGGGTGTTCTGTCGGAAAAGCAAGGGTCGAGCTCGGATACTTCGGTGCTGCAGCTGACGGGCGCGGCGTCGAATGCGGTGGCGGGCAGCCACACGATCACGGTTACCAGCCTGGCGCAGACCTCGTCGCAATACAGCGATGCGGTCTCGGCGAACGATACGCTGAGTGGCACACTTATCCTGGCGGTCGGCAGCGGCGCGCCGCAGACGATCACCATTGATTCTTCGGACAATACAATTTCCTCTCTGGCCGATGCGATTAATTCCGGCAACTACGGCGTCACGGCCAATGTAATTACGACCTCCGGCGGCGCGCGGTTGTCGCTGGTGAGCAATACCAGCGGGGCGGCCGGGGGTATCACCGCCAGCAGCAGCCTGCAGGATGAGACAACTTCGAGTGCGGTCAACTTCACCGTTGGGCAGAGCGGCCAGGATGCGGCACTCACCGTGGACGGAGTGTCGGTTACCAGCTCGTCGAACACGGTGACGAATGCGATTCAGGGAGTTACGATCCAGCTTCTAAGTGCGGCGCCCACGACCGATGTGCAGGTGGAAATCACCAACAACAACAGCGACGTCGAGTCGGCACTGAGCACCTTCGTGAGCGCGTACAACAAGGTCATCGGCGACCTGAACACGCAGGAGGGCAAGGACAGCTCGGGAGATCCTGAGCCGCTGTTCGGGAATCCGGCGGTGGCGACCATCCAGGAGCAGTTGCAATCGGCACTTGCCTTCGTTCAGGCGGGAAGCGGAATCTCCTCTGTGACGCAGGTGGGCATATCGACCAACAGCGACGGCACGCTGAGCCTGAACACGGACACGCTGCAGAATGCCTTAAACAGCAACTACCAGGACGTCGTGAACTTCTTCCAGCCGAGCGCGTCGTTCACCTCCTTCGGAGCCAACCTGAGTACGGCGATCGATAACCTGGGCAACACCGCGCCCAACGGGGCGGTGTATCTAACTCTGCAGCAGAATGCGGGGCAGGAGTCGTCGCTCAATACCAGCATCAGCAATGAGGATGCGCGGATCAACACTCAGAAGGCGCAGCTGACAACCGAGCTGAACCAGGCGAATTACATACTGGAGCAGATACCCTCGCAGATCGATCAGGTCAACGAGATTTACAGCGCGATTACCGGTTACAACGAAAAGTCCTAGACGGACGCGAAGGGCCCTATGAACTACCAGCAACAAGCGATCGCCGGAATGAATCCGGTGGAGCTGATCGTCGCCCTCTATGACGGCATGGTGCGCTTTCTTTATCGCGCGATCCGGGCGATCGAGGCAAATGACGTCCACGAGCGCCGGGTGGCCATCAAGCGGACGCTCGATATCCTGATGCATCTCCAGTCCCGGTTGCGGATGGACATTGGAGGGACGTCTGCCAAGGCGCTCTCTGAGTTTTACGCGGCGACTTTTGCGCTATGCATTGAGGGCTCGCGGCTGTCCTCCGCGGAACGGCTGAAGGAGGCGATTGCCTGCATTCAGGATGTCCGCGAGGCGTGGCACATTGTCGCGCAGGATCCAGAGGTACTGCGATTCCTGGCGAAAGAGCAGGGAAAGCAGCCGCTCAGGATGATTAGCCTGCCTCCGGTGGTGGCGCCTAAGGAGCCGGCGGTATCGAGCTGGAGGGCCTGACCCCCCTCCCCCCGGCATTACGGGTTGTCCCAGATTCTAAAGGAGTTATGCGACCTCAATTTTCTATGTGATTGATAATAAATAGCTTGCCTATTTCTCGTAGATAACAAGACACTTAGCTCTTCTCATTGAGGACAAGTGAGTGATCTGAGAATCATTCATTCCCGAAGACTTGATGGCAAAGAGAAAGCCCGGCTGCCTTCCGGCGGCCGAGCTTTTTTTCTCTCTATCTCCAGTATAGCGGGCCGAGCGAAATAGTCGGCCATAAACACACTCCGGTCACGCGCTACTGGCGAGGCCGGCGCGGGCCGTTTCCTGCGGAACCGCGTCCGCGATTTTGGTTTTGTTCGAGCTGATCTCCTCGTTCGCGAGACTGGGAATCGTTTTTAAGTTGTCCCATCGTGTTTGGCGGAGTGGAGTTTCCGGGAGCAGAACTTCCAGGGGAAGCCGGAGCAGGGGTTTGGTTTTGCGTTCCTTGAAGTCTCTGGCCTCCCCCCGACGTCGTTTGGCTGCTTCCCAGCCCCTGGTTGGCAGGCGGGGTCGACGAACCGCGAGACTGCGGAGATTGAGTCGCGCCACTCAGATTTTGATTGTTCTGACTATTTTGTCTGTTCTGCTTTGCCTGCGTTGCTCCGGTTGAAGGATCGACAGGAGTCCAGCTGCCGTTGTCCCACTTGCTCCAGTCGCCGTTGGAATCCTTCTTATAAACGTTGCCATCAGCGCCGGCATACACGTTGTTATTGTTGGCATCCTTCGCAACAAAGCCGCTATTTCCGCTGGCGCCTGACACGCCCGCGCCCGCGCTGCCTTTGGAGGTCTGGAACGAGCCCGCCGTCCCATTGGCGTTTGTTACGTGTTGCGCCTGTGCCCAGTTGTCTCCGTTCTGTACGACAGAGCTGCCCCACTGGCTGTATTGGTTGTGGCCTTGGGACGTCGCCGCATAAGTACCCGTCCAGGGATTGTAGGCCTGAGCATACGTATGACCACCGTAGGCATTTTGCGTTGTGACGGCTCGCCCGTAGGTTCCTGTGGTGGGGTTGTACCACGCCGCAGTTCCCGCCGAGCCGTACGGTCCATACACGGCGCGGCCAACTCCGTAGGCTCCGGTATAGGGGTTATAGACGGCTGCACAACCATATGTGTAAGGGTATGGGTAATAGACCGGATGGGGTCCCCAATACACGTAGGGCGGGTAGTAGTAGCCGGTTCCGTAGACGACGGTGGCGCCGACCGCCATTCCGACAACGAACATGCCGAGATAGCCGCTCGAATAGCTTGTTTCAACCGTGGTTGGTGTTGGATTTGAAACGACCACGTAGGTGACGTTGTACACAGGTGAACTGGGTGGAATGGTGTAAATGATCTGGGGCACGGAGTCTGCCACCTTCCAGGGACCGCTCGGGCTTTTCGACACAAACCAGACACCCTGGAAGCAAAGGTAGTAGACATCGCCGACGCGGATCACCTTGTCTGGCGTGTTTACCGCATAAAACATGGTCGTGCCCTGAATTGGAACGAATTGAGGCGGACCGACATAGGCAACCTTGGCCTGAGACTCGGCCGCCGCCTTATTCACAATTGCAGTTGTCGGCACCTGTGACAAAAGCACGGCGTCGCTAGCCTCCTGTGTGCTCGGCACAGAGACAAGCACTGCGGAGTACGGATGGTCCGGCGGAATCGTCGCGAAGTCCGGGGGGAGGCTATCGCTGGCATATGTCCATGGACCATTGAGGGTAGCTGCCTTGAACCATCTCCCCGAAATGAGGACGTAGATTGAATTGTCCGGCTGGTATAGGAAAACATTGCTTTCGGTATTGGCTGCGTAGGACAGACTGGTTCCGGGTATGGTCTCCCAGGCCGGTTCGCCCTTGAATACGAGCAACTCAGCGGGCTTATCCGTGAACAGAACTTTCGGTGCGGCGCCAGGAACTGCGGGCACGGCCTTCAGGACGTCATCCCAATTCTGGTTCGGCGGCAGCTTCGAGATACCTGCCGGCAACTTCAGAGTTGCGGTCCACGGCCCAGAGACGTCTTTTGACGTGAGCCATGTCTTACCGGCCAGAAGGTAATAGTCGGAGTTGTCATAGAAGAGATTCCAATTGGTGTTGACCACGTATTGCAAGGTCATGCCTTGAATTGGAGCCAGCACGGGTTTCCCGTCCACGAAAAGCACAATCGCGGGAGCCATGCTCACCAGAATCGTCGGCGGCTCGTTGCCGGTGTCAATAGAATGCACAGGCGTGTTCGACTTCTCGAGACTGGCGATCATGCGGGGAAGTCCGATGGTGAAGGTCATGGTTGGATAGATCTGGCTGACACGCTGTTGCATCGCCGCTTCCTGAACCGGATCGAGCGAAGGAAAACGTGAGCTGAGGACTTGAACGTTCTTGATGTACACGGTTCGTACGCTCACATCCGTGATCGTGTCAGCGCGCCAGGAAATGACGCCGAGGACCGGCTTTTGTCCGGGTTGTGTTATTGAAATCGCCGTATCGGCCACGAGTGTCCGAAACCGCTGCCAGACCTTCAACTGCGGCTGGTAAACAACGACGTGGGTGGCGTTTCTATCGAAGGTCTTTGGCCAAGATGGTGCGTTCAGTGCAGAGCCAGCGCTCGTGGAGGGAGTAGAGGCTTGCTGGGTCCACGAGATTGTGGCACTCAAAAGGCTGAGGATGACCACAATAGACAGAGAGTTCCTTAATCTTCCCAAGATATCAACCTTCATTTGAAATATCTCCGCAGCTTTCATCGGACAGCCATATTCTGAGCCGCCACACAAGCGGATTCACAGATCGAGGCACGCAGATCAACGGGCCGAGATTTCCAGGGGAGGAACCAGAAGGAGTCTACATCACGGCTGTCGGCATACGCAGCAAATTCGGAATGATCCCTCCGATGGCCACTCGGTGCGATAACTCTAACTACTGTCCGCATTTGAACGGCATAGATCGATTCCGTACACTATTGCGCACAATGGCCGTCTGTATCCGCTGATTTTTCTGCTTCTTAGCGGATGTGGATGGGGTGATCGACTTGCTTGAACTCCAGACGTTGGTCCGCGTACGGAGGTGTCTCCTTGACTCTCTTTCAGGATCTTTCCTTTGCCTTTCGGCAACTCCTCAGGCATCGCGTCTACGCGCTTACAGCGATTCTTTCGATGGCGCTTGGCATAGGTGCTACGGCTGCCGTGTACAGCGTCCTTTACGGCGTCCTGATCGATCCGTACCCATACCGAGACGCGGGGCGGCTGGCCTTCATCACCATCCAATACAAGCAGGGGAATGGCGAGATTTTCTTCACCCTTCCCGAACTCGACCAGCTCCGCAAGGCGAAGTCCGTCGAGGACGTCCTTGGACAGGACGATGAGAGCATGATAGCGACCGACGGCGAGATACCGCAGTCGGTGAAGGTATTGCAAATCACAGGCAGCGGTTTTCAGGTGCTGGGCGCGCCACCGCTCATGGGCCGGTTCTTCACCACCGCGGACGCACCCGAGGGTGTTGCTCCTCCTCCGGTCGCGGTTATCAGCTATCTCTTCTGGAAGACTCACTTCGCGTCGGCGCCGGATGTGGTCGGCAAGGTGCTCGAGCTCAATCAGCATAAGTACACAGTGATTGGCGTTGCCGGTCCGCGCTTTACATGGCACGACTCCGAGGTTTACCTGCCCATGCCCGCCGGTATGGACGCGAAGCGCCGCTTCGAGACGCTGGTGCGCCTGAGACCCGGCATTTCTACGGAGACGGCGACGGGCGAACTCAACAGCTTTGTGCAGCAGTTTGCCCGCGTTGATCCCACAATGGTGCGGCAAAGTGCCTACACCATCAAAGTCGAGACGCTCAATGACTGGCTACTCGGCCAATTCAAGGGAACACTGCTGCTGCTCTTTGCCGCCGTAGCTCTTCTGCTGCTCATCGGATGCGGGAATGTCTCAATTCTCATGTTGGCCCGAGGTACTGCGCGCCTGCAGGAGCTGGCCACGCGCCTTGCTGTAGGAGCGTCACGCTGGCGCATCGTGCGGCAGCTGCTGACTGAGTCGGTGATTCTGTCGGTGACGGGTGGCGTGCTGGGGATGGCATTCGCTTACGCGGCCATCAACCTCATCATCGGGCTGCTGCCGGAGTATTCCATTCCGCACGAAGTGGTCATCGCCCTCAATGTTCCGGTGCTTCTGTTCAGCACGGGAGTCTCGGTCGTGGTGGGTATTCTTGCTGGACTCTCACCAGCCCTACAGTTTTCAGGCCCGCACATCAGCCGGATGGTTCAATCCTCGGGCACGCGCAGCACCACTTCGCAGGGAGCTCGTACGCGCAGTGTGCTTATCGTCGGGCAGGTAACTTTGACCGTGCTGATGCTGGCCGGCGCAGGCGCCGCCATGCGTAACTTCCTCCAGGCCTATGCTGCCCAGCTTGGCTTCGATCCGCACAACATTCTGATGCTGAACCTGGAGTTTCCCGACAAGACCTTCACAACGTGGCAAGGTGGTGTGAACTACAACGAAGCCATGTTCGAAAAGATCAGGTCGACGCCCGGTGTTGTTGCGGTAGCGAGCTCGCTTATTGGAATTCCGCCGAACGGCCGCTGGCTGCAACCGGTCGAAATGGTAGGCAATGCTTTGGACAAGAGCCAGAAGAGTAATGTGTCGCTGGTGAGCACCGATTATCTTTCGGTTTTGCGCATTCCGGTTCTGGAGGGGCGGACGCCAACGGTCGCGGAAGCTCGCCGCGGAGCGAATGTCGCCACCGTCAGCAAGACGTTCGCCGATCGCTACTTCGGCGGAGCCAATCCCATTGGACGATTGATTCTCCCTACGCGCTTTTCTGAGCTACCCAGCGAGCTTCTCACCGCACCTAATCTGAAAGAGCCCTACCAGATCGTCGGCGTGGTCGGCGATGTGCGTAACGATACCCTGCACCGTCCCGTTCTTCCCCAAGTCTACATTCCGTCATCCATGATCGCTGCGCGAGGAAATACAATTCTTGTCCGCACAGCGGGGAATCCGACAGCTCTCGCCCACGCCATCAGCGTGAACCTGCGCGCGCTCAATCAGAACCAGGGGGTGTACCGGTCGATCAGTTTTGACGACTTTCTCTCCATGTTCGTGTGGGCGCACGAGCGTTTTATCGCGGCTCTTTTCGGCGTATTCTCTTTCGTTGCGCTGGCGCTGGCCGCCATTGGAATTTCCAGCGTCGTTGCCTACTCGGTGGAACAGCGCACGCGCGAGTTCGGTATCCGCATGGCGCTGGGTGCGCCGCAATGGAATGTCTTGTTGCTTACGCTTGCGTCCAGCGCAGTTACTACCGGGATTGGCCTTGTCCTGGGAATACTTCTGAGTATTGGACTCAGCAACTCCGTGCAGCGGTGGACGCAGAGCAGCATGCGCGATGCCTCGGTGCTGGGGGTCATTGCAGCGGTCTTCCTGCTGGCCTCGGGGATTGCATGCGTGCTGCCTGCGCGGCGAGCGACGCGTACCGATCCCATGATTGCTCTGAGGGACAACTGACGGATCGGGGCGGGTCCGGCTCTGCAAGGCCCGTGCCATACTCAGGAATGTTGATTCGGCTGGCCGAACCGGACGATGCGATGCCTGTGGCGGAGGTGCACGTCCGGTCCTGGCAGGTGGCTTACCGAGGGCTGCTTCCCAATGAGTATCTCGATCAGCTTCGACCGGAAGACAGGGCGTCAAGATACGATTTCGAGACCCGCGATCCGCTGAAGCCGCGGACAATCGTGGCCGGGCAGGGAGCAGCGATACAGGGATTTGCCTCCACGATGCCATCGCGGGACGCGGATCTGACGAATTACGGCGAACTTTGCGCACTGTATGTAGATCCGGAGCTATGGGGGCGCGGTATCGGCGTGGCCCTGATAAAGGCCGCTCGGACGCATCTTTTCGAGGCTGGATTTCAAAGCGCCCTTTTGTGGGTGCTTATGGGGAATGACCGCGCGACACTATTTTATGCAAGAGATGGATGGACCGCGGATGGCCAGAGCCGCACGGATTCTGTCTGGGGTGTAACCGTGAATGAGGTCCGATACCAACGTGGACTTGAAGCGCCATAACCGGCGTTGGCGAATTTTGCGGGGCGAGTTACGGGGAGTAGTCTTTACAGTAGGAGCAAACCAGATGATCCGCGTATTCAGCGGGGCGGGGCGGGCGGCCGTATCTATCGGGTTTCTGATGGCCGTTGTTGCGATCGCTCCCTGCTGGGGGCAGTC
>Ga0335073_10001295_pt1 | contig 33438 bp, 24 predicted proteins | sample Lox_Sample_22_FD_207093 | JGI IMG/M metagenome (GOLD analysis project Ga0335073, IMG submission 207093) | Soil microbial communities from Loxahatchee National Wildlife Refuge, Florida, United States - Lox_Sample_2.2 | ecosystem: Environmental > Terrestrial > Soil > Wetlands | place: USA... | reverse complement strand
CGATGCAGCAACATGCAACTTGTCCTGCCAAAAATCTAGCGCGCTAAAAGCTGCGCAAGAGAAAATCTCTGGCGCTTGCCAGTACCTTCTCTTCCGCCACGCGATCAGGCAGTATGCGAGCGATTTCAATTGCTCCGAGCATCGTTGAAAAAATCGCAAAGAAAGCGCGTTCTTTGTCCGCAGTTCGCCGGCCAGGCATGAACGGCAACATTTGGCTTTTGTAATTTATTAGCTCCCCAAGGATCTGGCCCTTCATCTCCTTATCAGCCCGCGCCAACTCGGGCGCAAGGGCTGCCAAAGGGCACCCGTGCTCGGGATGATCACAGTGTTCCGGACTTAGATAGGCCTTCACAATCGCCTTCCATGCCGGCCCAGAGTGCGACTGTTCTCCGGCATGCATCAAGGAATCAGCTATTTCTTGGAAAGCCTCGCGAAGCGATTCCACAAGCAGATCATCCTTGCTTCCGAAATGCTTGTAAAAACCTCCGTGAGTCAGGCCGGTATCGCGCATGACGGCTGAAACCGCTGCGCCATTTAAACCTTCGGCGCGAATGCGCCGCGAGGCGTCCTTCACAATCTTCTGATGGGTTTCCGCTTTATGTTCGGGCCGGTAACGCATGGTTGATTATAGGATGCTCGGGATCATCTCACGATGCCACCGGCCGCGACGGGCTTGAAGAAAGTCGAATCTATTGGATTATAGACATCATCCTATGCGTTAGAAGGAGGACTTTCAATGTCTCATCCAATTTTTGTTACAGGCGCAGCTGGCGGTACGCAAGGCTCGACTGGACGCCTGGTCGCGAATCTTCTCATGGAACAAGGCATTCCTGTTCGCGCCTTGGTTCATAAGCTCGATGACAGATCCGAAGAACTCCGACAACAAGGTGCAGAAATCGTCGAGGGCGATCTTCTCGATCCAACCTCAGTCCGGGCGGCAATGAAAGAAGTGAAGCGCGCTTACTTCACATACCCCGTGGCCGATGGGCTGCTTGAGGCAGTCACCATCTTTGCTGCGACGGCTCGCGATGCGGGCCTGGAACTGGTGGTGAACAATTCTCAGTTCCAGGGCACGCCCGACGATTCCGCGTTTCGGGATCTCAAACGCGCTCCCTCTTTCCGGAATTTGCAGCATCGGCTGGCCGATCGTATCTTTGACTGGGCGCAGATCGGCGCCGTTCATCTTCAGACGCCTCCCTATTACGAAAATGTACGCGCGCTTGTCAGCCGGAGCGTGGCCGAGCAAAATGCCGCCTTCCTGCCGTGGGGCGATGACAAGATCGTCATTCCGCTCGCCGGTGCGGAAGACGTGGCCCGAGTCGCGGCAACTCTTTTGGCTAACTCCAACGCGCCCTCCGAAAAGGTATACCCGCTGGTTAGCGAAACTCTAACAGTGCGGCAGATTTTCGAAACCCTTGGTAAAGCTATCGGGCGGCCGATTCGCTATGTGCCAATCACAGACGAGCAGTGGGTGGATGCAGCGAAGGAGCGAATCAATCCCCACGCACTCGATCATCTTACGCATCTTTGGCAATACTTCCGGAATAGTAAGGAGCCCCGTCAAGCCACCAATGCTATTCGTGAGGTCACGGGACGGAATCCACAGACGCTGGAAGAGTTCTTCCGAGCAAATGGCAAATCTATCGGCGCCGCGGTTCAATGAAGCAACCTTTCGGCCACGTTCGAAGAAAATCTGAGACTATAGGATGACGTATATCATCCCATTAAAAAAACGGAGGTCCCCATGTCGCCCGAAACCCTCTTCCGAATCCATCTCGTTTTAGGTTATGTCGCGTGGCTGCTCTGCTTCGGCGTGTACATCCTGCCCAGACTCAGGTCGATGGGCCGGGTCGAAGCGCACCGCGCCATCGCGACTCTGCACAGCTTTCGCTTCTTCGGGCTCGTCTTTATCCTTCCAGGCGTGGTCGGGCCCAATCTTCCCGCTGGCTTCGCCGTGTTCGCCGCCTACGGCGACTTCGCAACCGGGTTGCTGGCCATGCTGGCGCTTCTCACGGTGCGGATACGTCCGCTCTTTTGGCTGTTCGTCGTCGCCTTCAATCTCGCGGGGGCGACCGACATCATCATCGACTATTACCACGCCGTCCGGGTCGGCCTTCCTGCGCTGGCCGGTCAGTTAGGCACCACATACGCCATCCCGATCATCTACGTGCCTCTGCTGATGATCACGCACTTCGTCGCTTTTTATTGGCTAGTGCGTCCTCCGTCCAAGGCGGCTCGGGCCCTCGCCGTCGACGCGGCCGCATCTTAGATCGGATCGGCCGCCCCCATCAACGATCTTTCCTGAAGAACCGTTATGACCGATACCGCGACCAAAGTGCGTGAGCACTATAGCGCCACGGCCCTCACTGACCGGATCAAGTTGGCGCTCGCGACAATCACGCCCGAAGGTCAAACACTGAGCGTCGAGGCAGCAGGACACAAAAGCGTCGCCATATCTCCACGACATGCGCACATGGATGAGACGACGCTGCGAAATGCAATGCCGGTGCTTAATGGCAAACGAGTACCGTCCGCTTAGAACGTCAGCTTCCGCCGATCCCCAGTTTCAAATGTGGGCGCAGCGCCGTCGATGCGCTTACTTGGTTTTGCCCTTTTCCAGAGCTCTCGCGCCGTCCAGATGCTTCTGCAGGGTGGGCAGAGTCTGCTCCGCATAGGATTTCAGCGCCGGATTCTGCGCGTCGGCTGCTTCTTTCTTGTAAACCGCGATCGCTTTGGTATGTCCGGTGATCATTTCCTCGATGTACCGATGATCAAAGGCGGCGCCCTTCAGTTTCTGGAAGGGGCCAATCATCGCCTTGTTGTTTTCTTCATCAATCGCATTAGGCACAGTCAGATTCGCCTGTTGGGCGACCTTGTACAGTTGGCTGTAGTCGTTGGTGTGATCAGTAACCAGCATCTGCGCGTAATCCTTCACCGGCTGCGCAGAGGCCACGGATCCCGCCAATTGTCCGAGGTTGGCCTCGACCATGTCGGTCTGCGCCGCGAAATCTACAAATTGCTGGTCACTCATTGTCGCTCCGGCCGCAGCCTTCTTTTGGGCCAGCGCAGGAATCGAGCAGATAGCCATGCAGCAAATGACTGAAAGAACACGTTTCATTTCCACTTTCCTCCTCACGGAGACTTAGATGCGGACCGGAAGCCCGTGGACCGCCGATTGTTCAGCCGCTTTTAAGGCCGCGATGCGTTGGCCCGCCGGCAAATGAGAGCGTTCTGAGCATCTCTGGATTTCGCATGAACGTCTCCCGGATGAATCCCGTTCGCAAATTCTCAGCCATCAGCACGCTGATTTCCTGAGCAATGCCAAGCACATCGCTGTCATAAGGAGCCGTCTCGAAGATGGTTGGCTCAAAATCCACAATGGGCCAGCCAGTATGCGAGAGTCGCTACTGCGATTCCCGCAGCCGATATTAAGACGCTCAGCACAAGAAACACACAGCATGCTGACCGTCAGATGTCCAGATTGCAGGCAGTTTCCTTCAGGGTGGAATCGTCAAGATTTACTCGAGAGTCGTGCTGCGCCTTGCCTGTTGTGCTGGTATCATGTGTCGGCATCAGAAAGACTTCCGGGGAGATCGAGATGGCACACCCTCCCAGCTGTCGATTGTCTGTTTTGTTCTTCGTTCTAATAACAGCGCTATCCCTTTCCGCATTTTCGCAGACGCCTTCTGCGACGGCACAGCCCCGGACTGTGCTCGAAGCGCTGACCAGTTCGCTGCCGATGCACGACGGCGTTCAGATTCAGGCTGGTCTGGCACAACTGCGTATCACGGCCCTTCGCGACGACATTATCCGTGTGCGCATCGCTCCGGGCGCTACTCTTCCCGAGGACGCCTCATGGGCCGTTCTTCCCGGCCCGCGCACCAGTTCTGTCAGTGTGCAGTCCACCCACGATACCGCCTCGGTGGGCTTCCGCACCGCGTCTCTCGACGTCCGTGTTGAACGGAATCCCCTGCGACTCGTCATTCGCGATCTTGCCGGCAACGTCATCTGCGCCGATGCGCCGGGACGCCCCACCCAGTTCAGTCTAGGCGGCTTCACCGTCTACAAGGACATGCCAGCCGACGAGCATTTCTTCGGCCTTGGCGACAAGACAGGATCTTTCGACCGCCGGGACCAGGCTTACACCCTCTGGAATACCGACGTCGCCCCCCAGGAGTCCACCGACCCCATCTACAAAAGCATTCCGTTCTTCCTCTCTATCACCGGCGGCCGCAGCTATGGTCTGTTTCTCGACGACACCTGGCGCACCTGGTTCGACTTCGGCAAGCAGGCGCGAGACGCCTACGCCTTCGGCGCCGAAGGCGGCCCCCTCGACTACTACATCATCTATGGCCCTACCCCGAAACAGGTCGTCGAAGAGTACGCATGGCTCACCGGCAAGCCGCCGCTTCCTCCGCTGTGGGCTCTCGGCTTCCAGCAGTCTCGCTACAGCTATTCGCCCGAATCCAAGGCCCGCGAGATCGCCGACCGCCTCCGCGCAGACAGGATTCCCTCCGACGTGCTTTACCTCGACATCGACTATCAGTTCAGGAACCGCCCGTTCACCGTCGATCCGGTCAAATTCCCCAACTTTCCCGAATTCGTCTCCGACCTCCATAAACAGAAGTTCCACCTTGTCATCATCACCGATCTCCACATCGCCCACGTCGCCAATCAGGGGTACGCCCCGTATGACACTGGCCACGCCACCGACCAATTCGTCAAGAACCCTGACGGCAGCGAATATGTCGGAATCGTATGGCCCGGACCGGCTGTCTTCCCCGACTTCACCCGTGCTACGACGCGCGAGTGGTGGGGCAACCTTTACAAGCAATTCGTTCAGGACGGCGTTAACGGCTTCTGGAACGACATGAACGAGCCCTCCGTTTTCAACGGGCCCGGCAAAACCATGCCTCTCGATACTGTTCATCGCATCGAAGAACCGGGTTTCATCACCCGCACCGCCACCCACGCCGAGATTCACAATATCGTCGGGCTTGAAAATTCCCGGGCCACCTACGAAGGGCTGCTTAAACTTCGCCCTGACGAACGCCCCTTTGTCCTCACCCGTGCCACCTACGCTGGTGGCCAGCGTTATGGCTTCACCTGGACCGGTGACAATTCCTCCACCTGGAATCACCTTCGTCTCGGCACTGAGATGATCCTCAACCTTGGCGTCAGCGGTATTTCTTTCGTCGGCGACGACATCGGCGGATTCAATGGATCTCCCCCTCCCGATCTGCTTACCCGCTGGATTGAGATCGGAGCCTTCAACCCCATGTACAGAGACCACACCACTAAGGGCTCTCTGCCGCAGGAAGTCTGGGACAACGGCCCCCAGCAGGAGGCTATTCGCCGCCGTTACATTGAAACCCGCTACCGCCTTCTGCCCTACATCTATACACTTGCCGACGAAGCCTCGCGCACCGGCCTTCCCCTCAATCGCCCTATTTTCCTCGAATTTCCCGAAATCTTCGCTCCACCCTCTACCAGCTTCGATGGCCTCGATACCGAGTTCCTCCTCGGTCCCGATCTCCTCATTGCGCCCCAGCCTTTCGGCGAAATGGTCGGCGGTTACACCGTGTCGCTTCCCAAAGGCTCCTGGTACGACTTTTGGACCGGTCTCAAGGCGCCCGCTACTGTAACTCCGCCCACAATTGTCGAGATCGCCATTGCGGTCCGCCCCGGCCTTGATACCCTGCCCGTCTACGTACGCGGTGGCAGCATTCTTCCGCTAGAGCCCCTCATCCAGAGCACCGAAGAAACTCCCAAGGGTCCTCTTGAGCTGTGCGTTTATCCCGGCCAGCAGTGCAACGGGTCAATCTACCTCGATGACGGGCACACCTTCCGGTACCAGCACGGCGACTTCCTCCGTCAGGCATTCACCTGCCAGTCAGAGGGCAACTCGGTATCCGTCCATTTCAGTGCACGCCAGGGAACCTATATCCCTTGGTGGAAGACGATCGAAGTCGTAATCTACGACTGGCCTTCCGCTCAGGCTGATGCAAAGCTCTCGACCGCCGCGACGCCGCTGGAGACGAAATATGACGCCCGCGCACACGCGCTCCACATCCTCATCCCGGACGTCGCAGGGGAGACGGACCTGAGCGTCAGAGGATCGCCAACACCCTAGGCGTGTAAGGCCGATGCCTCGCTCAATGGCCCAAACGCTCAATGCACTACGGCGCTGAAATCCGGGGTTCAGAAGCATGAAGGGTGGAACTGGGCTTGTTCAACGCTGAGCCTCCGTCGTCTACAGATGCATCACACGCTGAGAACAGGGCAAGGTGACTCGCGAATGATCGCATAGAGATCCGACCACGCGCGCGAGAGGTTTCCCCTTTCATGTCCACGGCCCACTACAATCAGATCTGCTCCTTCTTCGATTGCCGCGCGCCGAATGCCCTCTGGCGTGGCCCCCTCCAATACACGCACACTGGTGTCCGCAGCCATATCTCCGCTGCCGGACCGCACAACCTGATCAAAAGTGTCTCTGACATATTGGGCCGAGGACTCTTTGCCATGCTCATGGAAGGACGGTTCGATGTGCAGCAGGCATAGTCTTGCGCCGTAGGATTGGGCGAGAAAGTCAGCCGCCTTGAGCACGATTTCCGCCTCAGAGTTGAGATCGACTGCACAGAGGATCGAGCGGTATCTACTGGGCCGGGCCGATTCGGAATCGGAGGCGTGCGCGCTTGTCAGCACAGGGCAGGCGAGATCGTGAAGCACTTTCATGGTGACCGATCCCAGCAGAAAACGACGGAATCTCCCTAATCCTTTCGTGGGCATTACGATCAGGTCCGTATTCTCACGCTTCGCAACCGATTCAATGACGGTTGCTGGATCGCCATCTTCAATTCTCGACGTTTGGGCCAGCCCTTTGAAGTGGGTGCGCGAAAACTCCTGCAGATGCTCTTCGCGCTGTTTGCGGAGTTCCTGAAGCACCGGGATATAGGGTATCTCCGCACCTTGGGAGTAGCCGAAGTCGTCAAAGCGTGGAGCCAAAATGTACTCGGGTGCAAAATAGAAGGCATTCAACACAGTGACGGCGGCGCCAAACCGTTGGGCCATCTCGCTTACATAGGGGACCATCGCCAGGGTTGCCGCGGAGAAATCTACTGGGAAGAGGATTCTGCGGAATGGCGTCATAGGCAACCTCTGCCGATACGTTGTTCGGCTTATCTAAATAATAAGGCCACCTATGTGACCGTTCTGCCTGGGCGCACCGTGACATCGCGCATGGTTCGCAGCCATAGGTGGCGAAAGCAGCTAGGTTCTGCGCTCGCCGTGCCCTTCGAGAAGGACAGACCATTCCGGATTTGGGGAATGTCGCTCTGATGGACATAGTCTTCCTTGCGATCGTCGTGAAAAAGAACCACGAGAAGTGTCCTCGAAAACAAGATCAATGACGTGGCTGAATGCAGTGTGGCTGACATCATGCAGCAACGCCGCCGCTTGCTCCTGGAGCGAACCTCCCAGCGATCGGACAAGGCACATGACGCCGACGGAATGCTCGAAGCGCGATGAAGTCTCCAGGACGCCAAGCGTGGACGTAATCTCGCCCATCGCCACATGCTTGAGTCTCTGCAAAGCTTTGGATTGCAGCAGTTCTGTCAAAAGAGGCTCACAAATGACAGCGTTTTCGTATTCCAGTTGTCGTTTTGTCAAAGGGCTCATTTGTATTCAGAGTTTCTGGGAGGCCGCTGCGGCCATAAGGCGCCTGAGTCCTCTTTCTGATAAGTTCCATTCTGAGGAAATTTCAGATGCGGAATATGAATGGCCTGCAAAGAATTGCCAAATATGATCGATTTCGCAAGAAAACATACGCAACTTTTCGTAATGTTATCGCATGAATGAAAAGATGAACTGCCACAAGTGGCATCGACGGCGTCAGTTGCCTATGCCGCGCAATCCATTGAACAAAAACAGATAGGCCAAACGCTGCGAACAGAGAGCATTCGGCTGAAGCATACACAGAGATCTAAAGGAGATGGCATGCCTAACTTAGCTAATAAAGTGGCACTTATCACTGGTGGCTCGCGAGGTATTGGCGCAGCCATCGCGAAGCGTCTGGCCGCCGATGGAGCGAACATAGCGATTACCTATGCAAAGGACGCCAACGCGGCTTCTGCCGTGGTCAAAGCGATTGAAGCCGCCGGCGGAAAGGCGATCGCGATCCAGGCGGACGCTGCCGACATCGATGCCATCAGGGGCGCGGTCGAAAAGACCATCGCGGCCTTCGGCCAACTGGATGTGCTTGTGAACAACGCCGGCACAGCCATTCCCAAAACCTTCGAAGAGACGACGCTGGAAGAGATGGATCATATGATTAACCTCAACCTTCGCGGCATATTGGTTGCGACGCAAGCGGCGCTTAAGCACATGAAGAGTGGCGGCCGCATCATCATGATCGGCTCGTGCGTGGGCGAGCGTACCATGACGCCTGGGCTAGTGGCTTACTCAGCCACCAAGGGAGCTGTGAAGATGTTTACCCAGGGGTTGTCCAGAGAGGTAGGGAGCCGGGGCATCACCGTCAATAACGTCCAGCCGGGCCCTATCGACACCGACTTGAATCCAGCCGCGGGCGATTGGGCCACACCTCAGACGGCCAACACGGCGCTCGGCCGCTATGGGCATGTCGACGAGGTCGCTTCGTTGGTGGCGTTCGTCGCCGGTCCGGAGTCTTCGTACATCACCGGCGCGAATTTGACCGTGGATGGCGGTACGAACGCCTGATCAAGACTCGATGTTGCCTGAGGAGAGTGACGTACAAAAGCGGAGGCGCTGCCGGAAGAGGTTGGGAACTTCGGCCTGTGAGCCTCAGAAAGATAGTTTGAGCGCCAGTTGCACAAGACGAGGATTGTTCACGGTTGAGTTTACGGAGCCGAAGCCGACGGCGCTGATATCGTTGACCGGCAGACCGAACTGCGCGTGATTGAAGAGGTTGAAGAACTCGGCGCGGAAATTCAAACCCATCTCTCGGTAAGGCAGCGCGAACTGCTTGATGACGGAGAAGTCGGTGTTGACGAAGCCGGGACCCGTGACCGGCACACGAGATGCGTCTCCGAGTTGCCCGATAGGAGGCGCAACAAAGCACGCGCTATTAATGTACTGATTCTGGCTGTGATGCGCCGCGTAAACGTCGCATCCTGGAACCTGATCGGGGCGGTTCCAGTTGTTGCTGTTGCCACCATTCTGGAAGGAAGCACCGGATTGGTTGGTGCTGTCGATCAAGGGATCCGGGAAACCGGAAGAGATCCTTTCGATGGTGGTCAGCTGGTAGTTGCCGAGAAGTGTGTTGGTCAGTCCATTCCAATTGCTGCCGAAGCGCTTGCCCCTACCGAAGGGAAGATCGTAGATCACGCTGCCCGTGAAGCTGTGATTGAGGTTGATCTGTGATAAAGCCCAATCCAGCTTCTGCCAGTTGGGCAGCGGGAAATAAGGTGCGCTCAGCAGCGAGCCCAGGCCGTCCGACAAGCCGTTGTCCAACGTGCGCGAATAGGAGTAAGCAATCAGAGCGTAAAGACCCTTCGCCGTTTTGGTTTCTGCTTTGACCTGCAGCGAGTCATAGCTTGTTTTGCCGACATCGCCGAAGAGGAAGATCGTGGTGAATGGCGGGTAGGGTGCCACATACGGCTGTCCTCCGGGCAGACAGCCAATCGTGTAGGAGGGAGTCCCGACACAGGCCGATGGGCTTGATACATTAAGGTCATTACCCGCTACCAGAATGTGGTTGCTTCGCGAACCGGCATACCCCGTCGTGAGTACGATGTTGCCCGGCAATACCTGTTCGACGTTCAGGTTGTATTGCCGTACTCTGCCTAACTTGAAGTCTGTGGGCTGCGTATAAAACGAGCCGGTAAATGTTCCAACGGTGGGCGGTGCTGGAATGGCTTGAAATCCGCTCGATAGACTGATGGCGTTGGGTGTCTGTCCAAGCACCGTGGCGCAGTATGAGGTTGCGAAGGCGCAGCCGATAGATGAGGGGAAGGCGTCGGACTCACCGAGGAACGGCGGGTTTTGCCAAAGACCCTGCGCCCCCTGACTCCAGGCTGAATCGTGAAAGATGGCGAAGCCGGCTCGAAGCACGGTCTTGTCGCTGCCGAAGAACTTCCACGCCGCACCGATGCGCGGTTCGAGAGCAGTCCAGTCCATGGTCACTCCGGCGGACGAACTGACACCATTCTGGTTGGCAACCAGAAGCTGCCCAGTGCTGGGAATATAGTTTGCCAGACGCCCGTGAGCTTCAGAGATTGGTGTGGTCATGTCCCAGGCAAGGCCGAGATTGAGAGTGAGAGAATTGGTGACTCTCCAGTCATCCTCACCAAAGGGACGGTAGATTTTCCATCGGCGGCCGGTAACAGGCCCGTTGAACGTCTGGTCGTGAATGGCCCCTCCGGTGATTCCGAGGAGGAAATCGGCCTCCGGATTGCCAAGGATGTTAGCGCTGCTGAGACCGGTGAAGTTGCCGCCATTGCCAATGAGCCAGAAGCCATCCTGAAAGGCCTCTGTGCCGACGTTCATCTGATTCGCCCGGAAGTCGAGTCCGACATGAATGTTATGCTTGCGGACGATAAGATCGAGCGAGTCGCGGAAGGAGAAGATATTCGTTCCGCCCTGGAAGGGAGAATATCCGCGATCACCGAGGGCCCAGTAGTCGCCCGTAAATTGCGTAGAGACCAGACCGCAGCTATAGGCGCCAGGCGCGCAGGGGGTAGTGCCCGGGGGACATCCGAGGTTGGCGTTGGGAATTCCGCCGGGCACGATGGTGGCCGAGGCACAGGTCCCCGTGCCTTGCGATGAGATGTAGTCAAAGATGCGGTTGTAACCGAAGGTAGCCTGGTTCACCATCGAGGCCGAGAAGACATGGGTTTCGCCGATGGCGGCATTGCGCGCGTGATTAATGATGCGCTGATTGCTGCCGAAGGCATTCGCCTCGGCGAATCCGGGTGAGCCACCCGGCACGAAGGAGAAGGCCTGATCGTAGCTGAAGCGGCCGAAGAGAGTATCGGCGCTCGAGAGGTTATGGTCCAGACGGCCATCAAACTTGGTCTCGTCGAGCTCGCGGACGGGAATGTTGACGTAGTTGTATCCCCCTGCGGCGTTGCTGGCGTTCGGCGCAGGGTAGAGGTTGATCATCGCCTGCCCGATGTTGTTGATCAGGTTGGATGGAATCTTGTTGCAGGGGGTTCCCTGGGGCTGGCTTCCGTCGGAATTGGCAGCTATGGGTTGCCCCGCTCCGTTGCACTGGAAATAGACATTTGGATAGACGTTAGGGTTCGTCGAGGCCCCGATCATATTCGGGTTTACGATGGCGAGGCCGTTGACCGCATTGCCGAATGGGTCGGCCGAGAAGTCGCCTGTGCGCATAGCCAGAGATGGAACCAGGCCTGTAAAGGTGATGCCGTGACGCTGATACTTCTGTTCGCCGTCGACAAAGAAGAAAGTCTTATTTTTCCGAATGGGACCGCCTATCGAACCTCCGAATTGGTTCAGGTTGAATTTTTCAGCCCCAGTCGCAAAGTAGCTCTTGGCATCAAGTGCGGTATTACGGAAAAATTCAAACAACGATCCGTGGAAGTCGTTCGACCCCGACTTTGTTGTGAGCAGCACGGTGGGGCCGGCGCGCGTTCCGTACTCGGCGGAGTAGGTGTAGGTCAACACCTTGAACTCCTGAATATCGTCGATCGAGGAAAAGATAGCGATACCGCCCGCGGTCAATTCGTTATTGTCGACGTTATCCAGCAGCCAATCGGTACTGTTTGGACGGGAGCCGCCGACCGACAAAGAGAAGGAGCCGCGAGCAGCCACTTCGCTACTGGCCGCTGAGGTGAAGAAGCTGTTGGGATTCGTCTCTGCCGTAGCGCCTGCCGTGAGTGTGGCGAGTTGCACGAAGTCGCGGCCATTTAAGGGCAGTTGCGCGACTTGCTGCGATGTGATGACCTGGCCGAGAGATGGATTGGCTGTCTCGACTGCTACGGCGTCACCGGAGACTGCCACCGAAGTGACAACGGTGGCGGGCACCAGCGAAAAGTCTAGTTCGCGGGCCTCATCAACCTGGAGGCGCATATCCTTGGACTCAGCGCTTTGAAAGCCCGTCGCATCGACGCGCAAGGTGTAAGTGCCGACCGGGAGTAAAGGGATGAGATAGTGTCCGGCATTGTCTGTTTTCCCGTCTCGAGCCAGACCGGTTGTCTGAGAAGTAGCGGTGACGGTAGCTCCAGGGACTCCCGATCCGGATTTATCGAGGACATTTCCGGAGAAACTTCCAGTTGCCTGGCCATGCATGGTTGGCGAGATCATAAGCGCGAGAGCGCAGACAACCGCGAAAAGCAGTATTTTGTGGGATTTGGTATCGGCTGAGCCTGCCACCGATCTCGGACACTTCGTGCCAACCATCGTGCGTTTCATAGTCAAACCCCTTTCGACAAATCGGCTAGGGTGGCTCTTGTAACGACTGCACTGCGCTGGGTTACTAGACTGTAAAAATTGTCCGGTCGAAAGTCAACGCAAGTTTTTGTCGACTCGCAGCTGCCTCGGCATTTTCTGGAGCTTCTACGATAAACGCGAACGAATTGTTGCATCGTAAGCCGAGGCTGGGGTAGACAACCATGCCACGCCACTATCGATCTCGATAAGTCGGGCTCCTGCGGAGAGATGAATTGCTCTGGATGACAGGCAAGGCCATTCCATCAGCTTGTCCTGGCCCGACTTCTTCGCCAGATTCTAAAATGACTTAAGTCCAATCTGCAGTATGTTTTCTGGCACCAAAGCATTACATTCAGAAAATACAGCGTCTTGACGCTCTGAAGTATAAGAGATTGAACTGAAAGGCCCCCATCGCTGTGAGCTTTTTCTCGTTATGATTCAATTTTACTTTCTTACCAGAGAGCCGGAGGCGTGGCTCAAAGCTCACCCCTTCACGCTTCTGGTTGGGCAGCATGGCTGAGAGGACGAAATGCATATCGATGACCGCCTTCAGCGGGTCCTGGATCGGATAGACGAGTTTGTTATAGAAATACCCTCCTGGGGATTTGCCAACACAGGCACGAGATTCGGCAAGTTCCTGCAGCCGGGAGCAGCTGGAACCCTCGAAGAGAAATTCGCAGATGCCGCACAGGTGCGAGCGCTGACCGGCGCCACGCCCAGCATGGCGCTTCATGTTTTATGGGACCTGCCGGGTGGTGTAGACGATGCGCCCAAGGTGAAGCGTCTTGCGAGCGAATATGGAGTGCGCGCCGGCTCGATCAACCCGAACCTGTTTCAGGAACAGGAGTATAAATTTGGTTCCATCTGCAATCCAGATGCGAACATTCGCCGCAAAGCCATCGATCACCTCCTCGATTCTGTGGAAATAGCGAAAGCGCTTGATTTGCAGGATATATCGCTGTGGGTATCCGACGGCTCGAATTACCCTGGCGCGCAGAGCATTCGAAAACGCATCCTATGTCTGGAAGAAGCAATGCAGGCCACGCACGATGTCCTGGCAGAAGGCCAGCGCATGCTGATCGAGTATAAGCCGTTCGAGCCGGCCTTCTATTTTACCGATATAGCCGACTGGGGCATGGCGGCGAGCCTGGCTCGCGTTGCCGGTCCCAAAGCATGTGTGCTGGTAGATACGGGGCATCATTATCAGTCGCAGAATATCGAACAGATCGTCGCATGGCTTCTGCATCTGCGGCTTTTGGGCGGCTTTCACTTCAACGATCGCCGATATGCCGATGACGATCTCACGATTGGCTCGATCGATCCTTACCAGATCTTCCGCATCTTTCACGAGATCCTAAGCGAGCCTGAGAACAACATAACGCGCAGCATTGCCTACATGATCGATCAGAGCCACAACATGAAAGGAAAGCTGGAGGCGATGGTGCAGACCGTTGTTGCAGCGCAGGAACTCTTTGCCAAGGCGCTCCTGGTCGAAGGCGAGAAGCTGACGGAACTGCAGTCGGAAGCAAAAACAGTAGAGGCGGAAGAGTGCCTCAAGGAGGCGTTCTGGAGCGACGTGCGGCCATTGCTGAAAGTATGGCGCCAGCGGCGCGGTCTGCCTCAGGAGCCGCTGAAGGCCTTGCGTGAGAGCGGGTACATTGAAAAAATCGAGCAGGAGAGAGGACCGCGAAACTCTTCGCTCTCCACCAGCTATGCGTAGCTATTTCTGGAAGGAAAATAGTCTCGATTGTTTGAACTTATGGAATCGTCCGGCAGAATGTTGGAAACGAGGGAGTAGCGATGTCATCCACCGTCACCGTCGATCGGAGACTTAAACTCAAGTACCTGGAAGACCGCTGGAACGAAGAGCAAACCGCTGAGATGGACGAGCCGGAATTACTGCGCTACCGCTCCAATCTACTTGGCTCCGATCTGCGCATCACCAATTTCGGCGGCGGCAATACCAGCTCGAAAATCCTCGCCGCTGATCCTCTGGATGGCAAAGAGCGCCAGGTGCTCTGGGTAAAAGGAAGCGGCGGCGACCTGGGCAGCATTCGACGGAACGGTTTTGCCACGCTCTATCTCGATAAGCTGCTGGCTCTGGAGTCGCTCTATAAGGGCGCCGAGTTTGAGGACGAAATGGTGGATTACTATCCGCTTTGCACCTTCGGCGTCAACCCCGTAGCCGCTTCCATTGACACACCTCTTCACGGGTTTCTGCCTTTTCCGCATGTTGATCACCTGCATCCGGATTGCGCGATCGCACTGGCAGCGTCCGCGAATGGCAGGCGGAAAATGGAGGAGTTTAACCGCATATATGGTCATAAGCTCATCTGGCTTCCCTGGCAGCGCCCCGGTTTTGAGCTGGCCATGATGCTCAAGCATGCGGTTGAGAAGGAACCCGGTTGCGATGGCGTGATCCTCGGCGGTCACGGCCTGTTTACGTGGGGCAAGACGCAACGCGAGTGCTACGCGAAGACGATCTCGATCATCGACCAGATGACTGAATTTATCGAACGGCATATCGCGACAAAGGGTGAAAGCATTTTCGGCGGACAGTGTTGCGAGTCACTCGATGTGCGCCGCGATATAGCGATTGAGATTCTTCCGTTCCTGCGGGGCCGCGTCTCACAGCAAAAGAGGGTCATCGGCAGCTGGTGCGATCTGCCTGAGGTTCTGGAGTTCGTAAACTCTGAGGATGCCGCCAAGCTTGCCTATCTTGGCACGAGCTGCCCGGATCATTTCATTCGCACCAAGATTCGTCCACTCTTCATCGAATGGGAACCTGCCAGCGGCATTGAAACACTGAAGCAGCAGATTGAAGCCGGGCTTGCTTGTTATCGCACGGATTACATGGCTTATTACGACGCACACCGGGACGCAACATCGCCCGCGATGCGCGATCCCAGCCCCGCCATCGTGCTCATCCCCGGTATAGGCATGTTCAGCTTTGGCAAGAACAAGGCGGAGTCGCGGATTGCGGGTGAGTTCTACGTCAATGCCATCCATGTGATGAAAGGCGCTGCGGTTCTCGGCGAAGGCGAGATCGCAGGACCGGTTCCGCAGCGCAAATCATCCGATGCGGCCGGCGATTTCAAAATCGCAGACAACTACGTGGCCTTGCCGGCTTCAGAGGCTTTTCGCATTGAATACTGGAAGCTCGAAGAAGCAAAGATTCGCCGTCAACCCCCAGAGAAAGAGCTGAGCCGGCAGATTGTGCTCGTCGCAGGCGGGGGCAGCGGCATAGGCAGGGAAGTTGCGCTGCTTGCAGCCGAACGCGGCGCGCATGTCGTTGTTGCCGATCGCGATCAGGCCGCCGCGCAGAATGTTGCGAGCGAGACGCAGGCCATCTGGGGCAAGGAGATGGCAATTGCAGTCGCAGTCGATATTCGCAGCCGGGATTCCATTCGAGCAGCCATGCGGGAGACGGTCGCCAGCTTTGGCGGAATCGACATTGTCGTGAACACCGCTGCGCTTTTTCCCTCGTCACCTGACGGCGTTATCTCCGACACGCAATGGGCCCTTACACTTGAAGTGAATGTGACCGCTAACTACCTGCTCGTCGAAGAGATTGGCAAATTGCTCCGCGATCAGAACCTGAACGCCAGCGTTGTGCTGACCAGCTCGGCCAATGCGGTTGTGCCCAAAAAAGGCAGCGAGGCATACGACGTCAGCAAAGCGGCGCTGAGCCATCTTGTGCGGGAGCTTGCGGTCTCGCAGGCGCCCCTGATACGCGTGAACGGCATCAGTCCGGCGACGGTAGTGAAAGGCTCGACGATGTTTCCACGCGATCGCGTCGTTACTTCGCTCAAGAAATATGAAATCCCCTTCGATCCGGGCCAGAGTGGCGACGAACTGCGCGCGCTGCTGGCGGAGTTCTATGCGAAACGGACGCTGACAAATCAGCCGATCGATCCACGCACCTGCGCCGAATCCATTCTCTTTCTTGCGGGCCCCAAAGCTCCCTGCACGACCGGGCATCTGATTCCGGTAGATGGCGGATTGACGGATGCCTTCCTGCGGTAGACAGAACTGTGCGCGCGCCTATGCCGGTTGACCTTCCTGCGATTGCAGCGATCGATCTGGGCGCAGAGAGCTGCCGTGTTTCTTTGCTCAGATGGGAAGGGCGACAGCCGCGCATCGAGCTGGTCCATCGCTTCGGCAATGCGCCAGTCGAACACGAGGGCGCGCTGCATTGGAATCTGGACCGCATCTGTGCAGGACTGGATGATGCCCTTGGCCGCCGCGCAGCAATGATCGATGGACAGATCGCCTCGATTGGCGTGGATGGGTGGGCAGTCGATTATGTCCGCTTGCATGCGGACGGCACTCCGCTCGCTGCGCCTCATTGCTATCGCGACATTCGAACGGAGGCCGCCGAAGCAGCGGTGCGGCAGCGCATCTCTGCTGAAGAGATTTTTGCCTTTACCGGCGTGCAGCCTCTTCGCATCAACACGCTGTATCAGTTAGTCGCCGATCAACTGACCGGAGTCCCGCAAAATACACCGTGGGTCAACTTGCCCGAATATACTCTGATGCGTCTTGGTGGAGAACGTGTCGCCGAACTCAGCAACGCGACGCACACCGGCCTGATCGATGCAAAGACGCATACTTGGAATGACGAGGTTTTCGCGCGCTGCGGGCTTGATCGAAGCGCAGCTCCTCCAGTTGTTCCCACGGGCAAGGTGGTGGGACAGGTCAAAGAACCGCTCTCTCAACTCAATGCGTTCAAAAGCGCGCGCCTGATCGCCCCCTGCTGTCACGACACGACTTCCGCCGTTGCCGGTATCCCGCTTTATGGCGATGACTGGGCGTACATCAGCTCAGGCACATGGTCTCTGGTTGGAACCGTGCTGGATCATCCGATTGTCAGTCTGGACGCTTTTCGAGCAGGATTTACAAACCTTGGCGCTGCAGGCGGGCAGGTATGCTTCCACAAAAATGTAAACGGAATGTGGCTTCTCAAGCAGTGTCTCGCCCAGCTTTGTCCGGATGGCGATGCATGGCCGATGCAGGAACTGGTAGCCGCAGCCGAATCCATGCCTGTTCCGAAAGAGCTTCTCGACGTGGACGCTCCTGACCTGCTCCTGCACGGCAACATGGCTTCACGCATCAATGCCCAGCTCGCGTCGCGCGGACTGAAGCCGATGGAAGAGCACCTTTCCGCGATGCCGCAATATGCCTCACTCATCTTTCACAGCCTGGCTGCGCGTTATGGTGAAGTGCTTAAGAATGTCGCTGCTCTTTCCGGCAAGAGATTGAAGAGGCTGGCCGTCGTGGGCGGCGGCAGCCTCAATCAATTTCTGAACCGCCTCACCCGCGAAGCGACAGGCCTCGAACTGATCTGCGGCGTTGCGGAAAGCTCAACCATCGGCAATTTTGCAGTGCAGCTTGCTGTGCTGGAAGGAGCAGGCGCATCGCGAGAACGGATTGCCTACTGGGCTGAAGCACTTACCCATATGCGTGAATGCCGATAGCCGCTTATTTCGCAGCAATCTCATAATGGCCTGCCTGTGTAATGGTGACAATGGCGCGGGTTCCGTCCTCGGCGCTCACACTTTGCGATACTTTGCCGTTTATCGTGACCTGAGCATTTGCGCCTGGCACCGGCACTGACACATGCGCTTCTGTTCCCGATGGCAAGTCGAGACTGACGGCAGTGTTCTGACCGTCCTTCTTCAAGGAAACATTCAACATGCCGCGCGGAGTCGGCTCGCCACCCTTTGCCCATGCCAGATCGATGAGATCAGGGCGAATATCGACAGTCGAGAAGCCCGCGCCGGTCGCGTGAATGCCAAGGATCTCTTCCATCAGCCAGGGAGTTACCCCGCTTGACCAGCCATGCGCGAGGCTCACGCGGTATCCAGACATATTGTCGGCCTGCAGCGAGCCGTGAGCATCGTCCTTATACCATGCGGGATCGTAACCCTCCCAGAAGCTGGTTGCTCCTTCATCGACCATGCCGCCCCAATACTGCCGGATCCAGTCGAGCGCTTCGGCGCGGTGGCCCATTTTCGCCATCGCGCTGATGACGTAATAGTTGTAGTAAGGCGTGATGATGAGCGCGTTGTACTTGATCTTGCCGACACTCGCGAGCGACGCCTTCCAGATGTCTCCATACTGAGATGAATTAGCCGCGCCTGAGAGGACAGCCATGGCGTTTACCTGCCAGCGGCTGCCAAAGGAGTCGGTCTGTTTGTCGAGCAGATATTGCTGCGCCGCTGCTTTCAGGTCATCCAGCTTTTTTGCAAAGAGCTGCGCGTTTTCCTTATCGCCCATCTCGTTGAGCAGATAAACGCCTTGCGTGAAGGCGGCAATGTATTCCAGCTGCGTGCCGCGCCGGGCTTCGGGTGTATCGCCGTTCAACTCCGGCGACCAGTCAACGAAAGGCCAGGATTTGTGGTTGTTGACGTACAGATTGCGATTGTCGAGCTCGCCTTCCATGTAGCGCATCAGCTGGACCAGGCGTTCGTGAAAAGACATCAGCTGCTGCTTCGAACCTGTATGCCGGTAGTATTCGGCTTCGCCGGTGATCCAGAAAGCGGAATATCCGGCAATCCCATCGACATGCTGCCGGATCGGCGCCGGGCCCATGAGCCGGTCAAGCGTGTCGTCCATGAGAAAGTGGTCGCCGAAGACATCGTCGATCGTGCGTCCGCTCACATCGAGATCGCCCATCCAGCGTCCGCGATCACGTTTGGGCGCGTCCCAAATATCGTCCTGCATGCAGAGATGGGCGGTGTAGGCGCCGATCGTCCACATGAGGTTCAGCTTTGGATCGGAAGACTCGAAAAATCCCTGATACTTGACCGGGTAGTAGATAAGCTGATTGTCGATCGCCTTGAACCGAAGCTTCTCTCCGCCTACGAAGCGGACGATCGCATAGCGAAATGTGCTCTTCGGCGCATACGCAGAACCGTGGGCAGGAATCAGCAATGCGTTTTCCCCAAGGTATGGCTGCTTGAACGCCTCTGCTTCGGATTCCCCGTATTGCACCGTGACTGTCGCGGGAGAGTTGGAGTCAGAGACAAAATGCAGACGGCCGTTGGCGTTGCGGCCAAAGTCGAGGATGATCTGTGGCGCGTCGGTATTTTCGACCTGGGGCGATGGCAGATCGACCGCGAATTCCGTGCTCGAGTTGCCTTTGAGCGCGTCAGGATTACGAATGGTTCCCACGCCCGCGTAGACGTGACTCACACTTACCGGCAGAAGCGGCGTCTGAGCGAGGAAGGGCGAGATGCCATCGTATCCCGGCCAATCGTACATGCCGGCATCGGCATTCCACTGCAGCAGGTCAATCGATCCTTCAATGGGGCCGAGACTGTCGGCGGACGGCCACGATGCATCATTGAAGCCGGCATTTTGCCAGCCGTCGCCGGCTTGCAGCGATGCCTTCCATTCCTTGTTGCTGATCAGCAGCGCAGGGCCGTCGACTCCCCGCGCCGCGGCAACCAGTTTGATAGCAAGAATCTTGCCCGTGGTGAGCTGCATCGTGAGACGGCTGTTATTGAATCCTCCGATGCCGCCGCCGCGCACGGCTTCAATCGCCACAACGTTCAGGCCGGCATGAAGCGCATGGCTCACATCCATTGCAAAGACATGAACGCCAATCGGCGAGTCGAGATTGGCTTCAAACTGTCCCACCGGCTGCCCATTCACGAATGCGCGCGCCGAGCGCGGTCCTGCAAGATAGAGAGTGGCCTGCGCGGGCACGCTCTGCAAGTGAAACTCACGGCGAAAATAATGCGGCTCAACTTCATCGTTCCGCCTCAGGCCGTCGCCGCTAAGCAGCGCGTCACTCTTCACCGCGTCCTGTTGTGTCCAGATATATTCTTCCTGCAACTGCTTATGCGTCGCGGATTCGAGCTGATGCCGCGCAAGGTTGCGGGTCGGATCAAGTTGTTCGGGGGGAATATCGGTAGGCTTCAGGGCCTGTGCAGTTGCGATGGACGAAAATGTTGCCGCTAAACAAACTCCCAGCAAAATCCGTATCTTCAATGAACTCCTCCTTGCACAAATGTCCTCGTTGAAGCTGCTGCAACCCCGAGGTAGTTTCCATATCCAACAATAACGGTTGAGCCAACGAGCACGAGCAGAGTACATGCCACCAGCAGGTGTGTTCTCCTGCCCGTGCCCTGCCATTCTTTGAGCGCGATGCCCCAGAGCGTGCTGAAGATGATGATGCTGGCCATGTGCAGCGTCCAGCTGGAAAACCTGAACCTGCCCATCTGCGTCTCGCCCATGGTGTAGAAGAAGAACTGCATATACCAGGTCGTTCCTGCCAGGGCAGAGAACAGATAGTTGGCGGCGATGGGAACGCGATCCTGTTGTTCATCATGATCCATACGGTTGACAGCGATCTCCACGCCGGGCGCGTCAGTTGCAGTTTCGAGAATCGCCTCTTCCTGGATGGAAGGGACATGGCCGCGAGTTTTCAGTGAAAAATATTGGTAACCTGTGCGGTTACGTATATTGAGGATAAGGCACCACAAGAAATTTGTCGTGAATCCCCCGGCAAGAAGCACCACCAGCACGGGCAATCCCTGCCAGAGCGTTGAGGTGCCATGAAGCAGCGTAATCTGCTTGATAGGATCGCCGGCCGCGAGTCCATAGGCAAAGCAGGCGCTCATGATTCCGCAAAATGTTGCGACCAGCAATCCGCGCTTAAGATCGAATTCCTTAATGGCCGCGCGCTTCTCCTCTTCTGACAGTTCACGCTCTTTGGAAATGCCTGCGGCCCCGGCGAAGACGATCCCGGCAACGCATACTCCAACCCCGATGAGGATGATGATGCCGGAGCGCGTGCCCAATACCTCGGGAACAAACTGTCCGCGAAAAATCGGCGGCATAAGAGTGCCAAAGACTGCGGTGTATCCCAGCGCGACGGCCATTCCGAGCGACATGCCAAGATAACGCATAGTGAGGCCGAAGGTAAGGCCACCCAATCCCCACAGCACTCCGAAGGTATATGTCCAGGCAAGGCTGCTCAGCGGCGCCTCATGCAGCACCGCCGACAGATCGCGCGTCATCATCCCGGCGAGAAGCCAGGGAACAATGATCCAGCTGAATACTCCGCCGACAAGCCAGTAGGTTTCCCACGCCCAGCGCCTGACTCCGCGATATGGAACATAAAAACTGGCGGATGCAAGCCCGCCCATCCAGTGCAAGAAGACGCCCAACAATGGGTTTGGCCCCACGAATCGTTCTCCTCAGTCAGATTCGTTTCATCGGTTCGCGAAATCTTGCGTCCGTGAACTCCTCAGATCGTCCGCTGATCTTGACGGATCGCGATCGATCCTCTGCATTGTAATCTCTTCACAAATTGAAGCCGCCGATGCCGCTTCTATCGTGCCTTTCAGGATACGTGGATTATCTTTCCGCGCATGTTTCGCAGAAGAATGTGTCATTTTTGAAGAGGTGTTCACTGGTGCTATGGTCAGACTCTGCAGGTCGCTCATCAGTGGGTTAGCAGTAATCATTGTTCTCGCCGGCCACGTGCTGGCCGAAGACGCTGCGCCGATTCAGAGACCGAAAATCGGGCTCGTGCTCAATGGCGGAGGTGCACTTGGCCTGGCGCACATCGGCGTCCTCCAGTGGCTGGAAGAACACCACATCCCGGTAGACATGGTGGCCGGCACGAGCATGGGCGGCCTTGTCGGAGGGGTCTACGCGACCGGCAAATCCCCAGCCGAGGTCCGCGAGCTGGTTGAAGGTATCAACTGGGACCAGGTGCTCAGCGATGCCATACCATATCGCGATCTTTCCTTTCGGCGCAAAGAAGACACCGCCGAATATCCAATATCGATTAAGTTTGGCCTGAAGAAAGGCTTGGTTCCGCAGGGAGGATACAAAGCTGGCCAGCAGGTGCAGCTTCTGCTCGATAAAATCGCGCTCCCTTATTCCGATGTCCACGACTTTGACGACTTGCCCATTCCGTTTGGCTGTGTGGCTACCGATCTCGTATCAGGCAGGGAACATGTTTTCCGCTCCGGTTCGCTTGAACTTGCATTGCGCGCCACCATGTCGCTGCCCGGCATCTTCGCTCCGGTAAGAACGAAGGACGCGATCTACGCCGATGGAGGGTTGATCGACAATCTTCCCGTCGATGTAGCCAGGCAGATGGGCGCCGATATTACGCTGGCGGTCTACCTTCAGACAGCTCCACTCAAGCCCACAGAACGGTTGTCCTCTATTGGAGTGCTGGGGCGCGGCATCAGCGTCATGATTGCCGCAAATGAGCTGAGAAGCATGCAGCAGACCGACATTCTGATCAGTGTTCCGCTGCAGGACTTCTCAAGTATGGACTACGGCAAGGCGAAAGCGCTGATCCAAAAGGGGTATGAAGCGGCGCAAAGCAAAGCGGCAATTCTGGAAAAGCTTGCCGTGAATGATGCGGCATGGCGGCAGTATCTTGCCCGGCGGGCAAGCCGCACGCGTGCTGTTCCGATTCCGCAATACATTCAGGTGACCGGCGTCGATCCGAACGACGCGGAGCAGATCAAGCAACAGCTTGCTCCGAGCGTGGGCAAGCCGATTCAGCCCGACCAGCTTACTCGCCAGCTTTTGACCATCTCCGGCGATCAGCGGGTTTCCAATCTCAGTTACGGTCTCGCGACGAATCTGTCCGGCGTGCCGGGTCTTGCCATCAATGGCGCTCCCGATACCTTTGGACGGAATATCATCCGTCCTCTGATTGTTGTGGATGGATGGGATTACAAGAACGTGACCTTGAGCGTAGGCGCGCGCCTGACCATGCTCGACCTGGGAAGATTTGGAGCGGAGCTGCGCAATGACGTCCTGTTGGGATCCGAGTATCTACTCAGTTCTGAGTATTTTCGTCCGCTCACGTCCTCACGACGCGCGTTTGTTGCGCCCAGTTTCTTTGGAGACAACGCGCCGCTTAATATCTATTCCAGTGAAGGTCTCATTGCGGAATACAGAAACAGAATGGTTGGAGGCAAAGGGGATCTCGGATATGAATTTGGCCGTTCCGCGGAACTTCGCATCGGCTATGAAGCAGCGATCCAGAGACTCTACCCGAATGTAGGAAATCCTACGTTATACCCGCGCGTGGCTGGCAGAGTCGGCGACACGCACGTACGCTTCAACCTCGACCTGCTCGACAATCCCATTACGCCGATGAAAGGCTTTCGCCTCCAGGCTAGAAGTGAATGGTGGGATGCAAAGCCCGAAGCGGGCGCGGCGTTTCCACTCGCCGAGCTTTCGATGATGGGCTTCGGCCCCCTTACAACGGATTCATCTCTGTATCTCGGGGCATCGGGCGGCAGTACTCTGTGGGACAACCCGGGCGGTCTGCCTCCGTTCTCTCTCGGCGGCTCTTTCCGCTTGCCCGCTTACAACACAAACGAGCTTCTTACCAACCAGTATTTCCTCTTCCAGGGAGGATATCTTCGCAAGCTTGGCGCGCTGTCGCCGCTGGCAGGAGGGAAAATACTACTCTTTGCCGGCGCTGATGTGAGCAAGGCCTATTACGTGAAAAATGCCTCGCATCTGCCGTCCGACGTGGCTGGAGGACTGATTATCAATACGCTGCTGGGACCAGTCGTTGTAGGCGGCGCTGTAGGCGATGCCGGTCATTACAAGCTTTTTTTTGAAATCGGCCGCGCGTATTTCTGACGAGGCGTCAGTTGCCGGATAGAAACGGCAATCAGACTTGCTGAAAATACCCGCTCTTGATGAGAGCTGCGGCATCTCTCGTATCCACGCGTTGCGTGTTTGCCGAGCCATTGAACTGATAATGTCTTCCGGTCACAGGTCCACGCACCAGCACAGCCGACGGCTGCGTAAAGCGGACAGTAACGGACGCGCCCGAATCCTGAGAAGTCTGCGCACCGGTGGCCTTGCCTTGCACAAGGACGGCGCGTTGCTGACCACAACATCCCATAAAAATCTCCTGACTATTTTGCGCGACCTTCAAACATCCCCAGAGGGTTCAAAGATCACAGGCTCTTTGGTGAACTTGTTCGCCAGTGATGCCGCACCTGAGAGCGCAATCCAGACAATAAATCTGTCCAGCATCCCGTTCACCACATAGAAGGTGAACGGGATGCTGATCCAGACGCTGAGGCAATAAAAGCAGTCCATCAGCTTACCCCAGGGAGTGGTTCCCAGCTTGCGGCGAAGTCGCACAATCATGTCCCATGGACCATCTTCGGCCGCCAGCAGATGCGACAGCCGCCAGACCGCGAGTGCCGCTACCACGAATCGAAACCACTGACCGGACGTCATCTTGAAAGCTATGTCCCAATGTCATTGATGACGTTGATGGCGAACAGAATCGGCCCAGTGCTGTGGTTGTCGCCGCCATCGCCCACCCATGTTGTGTCGCCCACCACGAGCTCGATCACATACGCACAGCGGCAACCGCGGGGCAACTGCCAGGGATTGGTCGCCACGCAGGGGTTGGTTGGATCGGGCGGAGCGCCGCCGTCGAGAGCCGTAACAATGTCCCACGAAGCCAGCAGCGCGGCCTGCGCCGTTGTCGGCGCCGTAGCCTGCCACAGGTTGGGTACGCGCACCGTTGGAGCCGTGCCCGCGGGAGCGCCATTTGGTGTGTAGTCCGAAGCGAGGAACGAACGCAGCGAGCCGCCGTTCTTCTGGTAGCTCAGCGCATACGATCCGAAGTTATCGTTCGGAAGCTGCTGCGCTGCCGTGATGTCGATGGGGTAATCCCACGCAATGCCGAAGACAGGCGCAGTCGTGCCCACATAGTCTTTCAGGTGCAGGTCGCCGCAGCCCACAACATTGCCGATCTGCGTAAGAGCGCCGGTCACCGGATAGTTGTCAATCCAGACGGCAATCTGGTCTTCTCCCGCCGGAACGACCGGCGTATGCGGAGAGGAGATTGGCCCCTCGTCCACTTCGAGGAAGAGCACATAGCGTCCGCTGGCGCCGCTGGCCCATTTTTCATTCGAGCTGATCTTGGGCACAGTGTAGGTATGCGGCGGAGTCGGCTTCCAGCACGATTCCGTTGACCACGAAGCAACGAGATCGCCATTGAGAATCGTGTTCGGTGTTGGCGGTCCTAGGAAACACCCCGAAGACCACGGATGCGCCGGAGTTCCGTCATAGATGACCGGAGCAATCAGCGGTATGCCGCCGAGCGCAGTCGGGCTGGGAGTGGGTGCAGGCAAAGGAATCGCCCCGGTCGCAGGTCCAAATTCCGCCAGTTGATACTGCGTCATCTGGTTGCCACAACCGAAAGCGTATGCGCTGCCGGTCACGCTGATGCTGCCGCCAACCGACTGCTCGAAGGCTGGATTCGAGACATTCTGCACCATCTTGATAATTGATGGGCTGGGGTTGAACGGGTCTTGCCCGACCGTGGCCGCAACCGTCGCGACCGCCGTGATCTGGATCGCATTGATCGCGAGGTTGAAGACAGCGTTCACCTGAAGGTGCAGGCCGCCGCTTCCGTATACGTCGAGATATACCGTCACCGTCGTTGTGGCCGGGGGCAGTAGATCAACGTTCAGATACCCCAGAACGCCACTGTTAACGGGCGTAGTCGAAGATGGATTCACCGGAGGTGTTGAGCAATCCGGATACACGACGGCATCGTTGATAATCGGGCCGCCGACGCTGTAGCTGAGCGTGTAATAGGTGAACGCGGCGCCCGCAGCCGTGCCATCGATCTCAATGCCTCCAAGATCGCTGCATGCCGCAACGAACGTGAGCGACGAGCAGGCAGGCGGCGTATCGATGATGGCAATCAGAGGCTGGAAGCAGCGGCGCAATTGCAGGAAAAATTCTTCCAGGCAGCGCAGAGCCTCCACCAGCGTCTTTGTCCTTCCCAGGCAGCAGCCAAACTCAAGTGCCGCCACGCAATAGCAGCAGCAACTGCGCGCCAGAGCGCCAGTGCCAATCTGCTCCGCGCCCTTCGCGCCGAAGAGCGCCTGGGCTGCATCCGGCGAGCACAAACGCTGAAATACCGAAGTTGCAGCGTCGTTGTCCACGTCGCAGTCAATCTGCCCCGAGACAACTTCCCTGGGAATATCGATCGGATATTCGAGGTCCTTGACTTGATCCTGAATGGAGGGCGCATAAGCGCTGGCGAGAATCTTCACCAGCGTGCTGAAATCACGCTGCTCTGCGATCGTCGGCGGAACCGATACCGGCTCTCCCAGCGCCTGTCGCACGCAGCGCCAGTATTGATAAAGGTAGTAGGTGAAGCCGCGAAACGTCCGCGGTCCGCGGCAAACCAGCCAGCCAAAGATCAGGCAACACAGGATGCGCCGGTAACACCACTCCCATTGATCGGGGTTGCCCAGAACCTCGCGGCCTTCCTGGGGCAGTAAGCGAAGAGCCACATCTTTGCTGTAAAAGCGTTCAAACAGGGCGACCGCCATCTCGATTTCGTCGTCGCATGTTGGCGGATGAGCCTGAGATTCTTTGATCAGGGTTGCAGCGGACGCGGCAAGACCGAGTTCACGCTCAAGAATTGGCCGGTAGGCGGCGAGAAAGGCATTCAGGACGATTTGAAAGTCCTGATTTTGTGTAAGTGTGGGATCGTTTAGATCAGACATGGACATTCTCCTTTTGCTACGCGTCGTTGGAGGAGAACGTCCGCTCAGTAACACCCGATAGTGGCTGGCGGCTGTCAGCCGTTACAGCAAAGTTCGCATCCTCGATATTGTTGAGCCGGCCCTGGGAGTTCTGTTGGCACAACATCGGAATGCGCAGATCTCGTACCTTTAGGCGGTACGATAGCCCGTGGTGGAGCGATGGATATTTTTAAATAATTGACAACTGTTTCTCTAATAAAAAACAATGCAAGGCATGATGAAAGCCCTGTTGAGAGTCGGCGCCTGTTGTGCCGGTGCGCCGATCTTCGACGAGAACCGCTATCCCATTGTCGCCGTCAGCATTACTACAGCAATGAACCATCAATACACGATCCACCAGAGAGGGCTAAGGAATGAATCATTCGATCTCGCGCCGTGACATGTTGAAAGGCACAGGAGCGTCGCTGGCGGCGCTTGGCATCAGCAATACAACACTTCTTCCCGCTGCCGCGCAGGAAGCCTCTTCCACCGAAGCCACCGACAAGACCCAGGAAGCCACGCGTGCGCAGCGCATGCAATGGTGGCATGCCGCCAGGTTCGGCATGTTCATCCACTTCGGCGTCTACAGCACCATCGAGCGCCACGAATGGGTCATGGAAAATGAGGCATGGCCAATCGGCCCGTACACAGAACACGCGACCATCTTTAAGCCTGCGCTCAATTGTCCTCGCGCCTGGGCGAAGCTGGCAAAACAGGCCGGCATGAAGTACATGGTGATGACCACCAAACACCACGAGGGCTTCTGCAACTTCGATACCAAGTTGACGAACTACTGCGCGCCAAAACAGGGCCCGGGACGCGACGTGGTGCATGAATATGTGGAAGCGGCGCGCGCCGAAGGCATGCACGTAGGCTTCTACTACTCACTTATGGACTGGCATCATCCCGACGGCGCGCGTTGCGCGACCGATGAAGCAGCGCGGCGCACGTTTGTCGACTACACGCATGGGCTGATCCGCGAGATCCTGACGAACTACGGCAAGATCGACGTGCTCTGGTACGACGTTGCCTGGCCCCTCGATGCCGCCGGCTGGGAATCGGAAAAGATGAACCAGATGGTCTTCGAGTTGCAGCCCGAGATCATTGTGAACAACCGCAATAAACTTCCGGGAGATTTCTCAACCCCTGAGCAGAGAATCGTTGCAGAAACGAATGGCCGCGCATGGGAAGCGTGCATGACATTGAATGACAGCTGGGGCTATCAGCGCGCAGACGATGACTGGAAATCGTCGCGCACCATTGTCCGCAACCTCATTCAGTGCGCGCGCGACGGCGGCAACTATCTGCTGAACATCGGTCCCAAGCCTGACGGCTCCATTCCTGAAGAGTCGGTGCGGATCCTGACCGAGGTGGGACGCTGGATGGATGGAAATGGCGACACGATTTACAAATCCGATATCTGCCAGGTGCGCCGCTCCAACTACGCCAGCTTTACGCGAACCGGAAACACGCTCTACATGCATGTCCACTTCTGGCCTGGAGAATACGTCGCCATCAGTGGGCTGAAGGCCAAAGTGATTTCCGCTCGATTGCTCAAGACAGGCGCTGAAGTTAAATTTACGCAGGGTGAATTTCAAACCAAGTTCACCGGCCTGCCCGAGAAAGCGCCCGACTATCCAGTGACGACAATCACCATTGAATGCGACTCCGAACCCACGCAGGACACCGACTTTGTGCGCATCAACAAGCCGCGCGACGGCGTATAGCGCTCCGGTCGGGCGATTTCCGCGCCTTGTACCGTTATGCGGTACAAGGCGGAGCGTCGCCTTCAACTATGATTTGTGAATAGAACGTATTCTCATCTGGAGAGATACTTCATGCTTCTTGCCATTGACTCGACCTGTTTTGCTGGAGGTGCGTTCCGTGTCTGCATCGCGTCGTGAATTTTTGCTGGGCCTGGCTGCAACGGGCGCGCTTGCAAAAGCATCCGCATTCACAAGTATGACCTGCCCATTCCGCCTCTCCGTCATCAACGACGAGTTGACTCAGGACTTCGACCGCGCATGCCAGATCGCCTCGCAGGACTTTGGCCTGAACTGGATCGAGCTGCGCGGCATGTGGAACAAGAACATCACCGAGCTCAACGCGAAAGAGATTGCCGATGCGCAGCAGATTCTCGCCAAGTACAAGCTGCGCGTCACCGACATCGCCAGCCCGCTCTTTAAAGTAGATTGGCCCGGAGCGCCGCTCTCGAAGAACAGCCCGAGGCGCGACCAGTTTCACGCCGACTTCGATTTCAAGCAGCAGGACGCTCTGCTCGACCACTGCATTGAGCTGGCAAAAACCTTCCATACCGACCGCATCCGCTGCTTCGATTTCTGGCGTCTCGACGATCCCAAGCCGTATCGCGCAGCCATCAACAATAAACTGCGCGAAGCGGCGGAAAAGTGCGCGAAGAACAATCTGATCCTCTTGCTGGAAAACGAAATGTCCTGCAACACCGCAACCGGCGAAGAAGCTGCCGCGGTGCTTAAGGAAATTCCAAGCCAGAATTTCATGCTGAACTGGGACCCGGGCAATGCCGCAACCTTCCCCACCACCACGCCTTATCCAAACGGCTACAATCTGCTGCCGAAAAAGCGCATCGGCCACTGCCATTGCAAAGATGTGAAGCGCCTGCCGGGTGGCAAGTATGAATGGGCTCCCGTAGGCGCCGGCGTTGTGGACTGGGTAGGCCAGTTCCGGGCATTGCAGCGCGACGGCTACCACTACGCCGTAAGCCTGGAAACACATTGGCGCGGCGCCGGCACGCCGGAGGCATCGTCGCGCATCAGCATGCAGGGGCTGAAAGATGACCTGAAAAAAGCCGGTATAAACTGTTGAAATAAGCCCGCTGTTCGCGGTTCGCTAAGAACCAGCAGCCACAGCGTTCAGCTCTTTGACGATGCCGGAGACAAAGCTCTTGGCGTCGCCAAAGAGCATGAGGGTCTTGTCCAGATAATAGAGATCGTTGTCGATGCCGGCGAAGCCTGGGTTCATGCTGCGCTTGATGACCATGACCGTCTGCGCTTCAAAAACATTCAGGATGGGCATGCCGGCGATAGGACTGTTCTTCTCAAATCGCGCCGCTGGATTGACCACATCGTTCGCCCCGATGACGAGCGCGACGTCTGTGCGAGGGAATTCAGGATTGATGTCGTCCATCTCGACGAGGCGGTCGTAAGGAACATCGGCTTCCGCAAGCAGGACGTTCATGTGCCCGGGCATTCGCCCGGCCACAGGATGAATGGCGAAGCTGACCTCGACACCGCGTTTGGTGAGGATATCGTGCAGCTCACGAAGCTTGTGCTGCGCCTGCGCAACGGCCATGCCGTATCCGGGAACGATGATCACCTTACGTGCGGCGTCGAGAATCTCCGCCGCTTCCTCTGCCGAGGCCGAGCGCACCGGGCGCGCCGTGCTCTGTTTCACGCTCGTCTGAACCGTGCCGAACGCGCCGAACAGCACATTGCTGAAGGAGCGGTTCATGGCGCGACACATGATGACTGACAGAACGAATCCGGAAGAGCCGTCAAGCGCGCCCGCCACGATCAGCACTTTGCTGTTCAGCACAAACCCCAGCAGCGCCGCCGAAAATCCTGCATAAGAGTTCAACAGCGAGATCACGGTCGGCATATCCGCGCCGCCAATCGGCGTCACCAGCATCACGCCAAACACCAGCGCCACAATCACCATGATCGGGAACAACGCCGTATGTTCCGGATGGACCACCAACGCGACTGCCAATACAACAGACGCGCCAAGTACTGAAAGACTAACAATATTTTGCCCCTTATAAACAATCGGACGCTGTGGCAGAAGTTCCTGCAACTTGCCCGCGGCGATCAAGCTGCCGGTGAACGTCAGCGAACCGATGATCACTTCCATCCCGATCTCGCCCATCTCAAACCGGCTTAAATGTGAAAGCCCCACATAATATTCCGCAATGCCGATCATTGCCGCCGACAGAGCGCCGAACGCGTGACTCAAAGCTGTCCGTTGCGGAACCGCGGTAATCTTCACCATGCCAAGTGGAATGCCGATTCCCGCGCCGATAATCAGTGCGATGACAATCCACTTGTAAGCGACCAGTTCCGGGTTGTTGAGCGTCGCTACAACCGCCAGACCAGCCGCGATCTCGCCAGCCAACACGCCTCTCCGCGCACTCACCGGCGAGCTCAGCCACTTGAGCGCCAGCATGAACAGCACAACCGCAATGATGTAAGCGAAATCGAGATACTGCTGAATGGCCGCCGCGTTCATGATTTCTTGGCCTTGCCGGATTTGAACATGCGGATCATGCGGTCGGTGATGAAAAATCCGCCCACCATGTTGCTGAAGGAAGCAGCCACCGCGATCGCTCCCAGCGTAGTGCTCAGCGCCGTCTCATGCCTCCCGGTGATGATAATCGCCGCTACCACCACGATGGCGTCAAGAGCATTGGTCAGCGACATCAACGGCGTATGCAAAAGGGGCGATACCCGCTTGATGAGTTCAAACCCGACGAACCCCGCCAGGATGAACACATAAAGATTCGAAATAAAGTCCGCCGGCACTCTTCCCTCCTAAAGTTCTGATTACTTGCCCCTGACTCCCGCCACCTACGCTTGAGCCGCCAGGGCCGCCAGCTCGGCAACGCGCGGATGCACCACCTTACCCTGATGCGTGACAAGGGATTCGCGGATGATCTCGTCTTCCAGATTTACTGAAATGCTGCCATCGCGTATGCACAGTTTGGCAACCGCAGCGATGTTCGCCGACAGCATCTGGCTTGCATGATGTGGAACCATGGAGGGAAGATTGACTGGCCCTAGAATGGTTACGTCGTCCTGCACGACTGTCTCACCGGGCTTCGTGAGTTCGCAATTGCCGCCACGTTCCGCTGCGATGTCAACGATCACCGAACCCGCCGGCATCGCCGAAACCATCTCTGCAGTAATCAGAATAGGAGACTTGCGCCCGGGCACGGCGGCGGTGGTGATCACGACATCCTGCTCGCGCAGAACTTCGGTCAGCAACTCGCGCTGGCGGCGGTAAAACTCCTCGTCCATTGCTTTGGCGTAGCCGCCCTTGTCTTCTGACGACTGCGCATCGACATCGAGCATGACAAATTTTGCGCCGACGCTTTCCACCTGCTCCTTCACGGCCGGGCGCACGTCATAGGCGCAGACAACAGCACCCAGACGCCGCGCCGTCGCAATTGCCTGCAGTCCGGCGACACCTGCTCCCAGCACAAACACCTTCGCCGGAGTAAGCGTGCCCGCCGCCGTCATCAACAGCGGAAACATCTTCGGCAGTTGGCTTGCGCCCATGAGTACGGCGCGATAGCCGGAGATGGTCGCCATCGAGGACAGCGCATCCATGCTCTGCGCGCGGGTAATGCGGGGAATGAGTTCAAGCGCCAGCAACGACGCACCGGCAGCAGCCAGATGGGAGCACTCCTGCGGCGCTGTAAGCGGCTCGCCGAAGCCGATCAGGATCTGACCGGGCCGCATAAGCGGCAGGTCTGCGCGCCCAGCTTCAGGGTTGGCACCGAGGCAGCGAACCTGCGCAATGATGTCGGCTTCGCCGAATACATCTTCCCGGTTGCCGATGCGTGCGCCTCGGGCGACGTACATCTCGTCAGGAAAGCCGGCGGAAGCGCCGGCCGATTGTTCCACAATAATCTCAAGACCGGCTTTTTTCAGCGTCTCGCATTGACGGGGAACGAGGGCAACGCGCCGTTCCTGAGGGAAAGTTTCTCGCAGAGTTCCAAGGGTCCCGGGCAATCAAACCTCCCCGCAGCCAAGGTATTCATTTCACCGGCCATTGGCAAGTCTTTCTTCTACTTTGACGGGGCGGAGTTGCAGAAGTTTTTTAAACTTCAACCTGGCATTGATCTTATCGAGAGCCCATTCAACAGGCTCGCATGCATCCGTGCAGCGGCGCGCGCGGAGCAAAACGGGCCGGGTATTTGTCCAGAAAATCTAAGATGTGCTCGACCAGAGAGTCGTCGTCCTGGCTGGTCGTCTGTTCCTGTGAAACGCCGCTATTCTCATCAGATTCAAGCATGTCATGGGAAGAGGGGTGGTTAGTGTGGCTGGCTTCGTGATCTTGACTGCGATCTTTTGCACTGAGCGACATTTCTCCTCCTGCGATATGGTCGGTTGAGGGATGAAAGGCGAGACAGTGATCGGTTCAAAATGAACCGGCTGAAAATCTCTTACCGTAACAGCAAGGACGACGGTACGCGCGGTTCCTCGAGAGCTGACCTTTTTGCCGTTACGGGAAAATAGTGACGTTCGTAATGGAAACGTTGCAAAGAAGTTGTAACGGTGGAAAACTTTCGGGTCAAGCGCCGCCGTAAAGCTGAAATGTCGCCCAGTACAGCGGCTTGCGGAAGACGTTTTGCGCGTGCAGCATGGAAAGCTTGGCGTCGCGCAGTGCGGCATCGGGAGAGCGTCCC
>Ga0335073_10001294_pt1 | contig 33439 bp, 17 predicted proteins | sample Lox_Sample_22_FD_207093 | JGI IMG/M metagenome (GOLD analysis project Ga0335073, IMG submission 207093) | Soil microbial communities from Loxahatchee National Wildlife Refuge, Florida, United States - Lox_Sample_2.2 | ecosystem: Environmental > Terrestrial > Soil > Wetlands | place: USA... | reverse complement strand
TAGCTTATACAAGGGAGATCTGGGGCTTGCCGTCCTGGTCTCAGACCTCGAGCGTCCTGAGTCCGCCCTCATGCCGTTTTTCGAAGACGAAGCCTGGCCGGCGCCGTCCTAAGTGGGTGTGCCCCGTTTTCCCGTCAATGCAGTATTCTATCTCCGAAGCTGGCTCTTAACTTTCGGGGCCAACTTTTGAGTCCAATCGGTGGCCGGGATTCGTTGAGAATTTGCGCAAGATCGGATGAAAGCCAACCGCCCTTCCGATGTCCGAAGTCCGACTCCGTCACCAGAACGAAACAGAGTGGGCTGGATCTCGAGAAAGAACCTCGATGCTCCGGTCGAGTCGGAGCTTTTTTCTTGACATCCCTTTTTATAGAACTCATCGACCCAAACCTAAGGAGCTTTGAGATGGTATGGGCTTGCAGGTCGTTAACGCTCCTCAAACACATACTCATGCTGCGCGTCGCGGATGGTCAGCGTTCGCTTCGCGCCCGAGCCCACCACGAACTCGAATCCCATCGCTCCCGGCACCGTAGTAATGAATGAGATCGTGCCGTCGGCATTCTTGCGTGATCCCACTTCACTTTTCCATTCCTTGAAATCGAAGACCGTCGCGGAACCCGATGTGCTAACCGTGATTTCTCCCAAGGACGCGTTCGCATAGTGTTTGGCCAGCTTGGCCGATTCGTTGGCGTCGGCAGGGATGGTCAACAGTTTGCGCTCGGCAGCCAGCTCAGCGAAATAACTCTTACCGTCAGCCTCGAGCAAACCGTCGGCCTCAGGATGCCCATCGAACAACACTTCCAGCAGTTTGCGCCGGAAACGCGTGCGAATCAGCCATCCCGGGTCACCGTTGGTTAGTACCACCGCGCCGACATTCTGCTCCGGCAGCCAAATCATGTCGCTGTGATATCCCACAAGATCGCCGCCGTGATGCACCACCGGCACACCGAAGGTGTTATCGACCATCAAACCCATGCCGTAGGATTCGTCCTTACTGAGATAGACTTGCGGCGCGCGCCGCTCCAGCAGCGGCTCTTTCGAGATGTACGTGGTTCCGTCGGGCAACTTGCCTTCGGCCAGTTCCATGGAAACATACTTCAGCATGTCGTTCACGCTGCTCCACGCGCCGCCTGCCGGTCGCGCCGGAATGACGGCGTCATTGATCGCCGTCATCGCCTTGGCGGTGTGGCCGTCCACATCCTGCGAGTGCGAGCCGGCATGATTGGCCGCAAACGCACGCTGTGAATCGAACGTGGTCGAGGTCATCCGCAGCGGATCGAAGACGTAGGTTTGCATCGCCCGATCGTAGGCAGCGCCCAACTCAACCTGCGGATAAAGCACGTACGCGCCGGTGTAGCCTGCGGCCGCCGCCATCAGATTGGAATACTGAAACAGTTCACCAAACTTCGAAGTCGGCTGCATCGTCCCCAGCAGCGCGAGCGTGCTGGCCGGAGTCATTTTTCCGTAGTCAAAAATCCATTCCAAATCCTGCCGCGGCATGCCGGTGCAGGCACAGATCAGATGTTTCACCAGCACGCTTCGCGTTGTCTCGGCATTGCCCAGACGGAAACTCGGCATCAGTTGCGTGACCGGCGTGTCCCAGGTCAGGCGATGTTGGTCGACTAATTTCGCCAGCAGCAGCGTGGTCATCGCCTTGGTGTTGGAAGCGATCATGAACAGCGTGTCGCCATCAGGCTTCTGGTTGCCATTGAGGTCCTTCAGGCCAATGCCATCGGCGAAAATGACTTTGCCGTCCTGCACCAGGCCGAGCGAGACACCGGGAACGCCCAGCTCTTTCTCTCCCTGCTCGATGAAACGGGTGAGTTCTGCGATGCGCGCCTGATCGAGAACATTGGCTTTCTTCCCGGCGAACGACTCGCGCGAGTATCCCTTGGGCAGCAATCGCCCGAACACCAGACCAACCTGGCCACCACGCTTTTCCGCAACCGCATCGGCCAGGTCTTCAATCACCACCGTCCAACTCGTTCCCGAGTACAAGACCAGCGCGTCCACACCGCGCTTTTCGTTGGGCGAGGTCAGATAGTCATACAGGCGGCGATGGCTCCAGCCGTCGCGGTCGGGCAGATCGTTTGTGACTTTTACCGGCCATTTTGCGTCGGGCTTGTAGACCTTCCACGCCGCTGCCAACGCTTCGTCGGCGGTCTTGGCCTGCACATCGACGAGCGCCACGCATGAACCGCCTTCGGGCGCTTCGAGAATAGTCGCGCTGCCTTTCACGCGGATCGTCCAATCTTTGGGCGCAATGAACGTGTTGCCCAGTGCCGTGGTTTTAGGAGTGTCGGCAGTCAGCTTTTCAGATGCGGTCTCTGTCGCTGCCTGGGTTGCGAGGAACAGTGAAGGAGTCCGATTTTGCGCGGAAAGCAGCGCGGACGAGAAAACGAGCACGAGGCAGACTAGTTTTTTCATGTGACCTCTCCGATGATTTAGGAAATGTAGTCCCTGCGCGAGAAAAGAAGCAAGGACCTATGAGGAGAATCGCTGAATGGGCCAACTAAAATAGAACGAACCAATTGACCGAGCGAAAAGACAGTCAGTTGACCGAAATTCGCGTTTAGACTCATCCCCCGGCGTGATCACGCAACCAGCCTGATTACCACAACTGCATCTTAGTAATCTGCTGAGATTACCCTTGCGTGTAGGGGAGTGTCACGAATGGGCCATTTACACCAAACCATCGGCCTACCTATGATCGCCATATTGTTTCGGCAGTTTCAAGCCGAACTCTCCCAATTCCCCCGAGTTTGATCCCCCAGGTGTTCTAAACACGATTACGAATTTACCCAGGGACAATTCCATCTCGATGACAAAACATAATGGTTGGGCGCTCCTTCTCGCGGCTTCTCTTCTTGTTTTTTCGCTAATCACCACGGGCTGCGGTGCGGGTGGTTTCAGCAGCACCGGCGGCAACAGCGGCGGCGGAGGCGGTGCAACTGCCCTCGAGATTACAACCGCATCATTGCCTGCCGGAACGGTGGGGACCGCTTACTCCACCGACTTAGCGGCCACTGGCGGCAAAGCTCCCTACACCTGGACAATTAAATCAAGCACGTTGCCTCCGGGACTGTCTCTCAGTGCAACTGGCGCCATCACGGGCACACCAACAGTCGCTGGGGATGTCAACGCCCTGATCTTCGAAGTCACCGATGCCGACAAAAACACAGCCACTTCCGGAAATCTCAACCTCAAAATCAATTTGGCAGCGCCGCCCAGGGTCATGACGACGTCATTGCCGAACGGAACCGTTGGCTTCGCCTACTCGGCGAGCCTGCAGGCAACCGGAGGCAAACCGCCCTACGCTTGGTCCGTGAAGGCAGGCACATTACCTGCCGGCGTCTCATTGAGTCCGACTGGCGCGATCGCCGGCACGCCGACAGCCTCGGGCAATTTTGGCTCCTTGGTTTTTGCCGTGAGTGACGCAAACCGGAGTGTGGGAGACTCCGGCGATCTCGCTATGCTTATCAATTCTGCTCCGGTGCCACAGATTACGACCACCGCGCTACCGGATGGCAAGCAAGGAACGGCATACTCATTTGGCCTGCAGGCCACCGGCGGCTCCGGCGTTTATACCTGGTCCATACAATCCGGCACACTGCCGTCAGGCTTGTCTTTGAACAGCGGAACCGGTGCCATCAGCGGGACGCCCACAAAACCCGGCATCTTCACACCGCTCGTTTTCAAGGTAACGGATGCCGACACCGCGACCGCTGTCTCGAACAATCTTAGCCTTCAGGTCTACAATCCGCAGGGCTGTAGCGCGGGCTCGGAAAGCAACCTGGGAACGCAGCCTTACGCATTCCTGATCAAAGGTTTTGATCCCACCGGCCCGGTAACCGCGGTTGGCACATTTACTCCGGATGGAAAAGGCGGAGTCTCTTCGGGCGAGGAAGATATCAACAGCAACCTTGGTGCGCTGAACGGAGTGTCGATCATTCCCGCGGGCAGTTCCTATACTCTCGGCGCAGACAACAACGGATGCCTCGCTCTCGCGAACTCAGTCGGAGCAACAACCGTTTTCCGCTTTGCAGTTGGCGGACTGAATGGCTCTGGCGCCTTCACTACCGGCCACATCATCGTGTTTGATGACCCCAACGGAACCGGCACTCGCGGAAGCGGAATCCTGCGTCTGCAGGATGCCTCTGGCATCGGCTCTGGATTGCAGGGCATGTTTGCCTTCCAGTTGACCGGGACGAACGCGGGATCGGGACACTTCGGAATGGTTGGATCGATGCAGTTGGCGGGAGGCGGCAACTTCGACAAGATCTCGCTGGACTTGGACAATGCGGGACAGATGTTCACCAATCTCAAGGGCGTGACCGGCTCTTACAGCACGCCCGATTCGTACGGCCGAGGAACCGCGACGTTTGGCGCCCCCGGATTCAGCCTTAACACTGTCTACTACATTGTCAGCGCGAACGAGTTGTTATTTGCCTCTACGGATCCGCTTTCGGTCAACCCCATCTCCAGCGGAGAAGCTCTCAGCACGAGCGGGCCTTTCTCCGCCGCAAGCCTCACAGGCAACTACGTGGGCCACGGAATCGGCGGATCCACGAACGGACCGGTAGCCATGATTGCGAACGCTACTTTCGATGGCATCGGCTCGATCACCGGAGGGACCATCACCCAAGATCGTGGCGGCGCAGTGACCAGCGGCGCAGTGGCCGCCAACTATGTCGTCGATTCTGTCACCGGGCGTGTGTCGTTCAGCAACAACTCCATTGTGCCCGTGGCGTATCTCGTGACGAACTTCCCGGGAGTGAGTGGATTTATTATCGGGAATGACTTCCCGGCTACTTCCGGAGTGATCGAGCCGCAGACCAGCGCGACTCCGTCAACCGGAATATTCGCGATGGGCACAGACGAAGTAACCGATTACGAGACCGTAAATCAAGTCGGGACCCTCAATCTCACAGCCCAGAATTTTTCGGGAGTCGCAAACGTGGTCAACTCGGCTACTCCCTATCTTGTAATGAATCAGCCGATCCCGACGACAGCGTTTACCTTTGGCAGCGACGGTGGAACTTTTGGGGCCAATACTGGCGCTGTTACCACCGGAGCAGCCGTTTACTATATCGACGAAAGTGCGGGAACCACGCATCCCAGTGTGACGGCGGTGACCAAGTAAGCATTATCAGCCAAGACAGCGATCACTTCCGTCTGCCCTTGTCAGTGGCTTGACGGCGGTACCACCCTGAACACCAGGCTGCTCGTGGCCTGCACCCTCTGTTCGCCAGAAACAGGCGTCAGTGACCGCCGAGAGAAAGTAGATTGCTCGATAAGATGTCTCGTTGCGGACTTCACTGCGGCAAGCCAACTTTGCGCACCAATTCTGCGAAACGTGGATCGGCGCGTACCGAATCGAACTGGAAGTAGGTATTCAACCCAATCAGTAGCCAGTCGTGTTCGCGATAGGCGGTATCGAGCCAGCGAAACGTCCGTTCTTTGTCCCCGAGATTCGCATACAGGCGGGCGATCATCAGTGGAGATTCATATCCAGTTTTGCGGCGCGCCTCAGAAAGTTCGGCGGCTCGCGTCATCGCCCCTTGCCAGCCTGCGGAACGGAATCCTTGCTCCAGTGTCTCGCCCCATTCCACGTCGGAGCGGTCGCCGGTGATCTTGCCGTAAGTTTTCCATTCCTCTATCACCTCCGGATACATCCCTTTGCCCCAGTAGGCATAGGCCAGGCAATCGTGTGCGATCGCGAATGTTGCATTCTCATTTGCCAGCTTGCTGCAAACAGCAATTGCTTGGTCGTATTGGTGTGCCGAGACGAGAATCCCCCCGTAGACCCGATTAATGACCGGGGAAGAAGGCTCGATCTGCAGCGCCCGGTTAATTTCCATCAGCGCTTCGTGCTCTCTTCCTCCCATCATCGCTATATCGTCCGCATACCACTGTCGGGCGGTAGCATCGTTGGGATCTAGTTCGAAGGCTCTCTTAAACTCTGCTTCCCCTCCGGCAAAATCCCAGTCGTACTGCATTTCGTTTTCGCCCAGCACCGCGTGCGGGTGGGCGAGACTCGCATCTAGCTCCAGCGCCTTGCGGGCTGCCGCGTTTGAACGTGGATAATCCTCGGAAGGATTTCCCCCAAAGTTCGGCAACACAGCATATGCATCAGCGATGCCTGAATAAGCCAAGGCATAGCTCGGGTCTTTGGCGATCGCCTGATTGAAATCGAAGATGGCAGCGTTCAGGTCCCGGTAGCTGCGTTGGTTCCACGCGTAGCGTCCCTTTAGATAGAGATCGTATGCATCGGGATTTTGCGTGTCTTGTCGGATCACCTGCTGCTTCTCAGAGGAGCTGAGCTTGGCGCGTACCTTCTCCGCGATCTCGCCCGCAATCTGCTGCTGCAGTGAAATAAGGTCCGCGCGCTTGCCAGTGTAATGCTGTCCCCAGATTTCGACATTGTCTCGGGCGTCGGTCAGCTCGGCACTCACTTCGATATCGTCGCCGCGCGGCAGCACCCGTCCCGTTACCAATGCCGAAACGGCAAGTTCGGTGCCCGCTGTCCGCAGGTCAACATCCTTCCCTTTGTAGCGAAAGACGGAATTCCGGGACCGCACTTTGAGCTGCGGAACACGGGCGAGATTGTTGATCAGCGATTCGGTGATGCCATCGCTCAGATAGTCAGTGGCGGGGTCGGCGCTGGCATTCGCAAACGGCAATACAGCGATGGAATCCGGCCCCGGATGGTGGTCAAAAAATGCGACACTCCCCGCCCCGGCAACAAGGATTGCAAACAGCGCAAGCGCGGCGGTCCTCCAGCCATAACGGAACAGTGGCCGCCCGCCGGCTGGTTTCTCTACAAGCGCTGGTCGCCCAGCAATTGGGAAGTCAGCCGCCGGAGTTTCGCTCCTGGGCCAAGGAAAGGGAACTGGCTGCCCTTCAGTTTTCGCTTCGCGCGACGCTACCAACCAGGCTGAAAGCTCGTCCGCGTAGGCGAACACCTTCCCGCCAGCCGCGCCGGGGGTTCGGTGAACGGGCAAGCCACGCTCTTTCTCCCAGCGGCGCACAGTGCGCTCATCGCAATCGAAAAAGGCCGCGATCTCTTTCCAGGAACCCAGCCGCTGATTTGGAGTGTGGGGTCTATTGGCCGTGCCCATAGTAAGTCTTGCCCGCAGATGTCCGCAGAAGTCCGCACGTGCCGCTTGCGGGGGGAGGGAGCGTCGCGCCAGTATAGCCCAGCCACGGGCGGCTTTGCCACCACCGCTTTTCGGCAAGCCAGTGATCGGCTGCCCGTCCCCCATGGTCGCGTAAAGGGATTTGTTTTCAACAAGAAAGATTGAGACGAACCACAAGGAGCCGATTTATGATTCGTAGTTGTGTTACGAACTGCAAACACGCATCACCAAACTCTCAACGGCCAACCCCGCGGACGCTTCCGATAATCCTGGCGATACTCTTACCAACCCTGCTTGCGGCACTTACGGTTCAGAGCGCGTTTGGGCAAGGCTTCAAGATGACGCAATTGAATGCTCCCGGCAACGTCGGCGGGACCTATCCCTTGGGGGTTAACACTACCGGAGCGGTCGTTGGCGAGTACACCAATTCCAGCGGCGGCACCTCCGGCTTCTACTACAATGGCAGCGCCTTCACTGCCCTTAATTATGGGGGCGAGAACTTCACTCGAGGCGGTGGAATCAACGATTCCAACGTCATCGTGGGCGATTTCCTTGGCGGCGACGGCTTCTACCATGGTTACACCTACATCAGCGGAAATTTTCAACAGTATGACGTGGGCGTGGAGAACAATGTTTCAACAAGCCTGTTCGGGATCAACAAAGCCGGGGACTTCGTGGGTAGTTGGGTTCCCCTCGAGACAAGAGTAGAAGAAGGCTTTATCTCGGTCGGTGGACGGGGCGGAAATGTGACGAGTTTCTACGCTGCCGGAACCGACCCGACCTATGCTTATGCTATCGACAGCAGCGATAACACCGTAGGCGCTTACGTTGATACAAGCAACGTGACTCACGGCTTCTACCGCACCGCGAGCAACGGCGTCATCACGAAGGTCGATTACCCCGGCAGCATCGCAACGGTCTGTTACGGAATTAACGACTCCGGCTTGATCACCGGCACCTACACCAACACCGCCGGACTTCCCTACGGCTTCACTTACGCTCCTAAGACCAAGACATTCGCACCGACAGACTTCGCCGGCACTCGCGGAGTGAACAGTAAAGGCGCATATGCAGGTTGGTATTGGGGAGTGGATGGCGCGCCGTCCGGGTATTTGGCGGTACCGCAAACCTTCAATCTGACAGCAGCCAAAGTGCCCAACAGCCGCTCGAGCCTTCTGAACGGCATTAACAACGCAGACATCGGCGTCGGAAGTTACGTCGATTCAAGCGGCACGCAGCACGGCATGATGGCTACCACTAAATCGGTCAAGGCCATCGATGATCCCAAGGGCACTACCGTCTGTTTTGCGATCAACTCGAGCAGTGTGATCGTCGGCGACTACTTTGACTCCAGCGGCAACCCGCACGGATTCGAGTACAGCGGAGGAACATTCACCGATATCACGGGACCGTCAGATGCTCTTTCGAGCGACGCGACCGGGATCAATGACTCCGGAGTAGTCGTCGGCGACTACTTTTCAGGCGACGACGGCACGCATCATGGTTTTATTTACCAAAATGGCCAATACACCGTGGTCGACGTGCCCGGCGCGACGGCGACTTTCAGCGGTGGCGTTAACAAGAGCGGCCTGGCAACGTTTTTCTGGGTTGATGCAGCCGGCTACACCCAGTCGTCTCTTTATAACGGCTCAACATTCACCTCGATCAACGTTCCTGGCGCCGCAGTAACCATTGCCCAGGGCATCAACTCCGCCGGCAATATTGTCTTCTCCTGGTACGATCCTTATGGCGTTGGGCACGCTGCACTTAAGCAAGGCTCCAGCTACTACGTCTTCGATGAACCCAAGGGAACGGGTACTAAGGCGGCAGGCATTAATGACAGCAACATAATGGTGGGATCGTTTACTCCAAGCGGAGGCGGTCAGGAGTTGTACTATGGCACCATGTAGCGAGTGATTTTGCGGGGGCGGACACAATTGTCCGCCGCCTTTTACTTCGTTGTGAAAGCAAGTCGGTTTCAGCATTTTGCGGGTAGTGTTGAGACGAGAGATTTCTCAGCCGTGCGTCGTATGTTGCTGAAAACGAGAGTCTACGAGTGATGTGGTTCCAACAGCAAACAAGACGCGCACTCCGTTGGAGTGCGCGCCGAGGAAGAAGGGATTGAGGTTTTAGCGACCCGCAGCCACCGCCATCACCGATGGTCGGGCCTGTTCGGCTCGGCCCACATACATCTTATAAGAGTGGTATACGCCAAGAAGCACTGCCATCAAGGCTGCCAGCGTTGTCAGACCGCTGACCGTGCTGAAGCCGGATGCGATCGCAGTCAATCCCGCGCCGATTACATAGTTTGGGAACGACCACAAGAAAACCTTGCGCCACAGAGCGAAAGGATTCCCGCCTTCCGTCAGCCCGATGATGCTCGCCACCGGCGCCGTATTTGCCAGGAAATAAGTCACGGCCGCCAGTACTAGAGACATCGTGTGTGCCGTCGAGTGACCCGCGAAAATCTGGTTATGGTAGGCCAGATAGGCGAGGCCTGCGGCATTCAGCAGGGTGCATGCGTTGAATACAAATTGGATTGGTTTCGTTTTATTCCCGCCGGAATAGGATTGTGCAATCGCCGCTGTAATTGCCACCAGCAGGCTGCCAAACAATCCGAGTTGGGTGACTCCGAGAAGAATCACCGGCAGATTTCCCGACATCGAGCTCGTCATCCCAGGTAGCTTTACCTTGAACCGCGAACTCACTGCGGCTGCCGCTGACAGGAGCACCAACTGTGACCAGGCTTGCGTTTGCCATCTGACTACGCCGAACGATAAGGCGCACAGACTCGCAACGGCCACCATCCCGATCATGACTTTGGCTTTTGTTGGTAACGTATTCGTCATGGTTGTCTCCGAGTATGGTTCATTCGGCCGTTAGTTGTCTCCCGGATCGCCGTCGCTGAGTGCCGACGTCGCGGTCGCCACATTCGAAGTTGCACCCCAAACTACGCTGTCGCCAACAACCGACGTCGAGCCCCAGACCACGCTGGTCGAGCCCCACACCACGGAATTGGCTAAGATCGCATTCGAGCCCCAGACCACTGAATTGCCCCAGATCACCGAAGTAGCGCCCCACACCACGCTCGCGCCGGCAAAAACCGAATCCGGAGTCGTGTTCTTGATTGTGACCGATCCATTCGCATTCAGGACCGCGGTCGGGGAAAGTGCTAATCCCGTCGCGAGGTCTGTGCTACCAAGAGCAGCATCGATATCGAGATATCCCGCTCCGTAAGTGAAGAGGTCATACTCGTTGTTGTACAGGTTGCCGAAGCTGTCGTGCGAGTAGGTGAATTGCCCGATGCCCTTCCACGCCGTTTTCATCAAGCGCGCTTTCACTTGATCCGGAGTCAGCGAGGGATTTTGCTGCAACATCAACGCCACCGCTCCGCTCACGATCGGAGTTGCCATGCTGGTGCCGCTCAACTCGTAGTACATGGCAGTTCCGCTGTTAGGAGAAACTTCGTACTCCGGATACGTGACGTCGAGCGTGCTGCCCGCCACGCGCAAAGAGACCAGCCGGTTTCCCGGCGCGACGATGTCAGGCTTGCAGATGTGATCGAGTGTCGTCGGGCCTTTGGAACTGTAGCTGGCAATCTGGTCATCGGTGCGTGTCGCTGTCAGCTCGGTCATGGACGCACCCACCGTAATCACCGAGGGATCGTTTCCCGGAACCACGATAGTGCCGAAGCCGTCGGTGGCACCGTAGCGGCCATTGTTGCCCGAAGCCGCTACCACCACGATGCCGGCCTTCCATGCAGCTTCTACTGCCTGGTCAACCGGATCGAGGGTGTAGCTCTCGAACACCGGACGTCCCAGTGACATGTTGATGACGCGAATGTTGTAGGTACTCTGCAACGAGATCGCTTGCTCAATCGCCGCGATTACACCGCTGTCGGTGCCCGATCCGTTCTGATCCAATACGCGCAGGTTGATGAACTTAACGTTAGGAGCCACGCCGGCATACGTCGCCGCATAGCCATTGGCGGTCCCAGAGCTCGCGCCGGTCCCACCGATCAGTCCCGTTACGTGAGTTCCGTGTCCGAACTTGTCCGCAGTGGTGCTGTCGCCGCTCACAAAGCTCTGGCTATAAATCACTCGGCTTGTGCCGTTCGCACCGTTGAGATCGGGGTGAGCGCTGATGCCGCTGTCGATCACGGCCACACCGATGCCGGTTCCATCGAATCCATACTGCGACGCCGCGATATCTGCTTCCACGGCGGTCGCGAACTCTTCAGTCACAGGATTCGCAGCCATTTTCTGCGAGCGATCCGGAGTGATGTAAGCAACGTTGGGATCGTTAGCCAATTCTGCCAGCATGCTGACGGGTACGCGCATGGTCACCGCACGAATGTGGCGGAACTTCGAGCGAATCGTGGCGCCACGACTGTGCATGGCTTGCAAATGCGCATCCGAAGGCATCTGGCGATGCTGAACGATAACCGTCACCATGCCGTTCCGGTCGACACCCCTCTTGATATCTGAAGAAAACTTGGACGAGGGACCGCCGTTCTGGACCGTCGCCGCCCTGGAGATGCCATAAGCGGACATCGACGAGAGCACTAAAACCGTCAGTCCGATCGCACGGCCCCAAGCCGCGCTCCATGTTGGAGAATTGAGCGGACGGCCTTGGCGTCCGCTGATCATCTGCGATCTATCCATGTTTTTCATAAGTGGTTTTGCCTCTGAATTAGCCCCACACCGCCGAGGCGATTAGAGCGAAGCCTTTGGTAAAAACCTGGGGAATTGTTTGGCAAATTGCATAAAATAAGCCCGCGAACGATGCTAAAAGCCCGATTCGCCGCATGATTGTTCTCAGACATCCTTGGGACATGCGTTACCTCCCAAGGCTCTTGTTGCACGGGGGGCACCACCTGGCAATCTTCCGTAAATGGCTGACAACACGGCACATGTCTAAAGAGGCAACAATCTCCCCGAGGACAAGTTGTCCGCTGGAATTGGCCACGGAATATTCCAGGTCGCTGAATTGGAGTGGTTTAGCTCTCGCCTGCAAGATCGGACAACTTGTCCGCTTCGGTTGGCTGCTCGGATTGGGGCAGTTAACTCAAACTTGCGAACTATGGTGTGAAGCGGCGCCCGGTTTTTCGTCCGTCGCCTCGGGGTGAGATCGCTTCAGCAGCCACTGGTGTAATTCCCACTGCACCACCGGGTGCATGTCGACGAAGCTGATGCCGGCCAGCCCGCCAGGGCTCGTCCATGCCAGCTCTGCCTTGGTCTCGATTGGAGACTCGACGCCTGGCGGAGCAAAGGAGATCTCGAACAGGCTGCCCGACGAGAGTTCGGAGTCGCAATGGATGGCCATCCCGCCCAAGCTGAGGTTGACCGTTTTGCCGTGAAATTCCTGATCTTCCTGCCTGAGTTGCACCGGAATCTCGATGTCGACGCGAAAATACCGCTGCATGTGCCCGAGCCTCCCGAGTGTCTTACCAGAACCAGCCCCGTCACCCCTGCGGTATTTCTGCAGCTTGCGGCGCAGCGTGCGCGTGGATATGCCAAGTTGCTTCGCGGTTGTCGCCTGGTTTCCACCGTTCGATTCAAGCGCCTGCAAAATCATCTGCCGCTCCATGTCGCGTAGGTCGCCGCTGAAACCGGTGGTTGGCACGACCTCCCGCACTTGGCATATCGAAGGCGGCAGATCGCGCGCTTGTATCGTCGCAGTTTGCTGTTTGGCGGAAAGAGCGGCGTTTAGCACCACGTTGCGTAGCTCGCGGACGTTTCCCGGCCATGAATATTGCTGCAGGGCCTCGATTGCCTCAGGTGAGAAATTCGCTGACGGCAGATGCTTGCGCAGAAAATACTGCGCAATCACTGCTATGTCTTCCAGTCTTTCCCGCAAAGGCAATACGCTCAGTTGGAATTCGGCAATTCTGTGGTACAAATCACTGCGAAACTTGCCATTGCGGACTTCTTCTTCCAGGTTTCGATTCGTAGCCGCGATCACGCGAACGTGAACGGTAACCTTGCTGTTTCCACCGAGCCTGTAATAAGGTACGCCGTCCAAGACCCGCAGCAGCTTGGCTTGTACCTTTGCGTCTAGTTCTCCGATCTCGTCTAGAAACAACGTTCCGTGGTCGGCGAGCTCAAACAGGCCCGCCTTGGTTGTGTCGGCACCGCTGAATGCTCCCTTTTCGTATCCGAAGAGCTCGCTCTCCACTAGATGTTCGGGGAATGCGGCACAGTTAACGTCGATGAACGCCTTGCCACGGCGGGGCGAGTGCTGGTGGATGGCTTGTGCGACCAACTCTTTGCCAACTCCTGTCTCTCCCACAATTAGTACCGCCGCATCATGAGTGGCAACGCGCTCTGCCGTCGCCATGAGTGTCCGCATGGCCTGGCTTTGAAATACTGCGCTGGTCCCGCCTGCGAGTCTCATCTCGGCGGCCGAATTCATCCCATCACCCTCACGGACGAGGAGTTATTCAAGGCTGTCCGCGATGGAAGCATACGCCTGCAACCTAAGTTGAGCGTCTAATTTCCCAGAGTGACGGGTTACTTCCGTGCTCAGATCGAGCGCTCTGGCCAAAATGCGCACAAGTATGTTTGGCTCAATGCGCTCTGGATTTTGTGCCCTGACTGGCTAAGAAAATTGAGTGCTTACGCACGCGAATGCGAGTTACCAACGTTTGCTGTCCAACCGACTGGGCGATTGAAACTGTTCCCGCTGGCTGATATCTCTGAGCGGGGGACACTAGTCTCTACGGTGGGACCTGTCCGCCCGCGAGGAGTCTAGACCTTTTAAATGGCGGACCAAGCGCAGTCTTGGCGCGAGATGACTGCCAGCGCGCGCGCGTTTATTACCGCGATCGCATTGGGGGGCGCAGCCGTGCTCGCCTACGGTGGGCTCCACTGGTCATCGGCCGCTCCCGCCAAGTTCGCGTGCTACCTGTTCGTGGCTTTGCTGGTCTCGCGCCTTAAGGTCGATCTGCCGGGCATTACCGGCACCATGTCCGTCAATTTTCTCTTCATCCTGCTCGGCATAGTAGAACTCAGCCTGGCTGAGACTCTGGTTCTGGGCTGCGCCGCCGTTCTTGTTCAATGCCTTTCTCGAAAGGGCCTTCGCGCGGTGCACGCGTTTTTCAATATTGGCGAGTCGGCCCTGGCTATCTTCTTTGCTTACGCCGCCTATCACATTGCCGCCGCCCATGTGCAAGTCACCAGCCACTCCCTCCCGCTGGTGGCAGCAGCTTCCACTTACTTCGTCGCCAACACGGCGCCCGTCGCCGCCATCATTGCCTTGACGGAGAACAAATCGGTTCGCAGTATTTGGGCGAATTGTTATTTCTGGTCGTTTCCTTATTATTTGGTTGGCGCCGCTATCGCCGGGCTGGTGAGTTGGTTAAACCGAGTCGTGGACTGGCAAACCTCGCTCCTCGTTTTGCCGGCTGTCTTCCTTATTTATCGTTCTTACCGCCTCTACCTGGGAAAGCTCGAAGAGGAGAAGCGGCGTGTCGAGGATGAGAAGCGCCACGTGGAGGAGATGACGAATCTCCACCTCCGAACCATTGAAGCCTTGGCCCTGGCGATCGAAGCCAAGGACCACACCACGCATGATCACCTGCAGCGCGTGCGGATTTACGCGGTGGAATTGGCCAAGGAATTGAATGTCAGTCCAGCCGAAATGGAAGCGCTTGAGGCGGCGGCCCTGTTGCACGACATCGGAAAGCTGGCGGTGCCTGAGAACATTATTTCCAAACCCGGCCGGCTTACACCGGCGGAGTTTGAAAAGATGAAAATTCACCCGCTGGTGGGAGCCGAAATTCTCGAGCGAGTGCATTTTCCATATCCCGTTGTGCCGATCGTCCGCGCGCACCACGAGAAGTGGGATGGCTCCGGATATCCCCTGGGCCTGAAGGGCGAGGAGATCCCGATGGGGGCTCGCATCCTTTCCGCGGTGGACTTTCTCGATGCGCTAGCCTCTGACCGCCAGTATCGCCGGGCCATGGGCATCGAAGAGGTGCGAGCGCGGCTGCGGGCGGAATCGGGCGTCTCATTCGATCCACAAGTCGTTGACGTCCTGTTGCAACGTTCCGAAGAGCTCGAGAAGCGGGTAAGAGATCGTTCCTGGCCCAGTACTTGGACCAAGCTCTCCACCGACGTCAAGGTGCGACACGGAGTTGCGCCGGCAACCGGCTTCGAAGCGAAGATTACCCCCGCTGCCCAGGGGGCAACATTCCTTGCCTCCATTGCCGCCGCCCGCCAGGAAGCCCAGACTCTGTTCGAACTCAGTCAGGATTTGGGCGCTTCTTTGAGCCTTGACGAGACGCTGTCGGTTTTTTCCATCAAGCTTCGGCGTCTCGTTCCCTACGATGCCATCGCCATCTTTGTTCAGCGCGACAACGAACTCGTTCCCGAGTATGTCAACGGCGACAACTTCCGCATGCTCGGCTCCTTGCGCATTCCGTTAGGTCAGGGAATTTCAGGTTGGGTCGCGCAGAACCGCAAGCCGCTCATCAACGGCAACCCTTCCGCGGAACCGGGATATGTCGAAGATGCCGGGAAGTCCAGCACCTTGCTGTCTGCTCTGGCCATTCCGCTGGAGGGAGTCGATGGAGTGCTGGGCGTCTTGACTCTTTATAACGCGCAAAAGGATTTCTTCACTTCCGACCATCTGCGCATCCTTCTAGCCATCAGTTCGAAAATGTCTCTGGCCATCGAGAATGCCATCAAGTACCGGCAAGCGGAAAGTTCCGCGACCACGGATTATCTGACGGGATTGCCCAACGCACGTTCCCTGTTTTTGCAGCTTGATCGGGAGTTGGCCCGTTGCAAACGCGACAAGTCGTCCTTGTTTGTCATGGTTTGTGACATGGACGGCTTCAAACAGATTAACGACCGCTTTGGCCATCTCGAAGGAAATCGCGTGCTCGAAATCTTCGCCCGTACTTTAAAGGAAGCTTGCCGTGAATACGACTACGTTGCGCGCATGGGCGGCGACGAATTCGTAATGGTTGCGCCCGGTCTAACGCCGGAAGCCGCGCGCGCCAAAACCTTGCTTCTTCGAGAGCTGGCAGTGCGAGCCGGACGCGAGGTGTGCGGGGAGGAAATTCTCTCACTCAGCATCGGACAAGCGGTCTATCCCCCCGATGGGCTTGATGCCGAAGAGCTACTCGCAGAAGCTGACCGTCGCATGTATATCGAAAAGCAGAGTGCGCCCAAGCGCCGCAATCGCAGGATCCATCCGCGTCTGCACGCTCGGCCTACCGTCGAATTGGAGCTTCCGGAGTCCCAGGCCTCGATTCCGGGGCGTTTGACAGACATCAGCGTTGGCGGCTGCTTTGTGGAAACGGATCAGCTTCCTCCTCTTGACTCGGAACTGAAGCTGGCGCTTATCACCGAGGATGGACGTCTGCAGGTCGACGGCACGGTGGTCCGCACGGAACCCGGAATCGGTATCGCCATCAGGTTTCCGCACGAGGATGGCAATCGCAGACAAGTGTTGCGCGTGATCCGGTTCGTTGAAAGCACTTTGGCGAAGGACCAGCCGCAGTACGCGTCGAATACCTTACCCAGTTAGCAATTTCGATTCGCGACAAAGATCGCGAAAGCAACACGAAATCATGTTGAGTTGGTGGAAACACGCCGCGAGAATTGTCGCAACCATCCTGCTGGGTGGTCTGCTGGGTGCGACTTTGTTGCGCGTGGCTCCCGGGTTTGGAATCGATGACGAGGAACTGGATCCGCGCCTCAGCCACGCCAGCATCCTGGCTTTGCGCCAGAATCAGCCAGGCGAAAACCTCCTATCGTTCTACTTTCATCATCTGACAAGGCTCGCCCATGGCGACTTGGGTTTCTCCCGTACCTTCGAGCGCCCGGTATCGCAACTTTTGCGCGAGCGTGCTCCCGAAACGTTGAAGTTGGTGGGCCTGGGACTGCTGCTCGGCTGGACGCTCGCCTTCACGCTGGCGCTACTCACCACCACTGCTCGTTCGTGGTCGTTGGATCTAGGGGCCAGCGTCTTGTCCGGAATTCTCTTGTGCCTGCCTGCGGCTTTGTTGGCGCTGTTATTTCTGTTAACACGTGCACCTGTCAGGTTGGTGTTGGCTCTTATCATTTTTCCCAAGGTTTTTCGTTATTCGCGGAGTCTCCTCGCGCGAAGTGCTGCCATGCCACACGTATTAACCGCAAGAGCCAAAGGCCTGGGTCAGTTGCGAATTCTGTTCTGGCACGTTCTTCCGACAGCCGCTCCCCAATTGCTGGCCTTGGCAGGAGTCTCCGTTAGTCTTACCTTCGCGGCCGCGATCCCCGTTGAAGCTTTGTGCGATCTTCCTGGAATCGGCCAACTTGCATGGAAAGCGGCGCTGGGACGCGATCTTTATCTACTCGTCAACTTGACCATGATCGTCACCACTGTGACTCTGCTCGCCAACTCCGCGGCCGATGTCCTCGGTCACGCCCTCACGGTGAATCCGTCGTGAAATCCGTCCGCACGGTCGCAGTTTTGTTTCTCGCGGCCATGGCCATCGCATGTTTGTTCGCGAGCTTTCTGACGTCGTCTACCTATGCCCATCAGTTTCGAGATATTCCTGACGCGCCTCCATCCCATCAACATCTTCTCGGAACCGACGATCTGGGCCGGGACCGTTTTGCGCGGGTTCTCTACGGTACGCGGGTTTCTCTGCTGCTCGCTCCCGCTGCCGCCTTGCTCTCCAGCTTGCTGGCGGCCGTGATTGGAGGCATTGCAGGCTTCACTGGAGGCTGGATCGCGCGTGTGATCATGGCGATCACCGACCTCTTCCTGTCATTGCCCTGGCTTCTTCTGCTGATCACAGTTCGCGCCCTCATGCCGCTCAATGTCTCGCCGATCACATCCGTGATCATCACCTTCGCGCTCTTAGGTTGCTTGGGATGGGCAGCAGCAGCACGGGTGGTATGCGCGGATGCGCGCTCGCTTGTACAGTCAGATTTTGTTCTGCTTGCGCGGGCGTCGGGTGCGGGGGGACTTCGCCTGCTCTGCCGCCATATCATGCCGAACCTGCGGTCGATCCTCTTCGCGCAATTCTGGATCTCCGTTCCCGTCTTCATTCTTACGGAAGCGAATCTGGGTATTTTAGGTCTCGGGGTCGCCGAACCTCTTCCATCCTGGGGCGGTCTGCTGAGAGAACTTGAGAGCTATTCATCGCTTACCGCCGGGCCCTGGCAGTTTGTACCTCTCGTCTTATTGATTGCGGTTGTGAGTTGCTTCCAAATCGTTCTGCATAAACAGGAGTTGCCGGTATGAAGAGAAAAATTCTCTGCATCATTCGACTCGTTTGCCTCTTATTCCTTACGGTGACGGCAGTCGCGCAAACAGGCAACGAATTGCGCTTCTGTCTGAAATCCGATCCCAAGACGCTGAACCCTTTGCAAGTGGCCGACGACTCTTCGGAAACGATTCGTTACCTGACAGGCGGCGTGCTGGTGCGCATAAATCGTCTGACCCAGGAAGCGGAGCCGGAACTGGCCACATCTTGGAAGGTGTCGGATAACGGAAGAACCATAACGTTTAAGTTGCGCGACGGAGTGTACTTCTCCGATGGAACGCCGTTCTCCGCCGAAGACGTCGCTTACACCGTACAACAACTCATGGATCCTGCCCTGCACTCGCCCACTGGCGACGCATTTCGTTCCGGCGACGGAAAGGTCGTGACTTCGATCTCGAAATCCGACCGCATCACCATAACCTTCCCCGCGCCTGTGGCTGGTCTCGACAAGCTTTTCGATCAAGTCGCCATCATGTCCGCCACGTCTCCGCAGAAAGAGAAAGCCGTACTGGGTCCTTATTATGTGGCGGACTGGAAGGCAGGCTCCTACCTTCTTCTGAAACGCAATTCCAATTATTGGAGGCAGGATGCGGGAGGCCATCGTCTGCCCTTGATCGACACGGTAAGAATCGACATTCAGCAGAATCGCGATACCGAAATGTTGCGCCTCGTGCGCGGCGAAATCCACTTCATCAACTCGGTCGACCCTGAGAGCTTCGACAAGCTGGCATCGGAGAACGCAGCCATGGTCCATGACGCGGGAGTTTCACTCGATGCCGAGTTTATGTGGTTCAACCAGGCTTCGAAGTCTCCGCTGCCGCCGTACAAACAGAAATGGTTTCACTCCACCAATTTCCGTCGGGCCGTCTCCGAATCCATCAACCGTGCCGATCTGGTGCGCATCGCATTTCGTGGCCACGCTCAGCCTGGCGTCGGTCCCATTTCGCCCGCGAACAAGTTTTGGTTCAACACCAGCTTGCATCCTCATCCTTTCGATCAGAAGTCCGCTCTCCAGCGATTGGCGCAAGACGGCTTTCGTCTTCAGGATGGGAAACTTCGCGACAGTGACGGCTACAACGTCGAGTTTTCAATCATGACAAATTCGGGAAACAAAATGCGCGAGCGTATGGCAACCATGATTCAGCAGGATTTGTCCGGCATCGGAATCACCGTCAACGTCGTGACTTTAGATTTTCCCTCTCTGATCGAGCGCATGACCCGCACCTTCGACTACGAAGCTTGCCTTCTCGGGCTTCTGAATAATGATCTCGATCCGAACTCGCAAATGAACGTCTGGCTGAGTTCTGCCGACGATCATCAGTGGAACCCAAATGAAAAGACCCCGGAAACATCCTGGGAAGCGGAAATCGACAACTTGATGCGAGCTCAGGCCTCGACCCTGAATCCCCAAAAACGCAAGCAATACATCGACAGGTTGCAGCAGATCGCCTGGGAGCAGGAGCCGTTCATCTATCTGGTGAATCGAAACGCGCTCTCCGCGGTGTCTCCGTCAGTCGAGAACGTGCACCCTGTCGTCCTGCGACCGCAAGTTTACTGGAATGTCGATGAGTTGGCGCTGCGCGCGGAGGTAGCAAGCGCGAAGTGAACAAGCAGCCGCTACTGTCGTTGCGTCTTTCCGTCAGCTATCCGGGAAAGCAGTTTGTCTTGCGAGATCTGTCCCTCGACATCTACCCGGGAGAGATCCTCGGACTGGTTGGACAAAGCGGCTGCGGAAAAAGCACGTTGGCTCTGGCGATTCTCAGACTGCTTTATTTGAAGAACGCCACCGCCGAAGGCTCGATCCAGTTTCGCGGCCATGACCTCATGGCCTGCACGGAACGCGACATGCGCTTGGTGCGCGGCAAGGAAATGAGCCTGGTCTTGCAGAGTCCGCTGTCCGCGCTCAATCCCGCTCTCCGTATCGGCACTCAATTGGAGGAAGCCTGGAAGGTTCACAAAAGCAGTACGCGAACGGAATGCCGCGCGGCGATTCTTGCCGCTCTTGAAAACGTCGCGCTTCCCGCCGATGAGGCATTTCTAAAACGCCATCCCTCACAACTGAGTGTCGGACAGGCACAACGCGTCCTCATCGCCATGGCCGTTCTGCATCGTCCGCCGCTGCTGATCGCCGACGAACCTACTAGCGCCCTCGACATCATTACTCAAGCCGAGATACTTCAACTGTTCTCCTCTCTCAGCCAGAAGTTAGGCACGAGCATTTTGTATATTTCGCACGACTTGCTCTCGGTTTCGACCATCAGCCACCGCGTAGCCGTGATGGAAAAAGGACAGATCGTAGAATGCCGAAGTACGCCCGAAATTTTCTCCGCGCCAGCACACCCCTACACGCAACGACTGATGCAGGCTCTACCCGTGCTTCCCAAATTCGCCAAGGCTGCCTCCGCCGCTGGCGAATCCGCGAAATGACGCAAACATCTGCAGGCGTCTATATGGCGGAGCAAAATACCGTCTCCCATGCCTTCATTGACTTGCTTTCCCGATAGACCTACCATTTCAGCCGGATGATCGGCCAGACCATCTCGCACTACCGTATCCTCGAGAAGGTAGGCGGCGGCGGAATGGGAGTGGTTTATAAGGCTGAGGATACGAAGCTCAGCCGTTTCGTCGCTCTAAAATTCCTTCCCGAAGAGTTTGCTCACGACGAGCACGCGCTCAGCCGTTTCCAGCGTGAGGCCAAGGCCGTAGCAGCGCTTAATCACCCGAATATCTGCACAATCTATGAAATCGATGAAGTGGATGGGCGACCCTTCATCGCCATGGAGCTGCTCGAAGGACAAACCCTCAAGTACCGCATCGGCGGCAAGGCCCTGGAGATGGAAACTGTTCTTGAGCTCGCCATCCAGATCGCGGATGCCCTCGACGCAGCTCATTTGAGAGGCATCATCCACCGCGATATCAAGCCGGCTAATATATTCGTCACCAATCGCGCTCAGGCAAAGATACTCGACTTCGGTGTGGCGAAAATGACCTCGCAGCCCGCAGGGATCGACATGAGACCGGCCGCGCTTGACGACGATGACTTTACCAGCCCCGGAATCACGGTGGGGACCGTAGCCTACATGTCTCCCGAGCAGGCACAGGGCAAGGAATTGGACGCCCGCACGGATCTGTTTTCCTTCGGCGTCGTGCTCTATCAAATTGCTACCGGAAAGTTGCCCTTCCAGGCTGCCAGCTCAAGCCTCATAACGGACGCGATTCTGCACCGCGAGCCACCGCCACCTGCGGAACTGAACCCCAATATTCCGCCGTTGCTGCAGCAAGTCATCCGCCATGCGCTGGAGAAAGACAGAAACCTGCGTTATCAGCGTGCAAGCGACATTCGAGCCGAACTGCAACGGCTCAAACGCGATACCGAATCCGGCCGCACAGCGACGGTGCCCACGACTTCGCGCCGTGCACAAAGGGTTTCGAAGGTCATCGATTCGATCGCGGTTCTTCCCTTCGAAAATGCGGCGGGTGATCGGGAACACGAGTATCTGAGCGACGGAATCGCAGGAAGCCTCATTAATACTCTGGCGACCATCCCAAAGCTCCGCGTCATCGCGCTGAGCACGGTATTCCGCTACAAGGGGCGTGTCATTGATCCTCAGGCCATCGGCCGCGAGTTGAATGTGCGCGCTGTGCTTACAGGAAAAGTGATGCAAAGCGGCGGCTCGTTGCGCATCGGGACTGAATTAGTCGATGTAGCTACCGGCACGCAACTGTGGGGCGGGCAATACAACCGTCAACTCGGCGACATCTTTGCGATACAGGATGATATTTCCAACGAGATATCAGAGAAGCTGCGTTTACGCCTGACGCGGGCCGAAAAGAAATGCCTGATAAGGCGCCCCACGCAGAACGCCGAAGCCTATCGGACCTACCTGAAAGGCCGCCACCATTGGAACCAGTGGACAGAGGAAGGATTCTACAAAGCGATCGAATACTTTCGTCAGGCAATCGAGCAAGATCCCAGCTACGGCCTCGCCTACACCGGTCTCGCCGACTCTTACGTACTTTTAGGATGGAATAGTTATTTGGCTCCGAGAGATGCCTTCCCAAAAGCCAAAGCGGCGGCAATGTCTGCCTTGCGATTGGATGCACAACTCGCCGAAGCCCACGCGTCCCTCGCGGCAGCGTTATGGCTTCACGACTGGCAATGGGAGGAGGCTGACAAAGAATTCCGGCGCAGCCTCGATCTGTGTCCAACTTATCCGACGGCCAACCATTGGTACGCCGAATCCGTGATGACGATGGGGCGACACGACGATGCTCTGGCCAGAATGAAGAAGAGCCAGGACCTGGATCCTTTGTCACTCATTATTAATGTAGCGGTCGCGTGGGCCTTCTATATCGGCCGGCGTTACGACGAAGCCCACGAACAACTGCGGCGCACCCTCGAACTGGATCCGAACTATCCAGTCACCCATTGGATTTTTAGCCTGGTCCTCAGAAAAACAGGCCGCTATGATCTTGCGGCGGCCGAGGGCGAGAAAGCAGTGAAGCTCTCAGGCGGAAGCCCTATTATGGCCGCAGCCCTGGCACATACTCTCGGCAAAGCCGGCAGAACAGCCGATGCCTGCAAGATACTCGACGACCTCACCGAGCTGGCCACGCGAAAGTATGTTGCACCGTACTTCCTCGCTGGAATTCACATTGGCCTGGGAGAACATGACCGCGCGATCGACTATCTGGAGAGAGCCTACGAGGAACACTCGCACTGGTTAATTTATCTTCATATCGATCCCAGCGTAGACGACCTGCGCGACCATCGCCGATTCCAGGACCTGTTACGACGCGTAGGCCTTCCCTTGTAACCACTCTCCGCCGTACTACTCGCAGCCAAATATAATAATCCTCTAGCTGATGGGCGGCCGTTGAGCATCGGGAATCTCCAACCCCGCCTTGCGCAACCCATCGAGGACCTGCTCGACTTGCTCTTCGTCATACCATTTGGAATATTCCTGTTTCGCGACGTTTGCGAAATCGGGACGCAGCGTTAGCAGATCCTGTATCGCCTTCCGTGCTTCTTCGTGCCTTCCGAGTTGGCCAAGTGCCGCTGCCTGCATCGCCGGCACATGGAAGTAATTGGGCATGTTCGCTGATGCGAGAGCCTTCAGGGTCTCCTCATATTTACCCAAACGGTAGCTCCCCCAGCACCGGGCAAAATAAAAATATCCGGGGCAGTTTGGATTGAGTTGCATGGCAGACTCGACCATTTCGCAGCCACGGTCCCATTCGCCGGCGCAAGCGATCAGCAGGCCGGTATAGGCTTTAGCGCCCGCGTCATATGGATTCAGCGACAGCGCTCGCTCCGCCTCGACGCGAAACGAAACTTTTTCCTTGCGGAAGAAATAAACTGCGGCCAGGGCGTAGTGGCCAAGAGCATGCGTCGGCGCGAGATCGACCGCGCGCCGCGCCGCTGCCAAAGCCCGATCCAGAGGATGCGGCCGGGCATTGTATCCCTGCGCAAATTCGCCGCGGTACACCATAGCCAACAATGCCCAACTATCGGCATGATCGGGAGCTTCGCGAACTGAGCGCTCCAGAATGTCTCGGACCACCGCATGTTCCTCCGCTGTGATATGGCTGAAGTAGCTGAAGGTGCGGAGCACGGCCTCGTGCGGGGTCAGCGCCTCTGCGCTCTTGCTGCGCAGGACCTCGCTCATGCTGCGCGGTAGAACACCATACTGATCGGCCACCGTGGAGACGATGTGGGGAACGACATCGTCCTGGGCTTCGAAAACAGATTCGAGAGTAAACGCCCGCTCATAGGTTTCCGCCCAGAGATGTGCGCCGGAAACGGCGTCCGCGAGCTGCACCGCAACCCGCAACTTACTTCCGGCTTGGCGCAGGCTGCCTTCCATGACGTAGCGCGCCCCGAGTTCCTTGCCGATAGCGCGAACGTCACCCGATTCGCTCGAATACTTCGCCGTTGATCCGCGCGCAATTACGCGCAGGTAAGAGAAGCGTGAAAGACCGGTGATCACTTCTTCCGACAATCCTTCGGCGAGGGCTTTAAGCTCGGCATTGCCGCCCGTGTACTTGAAAGGCAGCACTGCGACCCAAAAGCCTTCGACGGCACGAGTTTCACCCGATGCCGGTGCGGAAGTAGAGGTTGAACCGGAGACTGGCGCGGGGCACAGTGCAGATTCGTTCTCCACATCGAGCCCCGCTTTGCGCAAACCTTCGATCAGGCACTCGGCGAGTTCCGGCTCATATCGTCCCCGCCAGGCGCGACGCACAATCTGGGCAGCCTGCGGATTCAGCTTAAGTAACTCCTGCACCGCCCTCGCAGCTTCTTCCTTCTGGCCAAGTTGCCCGTAGATTGCGGCCAGCAGCGTGTGGGTCCAGAGAAAGTTAGGCAGATTGATTTTGAGCGCATAACCCAGCGCGGCCTGATAATCGCGCTTGCGGTAGGCATTCGTCGCGAGTGGAAACCAGAACCAGCCCGGATGATTGGGATTCAGCTGGAGAGCACCCTTCACCAATACGCAGCCGCGCTCCCATTCGCCGGAGTAGGCAATATAACTGCCCAGGTGGGCAACATTGCATCCGTCCAACGGATTGAGGGAGATCGCCCGGTCAGCCGCGGCGCGAAAAGCCGGTATCTCTTTTCGGTAATAGTGAGCCATGGCTAAGGCATGGTAGCCACGATGACCTGAGGGGTCGAGTTCGACGGCGCGGCGTGCTGCTTTGAGTTCCCGCTCCAAGGCATCGGGTTTCGGATTAAACCCCGACTCCAACTCATCCTTAATAGTGAGGGACAGCATCGCCCAGGCGTAGGCATAGTTGGGCGCGATTTCGACAGCCCGTTCCAGCGCAGCCCTCGCTATGGCATGCTCCTCAGGGGAAACACGCTCGGCATAACTGAACCCACGCAATACTGCTTCGTAAGGACTCAGTTGCTCGGGGTTCTTGCTGCGAATGCTTTCGCCCAGAGTGTGGGGCAGAACGCCGTGGGCATCCGCGACCGTGGAAACGATGCGCGGCACCAGTTCATCCTGGATCTCAAAAACTGTGTCGGGACTGAAGCTGCGTTCGTAGTTCTCCGCCCAGAGATGAGCGCCGGACACGGTGTCGACGAGCTGCACGGCCACGCGCAGCCTGCTCCCCGCTTGGCGCAGCGTGCCTTCCATCACATAGCGCGCGCCGAGTTCCTTGCCGATGGCGCGAACGTCGCCCGACTCGCTGGAATACTTCGCAGTCGACCCGCGCGCAATCACGCGCAGGTAGGAGAAGCGCGAAAGTCCTGTTATGACTTCCTCCGACAAGCCCTCCGCGAGAGCTTTCAGATCGGGGTTGTTTCCTGAATATTTGAATGGCAGCACTGCGACCCAGAAGCCTTCGTCGGCGCGGGTTGCACCAGACGCAGTCCGAACCGGAACTGCGCCGGACGGAATTGCATGCGCAGTGCCCGCGTCCTCGGCGACCTCCAGTCCCGCCTTGCGCAGACCTTCCAGCACATGTTCTTTCAGTTCTTCGTCGTGCCACTTTTTTAACTCGTCACGTGGCAGATCTCTGAAGTTAGGCCTGATCTTCAGCAACTCCTGAACCGCATTGCCCGCTGCCACGCGGTTGCCCAATTGCCCGTGCGCGGCCGCAAGCAAAAGTTGCGTGCGCCAGAAACCCGGCAAATTCGCTTTGAGTACGATCTCCAGCGCTCCCTGGTAGTCGCGCTGCCGGTAGGCGTTAAAGGCCCGAGGAAACCAATACCAGCCGGGATGGTTCGGGTTGAGCTGCATCGCGCGGTCGGCTAGAGCGCAGCCCCGTTCCCAGTCGCCGCTATAGGCGATCAGCATGCCCAGGTAGGCAAGGTTGTAGCCCTCCAGCGGGTTCAGACCGATGGCGCGTTCGGCTGCGGCGCGAAAACCCGGCCCGTCGTTCAGGAAGAACAACGTCGACGCCAGCGCAGCTTGCGCCAGATGGTTGCTCGGACCGGCGTCCAGCGCCCGCCGGGATGCCGCCAGCGCCCGTCCAAGCGGATCCGGTCGCAAATTGAAACCGTGAGTGTATTCCTCGCGATACAGCAATGCCAGATTCGCCCAGCAGTCCGCGCGATCGGGGGGCTGTTTGACCGCGTGTTCTAAAGCGGTTCTTGCGGCCAAGTGCTCGGTGGCATTGACACGCTGATAATGCCCGAAGCTGCGCAGCACCGACTCGTAGGGTGTAAGTGACTCGGGATCGCGGTTCCGCAGCACGTCTGTCATGCTGTGCGCCAGAACGCCCTGTGTGTCAGCAACCGTGCCGACGATGCGCGGCACGACATCGTCGAGAACATCCAGCATTGCGTCCGGCGTGAAACTGCGGTCATAGCTTTCCGCCCAAAGGCTCGCCCCGGCGATGGCGTCGACCAATTGCACGGCGATGCGAACCTTCGTTCCTGCCTGGCGGATACTCCCTTCCATCACGTAACGCGCGCCGAGTTGTTTCGCGGCGGTGCGAACATCGACGGTTCGCTGCGCGTATTGCGCCGTCGAGCCCCGCGCAATCACGCGCAAGTAAGAAAACTTCGACATGTTGGTAACGATGTCGTCGGTCAATCCTTCGGCCAGTGCGATCAGGTCTGCGTTGCCACCACCGTACTTGAACGGCAGCACTGCGACCCAGAAGCCTTCGTCGGCGCGAGCAGCCCCAGAATCGGCAGCTTTCGACGGCCGCACCGACGAGGCCGATCCCGGCAAAGCGCGCGTGGCAGCCCGCGCCAGATCGCGGAACTCATTGCTCACGTCGCGCGCCGTCTGCACGCGGTATCTGGGATCTTTTTCCAGACAGCGGCGGATGATTCGTGCCAGATCGCCGGGCAGATCGGATCGCAAATCCGTAACCGACGGAGGACTATCCCGCAGGATCGCCGAGGCCAATTCGGCCGAGGACGTCCCCTCGAAAGGACGACGCCCTGTCGACATTTCGTGCAGCACCACGCCTAACGAAAAAATGTCGGTGCGATGGTCCAGCGTCCGTCCCGAAGTCTGCTCGGGAGACATATATGCTGGTGTCCCCATCACCACGCCCACTTGCGTACGGCTATCCGAAGTCATCGTGGCGTCGCTGAGGTTCGTCGCACTAATGTCCTTCGCCAATCCGAAATCAAGAACTTTAACGCGACCTTCGTTGCTGATCATGACATTGGCGGGCTTCAAGTCACGGTGAACGATGTTTTTCTCATGCGCCGCTGCGAGTGCGTCGGCGATTGCACTGCCAATCTCGACAATTCGCTCAATCCCAAGCCCATCTTGCGGGATGAGGCGGTCGAGCGGCTGACCGTCAACGAGCTGCATTGTCAGGAAGTGAACACCCTCGGACTCTTCCACGGAGTAGATGGTGACGATGTTGGGGTGGTCGAGCTGTGCCAGCGTCTTCGCTTCTCGGCGAAAACGTCCCAGCCGCTCCGCATCACGCGCCATGTCGGCGGGCAGAACTTTAAGCGCTACATCGCGGCCGAGTTTCGTATCCGTGGCGCGATACACTTCGCCCATGCCGCCAGCGCCGAGGGAGCTCTGAATCTCGTAAGGGCCGAGTTTGCTGCCGGATGTCAGCACTGAGATCCTTCGCTGCGCTCAGGATTTCGCCTGGCGACTCCCGTTCGCTGCTGCGCAGCTCCCTCACGCCGCCAAAACGGCTCAACTTCGCCCATGCCGCCAGCAACCAGCGGCGATTGGATTTCATACGCTCCGAGTTTTGAGCCAGAGGTGAGCCCCACGCGCCCGCCATTATACCCCTGGAGGCATACGCGCAAGACGCCAGTCTCTTTGGTTCAACCCTGGATGTGTTATCTTGAATGCGGCCGATAAGGCGGCCGACGGTCCGCGTAAAGGGTTCAGCCCACCTTCCAGATCAGCTGTATTTGAAAGACCCTGACTTCCAGCCCGAGACGCGCGGACACCGGGCAAATCTGGAAGGAAGGTGTCTATGTCAAACTCAAAGCTCCCCGAGCGTCCCTCGCTCCAACACCTCAAGAAACTAGCCAAGAGCCGATTGCAGGAACTTCGCCGCGAACATCCGGAAGCGAAGCTAACCACCGCCCAGTTGGAAGTGGCGCGCAAGTATGGGTTCCCAAGTTGGCGCGCGTTGAAGGCACAACTGGATGATCACCACGCGAAGAAGGTCGCGAGTCCCATAATGCGATTCCTCCCCGTCTCGGATCTCACTCGAAGCCTCGCTTTCTACCGCGACGTCCTCGGCTTCGAGATCCGCGAAGAGAACAACAGCATTGAGGCCAACATGGGACCCGCGCGTATTCGCTTGGGCAAGGAAGGTTATGCGCCAACCGACTGGAATACCTCGAAGCCTCCCGGCTCGGCGATCCTGTTCCTTCAAAGCAACGATGTCGAGGCGCTGCACGCGACGATTCGTGCGCATGGCGGCAAACCGAGTGGAATTGAACGAGTCAACTGGATCAAGATGCGGATGTTTGAAATCCGTGACCCGGATGCGAACGTCCTCTGGTTCGGGCAAAGCTACCACAAGGACCAGGATTCCCCGAGCCGCCGCGGCCAACAACCTCGCGGCATGATGCAGGCATTGCCGGAATTGCCCTGCAATGATGTGCCGGCTGCCGTTGCTTACTATCGCGACGTCCTGGGCTTTCGGATCAATTATCAGCAAGACGATTTGGGCGTCATGGATCGAGATGCCATCACCATTTTGCTGATCGCCCGCACGGAAGCGCACAAGGGCATCGGTTCCTGCGAAATATACGTCTCAAACGTCGATGCGCTATACGAGGAATTGCTGGCAAAGGGCGCAAAGGTCATGGGACCTCCTGTCAGCCATCCCTGGGGCTTACGCGAATTCAGGGCGATCGACCTCGAGGGTAATCGAATCACGTTCGCACAGAGATTTGAATGACATGCCGGTCCCGCTCCCGCACCACAAGCGCACGGAGAGGAATGGCAATTGTCGAGATAGATAGTTATACGTTTTGAGCGAAATGGGATTTTATCGGTAACTGAGTCCCGCCGGAATGTGGGTCTATTGTATTCTGGCAGAGTCGGTTAGCGGAGATTGGACCGCCAATATCGCGCCGCCCGCATCTCAATACAGGGGTCTTGGAGCCATTATCAATTTGAAAGTGGGCTATTCAGCGCTTAAAGGGCTCCTGACCGTTTCGATCTTAATCTGTGCGGCCCACTGCCCAGGTCAAAGTTTGCCGGAGACCTCCGCCCCCGCCCCATCCGCCCAAAGCCCCACCCCTGATTCCGCGAAACCGGCTAAACCTGGGGACCAGCGGGCTACCCAGAGCAATTCCCAGGATAAACAAAAACCGGCCCAGGAAGATCAAAAGAAGACCGAAGATTCAAAGAAGAAAGACGACCGCATGTTTTACGTGATGCCGAATTACTTGACGGTAGATAATCAGTCGCAGGTGCCGCCGATCTCTTGGAAAACCAAATTCGCAATCACCGCGAAGGGCACTTTTGATCCGTATGAATTCTTTATCGTCGGCGTTGTGGCAGGCATCCGTCAGGCGGAAGATGCGTATCCGGCGTTCGGACAGGGGATGGCGGGATATGGGAAGCGCTATGGAGCGGCGTTTGCCGATCAGGTCGACGGCAATATCATGTCGGGCGCCGTTTTTCCCTCGATTCTAAGAACCGATCCTCGCTATTTTCGATTGGGGAGGGGGAGTGTAGCTCATCGCTTTGGCTATGCCGTCAGCCGCATTGTCATTACCCGAAGGGACTCGGGGGGGCGCATGATCAACATTCCCGAGTTTGCAGGCAACGCAACCGCGATTGCCATTTCCAACGTTTATTATCCGGCTGCCGATCGCGGCTTTTCATCGAGTTTCTCCAGTTGGACCGTGCAGATGGGCATCGACGCCTTTGGAAATGAGCTGAAGGAGTTTTGGCCAGATATTCACGGGTATTTGCAAAGGAGACACGCCCGGCACCTGGAGAAGCAGCAGCAGAAAACAGCCGAGTAAGGCTTTTCAGTAACGGCGGTGCAGAAGACTTGAAAGCGACTTGATTATTTTACGCCTCGAGGTCTCAGCCATTACTTCGGAGCCTCGGCGGTCCAGTTAGGCTCGGCGTGCCCGAGCACACAGAGATCGTCCGACGCTGGCACGTAATTGCGGCAAATGTCCGGGCGATTCGCATAGTCGGTGCATCTTCCTGTCGCCTCATCTAGGTTTGGGCAGGAACATTCCACCTCACAGTAATATCTCCCCGTGCTGCGGTCTCGAAATCGCTGGTTGATCGCAACCGGCACGAACGGCAGCCCTTTGTCTGCCAGCATTTTGAGTGCGTTGCCTCGCCATCCTCCCCGCATCCACACCGTATAGCTCGGCACGATCGACCGGCAACACTCCCCCGGCCTCGGGCACAGTTCGCAGAGCGATACCAAATTCGATTTTGGCTGCCCGATTATGACAAGTCCGCTATCCATAAAGCACAACTCTCCAATTGAACCACCCCGTTTGAACTCGTCACCTTTGATGACGCATGGTTGGAAAACGATTGAAACGTGGTTGATCTTAACACTAACCGCGCTTTCTACTTCCTTCGGACCCATTGAGATGAGGCCCGTTCAGCACCGTTCCGAATTTTTGTGATTTTTAGAGTTTCTTAAGGCACTTTCCCTGCATCACCATGACAGTACGGACCTTGGTACTTAGACGTGAATCTGTCAGGAGAGGTAACTCTAAGGAGCAATGTTAAGCGCGGGGGTCTGACACGCAGAAGGTCTTAATCCATCGCCTGCATGAATGTCCGGGAGGCACACATCATTTATGGCTGCGCCTTTACATGTACAACTCGGTAAGAGCCGCGCGCTTGACTCCAAAGCAGCTATAGGCAAGCCCGGCGGGTCTGCAGCCCCTGTACAATCAGACCCACGCATCATGACGCCTCCCCGACAGGAATATGAGTCGAAGCACCTTAAGCACCTCCTCGATTCCATTCCCTCGCTGATACATACCAGCCAGCCTGACGGTCACCTTGATTATTTCAACCAGCGCTGGCTCGACTATGTGGGCCTTCCGATCGAAGACATTCTGGGATGGAACTGGACGGTAGCCATTCACCCCGAAGACGTCGACGCGATCGTGGACAAATGGCGTCTTTCACTGGCAACCGGGCAGCCGTTCTTGCACGAGGCGCGAGTCCGGCGGGCTGACGGCCGATATCGCTGGATGCTGCACCACAAGATAGCCGTCCGCGATGAGCGCGGAAAAATCATCAAGTGGTACGGATCGAGTATCGACATAGAAGACAGAAAGCAGGCGGAAGACCAGCTGCGGCGAAGCGCCCACGAACTGCAACGAAGCGCATTCTATTTGTCCGAAGCACAACGCCTGGGTCATATCGGCAGTTGGGCTTATGACCCAGCCAAGGGTTTCGATTACTGGTCGCAGGAACTCTTTCAAATCTGCGGTCTTGATCCAGCCACCGGAGCTCCCAGCTCTGAGCAATACATGACACTTATCCATCCGCAAGATCGCCCGTTCATGGTGTCGCTGATGGAGAAAATCCCCCACGATGCTTCCGGCTTCGATGTGACCAAACGCATCGTGCGACCCGACGGTGAAGTCAGGTACGTTCGCTGTGTCGGAAGCCCCGCGCTTGACGATGGTGTGGCGAAACGAATCGGTATTGGCATCGATGTTACCGAGCACGAGCTCTTGACCCAGGAGCTCCGGCGGCGCGAAGCATATCTGGCCGACGCTCAAAAGCTGAGCCACACGGGCAGTTTCGGGTGGAGACCTGACTCCGGAGAGATCGTCTGGTCAGACGAAACCTATCGCATCTTCGAATATGACGGCAGCATACAGCCATCCATAGAGTTAGTGGTGGAGCGCATACATCCCGATGACAGAGCGCTCGCACAACTTGTAATCCGACGCGCCTCGCAAACTGGCACCGACTTTGAACACGAGTATCGCCTGCTGATATCCGACGGGCGGGTCAAACACGTCCATGCGATCGCTCACGCTCTACAGGATGCAGCCGGCAATCGCGAGTTTGTCGGGGCGGTGACCGATATCACCGAGCGCAAGATGGCCGAAGAAAAGATCCGGGCTCAGGAAGCCGAGCTTCGTCAGATGCTCGACCTCACGCCCCAACTGATCGCTGTATTCGGACCAAACCACGAACGCCTTTACGCGAATCGGATTGCGCTTGATTATCTCGGCGTCCCTCTGGATGACTGGTGCCAGAGAACCATCGGCACTGACATTCATCCGGATGATTCCGCGCGCCTCAAAGCTTATGCGGATCGCGCCGCGTCCAATGGCTCCCCTTACGAATTGGAGTTGCGGATTCGCAAAGGGGATGGCAGCTACCGCTGGTTTCTTGCCCGTTACAATCCGGTGCGCGACGAAAAAGGACAGGTCATCCGTTGGTATGTCGCGTGTACCGACATTGAAGATCGCAAGCACGCTGAAGAGAGACTTCGTCAGGAAAACGCCGCTCTCCGCGAGGAGATTGACCAAACCTCAATGTTCGAAGAGATCGTCGGAACGTCTCCCGCATTGCGAACCGTACTCTCCGGCATCTCTAAAGTCGCGCCCAGTGATTCCACCGTTCTCATCACAGGTGAAACCGGAACCGGCAAAGAACTGGTGGCCCGTGCCATCCACCGGCGCTCTCAGAGGTGTGGCCGTGCCTTCGTCAGTGTGAATTGCGCCGCAATACCCCGTGATCTCGTCCTCTCGGAGCTATTCGGGCACGAGAAGGGAGCTTTCACCGGCGCCATGCAACGCCGTCTCGGCCGCTTCGAACTGGCAGATGGCGGAACGATTTTTCTGGACGAAGTCGGCGAACTCCCACCCGAGACTCAGGTTGCGTTATTAAGGGTGCTGCAGGAACGCGAATTCGAGCGCGTGGGAGGAGGGCAGCCGATCCATGTCGATGTTCGCGTCATCGCTGCCACCAATCGAGATCTGAAAACAGCCGTCGCCAACGCCAATTTCCGTCAGGACCTTTTTTACCGTCTCAACGTGTTTCCCCTCGAAGTCCCGCCCCTCCGGGAACGGAAACCCGACATTCTGATGCTGGTCGAGTATTTCGCGCAACGCTATGCCAGCCGCGCAGGC